>ERZ1022761.1-NODE-1-length-25260-cov-21.399405_pt1 | contig 25260 bp, 24 predicted proteins | sample MGYA00520860_ERZ1022761 | MGnify/ENA primary metagenome ERZ1022761 (study PRJEB33162, sample SAMN09537603) | freshwater metagenome | isolation source: freshwater | place: Canada:Alberta | collected 2017-07 | study: EMG produced TPA metagenomics assembly of the...
GTTGCTCGAATTGCAGGTTTATTGCTTGCAGCAATCGCAGTACAAATGCTTGTAGATGCGATTCGCGTCTTTGTTGCTGCCTAGCTCTCTTTAAACTTCTTAGTGCGAGTGCGAGTTCGCTCAGTACGTGGCTTTGGTGCTTCCTGCTTTGCTTTAGCTGGACGAGACTCTTTACTTTCTACCTTAGCAACTGGCTTGGCCTTAACCATGCGACCGGTTGAACCAGCAGGAATGCTGAGCATTTCATAGAGATGATCTGAAGAAGAGTACGTCTCTTCCGGCTCACCAAGACCAAGTTCTAGTGCTTGATCAATCATCTTCCAACGTGCAAGTTCATCCCAATCAACAAAGGTGACCGCAATTCCATGTGCGCCTGCACGAGCAGTACGACCAACGCGGTGGACATATGTCTTTTCATCTTCAGGGCATTGATAATTAATCACATGTGTAATTCCATCAATATCAATTCCACGAGCTGCAACATCGGTAGCTACAAGAACATCTGATTTTCCAGCTTTGAAATCGCTCAGGGCTTTTTCACGTGCGCCTTGTCCAAGATCTCCGTGGATAGGAGCAGCTTTGAAGCCGCGTTCAATCAAATCTTCAGCTGTCTTTTGTGCAGTGCGCTTAGTGCGGCAGAAAACCATGGTTGGTCCACGACCATCGGCCTGCAAAATTCGAGCAAGCATTTCAATCTTATCTAAAGCGTGTGCACGCAAAACATGTTGCTTAATGCGGGTTACAACAGAACCCTCATCTTCGCTGTCTTGGGTGCGAATATGAATTGGTTGATTCATGAAGCGACGGGCCAAGGCAATAATGTCGCCGGGCATAGTCGCTGAAAACAACATGGTTTGTGCGCGATTTGGAGTGCTGGACAAGATCTTTTCAACATCTGGCAAGAATCCAAGATCTAGCATTTCATCTGCCTCATCAAGAACTAAGCGAGATACCTCTTTGAGCTTGAGTTGACCTTGACGTGAAAGATCTAGAAGACGACCAGGTGTACCAACAACAATCTCAACACCTGCCTGTAACGCTTCAATTTGTGGTTCAAATGCACGACCACCATAAACCGCAACGGTGCGGATTCCACGATTGGCTGCAAGCTCTTCAATATCTCGAGTTACCTGAGTACAAAGTTCGCGTGTAGGAACAACGATCAAAACCTGAGGCAATCCCTTGTTAGCAAAATCTGCCCACTCGACATCGTTGGGAGCGATTACACGCTCGATGACAGGAACACCAAAAGCTAAGGTCTTACCTGTTCCAGTTTTTGCTTGTCCAATGACATCGCCATCTGCAAGGGCGATTGGAAGAACCATCTCTTGGATGGCAAATGGTGCAAGAAAACCATGTGCGTGCAGCGCCTCAATTGTTTCGCTGCGCAGGGGTAGTTCTGCAAATGTTGGTGACATGTTTATTTAATCCTAACGATTTTAATTGCGTGGAAAACCTGAAATGCCTCGCCACATGAGGTTGTGGACTAGCGCCACAGCATCCTGTCGAGTTAACTTGCTATCGCGTTCGAGCCAGTGACGAGCAGTTACTTGCGCATAACCAATCATTCCAACACCCAAAAGCATTGATGCCTCTTTTGGTAGGCCAGTATCAATTGCAATTACCGCACTTGCAGCAGCTGCACAGTCATAAGTCATTCGATTTAAGCGCTCACGAACCTGTGGCTCAACGCTCATATCGCTCTCAAAAAGTAAGCGGAAGGCTTCGCCTTCCTTTTCAATAAATGCAAAGTACGCATCCACGGTTGCAAGCACACGATCCTTGTTATCAGGGGTCGAAGCAATCGCCTTTTGAATTTCAAAAACCAAAGAATCAATATGTAAATCCAGAACAGCCAGGTACAGCTCTAACTTTGATGGAAAGTGCTGGTACAAAACAGGCTTAGAGACATTTGCACGATCTGCGATCTCATCCATCGCTGCTGAGTGATATCCAGCGGCGGTGAAAACTTCGAGGGCGGCAGATAGCAACAATGCTCGGCGCTCATCGCGAGGCAAGCGAGCCTTGTTGGTTGTGTCTACGTTACTCATTGGTCTAATCGTACGGCAGAATTACCAAACATGAACCGCTCCTATGAAGGATTCCGCATCCTGCTCGTGCATGCACATCCTGATGATGAAACCATCAATAACGGGGCAACTATGGCTTTGTATGCAGACCGAGGGGCTCAGGTCACGCTTGTGACCTGTACACGTGGAGAAGAAGGCGAAGTACTGGTTCCATCCCTTTCTCATCTAGCAAGTAGCGAGCAAGATCAACTAGGAACACATCGTGAAACTGAATTAGCTGATGCAATGAAGGCGTTAGGTATTTCTGATTATCGCTTTCTGGGTGCACCAACAACAAAGTTTCGCGATAGCGGAATGATGGGGACAGAACCAAACAATCGTCCTGATGTTTTTTGGCAAGCAGATGTCGATGTCGCTGCCGGCATCCTGGTCGACATTATTGAAGAAGTGAAACCACACATTTTGATCACATATGACGAGATTGGTGGTTATGGCCATCCTGATCACATTCAGGCCCACCGAATCGCGATGCGAGCCTCTGAACTTTCGCAATGGCAGATCCAAAAGATTTATTGGAACACAATGCCTAAATCTGTTTTAGCTGATGGAATTGCAAAGATGAAGGAAATTGGTTCAGATTTCTTTGGCGCTGAAAGCGTAGATGATCTGCCTTTTGCAAAGGATGATGAATTTGTAACCACCTTGATCGATGGCGGGGACTATGTCGATGCAAAGATGGCGGCGATGAAAGCGCATGAGACTCAGATTTCATTGGATGGGCCATTCTTTGCGCTATCCAACAATTTAGGGTTACAAATTTGGGGCGACGAGTACTACACATTAGTTAAAGGCACAAAGAGCGAGCCATTTGATGCGCATGGACGAGAAACCGATTTAACTTCTGGAATCACCTTGTAATGAAGGGTATTTACTCGCTTTTATTTGGTGCCGCTCTTGGTGCGAGCTCCATTTTCATTCATAGTTTTTACCCACCGGTTGGTTTGATCATTTCGTTGATTGCAACCGGAATGGGAGTTTGGGCGACCGGAAGGTTGTGGGGGAAGCGCGCTTATAAGTTCATTGCAGCTATTGCATGGGCGTTAGTAGTGCTTCGTGCAGGATTTCCAGGTTTAAATGAAGAGTATTTAGTTCAAGGAGACACAATTGGAGTTTCCCTAATCAACTTTGGATTTATTGCAATTGTGATTGCAATCGTTACGCCGCTTTAACTCCAGACCTGACCATCTGCGGTGTCTTTAATTTCAAGCCCGAGAGCTTCCAACTCGCCTCGTAATTGATCACTATCGCTCCAACGCTTTTCGGTGCGAGCAAGAGCGCGTTGATCAAGCAAATCCTTCATCTGTGGGGTCAAAGTTTTTTCTTCAATAGGTCGCTCGAGATCAAGTGCAAGAACTTGATCTGCATATCTAAAGACCGCCGCTTTATTCTCTGAACCATCTTTTTCGATCTCTCTTAAGCGCATAATCGCGCGAGAGGTATCTAAATCAGTATTGAAAGCGCTCTCTATCTCTGGATCAACTGCGATTGCGCTATCAGAGGACCACTGAGACATTTTTAATCGCCAGCGCTTCAAAGTTTCATGTGCTGCTTCAATGGAGTTCCACGTCAGATCCATTTGTGATCTGTACTTATTTTCTAAGAAACATAGACGAATTGCTAAAGGATCGATCCCTCGATCAATGACATCGCTTAGCAAAACGACATTTCCAGAACTCTTGGACATCTTTCTGCCTTCGAAAAGTAGGTGTTCGCCGTGTACCCACAAGTCAACAGCTTCCTTATTAATTAAGGCGTTTGATTGCGCGCGCTCATTTTCATGATGTGGAAAGCGAAGATCGATTCCGCCAACATGAATATCAACATGCCCATCCAGCAGCTCCATAGACATCGCTGAACATTCAATATGCCAACCTGGAAATCCTTTACCCCATGGCGATTCCCACACCATTTCGGTTCGATCACCTGCTGCTTTCCAGAGCGCCCAATCTGCGTGAAATCTTTTTGCGCCATCCTCGGTGTATTCATATCTGTGTCCAGGCTTGAGAGAATCAAGTTTGTTGCCGCTAATAGCACCGTAGCTAGCAAACTTTTGGGCACTGAAGTAGACCGAAGAATCAGTACCGACATAAGCAAACCCGGCATCAATTAACTGTGAAATTAAATCAAGCATCATGTCGATGCTTTCGCTAGCACGTGGATAAGCCGATGCTGGCTGGATATTGAGCGCAGCTAAATCGCTATGAAAACGGGCTTCATACTTTCGTGCAATTTCAAAAGGATCTATTTTTTCTAATTTTGCTTGGCTCAGCATCTTGTCATCATTCACAAAATCCTCGGACATATGTCCAACATCGGTAATGTTTTGAATCAGAAGCGGTTTTGATCCATTGAGTTGAACAACACGAGCGATTAAGTCAGAGAGTAAAAATGTTCGAAGGTTGCCTACATGCGCATCTCGGTAGACAGTTGGTCCACAGCAGTACATGTGAACTTCATTGTGATTGAGATCGACCTCTTTGAGGCCACGGGATTGAGTGTCATATAACTTCATTGCTTTTCAATCACCTGCCTCCAAACAAAAATCTCACTATGAGAGAACTCGACTAATTCGCCACGCTTGTTGCGCAGTGAATATGGGGTAACTAAGTGACCCAAAATATCGCGAAAGCCCCCGTCCGGTTCATGAAGCCGGATTGATACCCGTTGGCCAATGAGTTCGGTGAATTGCGTTTCGAGCTCTGTTGGCATGTGACAACGATAAGCCCACCCTTAAATATCGACTAGCCGTAAATATCGCGCGGCAGCGATACTTGCCATTAGAATTCCTGACTAGATACCTGTCCAACACTTTGGAGGCCGCTCGTGACCTATGTGATCGCAGACCCATGCGTCGATGTAAAAGATAAGTCCTGCATCGAAGAATGTCCCGTGGATTGCATTTATGAAGGCGACCGAATGCTGTACATCCAGCCAGATGAGTGCGTGGATTGCGGCGCCTGCGAGCCAGTCTGCCCAGTAGAAGCTATCTATTACGAAGATGATGTTCCTGGTCAGTGGAAAGAGTTCGGCAAGGTCAATACAGAGTTCTTCATTGAAATCGGTTCACCAGGTGGAGCGAGCAAGGTTGGCCCAACTGGAACTGATCACGCTTCAATCGCTGCTCGACCACCAAAGAGCGAGTAACCATTGCGTGCCCAGCTCCCAGATTTTCCATGGGATGCGTTAGCGCCATACGGTGAGAAGGCTCGTTCACATCCTCAAGGGATCATCGATCTTTCACAAGGAACGCCGGTAGATCCAACCCCTGAATTTATTCAGCAAGCTTTTCGCGATGCATCCAACTCTCCAAGCTATCCAGTCACCGCCGGAACTCCAGAGTTGCGCGCTGCGATCAAGAAGTGGGCGATTGAACGCCTAGGAGCAACTGGTGATTTTGATGTGTTGCCCTTAATTGGTTCAAAAGAGTTAGTTGCTTGGCTTCCAACTTATCTTGAATCAAGTTCAGTATTAATCCCTGAAATTGCATATCCGACCTATCACGTAGGTGCGGTACTTGCTGGTGCAGATTCTGTTCCTGTCGCAATCGATGCAAACAGTTGGCCAGCAGCCGATTTAGCGTGGTTGAACTCTCCATCCAACCCAACCGGAAGAGTTCATAGCGTTGAAGAAGTTAAAGCCTGCATCGATTGGTCACGAAAGAACAACTCAGTATTGATTTCAGATGAGTGTTACTTGGAGTTTGACCACACTGCCCACTCGGTTTCTGTTTTGTCACAAACTGGCGGCGACAACACAAATATTTTGGCGGTGCATTCATTATCAAAGCGCTCATCAATGGCTGGTTATCGCGCTGCGTTTATGGTCGGAGACAGCTCATTGATCGCTCGAATCCGTGAGATTCGTAAGCATGGCGGCATGATGGTTCCACTGCCAGTTCAGAAAGCGATGACCGCAGCTCTTGCAGATGATGTACATGTTGCAGAACAACGCGCTCGCTACAACGCACGTAAGGATGCGATGCGTCCAGCGTTAGTTGCAGCAGGCTTTACAGTTGAGTTCAGTGACTCAGGTTTGTATCTGTGGTGCACGCGTAATGAGGATGCCTGGGCAAGCGTTGCTTGGTTAGCAGAACGTGGAATTCTTGCAACCCCCGGAAGTTTTTACGGAGTGCTTGGGCGCAACCATATTCGTATCGCAATGACCGCAACCGATGCACAAATTGCAGATGCAGTTCAACGTTTGAAGGCGTAATAGTGGCTGTTGCAATTTTGCTCGTTGGAGGTTTTGGCACCCGATTAATGCCATTAACGCGCAATACTCCAAAGCCAATGTTGACCGTTGCAGGTATCCCTGTAACGGAGCATCAATTGATGATGGCTAAAGCTGCAGGTATTACTGAAATTGTCTTAGCAACTTCCTATCTTTCAGAGGTTTTCACTCCGTACTTTGGTGATGGATCTCAGTGGGGGATGAGCATCAAATACGCAGTTGAAAAAGAACCACTAGGAACCGGTGGCGCCATTAGAAATGCCGCGCAATTACTTGAGACCAAAGAGTCAGTTGTAATTCTTAATGGTGATGTATTGAGTTCTCATAATTTGGCTGAGCAAATCAGGCAACATGAAGCACATGATGCTGACGTTACTTTGCACCTTACAGAAGTTGAAGATGCACGTGCTTTTGGTTGCGTACCAACTGATCAAGAAGGCAGAGTGACCGCTTTTCTTGAAAAAATGGAGAACCCAGTAACCAATCAAATCAATGCAGGGTGTTACGTTTTTAATCCTCGCGTTATTTCATCGATTCCGTTAGACACTGTTGTTTCTGTCGAACGCGAAACTTTTCCGCAATTAGTAAATTCTGGTGCAAAGGTTTATGGGTATATCGAAAATGCGTACTGGCTAGATATCGGAACTCCAAAAGCTTTACTGAAAGCTTCAACAGATATCGTTCTTCGAACCGGTCAAGGTTTAGTGATGCCGGGTGCCAAGGTTGATTCAACCGCGGAAATTTCAGGTGGTAGCTGCGTTGGCAGTGGAGCCACAGTGGCCGCCGGAGCCCGTATCGATGGATCGATTATTGAAGCCAACGCTGTAATCGGCGACCAAGCGATCATCACCAACTCATTTATCGCAGCTGGGGCAACTGTCGACAATGGGGCGAAAATAGCCTCATCTTTTGTCACAAAAGGCGAAATTCTCCCGATTCCGCAGTAGATCAAGCGTAATTTCCCTTTCGCGGGCTTGACATGAGCGAGTTACAAGCGTGTAATTCACTCCTAAGAAAGTCTTTTCCAAGAGGGATGAGACAAGATCTAGCTAATGGAGCATCGACGTTATGCCGATTCAACCCGCAGCCCAGAACTCCCCAATCCCCACTTCAGGCCCAACAATCACTCTCGCATCTGGCGAAAACATGGAGCTTTCATGGCAGGAGCGCGCTCTGTGTGCGCAAACTGATCCAGAAGCTTTCTTCCCAGAAAAGGGTGGCTCAACTCGCGAAGCCAAGCGCGTATGTCTTTCATGCGATGTTCGTTCAGAGTGTCTTGAGTACGCACTAGCCCATGATGAGCGCTTCGGAATTTGGGGCGGTCTCTCAGAGCGTGAGCGCCGTCGCCTAAAGCGTCGTACTGCGTAAGGTTCACATTTCTCTAACGAGAAAGTGAGTTATACCTATGGCTTCCCAAGCCGCAGTCGATAAGCATCGTGTAACCGCTGTTCTTGTTTCCCACAATGGAGCGGTGTGGTTACCCGAAGTTGTTGCAGCACTTACTTCGCAAACCCGACCAATTGATCTGATCACCGCTGTCGATACAGGATCGCAGGATGCATCAACAAAACTTTTAAAATCTGCGCGAATTCCTTTTCTTTCTGCCGATGTTGAAACAGGTTTTGGTGAAGCGGTTTCTTTAGCGGTTAACAAACTACCGAAATCCATCGAGCATGAATGGATTTGGTTGATTCATGATGATTGCGCACCAGCTCCAACTGCGCTCGCAGAGTTGTTAGCTGCAATTGATGATCGCCCACAAGTGGTGATGGTTGGCCCAAAGTTATTGGGTTGGCATGATCGAACACATTTACTTGAAGCTGGTGTAAGCATCGCTGGCAATGGTGCACGATGGACCGGCCTTGAACCTTTGGAATATGACCAAGGTCAACATGATGGCAATCATGATGTCTTAGCTGTTAGCACCGCTGGTGCATTGATTCGCAGAGATGTGTTTGAAGAGCTAGGTGGTTTAGATCCCAACTTAACTTTGTTTAGAGATGATGTTGATTTCGGTTGGCGTGCACGAGCTGCCGGACATTCAGTTTTGGTTGCAACAGGTGCGGTTGCCTTTCACGCACAAGCTTCGGCAAATGAACGTCGAACGGTAGAAGTTGATGGTGCATTTCTTCATAGACCTTTACTACTTGATAGACGAAATGCGGCATATGTTTTGCTTGCAAACTCTTCGTGGTGGATGTTGCCCTGGCTAGTTATCCAGCTGTTGGGGACCGCCATCGCACGATCTATTGGTTATTTAATTGCAAAGTTACCTGGCTATGCAGCCGATGAGATTTTGGCGGTCGGCGCGGTAATTGTTAAGCCGGGCTCAATTATTGCCGCTCGTAAAGTGCGCAAGAAGCAACGATTTGTATCTGCACGAGTAATTGCTGAGTTCATTCCTCCGCGTTGGTCACAGGTACGCCTTGCTTCAGAAGGTTTTGTTGAAGCGATTCGATCAAAGTTATTTCCTGAAGATAATCAAACAACAAGCACTTCTGTCCTGGATTCGAACGAGGATGAAGATCTTCTTACCCCAGTAAATACAAGTCACTGGTTTGGCGTCTTAAAGCGCCCTGAAGTAATTGGCTTCTTGTTGATAACTCTCATATCAATTCTGAATTCTCGTAATCGCTTTGGCGCATTAGTCGGGGGAGCGCTACCTATTTCACCTCCAGGCGCAACTGATTTATGGCGCACTTACTTTGAGTCGTGGCATCAAGTGGGTATGGGGTCTGCAATCGCCACGCCTACATGGGTTGCAATTACCGCAACGGCATCAATACTTTTCTTGGGCAAGGTTCAATTCTTAATCACAACATTTTTCTTAATCGCACCAATTGTCATGATGTTTACCGCATCCAAGCTTTTGAAGCACCTGACATCTAATTCGTGGATTTCTATTCCGGCAGCTTTCTTATATGCGATTTCCCCGGTAGCTATTGCCGCAGTATCGACGGGGCACATCGCAACGGTGCTCTTCATGATCCTGGCTCCATCAGTTGCCTTACTTCTGCGAGATATTGAAAAGATCCAGGATTTCAGCTGGAGAAAGATTGCAGCGATCTCGCTTTTGCTTGCGCTACTTTATGGATTCTCATTGATGATCTTTGTTATCGGAGTTGTGGCTGGATTGGTTTCGACCTTGAGCGATTATGAAAAACATGCTCAAGAGGCGAACTCGCCTTTGTATTCATTGCGTTTACAAAAGCGAGCAGCGTTGATTTTCATTCCGTTCTTGATGAATGCTCCATATTCGCTAGAAGCAATCATCCATCCAAGCCGTTTATTGGTTGAGCCAGGCTTGCTTATTTCGGGTGGTGGGCCACTCAATGCCTTGATCGGAAACCCAGGTGGCGCCAACGCTCTACCTATCTGGCTCATTAGCCCAATTCTCTTAGTGTTAGTTGTTTCGCTTTTCTCATCAACTCATGCACGACGAATTGCAGAGTACGGAGTTGGTGCGGTCGCATTGGCGGTAATCCTTTCTGCGCTCTCGATTTCAACACATGGAAATGAGGCTTCATCAAAGGTTTGGCCAGGGCCGGTTCTCGTAGTTGTCACCCTTGCAGCGATTGCTGCAGGAACGGTCTTGCTAGATCGATTGCGCGAAACTTTAGTTCTTAGCCATATTCACTATCGACATATTCTTTCAGCGCTTCTTTTGTTTACAACCTTTGGATATTCAGTCCTTGCTATTGGTTGGTCAACCACAAAAGGCGCTGACTCTTTAGTGCAGGCTAACAAGGCAACAGTTATGCCCGCTTTCTTAAGTGTTGAAAAAGACACCAAGATCTTGGTCTTACGTGAAGTTGGCAGTGAAAATGAAAAGAAGATTCAGTATTACGTTTCGCGTGGCAGAGATATTTCATTGGGTGAGCCAGATGTAGCACCGGCACAAACACCTGCAATCGCAGATGCTGCTCGTGGCTTGATTGATGGCTCAGGTGTCTCAAGTAGTTCAACCTTGAGCGAGTATGGCGTTAAGTATCTTTACGTAAAGTCGCCTTTTAAGCGCGAGATTATTCGTTCGATTGACGGGCTTGGTGGTTTCTCTAGAACATCTGCGACATCACTGGGTGTTGTCTGGAAGGTAACCGCTCCAGCATCGCGTTTGATGTTTATCGGTGCAGATGGAGTTCGCAAAGAGTTAGAAGCGGGCGAGGTCGGTGCACGCACATATGTTCCATCAGCAGGAACACTTATTTTGACTGAAACATATAACCGCTCATGGCAGATTCTAGAAAACGGTTATCGCCTAGAGCGCACTAAGAATGAGCAGGGTTTACCAACTTTCCAAGTTACAGAACCTGGTGAAATTTCACTGATTCACGATGGAACTGTGCGTCGTGGTTGGCTTTCATTACAGCTGATTATCTTTGTGATTGTCCTGGTGATGGCACTTCCTGCCGGTCGACGTAAGAGCGATATCTCAGAGAAGGAGCTGGCATGAGTTTCTCCCGCCCTCTTCGATTTATTGCTTTTATCGCGGTTGCGATCACAATTGCATCGGCCCTTAATGTGGCGGTTACAAAGAAGAGTTTCTCGGAAAACTATCCTGCAGTTGTTTGTCCTCCAACGCTTCCAGGTTTAGCTTCGCAGATCTCTTTATCATCCAAGAAAACACCATTCCAGAGATTACAAAACCGAAGCACGAAAACTGAAATGGTGAAGGTCTTGCGCCTTCCGGTCATGAAGGATTCTTTGTTATTCAACTCTGAAGGAAGTACACCTGTGGTTTGGCAGAGTCGCTCAGGAAGCTGGGCGGGAGGAACTTTGTGTTCTGCACCAACTTCATCACAATGGTTTGTTGGTGCTAGCGCTGACATCACAACTAAAGGCCGACTCATCGTTGTCAACAGCGGTTTGAGTGAAGCGGTTGTTGATGTAAACGTCTTTACTGAAAATGGAAAGCAACCGCTGCGAACTCTGAATGTTCCATCTAAGAACTACTTAGTTATCCCAGTAGATTCACTTGCACCAGGTGACAAGACCTTGACGGTTAATGTCTTGCCACGATCAGGGCGGATCAACGCATTTATGATTGATGAGCAGGGTAAAGGTTTGCGCGCATTGGGTGGAGATTTAATTAATCCAATTAATGCACCAAGCAGATCGCTGGTAATTCCTGCAATTCCAAACCAAGGTAAGAAACCGGGACAAGGCGCTGCAACTGCACATGTATTACGTCTCTTAACCCCTGGCGAAGTTGATGCCAGCGTTACCGTCGAACTTCTTTCAGCCGATGGCGTATTCATTCCGGTAGGTCTTAACTCACGATCGATCACAGCTGGGCTAGTTACAGAGTTTACTTTTTCACCCAAGATTTCCTCATCTGCCTTCGCAGTGAAGATCACTTCGACTGAGCCGGTTGTTGCCGCAGTGGAATCATCGGTAGTTATTGGCGGTAGAAAAGACTTTACCTGGAGCACGCCCGCACCAGAGCTCACAGAGTTCACCATGGCGGTTACTGGGCTTTCTCCGCTGATCGCCTTCGCCGGATCGGAGATCAATGTTGCCGTTGAAGTCACATTGGTTAATGGCAAGGTAATCCGCAATGCAATCAAGGGCACAGATATTGCAACATGGAGAGTTCCAGCTGCGGCTCGTTCATTCACAATTACTAAGGTTGGCGAAAAGACCTATGCAGGCGGCTTAGTGTCCTCTGTTAACGGTTATGGATACTTCCCAATAGCAGCCGGAAGCGTTTTAACTCGCGTTGAGATACCTGACTCAAATATTCGCATTTTGAATCCTTGAGAATCCCAAGTTTTCACACCAATTCCCACTAATGTTTCGCTCATGAGAACTCAAGGTGGTCGCGGCTGTTCCCGTGCCGGTTGCAAATCGCATGCAACCATGACCTTGACCTATGTGTACGCCGAATCAACTGCGGTAGTTGGTCCACTTGCTACATATTCAGAGCCACATGCCTACGATTTGTGCGTCGTTCACGGAACCCGTTTAAAGGTTCCGCATGGATGGAATGTAATTAAGCAAGAGCTTGATGGAACCTCTCAAGGTCCAAGCGATGATGACTTGATGGCGATCGCAGATGCGGTTCGCGAAGTTGCGTCAAAGGATGTTGAACCAATTACTCCAACTCAATCAACTTCTGCACAGCAGCAAATTGGTCGTCGTGGACACTTACGCGCGGTTCCTTCGTAACCATGGATCAGATTCCAAATATCTTTAAGGCCTACGACATTCGTGGCTTAGTCGAAACTGAAATCGATGCAGATTTTGCATTTGCCACAGGTGTTGCTTTCGCTCGCTTTTTACAGATCGAACGCGAACCCGGAACAATCGTAATTGGCGAAGACATGCGTCCTTCTTCTCCCGAATTAGCAGATGCATTTTCGGCGGGTGCTACATCGCAAGGAATGGATGTCATTCGCATCGGATTAGCATCAACAGACATGTTGTACTTTGCTTCTGGAAAATTAGGCCTGCCTGGCGCCATGTTTACCGCAAGCCACAACCCAGCCCAGTACAACGGAATTAAGTTGTGTTTGAGCAAGGCACGCCCCATCGGCAAAGAGTCTGGATTGGTAACAATCGAAAACTTTGTCCGTGAAGGTTCTCCAATTGCTTTACGAAATGTCGGAGTTGAGAAGCAACGCAATATGTTGGAAGAGTATGTAGATCATCTCTTGACCCTCGTTGATGTATCCAAGATTCGCCCATTGAAAATAATCGTTGATGCTGGAAATGGAATGGCAGGTCATACCGCGCCTGCCATCTTCGCCCGCCTTAATTGCGAAGTTATTCCTATGTACTTCGAATTGGATGGATCCTTCCCAAATCACGAGGCAAATCCACTTGATGAATCAACTCTCAAAGATTTAAAGCAGGCGATGATTGATCAGAAAGCTGATCTTGGTTTGGCTTTTGATGGAGATGCAGATCGTTGCTTCCTAGTAGATGAGCGCGGCGTTGCGGTTAATCCTTCGGCATTAACAGCTTTGATTGCGCAGCGAGAGCTTAAGAAGCGTCCTGGCTCAAATATTATTTACAACTTAATTTCTTCAAGAGCGGTAAAGGAAGTGATTGAGGAAAATGGTGGCAAAGGATTGCGAAGCCGCGTTGGTCACTCTTACATAAAGAAGATGATGGCTGAAAGCGGAGCAATTTTTGGTGGCGAACATTCTGGCCACTTCTACTTCAAGGAGTTTTGGATGGCAGACAGTGGTGCACTTGCTGCACTTCATGCCATTGCCGCACTTGGCGAAAGCTCTGCAACCATGTCCGAGCTACTTGCTCCCTTCAATCGATATCACGCAAGTGGAGAGATCAATTCAAAGGTGGCAGATACCAAGAAAGCATCTGATCTAGTGCGCGCCACTTATGAAAGTTCAGATGTTCAGATTGATGAACTCGATGGTCTTACCGTTGATGCAGATACCTGGTGGTTTAACCTCCGCCCATCAAATACCGAGCCTTTGCTCAGACTTAACGTTGAGGCTTCGACACAGGCTCAGATGGAGTCGGTACGTGATGCGGTTCTCTCGCTAATACGCGGCTAATTCCCGTTTTCCAGTACGAGCTTTTCGCATGAGGGCAGTAACCTATGCCTATAGCCGCCTAGCACAGTAGAGCCCTACGCCTTAGGTATCCAATTAATACTTTGATTACCATTTAAGGAGATTTACGTGAACGTTCCAGTTACTTCAACTCTTCCAAAGCATGACATCGCTGATGCATCACTTGCAGCGCAGGGTCGCCTCAAGATTGAGTGGGCAGAGCGCAACATGCCTGTGCTTGCACAAATCCGTGAGCGCTTCGAGAAGTCACAACCATTTGCAGGCGTGCGAATTTCAGCATGTATGCACGTAACAACAGAGACAGCTAACTTGATGCGTGTTTTGAAGGCCGGCGGAGCAGAAATCGCTCTATGTGCATCAAACCCACTATCAACTCAGGATGACACAGCTGCAGCTCTAGTTCACGAGTACGGAATTTCTGTGTTTGCTCGCAACGCGGTTGACCGTGATGGCTACTACAAGCACATCAATGCAGCGCTTGATATCGAACCACACCAAGTATTTGATGATGGTTGCGACCTAGTAAACACTTTGCACACAACTCGTAAAGAATTGATTCCAAACATCGCAGGTGGTTGCGAAGAGACAACAACTGGAGTTATCCGTCTTAACCAGATGGCAAAGGATGGCGCGCTTCAGTTCCCAATGATCGCCGTTAATGACACAGACACAAAGCACATGTTCGACAACCGTTACGGAACAGGTCAGTCGACACTAGATGCGGTTTTCCGTGCAACTAACTTCTTGCTTGCAGGTCGCGTTGTTGTTGTTGCTGGATTTGGTTACTGCGGTAAGGGTGTTGCAGAGCGCGCTAAGGGTATGGGTGCTGATGTAATCGTTACTGAAATCGATCCAACTAAGGCACTTGATGCAATGATGCAAGGATTCCGCGTTATGCCAATGATCGATGCTGCAAAGCTCGGTGATGTATTTATTACTGTGACTGGTAACCGCGATGTATTGCGCGATGAGCACTTCGCAGTTATGAAGGATGGCGCAATCATGGCTAACTCAGGTCACTTTGATATCGAAATCGATGTGGCTTGGCTTGAGCAGAATGCAAAGACTAAGAATGCAAAGATGCGCCACCAGACTGATGAGTATGTACTCTCAGATGGGCGTCGTTTACTACTTCTAGCTGAAGGCCGCTTGGTTAACCTAGGCGCAGCTGAAGGCCACCCAGCATCTGTAATGGATATGTCATTCTCGGATCAGGCGCTAACAGCTGAGTACCTAGTTAAGGAAGCTAAGAACTTGAAGCCAGGTGTTCATGAAGTTCCTACGTACATCGACAAGGAAGTTGCTTCACTTAAGTTGATCAGCATGGGTGGACGCATCGATGTTCTAACTCCTGCGCAAGATATGTACCTAAACTCTTGGGAGCACGGTAGCTAATGACTTTAGTTATGGTCGTCGATGACGACCAAGATCTCGCAGAGATGCTCGGCATCGTTTTAACCGGTGCCGGCATCGATGTGGATCTAGTAAGTCGTGGCGATGAGGTCATGGATGTATTCCGTAACAATCCACCAGATTTAGTGTTGTTGGATGTTATGTTGCCTGGCCTTGATGGAATCGAAGTCTGCAAGTTGATTCGTGCAGAATCTATGGTTCCAATCGTCATGCTTTCAGCTAAAGGTGATACCCAGGATGTTGTAAAAGGTTTAGAAGCTGGCGCGGATGACTACATGGTTAAGCCATTCCGTCACCCTTCAGAGTTGATCGCTCGAATCAGAACTCGTTTGCGTCGAACAAACGCAGATGTTTCTGGCTTACTGACAATTGGCGATCTTGCAATTGATGTTCAAGCACACCAAGTAACTCGTGGCGGGAAGCAGATTGCATTAACTCGTCTTGAGTTTGATTTGTTGGTCGCACTTGCAAAAGAGCCCGGCCGAGTCTTTACACGTGATGCATTGCTAAGCGAGGTGTGGGGCTACAGACATTCGACTGATACACGTCTGGTAAATGTTCACGTTCAGCGCCTGCGCTCAAAGATTGAACACGATGCTGAACATCCTGAAATCGTGGTTACAGTCCGCGGAGTTGGATATAAAGCTGGAGTGATGGGCGGTTCCTAATAATGAACCGAATCTATTCTCGTTTTCGTAATTCGCTAGCGATCAAGGTCATCCTCTCAACAGTCGTGCTTTCACTGGTTGTTATGGGAACCGCAGGATCTCTGCTTAATTCGCAGCTTTCTAGGGGCATTAAAGAGGTAAATCTCAATACCGCCCTGGTTGAAGCCCGTTCGACAATTTTCACCGCGGAGTATCGATTCCTGTTAGCTCAGGGGGAGCGGGATTCTGTTGTTCAAAAAGTAGTCGATGACGTTATTAGCTCTGCAACGACTTTGACCGCAAATGAAAATGCACGAGAAGTAGTTTTCATTCGCAGTCCTGGCAACACAATGGATAACAATTACGAAATCGCCTCAAACCTATTGGATCCAAATTCGATTCCAACCTCTTTGAGTGAACGCGTGCGCAAGAAGCCAGATCTTGTTTATCAATACACCAATATGAATTACTTGACCGGTACCAGAGTTAAGGGCCTTGCAATTGGTCAAAAGGTCCAGATTCCTAACGCTGGTCAGTACGAGATGTACATTATTTTCTCTTTAGCTAATCAAGGAAAGACTCTCGACCTGATTAGTCGCTCCTTTTTCTTAACTGGTTTCTTGCTTCTGTTCCTTGTGGCTCTCATTACTTGGCTGGTGGTTCGCCAGGTTGTAAAACCGGTACGTGAAGCGGCAGCAATTGCAACTGAATTTACTGCGGGCGAGTTTGGAAAACGTTTAAAGGTTGATTCCCAGGATGAAATAGCCACTTTGGGTATTGCTTTTAACGACATGGCTGAGTCGATTGAAAAGCAGATTGCGCGCCTAGAAAACCTTTCACGTGTTCAGCAGCGCTTTGTGTCCGATGTTTCACATGAACTTCGCACACCTTTAACTACCTTGCGCATGGCATCAGAGGTCATTCACTCTTCGAAAGATGGTTTTGATCCAATCGTGGCAAGAAGTGCCGAATTATTGGTAGCTCAACTAGATCGATTTGAACGTTTGCTTGAAGATCTTCTAGAGGTTTCTCGTTTTGATGCAGAAGTCGCCGTACTAGAAGCGGTTGATTTCGACATAGTTCAACTAGTTCAGCGCTGTGCAGATGATTTGAGCTTAGTTGCCAAGGAGCGTAAGACCCAGATTTACATTAAATCTTCAGCCCCAGTTGTGATGATTAAGGCGGATATTCGCCGTGTAGAGCGCATTTTGCGTAACCTCATGGCAAATGCGATTGATCATGCAGAAGAGATGCAGATCGATGTTCGTATTGAGGCAAGTGAACATGATGTAGCAGTCGGTGTTCGAGATTACGGTGTTGGCCTGGATGAAAACGCTTTGATCCGAGTCTTCGATCGTTTCTGGCGTGCCGATCCATCGCGTGCTCGCACACGTGGAGGAACTGGATTAGGACTTTCCATCGCACTTGAAGATGCACGTTTGCACAATGGCGAACTTGAAGCGTGGGGACGTCCTGGACGTGGAGCTCACTTTGTGGTGACCTTGCCCCGCAGCACGTGGGAGAGAATCGATCAACGTTTAATTCCGCTACAACCAGAAGATTACAAAGCTTAGTTTCCACAGTTTTACCGTAAGAAATTTACAACCAATTATTTTCGCAAAGATTGTCGCGTGGCAGCATTTTCTGAAGTTACGCAGCTCTTGTTTCCCAGTAGATGTTTTGGTTGTCAAAAATTAGGTCCCAGCATTTGTTCTGAATGTCGAAGCAGTTGGCATCCGCATTACTATCGAACCAAAGTAGATTCTTTAACTGTTCATTCATCCTTGCTCTACACGCCAACCGCATCCAAGATCATTCTGGCTGCAAAAGAGTCTGGCTTGAAGAAAGCTGATGATTTAATTATTGATGCACTGTGCCTGGCGCTTGCCCGTTCCAAAGTTGATTTAACTGTGTCACGTCTGGTTCCGATTCCGTCGAGCAAAGCTTCGCAACGTCGGCGTGGAAGAAGTTTTATTGTTGATTTGGTTCAGAAATTATCTTTACGCACCGGAATTGAGATGATCGATTGCCTCGAACTTTCTCGCAAAGTGCTGGATCAAAGTGGCTTGCATCGCCATGAACGCGCAACAAATCTCGCCGGGGCGTTTGCGCTTTCATCACGGGTCAGGGGAGAGCTGATCCTGGTTGATGATGTGGTGACGACGGGGGCAACCCTCAGAGAGGCCTTCAGGGCGGTTAATTCGCAGGGTTTTCACGCTATCGGCTCAGTCTCTGCGGTTACTGCCTGCGTGGCCCAACCTCTACGATAGGGGCTTGGAACAGGGTCACACCCTTACTGAGAGGCCAGGTCAATGCCAGCGTTTGTAGACAAGATTTTGCGTGCAGGCGAAGGACGCATCCTTCGTGAATTGAGCAAGATCGTTGGCTTAGTAAATGCTCAAGAGGCTCGCTTCTCAGCGATGTCAGATTCAGAGCTACGCGAGCAGACCGCTCTATTCCAGGCACGGTATGCAAAGGGCGAAACCCTGGATGATCTTCTGCCTGAAGCTTTCGCGGTAGTTCGCGAAGCTGGTCGTCGCACACTTGGTCAGCGTCACTATGACGTTCAGCTTATGGGTGGCGCAGCGATGCACAAGGGCAATATCGCAGAAATGCGCACTGGTGAAGGTAAGACTTTAGTTGCAACCCTGCCTTCTTATTTGAACGCACTTGCAGGTCGTGGTGTTCACGTTGTTACAACAAATGATTACTTGGCAGAACGCGATAGCGAGTGGATGGGCCGCGTTCATAGATTCTTAGGATTAAAGGTTGGCGTCATTCTTGCCAACATGACACCTGCAGAACGTCGCGAAGCGTATTCAGCAGACATTACCTACGGTACAAACAATGAGTTTGGTTTTGATTATCTTCGCGACAACATGGCGTGGTCACTTGATGAGTGCGTGCAGCGCGATCACTTCTTCGCAGTAGTCGATGAAGTTGACTCAATTCTTATTGATGAAGCTCGTACACCTTTGATCATCAGCGGTCCGGCCGACAAGGCGACTAAGTGGTACGTAGAGTTTGCTAATTTGGTTCAGAAACTTCAGCGCGATGTGCACTATGAAGTAGATGAGAAGAAGAAGACTTCAGGAATTCTTGAAGAAGGCGTGACTAAGGTCGAAGAGCTATTGCAGATCGGAAACCTTTACGAAGCAGCTAATACTCCAATGATTGGCTACCTCAACAACGCTATTCGCGCGAAAGAGCTTTTCAAGCGCGATAAGGATTATGTGGTCATGAATGGCGAGTTGCTTATCGTCGATGAGCACACCGGTCGCATGCTTGCTGGCCGTCGTTATAGCGAGGGTTTACACCAAGCGCTAGAAGCTAAAGAACGCATTGAAATCAAGGATGAAAATCAGACCCTTGCGACAATTACATTGCAGAACTACTTCCGTTTATACGACAAATTGTCAGGTATGACAGGAACTGCAACAACTGAAGCCTCTGAATTCCACCAAATTTACAAGCTGGGCGTAGTTCCAATCCCAACTAACCGACCATCGCAACGTCTTGATTCCGCGGACTTGGTCTACAAGACCGAGGTTGGAAAGTTTGCTGCGGTTACTGCAGATATCGTCGAGCGTCATCGCAAGGGACAGCCAGTTTTGGTTGGAACTGTCAGCGTTGAAAAATCTGAAGAGCTTTCGTCATTTCTTCGCAAGGCCGGAGTTCCTCATGAGGTTCTCAATGCAAAGCACCACGAACGTGAAGCTGCGATCATTGCACGCGCAGGTGTAAAGGGTGCTGTAACAGTTGCAACCAATATGGCCGGTCGTGGTACCGACATCATGTTGGGTGGAAACCCAGAGTTTATGGCTGACTTCGAATTACAACGTCGCGGAATTTCTCCAGTAGATAACGCTGATGAGTATGAAAAGGAATGGCCAGCAGAGATTGCACGTCAAAAGGCTGCGGTTGAAAAGGGACATGAAGAAGTTGTCGCTCTTGGTGGTCTCTATGTTCTAGGTACCGAGCGTCACGAATCACGTCGTATTGATAACCAGTTACGTGGACGTTCAGGTCGTCAAGGCGATCCTGGAGAGTCACGTTTCTACCTTTCACTACAAGATGATTTGATGCGTCGCTTTAATTCAGGAATGGTCGAACGTTTCTTGACCGCTGCTGGACTTCCAGATGATGCACCGATTGAATCCAAGATGGTTTCAAATGCGATTCGTTCTGCACAGACTCAGGTTGAGGCACAGAACTTCGAAATGCGTAAGAATGTTTTGAAGTATGACGATGTCATGAATCGTCAACGCACCGTCATTTACGGTGAGCGTCGCAGCGTGCTTGAAGGCGCAGATATCAAGGATCAGGTAGCGCACTTTGTTTCCGATACTTTGACCGCGTATATCTCAGCAGCAACCGCTGAAGGTTATGCAGAGGACTGGGATCTAGAGACTCTCTTTACAGCGCTCAAGACCATTTATCCGATCACATTTACTATTGAACAGCTCGAAGCTGAAGCAGGTTCACGAGTTGGACTAGATGCTGATTTCATTACCGCTCGCGTACTTGAGGATTGCCAAGCGGCATACGCACAACGTGAAGAAGCACTTGGCGCAGAGGTTATGCGTGAACTAGAGCGCAAGGTTTTGCTCTCAGTTCTTGATCGTAAGTGGCGTGAGCACCTATACGAGATGGATTACCTACAAGAGGGAATTGGTCTGCGTGCAATGGCTCAACGCGATCCACTTGTTGAGTATCAAAAAGAGGGCTTTGATCTCTTCGCAGCAATGATGGATGGAATTAAAGAAGAGATTGCAGGCTTCGTATTCAATATCGAAGTCACTGTCGAAAGCGCTAACAACCAAGTTGTTGCACCAGGACTTGAGGCAAAGCAGTTGCCTCAAGCAGGTTTGCAGTACACAGCTGCAGATGAATCAGGTGTTCGCACAACTGGCGAAGTTTCTCGCAGCGCGCCATGTCCATGCGGTTCAGGTAAGAAGTACAAGCGTTGCCACGGAGGCGCCGCTTAACTTCAAATCAGCGTTAGACAGGTGCATAACCAGCGCCCGTCTAAACCTTCAAACCTGATTGCAACTACTCGTAAGCGATCTCCAAATCTGATCGTTACCGTTGCTTCGCACACGCCATCTAATGGTTCAGTGATTCTTGTTTTACGAACTCGACCTAGCTCCTTGATGCTTCCAGCCTTCCTCTGCAGCTCGCCAAACACTGTGTAATGACACAACTGTTGAAGCTGTTGAGGTGATCGTCGTCCTGACCAAATTTCAACAGCGTTATGAATGAATTGAAGAATGAGCGGCTCTATCTTTGGAAGATCACTTGCTGATGTTGGTTGAGGGGCAAACTCTGCATCAAACTCCTCGCCAAAAATGCTTGGAACTAAATACAGGCGTGGCTTTTTGCTCTCTTGAATAACTGGCTCTGGCTTAAATATTTCTAGAACTGGGTGCAAGAAATCCTCATCAGGATCGCTAGATACAGGCAGGAGTTCTATTGTTGTAAAGGTTGGTAGCTCTTCGTACTCGCGTTGTGTTGTCATGAGTACACCTTTTCCACTTACGTCCGCGACAAGCTCACCCTTTAGTCTCGAGTTAACTCATACCTTTGACCGATTGTGGATAAATCCTCAGCTTGAGCGTCGGCAGCCTCTTGGGTACGCATATGAAAAACAACAAGAGCTCATTTAGTGCACGTATGCCTTTGGCCATCACCTTGATAATCGCCGCCTTTGCTTCGGCATTCTTTATCTCTACTTATTCAAATAAAGGAGATACGTACTGGGTGCTTTCTGGCCCGATCACTACTGGCCATGTGATTGCACCTTCTGATATTCGATCGGTACACATGAATCTATCGAGTAGCGCTCAAAACTATTTAAGTACTGCTGATCAGGTAATTGGCTTAGTTGCGAAACGAACAATGGCTGCTGATGAAGTCTTATCAGTTTCAGATGTGACAAACGCCAGTGATTCATTGGCAACAAGTGCCGTCCCAATTAGTTTGCGTTCTTTAGATCTCGCCTCTGGTGTGGGATTAGGTGATCCCGTTGATATCTATTGGGTACTTGATTCTCGAAATGGGGAAGCGGTAGTTGATCCAATTTTAATTCTGGGGGCGGTCACTGTGATCGGCTTAGATGATTCAAAGAACGCGCTTGGCGGAGATGTTTCAATCAGTGTTGCCATTGAAGAAACGCAGGTACTTCGTTTACTCAGCGCAACAACACAAGGTCGCCTAGTTGTGGTGCGTTCATATGTCTGAGCTTGAAATGCCTACAGTAATTACCGCAATTGCCAATCCTGAAGCTGAAGGTTTTGTTGCGGGAACCTTGTTTGCGCAGGGTTGGAATGTCATCTTTAGAGCGATCGATTGGGGCTCACTTCGCGCTTATTGCGAGGCAAATCCGGCAATCGCTGCCAATGCGCTCTTGATCTATGGAAATGATCTGCCAGCCATTAGTACGAAAGTTGTCGACGAACTACACACATCGGTGCGCCAAGTAATTGGTTTTTCAATTCCCAACACGGTACATGGAGAGTTCGAGACTCTTCATCCGTTGCCAACGGTCGGGACAGATTTAATCTCATTGGTGCGCGGTTTTGTGCGTGCCCCCATGGTGCGGTCGAGCGCAATCACGCAGCGCAAGGCTCGAAACTCAAAGGTGATTGCGGTTTCATCTGCGGGTAGCTTCACCGGATGCACCTTGATTGCCCTTAATCTCGCGATGGAGTTAAGTGTGATTGAGAAATCCACTCTGTTGATTGAGGCAAATTTCCGAGCACCATCTATCGCACCCGTTCTTTCGATGCGAAATATTGCCGAGGGTGGGACGTGGAAATCGATTGCACCCAATCTAGCCTTAGCTGAGATAACACAGGAATCAGCTGATCAGTTAGAAAGTTTCATGGACAAAGCGATGGATCACTTTGATGTAATTATCATCGACATTGGTTCGATATCTGGCCTATCAAATCGCTTGACCGATAGGCGATGGACTTCCAACATGACAACCTGGTGTTGCGATCAGGCTGATGAGTTAATGGTTACCTCGCGCGCAGATCACTTAGGACATTACAGGCTTTGCCAAGTAATTGATTTACTACAACAGACTTCGATTCGTGCGCAGTTAAGTTTTACTCAAAACATGAAATCGCCTGGAAAGCGGGGAGATGCTCAAATGGCTAGGTTCTTAACGACCACTACCGCTTTGAAGCCAGCACGTGTTCGAAGCATTAAGGAAGATAACCGTTCTGCTCAAGCCGCTGAGGATGAACATGCAACCCTTCTTGAGACCAATGAGCGCTCAAATCTTCGTAAATCGATCGCAGAATTAGCCAGAGAAATCATTTCTTAGGATCTATTACTATGGGTGAATGCGCGCATACCTTCCCATCAGCCATAAGGATCTTGAGGCCTTTGTGCAGAGCAAGAGCTTTGATGCCGATGAGGTTTTCGCTCCTACCCAAGCCTTTGTCGCTGAAAATTTAGATTGCGATGAAGAAGAACTCGAATACCTTTTGTCGATCGCTGCAGGAGAAGAGGCGCTTGAGCTTCGCCTATCAGAGGGTGCACCCGGAATCGTTCTAGCCTTTGAAATTACCGATGAACAAATCGCTGAAAGTTATGAAGATTCAGTAACTTTGAAATCTGCGCTTCCATGGGATCAATTGCAGTGTGCACTACTTGCCTTCCAAGGTGATGACGAATTGGTGTGGTTTGCTACCCAAGAGATCGAGCTTCACTTGGCGGAGTGGAAGTAACGATGTTCCAGCTGGAAAAATTGCTTGGTGCACGAACAACAATCACAATTGATCAAGCCAACCGAATACGAGAATTAATTGCAGATTGGCAGTTGCTATCGGATCTTTCCTTTGCCGATCTAATTTTGTGGGTACCGATTCGTAAAGATGTTTCTATGTGGCCAACGGGTCACATTGCAGTCGCGCATATTCGCCCAACAACTACTTCAACAGTTTTTATCAATGATGTTATTGGTGATGAAGTTTTATGGGGAGCAAAACCTGGTATTGACGAAGCGCTTTCAGGTGATGAGATTGTTACTTCAATCGATCCTGAAAAAATAGGGGAGATGCTTGTAAAGAGTGAAACAATTCCCGTTACTTTCGAGGGCCAAGTGATCGCGGTTATTTCAAGCCACAGAAATGTGGAGCATTCACGTGGGTCCGGAAAGCTTGAAAGTAATTATCGTGAAGTTGCGCAGCATTTGTATCAAATGGTCGCCCAAGGAACTTTTCCATATAAGGATGCGGGATCACTCTTTGAACCTGTGCCACGCGTAGGCGATGGAATGATTCGCTTGGATGCGAATTCTGCGATTTCATTTGCTAGCCCTAACGCAAAGTCAGCATTTTCTCGCATGGGCTGGCGTGGAGATTTAGAGGGAAGAAACCTTGGCGAGGTTGCAGAACAGGTTGTTACTGCATCTGCAAATGCATCTGAAGAAGGTGTGCGCTCACGTCTTAATGGAAAGCAGTTACAACGGGTAGAAATTGATAATCAAGGCGCAACTATTGATTTATTGGTTCTGCCATTGATTATTGGTAGCGACAAAATCGGAGCCATAGTCCTGCTTCAAAATGTAACTGAGCTGCGCAGACGAGATCGCGAGCTAGTAACCAAGGATGCGACTATCCGAGAGATTCACCATCGCGTTAAGAACAACCTTCAGACGGTGTCGGCTTTGCTGCGATTGCAATCTCGCCGAATCGAAGATCCAGCAGCAGCTGCAGCTCTAGATGAAGCGGTTCGTCGTATCGCATCGATTGCGGTTGTCCATGAAACCCTTTCAAACAGCACCCAAACCACGGTGGCATTTGATGAAGTTCTTAGTTCGCTAGTTACCCACGCCTTAGAGCTAAGTCCTCGAATGGGCGAATTAACCATTGAACGAATTGGCGAAATCGGTTCTTTAGAATCACGTGTGGCTACACCGTTGTCATTGGTTGTTACTGAGCTCATCCATAACGCCTTAGAGCATGGCCTGTACGAATCCGGAACTCATTTGAAGATTGAGCTTCAGCGATACAGCAATGAAGGTTTAGTCACGATCTCCGATGATGGAGTTGGATTGCCAGAAGGTTTTGATCTGCTGACGTCATCTAATTTGGGATTACAAATTGTGCGCACACTTACTGAAAATGAATTAAAGGGTGAGCTGAAATTAGAATCTACAGACAAGGGAACACAAGCAAAGTTGCGCTTCCCGCTTTAGATTTGGTTCTGCTGCTCCATTAGGCGAGCGCGGTTACGTGCAGCACGGCGCTTCAATGCACGGCGCTCATCTTCAGATAATCCGCCCCAGACTCCAGCATCCTGACCGCTCTCAAGTGCCCACGC
>ERZ1022761.4-NODE-4-length-24509-cov-16.534228_pt1 | contig 24509 bp, 26 predicted proteins | sample MGYA00520860_ERZ1022761 | MGnify/ENA primary metagenome ERZ1022761 (study PRJEB33162, sample SAMN09537603) | freshwater metagenome | isolation source: freshwater | place: Canada:Alberta | collected 2017-07 | study: EMG produced TPA metagenomics assembly of the...
TAGCTAAGACCTTTGGATTCACCATTCCGCAACCGCCCCATTCGATCCAGCGGTTGTTGAAGAAAATATCTACCTCTGCGCTTGGTTCCGTGAATGGGAAGAAAGATGGGCGAAGGCGAGTGGTTACATCTGGCCCAAACATGTGACGTGCAAAGTTATCGAGCGTTCCCTTGAGGTGCGCCATCGTGATTCCCTTATCAATCACAAGTCCCTCGACCTGGTGAAATACAGGGCTGTGGGTTGCATCTAACTCATCAGCGCGGAAGGTGCGTCCTGGACACACAACATAAATAGGAGGTTGCTGAGTTAACATGGTTCGAATCTGCACAGGTGAAGTGTGGGTACGTAGAACCATTCCGGATTCAACTGGCTCGATAAAAAAAGTGTCTTGCATAGTTCTTGCTGGGTGATCGGCGGGAATATTGAGGGCATCGAAGTTCAACCAGCCTGATTCAAGTTCTGGTCCCTCTTCTACAGCGAAGCCTTGTTCGATGAAGAAATCAGATACTTCATTCTTAATAATCGAAATTGGGTGCAAACCACCGCGGTGAGAACGATTGACCGGCAAGGTTATGTCAACAACTTCTTCCAATAGGACTTTACGGTCGCGCTCTGCTTCAAGCGAAGCGGTAACTTCAGCTAGCGCCTGAGCTATTGCAGCCTTGGCCTCACCAATCACCTTTCCAAATGAGGCTTTGTCTTCTGGTGAGAGGGATCCAAGTCCTCGTGATGCAAGAGCGATTGGAGACTTGTCCCCTGAATGCGCCAAGCGAGCAACCTTCAGGGAATCTAGATCGGTAGCGGAGGCGAAAGCCTTTCGGGCATCTTCTACCCAGGTTGAAATCTCCTCAACGCGCATAGGGAGAACTCTATCGGTTAGTGCTTCGTGAGGCCTGCATATTTGAAAGGTGATACATGACAATTGAGGCGGCAGCGGAAAGGTTCAAACTTTCAGCATTACCAGGCATTGGAATGCTCACGACCTCAATCTGATCAACTGCTTGGGCGGTCGATAATCCACGAGCTTCATTACCAAAAACAGCGACCGTATCTGTCGTCGCTACAAATGAATCGAGGGTCGTAGAACCAGTTGCACCTAATGAGATGGCTTTGATGCCGGATTTCAAGAGCTCTTCGATACTCACTGACTCAAACACCGGAATATGCCACAGTGAGCCAGCGGTACTTCTGACTACCTTAGGTGAATACATATCAACGCTTCCAGGTGAAGTGATGACTGCATCCATTCCAAAGGCATCTGCAGATCGAAGAATTGTTCCTGCGTTTCCTGGATCTTGAACCTCTGAAAGATAAATAAATTTACGTGTGCCATTAAGCGAAATAGAATTTAACTCAGCCTGTGGGATCGTGCAGATCGCGATGATTCCTTGCGGTGTGATCGTTTCAGACATTTGCTTCATTACTTCATCGCTGACATCAACGACAGTAAATTGAGATAGATCAGTTATCTCTTCAACTTTAACTCGACCATTTGCAGTCAAGTAAAGCGTTTCAATTGCAGGGCCGCTCTTTGAAACAAGAGCTTCGCGCGCACATTGCAAACCTTCGGCAACAAACTGGCCGGCATTCTTTCTTTCTTTTACTCCCCTAGAACCAATAAGAGCCTTAACTCGCGCGATGTGCGGCGAGTTAAGGCTCTCAATCATTATTGGAACTTAGAGTGCTGCAAGGCTCTTGCGAGCTACTTCAACAAGTGTCTTGAAAGTTGCAGGATCATTTGTCGCCATATCTGAAAGAACGCGACGATCTACCTCAACACCTGAAGCCTTGAGGCCCTGGATGAAGCGGTTGTATGTAAGACCGTGCTCACGGCAACCAGCGTTAATGCGCTGGATCCATAGGCGACGGAAATCGCCCTTCTTATCTTTACGGTCGTTGAATGCATAAACCATTGAGTGCGTAACTTGCTCTTTTGCCTTTGTGAAAAGACGTGAGCGTTGTCCGCGATATCCGCTGGCACGCTCAAGAGTTGTGCGACGCTTCTTAGCTGCGTGTACTCCGCGCTTTACTCTCATTTAACCCGCTCCTTACTTCAAACCAAGCATGCGCTTGGCGGTTACTGCGACAGTTGGCTTTGCAGCTGACTCTGTCGATAGACGACGTGTTACTCGTGAAGATTTGTGCTCGAGCAAGTGGCGCTTTCCAGCGCGCTCGTGCATAACCTTTCCAGAACCTGTGATGCGGAAGGTCTTCTTCGCACCGCTGTGTGTTTTCATCTTTGGCATGGTTATGCTCCCTTACTCCGTTGTCTCTGCAGCTGCTTCGGCCTTCGCCTTGCGTGCTGCCTTTGCTTCTGCAACTGCTTCTGTTTTCTTCTTCGTTGGTCCAAGAACCATGGTCATGTTTCGTCCCTCTTGCTTTGGGGCAAACTCAACAAAACCGACCTCTGCAATATCTTCTGCAAGACGTTGCAACATCTTGTAACCCAACTCAGGACGCGTTTGTTCGCGGCCGCGGAATTTCATTGTCACCTTGACCTTGTCGCCACCCTTAAGAAACTTCTCAACCTGACTACGCTTTGTTTCGTAATCGTGATTTTCGATCTTGGGGGTTAAACGCACCTCCTTCACCACAATGTGGGTCTGGTTTTGACGCGCTTCCCGTGCCTTCTGTGCAACTTCGTACTTGTACTTTCCGAAGTCCATGATCTTGCAAACGGGTGGATTTGCTTCTGGAGCGATCTCAACTAGGTCGAGACCAACTTCATCTGCCATCTTTAACGCTGTATCGATATCGACAACTCCAACTTGTTCGCCGGTGTAACCGATCAAACGAATTTCGGGTGTGCGAATTCGATCATTGATGCGTGGTTCAGTGCTGACTTTGAGCTCCTTCGGTTCGTTAACGCTTTGGTGTAACAGCGCTGCAAAAGAAAACCGCAAGGGCAAGAGAAATACTTCTCTTATCCGACAAACCAGCCCGCACTAGTGGCGATGAAGGTGGGAGCGGTAACTCCTCTTGCAGTGGTTGTTACGCCACTGGTCTGGAGCCAAGGTTACCCGCCCAGGGCGGAAAAGGCGAAATCGTGCTCCAATCCCAAGGGGCGCGGGGCGGGCATCGCCACTACCCTTGAACCATGGCCAAGGAAAAGAAGGTTTTCGACATCACCAGCGCACAAAATGCGCTGACCCGTGATCAAGCTGGTCGCCAGAAGCGCTACTTCATTTCGATGATGATCAGAACAGGCTGCTTTATCTTGACCGTCCTTTTGCCAAATCCTTGGCGCTGGATTGCCCTAGCTGGCGCTGTAACCCTTCCCTACTTTGCCGTTGTTATTGCAAATGCGGGACGAGAAACGGTCTCGCGCGGATCTGACATCGTAGAAGACAAGCCTCTAGCGCTCGATTAATCCATGTCATCACAAGCAACAACAAAAGAGCCCTGGTCCTTTTTCAAAACTTTAATCGCTTTGGCATTGATCGTCCTGTGCATTTGGGCGGCGCAATGGCAGTACCACCGCGGTGTTGATCGACATGCTCGAAACACAATTATCGAAGAACGCATCGCCAAAGATCCAATCAATCTAGCTGACATTGATAAGAAAATTTCCAACAATGAATGGCAAAGTGTCACCGCCACTGGAAGTTTCGATCAATCTCAACAGATTCTTTTGCGCAACCGTTACTCAGAAGGAAAGTACGGCTACGAAGTTTTAACTCTCTTCACAAGTACAACGGGTGAGAAGTTCTGGGTTGATCGCGGTTGGGTTCAAGCCGGTGAAACCGCAACAACAGCTCCAGAAGTAACTAAGGTACCCGAGACCGAGGTATCCATCATTGGAAGATTTAGATTGGACTCTTCATTGCCTCGCGGTTCATTCTTTGCGCTGCCAGGCACTGGAGAAGGTCTAGTTTCTGAACTTAATGCACAATCTCAAATGGATACAGAAAAGTTCTATTTGGATCTCCTCGAAGGTTCAGATCCTTCTCTTACCCCAGCTGTGACTGCCCAATTGCCATCATTGAGCGATGGTCCACACATGGCTTATGCGCTTCAATGGCTTTTCTTTGGCGGGTTAGTAATTTACGGACGTTTCTTAATTCGCCGTTCCCGTTAAGTCTTGACGGTTATAGAGCTCGGAATACAGCCCACCCTTACTCACTAACTCATCATGGGTACCGCGCTCGACGATTGAACCCTTTTCCAGAACTAAAATCTGATCGGCGTCGCGGACAGTGCTTAAGCGGTGCGCAATGACGATACTGGTGCGACCCTTGAGCGCTGTTTGCAAAGCTGCATGAACTAACTGTTCATTCTCTGAATCCAGATGCGCGGTGGCTTCATCCAAGATAACAACCGCTGGCGACTTAAGCAGCAAACGTGCGATTGCTAAACGTTGCTTCTCGCCACCGGATAAACGGTGACCTCGCTCCCCGACCATAGTGTCTAAACCATTTGGAAGTGATTCGATCAAATTCCAGATTTGCGCAGCTTTACACGCTTGCATCATCTCTTCTTCTGTTGCGTCCTGCTTTGCATAACGAAGATTTTCCGCGATAGTTTCATGGAACAAGTGCGCATCCTGCATAACTACGCCGATTGAATCTCGTAGTGATTCTAGGGTTAGATCACGAATGTCATGGCCATCAATCGAAATCGATCCGTCTGTAACATCGTAAAGTCTTGGTAGCAAAGCACTGATAGTTGTTTTTCCAGCACCCGATGGTCCGACTAATGCGGTCATTGTTCCTGGTGCTGCAACAAAGGAAAGGTCACGTAACACTTGTCCACTTTGAACAGTTTCCGCCTTCGCCGCTGACTCGAGAGATGCCAAAGAAATCTCTTCAGCACGAGGGTATGAGAAATTAACATTCTTGAACTCAATACGAGGTTCTTTGGTATCAAGCACCAGCGCATTCTCTTTGCTCTTAACCATTGGTTCTAAATCCAAGACCTCAAAAACTCGCTCGAAGGAAACCAATGAAGTCATTACATCAATTCGAACATTTGATAACGCGGTTAATGGACCATAAAGACGTGCAAGTAAAGCTGTAATTGCAAGCAAGGTTCCAACAGTTACCCCACCCTTAATCGCCAAGTGCCCACCAATGCCATAAGCAAATGCGGTAGCTACAGCCGCAACGCTAGTAAGTGCAATAAAGAAGAGTCGGTTGAGCATCGCCATCTTGATGCCGATATCAGCGACGCGACGTGCACGGCTTCTGAAATATTCGCGCTCACGATCAGGCTCTCCATAGAGTGCAACCAACATTGCACCTGAAACATTGAAACGTTCAGTCATCGTGCTGGACATCTCGGCGTTGACACTAAATGATTCGCGGGTCAATGCCTGAAGTCGTCTACCTACCCACTTAGTCGGTATTAAGAAGACTGGAAGTAGCAGCAGAGAAAAAATGGTGATTTGCCAAGACAAAATAAGCATCGTTATCGAGACCAAGGCCAAGCTGACTACATTGCTGACTACGCCAGACAAAGTCGCGGTGAAGGCTTGCTGCGCACCGATCACATCGGAGTTAATTCTAGAAATCAATGCTCCTGTTTGGGTACGGGTGAAGAAAGCGATGGATTGCTTTTGAACATGGGCAAACACCAACGAGCGAAGGTCATAGATCAACCCTTCACCAATTCGAGATGAGAAGTATCGCCCCAGCATGTTAAAACCGGCATCTGCGATCGCCAGTAGGCCCACCAGAATTGCAAGATTGGTAACGACGGAAGCATCCTTAGGAATAACACCTTCATCAATCAAGCGCTTAAGAAGCAAGGGTGTCGCAACTACTAAGCCCGCATCGACCACAACTGTGGCAAGAAAGATGATGATGCTCTTGCGATATGGACGTGCAAAAGAAAAAATCCTTTTAACTGTTCCAGGCTTTAACTTCTGCTCCTTCACTGAAGGATCTGCCGTCATCGAGCGATGGGTCATCCACGCTGCATGCATTGACATAATTAAACGGTAAAGCCGAGAGCGCGCAGCTGATCTCTTCCATCATCGGTGATCTTGTCCGGACCCCAAGGCGGCATCCATACCCAGTTGATCTTTACATCTGTAGTCATACCGGCAAGTGCAGCTCTAGTTTGATCTTCAATTACATCTTGAAGCGGACAAGCTGCCGAAGTCAGAGTCATGTTAAGAATCGCGATATTGGCTTCATCAACCATCACATCGTAAATGAGACCGAGATCTACGACATTGATACCCAGCTCAGGATCAACAACATCCTTCATCGCCTCTGTTACATCATCAACGCTAGTAGCCATTACTTGTCTCCCCCTGTTGTTGTATTAATTCTAACCGCTGCATCCTTAAAGGCCATCCACCCAAGTAGCGCGCACTTTATTCGTGCCGGAAACTTGGATACGCCAGCCAAAGCAACCGCATCCTCTAGGACATCTGGATTACCTTCTTTTGTACCCTTGCTCTGCATCAGCTCAGTGAACTCATTGAGAATCGCGTCAGCATCTTCAAATCGCTTATTGAGCAATAAATCGCTGGCGATAGAAACGCTGGCTTGGGAAATAGAGCAGCCAACTCCATCCCATGTAAACGCGGTGATGACACCATCTTTAGCCGACAAGTTCAGAGTTATCTCATCACCACAACTTGGATTGACGTGATGAACTTGTGCATCATAAGAAGCGCTCAGCCCTTTGTTAAGTGGGTGCTTGTAGTGATCCAAAATCACTTCTTGGTAAAGGCTGTCTAGTTCCATTATGCAAAGTATCCCTGAGCGCCACGAATAGCTGCAAATAGCGCATCACAATCTGATTCATCGTTATATAAATACAAAGAGGCACGAGTGGTTGCTGGTACGCCTAACTTTCGTGTCAGCGGCCATGCGCAGTGATGTCCAGTTCTTACAGCCACGCCTTGGCTGTCTAAAAACTGACCTAGATCATGGGGATGTATTTGCCCAACAGTAAAAGAAACCGAACCTCCACGAGATTGGGTTGTTGTCGGACCAACGATTGAAAGCTCTGGAATCTCCATCAAACCGTTAAGCAGGTATCCAGTGAGTTCAACTTCATGCTGAAAAACCTTATCCATACCTAGCGATGTTAAGTAATCAATCGCTGCGCCTAGACCTACGGCTTGCGCCATGTTTGGAACACCAGCTTCAAACTTTCGAGGGGCAGGTGCCCAGGTTGCAGATGTCATTGTTACCGTTTCGATCATGGAACCACCGAAAAGAAATGGTGGGAGATCATTCAGTAGCGAGCTCCATAAAACTCCAACTCCGGTCGGACCAACCGCCTTGTGACCTGAGAAAGCTAGGAAATCGACACCTAGCTCGGTGACATTAATAGGCATATGCGGAACGGATTGACATGCATCAAGAACTACAACTGCACCAACTTCGTGTGCGCGTTTAACAATTGCCTCAAGTGGGTTGATTGTTCCCAAGACATTTGATTGATGCGTCAGTGAAACGACTTTGGTTCCTTCAGTGATAATCGCGTCAATATTGGAAAGATCTAAACGTCCATCTGGCGTTACCTCGAACCATTTCAGCTCTGCACCAGTACGGGCGGCCAATTGTTGCCAAGGAATCAAGTTCGCATGGTGTTCCATTTCAGTAACAACGATGCGGTTCTTATTTGAAAGGTGAAAGCGATTTCCTGGCTCCGCATTTCCCATCGCATATGCGATGAGATTGAGAGACTCCGTTGCACTCTTAGTGAAAACAATTTCATCTTCGTGTGCACCCAAGAACTTTGCCACCTTAAGTCGGGCACCCTCGAAAGCATCGGTGGCTTCTTCAGCTAACTGATGAGCCCCTCGGTGTACGGCAGCATTGTGAAACTTATAGAAGTTGCTTTCCGCATCAATAACCGACAAAGGTTTTTGGCTAGTAGCACCGCTATCTAGATAAACAAGCTTTTTTCCGTCGCGAATAGTACGTTCAAAGATTGGGAAATCTTGACGTACCTTCGCGACGTTAAAGCTCATCCTTCTTACTTGCTCACATAATCTGCGTAGCCATTTGCTTCTAGCTTTTCAGCAAGTTCGGCTCCGCCTTGTTCCACTACGCGACCATTAGCAAAAACGTGAACGAAATCTGGCGTGATGTAGCGCAAGATACGTGTGTAGTGAGTAATCAATAGGACGCCAAGATTGTTGGCTGCCTTTGCGCGATTAACGCCTTCAGAAACGATGCGCAATGCATCAACATCAAGACCTGAATCTGTCTCGTCAAGAATCGCCATCTTTGGCTTTAGGAGCTCAAGCTGCATGATTTCATGACGCTTCTTTTCTCCGCCAGAGAAACCCTCATTAACATTGCGAGTTGCAAATGATGGATCCATGTTGAGCGCTTCCATGGCATCTTTAACTTCTCCCACCCAAGTGCGAAGCTTTGGTGCTTCACCGCGAAGAGCAGTTGCCGCTGTGCGCAGGAAGTTAGAAACTGAAACACCTGGTACTTCTACTGGATACTGCATCGCTAGGAATAATCCCGCCTTAGCGCGCTCATCAACAGTCATCTCTAGGACATCTGCTCCATCGAGAGTTACGGTTCCACCTGTAATTGTGTACTTAGGGTGTCCTGCAATTGAGTAAGCAAGAGTTGATTTACCTGAACCATTTGGTCCCATGATTGCGTGGGTTTCACCTGAATTGATCGTTAGATCTACTCCCTTAAGGATGTCTACCGTTCCGTTATCTGTGTCTACAGATACCTGCAGGTTGCGGATTTCTAGTGTGCTCATAGTTTTCTCTCTTCTCTCGTTACTAAATCTCTACCGTGACGGCGTTTCCGTCGATTGATACCGCAAAAGTTTCAAGTGGGATATTTGCTGGAAGGGTTAGCGCTTCTCCTGTGCGCAGATCAAACTCTGCACCATGGAGCCAGCATTCAATCTTGAAGCCGGTGACATCGCCCTCTGACAGTGATGCATCTGAATGTGAGCAAGTATCTGCAATCGCAAATACCTCATCCCCTACTCGCGCTACACAGATTGACTTGCCGTCCTTTTCAATACGAACTGGCTTTCCTTCGGTCATTTGATCCAGAGCTAAATCAGCCATTGTGAGCCGCCTTTTCTAATTCAGAATCGATGCGATCCATAATTCGATTTTGGACCTCTTCATTTCCGATTTCAGAAACGATCTCATTAAAGAAGCCTCGAACAACTAGGCGTCGAGCATCTGCCATTGCGATTCCGCGAGACATCAAATAGAACAACTGCTCATCATCAAAACGACCCGTTGTACTTGCGTGGCCTGCACCAACGATTTCGCCGGTTTCGATCTCTAGATTAGGAACAGAGTCGGCACGAGCGCCATCGCTAAGAAGCAGGTTGCGATTGAGTTCGTAAGTATCGGTGCCTTCTGCAGCTGCACGGATGAGAACATCACCAATCCAAACGGTGTGTGCATCCTTTCCTGCTAGCGCACCTTTGTAATTCACATTTGATTTTGCGTGTGGAACTGCATGATCAACATGATTACGGTGCTCAAAGAATTGTCCAGCTGTTGCAAAGTAAACACCGAGCAGATCCGCCGAAGCACCTGGAGCTGTAAATTCAACTGTTGGAAGAATTCGAACAACATCTCCACCAACGGTTACGGTGATTGATTTGAAACTCGCATCCTTATCGATAACTGCGTGGTGACGAGCTGCGTAAACAGATTGCGACTCGAACTCCTGAAGAGTTACAAACTTGAGATTAGATCCAGGAGCGCAGTAGATCTCGAGATCCTCAGCCAAAACGGTGTCTGTCGTGTTTTCGACAATCACCGTTGCCACCGCATGGGTTCCAAGGGTGATTCGAACTCGGGAGAATTCAGCGGTGTCTAAGGCACCTGCGGTACGAGAAAGAAAGATTGGCTCTGAAATCTCAGCGTTTGCTGCGATTGCAAGATGTGCCACTGAGGTTGCTGCCCCTCTTACACGTTCGATGATTACATCATCAGAGTGTGTAAGTGGCTCAAGATTTTCACGTGTAAATGTGACTCCAGTAGGCAAAGCTGACTTTGCAATGAGCGAGGTGCGATCCGACTGGACCGCCGCCCCATCATGAAGACCACGCAAACGCTTGAGTGGCGTAAAACGCCAAGCCTCTTCGCGGCCCGTAGGTGTTAAGTAATTGGTTGTTAAAACTGACATTAACCGACAGCACCTTCCATCTGAAGTTCGATAAGACGATTGAGTTCGAGCGCATACTCCATTGGAAGTTCGCGAGCAATTGGTTCGATGAATCCACGAACGATCATCGCCATAGCCTCATCCTCATTTAAGCCACGTGACATCAAATAGAAGAGCTGATCATCGCTGACCTTTGAGACAGTTGCTTCGTGTCCCATTGAGACATCATCTTCGCGGATATCGACATATGGGTAAGTATCAGAACGAGAGATTGTGTCGACCAACAATGCATCGCACTTAACTGTGCTTGCAGAGTGATGAGCGCCTTCTTGTACCTGTACAAGACCACGGTATGAAGTACGACCACCACCGCGGGCAACAGACTTAGAGATAACAGATGAAGATGTGTATGGCGCAGCGTGAACCATCTTCGCGCCAGAATCCTGATGCTGACCTTCTCCTGCAAATGCAAGTGACAAAGTTTCACCCTTTGCATGTGGGCCCATTAAGAAAATCGCTGGGTACTTCATTGTTACCTTCGAGCCGATGTTTCCATCTACCCACTCCATGGTTGCACCTTCAGCACATGTTGCACGCTTGGTAACCAAGTTGTACACGTTGTTAGACCAGTTCTGAATTGTTGTGTAACGAACGCGCGCGCCCTTCTTTACAATAATTTCAACGACCGCTGAGTGAAGTGAATCTGACTTGTAAATTGGAGCGGTACAGCCTTCAACGTAGTGAATGTATGAATCCTCATCCGCAATAATCAAGGTGCGCTCGAACTGACCCATGTTCTCTGTGTTAATTCGGAAATATGCCTGCAAAGGAATATCTACGTGGACACCCTTTGGAACATAAATAAAAGAACCACCAGACCAAACAGCTGTATTGAGAGCTGCGAACTTGTTATCGCCTACTGGAATAACGGTTCCGAAGTACTCTTTGAATAGTTCTGGGTGCTGCTTTAGCGCGCTATCTGTATCAAGGAAAATTACGCCTTGAGCCTCTAGATCTTCACGAATCGAGTGATACACAACCTCAGATTCGTACTGAGCAGCTACACCCGACACGAGGCGTTGCTTTTCAGCTTCTGGAATACCTAAACGGTCGTACGTATTCTTAATCTCATCTGGAAGATCATCCCAAGTTGTTGCTTGCTTCTCGGTTGAGCGCACGAAGTACTTAATCGTGTCAAAGAAGATTCCGGAAAGATCTGATCCCCAATTTGGCATTGGCTTCTTATCAAACAATGAAAGACCCTTTAAGCGAAGATCCAACATCCACTGTGGCTCAGACTTCTTTGATGAGATGTCGCGAACAACATCTTCATTGAGTCCACGCTTAGCGTTATCGCCAATCGCGCTCTTATCTGACCAACCGTATTCGTAGTTGCCGAGGCCTTCGAGTTCTGGATGTGCTGTTGTCATGCACGGACCTTTCCCTTGCTTGTGGTTGTGTGTGAACTTTGATTTTTAGCTGGCTGTGCTTTGGGGATGAATGTTGTACAAACGCCATCACCATGAGCGATGGTTGCTAAACGTTGAACATGCGTACCGAGAACCTTTGATAAAGCTTCAGTCTCGGCTTCGCATAACTGGGGAAACTCTGCGGCAACGTGCGCGATTGGGCAGTGATGCTGGCACAACTCTTCGCCCATTGGCTTCTGAGTAACACTTGCTGCATACCCTTGATCTGACAGAAATGTTGCGAGCGCATCAACTTTGTGCGAGCGCTTTGCAATCGCAACCGATGCTTTTCTTTCAATGTCATCGGCACGAGATTGAGCAAAGGCGTTCACTAAGTGCTCACCTGATTGTGCAGACATAAATTTCAATGCTGCAACAGCTAAATCATCATACGAATGCTCAAAGGTTTCGCGACCTTTATCTGACATGACAAATACTTTGGAAGGTCGACCACGCCCCCGAATAGATGATGCTCGTGGGTCACGCGCCTCCAACACACCATCGGCCACCAGAAGATCTAGGTGACGACGAATGCCCGCTGGAGTCAGACCCAAACGCTCGCCCAGGACCGCGGCGGTAGATGGTCCATTCTCAAGAATCGACCGGGCCACGAGATCACGGGTACGTGAGTCATCTCCTGTTTGAAGCCCTGCGGTCATTTTCACAACAGTATTGTGTCTTAATTCGACACGTTCAGCCACTCGGAAGCCAGCGGGTCGGTGGAGTCATAGGGTACGGGTATGAGCACATTGCGAGCACGGGCTACACGAGTTTTATCCCCTGCTAGCGGCTTCCTCCTTTTTGCTCAAGCGGCGATTGTGGTGACCGGAGGCGCGGTGCGCTTAACCGGTTCGGGTCTTGGTTGCCCTACCTGGCCTGAATGTACGCCTGGCTCGTACACCCCCAAGCCGTACCAAGTAGAGGAACAAGTAAAGGTGTGGATTGAGTTCGGAAACCGTTTACTCACCTTTGTATTGGTTCTGGCAGCTATCACCGTTGTGCTCTCTGTCCTTGCCGCAGGAAGAAAGGATCTTCGAGGTCTTGCCTTAGGTCAGATTCTTGGAATCGTTGGTCAAGGTGTTCTAGGCGGCATAACTGTTTTAACGGGACTTCATCCTGCAACTGTAGGTGCACATTTTCTTTTGTCCATTGTCTTGATCGCTGGGGCGGCATCGCTGCGAGCTCAGAGAAACTCTCCATCGGTCACGATTCAATCCGATCCCTTAGTCAAAAAGATTGCCACCGCGCACATCATCACAACCTTTATCGTCTTGATCCTTGGAACGATCGTTACCGGTTCTGGTCCACATGCCGGCGATGCCACTGCTCCCCGATACTCATTTGATCTGCGAACCGTTGCGTGGTTGCACGCCGATGTTGTTATTGCATTACTTGGAATCACCTTTGCTTTCTTTGTCGTTCAAGGAACGTCAGTGGATACGAAAAAGCGATTGAAAATCTTTCTGGCTATCGCATTGGGTCAAGGCTTAATTGGATATGTGCAGTGGTTTACGGATCTGCCAGAAATTCTTGTTGGTTTTCATTTAGCGGGCTCAACTTTGGTGTGGATTGCTTCATGGCGAATTTGGTTATCAGTAACGACTAAGAATGGATAAAGAATGAGCGTAGTAACAGGGTGGACCGCACTAGATGATCAAGCAGTGGCGTATTCACGTGCGTTAGCTGCAGATGCGGTGCAAAAGGTTGGCAATGGCCACCCTGGAACCGCTATGTCCCTTGCTCCAGTTGCTTACACCTTGTTTCAACGTCACTTAGTTCACGATCCATCTGATGCACATTGGCTGGGACGCGATCGCTTTATTCTTTCGTGCGGTCACTCATCCTTAACCCTTTATATTCAACTCTTCTTGAGTGGTTATGGCTTAGAGATGAAGGATCTTGAAAGCTTTAGAACCTGGGGTTCATTGACTCCTGGCCACCCTGAATTTGGCCATACCGCTGGTGTCGAAATGACTACTGGTCCTTTGGGTCAGGGAGTTGCAACCGCAGTTGGAATGGCAATGGCGGCACGCTACGAGCGCGGTTTATTGGATCCAAATACTCCAGCGAATCAATCAATCTTTGATCATTCGATCTGGGTTATCTGCTCTGATGGAGATCTACAAGAAGGAGTTAGTGCAGAGGCGCATTCATTAGCCGGCACGCAAGAGCTCGGAAATCTCAACATCATTTACGATGACAATCGAATTTCAATTGAAGGCGATACACATAACGCTTTCACCGAGGATGTTTCAGCACGTTATCGCGCCTATGGCTGGCATGTTATTGATGTTGCAGCAGCTGCAGATGGCAGCGTTGATATCGCAGCACTGGATGCAGCAATGATTGCGGCGAAGAAAGAAAATTCAAAGCCAACATTGATTCGCATGAAATCTGTGATCGCTTGGCCTGCACCAAAGGCTCGTGGAACTGCAGCATCACATGGTTCTGCATTGGGCGAGGATGAGATTAAGCAAACCAAGATTCAGTTGGGATTAAACCCTGATGAGAATTTTGCAATGCCTGCTGAAGTATTAACACATGCGCGTTTGGTGAAGCAACGTGGAGCTGCCGCTCGTGCGGAGTGGAACTCAAAGTTTGATCAATGGAAATCTGCACACCCTGACAAAGCGCAGTTGTTAACGCGTTTGCAAACTCGATCACTGCCAGCTGGATGGGACGCACAACTTCCAGTATTTGCTCCGGGTAAGGATGTTGCAACCCGTGCTGCATCAGGAGAAGTAATCAATGCGATCGCTGCCGTGCTGCCAGAGTTTTGGGGTGGGTCTGCGGATTTAGCTGGATCAAACAACACCAGCATTAAGGGCGGAGGTTCTTTCCTTCCTGCAAGTAGTGCAATTGATGGAGCAAATCCATATGGACGCATAATTCACTTCGGTATTCGCGAGCACGCGATGGGTTCAATTCTTAACGGAATTACCTTGCATGGCTTGACTCGTTCATTTGGTGGAACCTTTGCGGTATTTAGCGACTACATGCGTCCAGCGGTACGGCTTGCTGCACTGATGAACATCCCAACAACATTTGTGTGGACGCATGATTCGATTGGTGTGGGCGAAGATGGACCCACACATCAACCAATCGAGCATTTTGCTGCGTTACGTGCGATTCCGGGCTTTGATGTTATTCGCCCCGGAGATGCGAACGAGGTAACGGAGGCTTGGAAAAAGATCATTACACGTGAGCGCGCTTGTGGCATTCTTCTTTCACGTCAAAATCTGCCGGTATTTGATCGCACTGTGTGCGAACCAGCATCAGGAACCGCACAGGGTGCCTACATTTTGAAGGATCTGCCCAACCCCCAAGCGATCTTGATCGCAACCGGTTCTGAGGTTTCATTAGCTATCGATGCTCAAACCGCTTTGGCCGCAGAAGGAATCAATGTTCGCGTAGTCAGCGCACCATGCCTTGAATGGTTCGCCGAGCAAGATCAAAGTTATAAGGACTCAGTCCTCTCCCCTAACATCGTTAAGGTCAGCATCGAAGTAGGTATCGCTCAAGGTTGGCGCGAACTTATTGGAGATTCAGGTGTTGCGATTTCTCTTGAACATTACGGAGCTTCTGCCGATGCCAAGCGCTTGTTCAAGGAGTTTGGTTTCTCAGTTGAGAATGTTGTGGCTCAAGTAAAGAAGGCGATCTAATGTCAGTACAAGAGGTTTCAGCAGCTGGCACGTCGATCTGGTTGGATGATTTGTCCCGTGCAAAAATCACTTCGTCCCATGCTCATGCACTTCCAGCGCGCATACAAAACAGTGGCGTTGTCGGAGTAACCACCAACCCAAGTATTTTTAGTGCAGCAATTAGCGGCGCAGCTGAGTATGCAGCTGATATCGCACTGATGAAGAGTTCATCCGTTGATGAAGTTGTGAAGAAGTTGACAACGGATGATGTCCGCCAAGCCTGTGATTTATTTACCTCTATCTACGAAGCATCAAAGGGTGTGGATGGACGAGTAAGCATCGAAGTTGATCCGCGCTTGGCTCATGACACTGAAGGCACTATCGCCGCCGGAAAAGAGTTATGGGAGATTATTGATCGTCCAAATTTGATGATCAAAGTTCCTGCAACCATTGAAGGTTTACCCGCAATTACCGAACTCATTGCCGCAGGTATCAGCGTAAATGTAACTCTGATCTTCTCAGTGAAGCGATACGGCCAGGTAATTGAGGCGTACATCAAAGGCATCGAACAATGTGAAGATCCTTCAAAGGTTCACTCTGTTGCATCATTTTTTATTAGTCGAATCGATTCATCAATTGATGGATTGCTCAAGAAAAACGGATCTTCTGAAGCCACGGCGCTCTTAGGAAAAGCTGCGATTGCCAATGCACACTTGGCGTATCAACTCTTTGAAGACAAGTTCGCCACCGAACGATGGACCACACTTGCCGCAAAGGGTGCACATAAGCAACGTCCACTGTGGGCCTCGACTGGCGTAAAGGATCCTGCTTACCCAGACACTCGTTACGTTGTTGAATTGATCGCACCTGACACAGTAAACACAATGCCTCAATCCACCTTAGATGCGTTGATTGATCATGGGGTTGTTCGCGGCAACACAATTACTGCACATTATTCCGAGGCGGTAGAGATTCTGAAGGCGCTTTCTGCCCTTGGGATTTCATTGGATGAGGTAACAACAGAGTTAGAGATAGATGGAGTAAAGAAGTTCGCTCAAGCTTGGGATGAGCTTCTCGAGAATGTAAAGGCAGCTCAACAATCATGATTTCAATTAAGGGAAATGCACTATCTCGGATCGATCGCTCTTCTGAAGGGTACAAGGCACTGCAGGCCTTTCATGAGCGTTTGAAGAGCAAGGACTCGACAATCTGGGGTCCAGAAGCACAAGCCGAAGCTGCAATTCGCATGAACTGGATTGATCTACCTGAAAGCTCAAGAGATTTACTTCCACAGTTTGATGCCTTAGCTGCAAAGCACCGTGACAAAAGCAATGTGATCTTGTGTGGCATGGGTGGATCATCACTGGGGCCAGAAGTAATTGCACAGACATTTTCCAAGAAGTTATTTGTTTTGGACTCAACAGATCCAGATTATGTAGCCCATGCCCTCGCCTTTGATCTAACAAAGAGCGTAGTTGTTGTAAGTTCAAAATCTGGATCAACAATTGAAACAGCATCACAACGTGCGCTTTTTGAAGGTGCATTTAAGGATGCAGGCTTGAATCCTGTAGACCACATGGTCTTTGTTACCGATCCAGGATCACCTTTGGATAAGCAAGTTCGTGAAGGTGGATTCACGGTTGTTAATGCAGATCCCAATGTCGGTGGTCGATTCAGCGTCTTGAGCCCATTCGGTTTAGTTCCTGCAGCTTTGATTGGCGTAGATGTTTCAGTTCTATTGGACAACGCAAGTGACACGAAGAAGGCTTTCTTTGCCGACTCGCAATTAATGTGCGATATCGCTTATCTGGTGTCCTATGTTTCAGATCAGTACGTCGCATATACCGATGAAGCATCAGGTATGCCGGGACTGAGCGATTGGATTGAGCAGCTAGTTGCTGAATCAACGGGCAAGAATCAAGTGGGACGCTTACCTGTCGTTGCAGAGACTTCACACAATGGTCGCGAAGGCAATGCATTTACCATCGCATTCGCGGGCGCTGCAGATCTCGTTGTAGAAGGTGATCTAGCTTCGCAATTTATTGTGTGGGAGTGGGTAACTGCACTTGTTGGCGCAGCACTTGCCATCGATCCCTTCAATCAACCCAATGTAACCGAGGCCAAGGAGCAGACATCTGTTCTGTTGAATGAATGGAAGGGCGTATTGCCTACATTTACACCTGAACTTACCGATGGATCTGTTGAAATATTTGGAGCGGGCAAGAACACAACCGATGCCTTAACCCAATTAATGGCGCAGGTTCCTGAAGATGGTTACATCGCAATCATGGCTTACCTTGATCGCAAGGATGATGCTGCGGTTGCCGAGCTTCGCCAGATTCTTGCTGACAAATCTGGACGACCTGTAACTTTTGGTTGGGGACCACGTTTCCTTCACTCAACGGGACAGTTCCATAAAGGTGGACAGCAAAATGGCGTTTTCTTGCAAATTACCGGAGATGTAAAAAAGGATATTGCTATTCCTGGACAGAGCTACGGCTTCAAGACTTTGGTTGCTGCTCAAGCACTTGGCGATGGCAAAGCGCTGGCATCAAGAAAATACCCACTACTTCGATTTAATCTTACAAATCGTGTAGCGGGTATCTCTGAATTACTTGATGCGGTTAAATCTCTTTAAGATTTATTCGTCATCTTCTCCGCGAAGTTTGCGAAGCGCCTCTTCTAGAAGCTTCTCGCCTTCTGCATCTGTGCGACGCTCTTTAACGTAGGCAAGGTGGGTCTTGTAAGGCACATTTACTTCTGGGCTAGGCGGATTGTTGCGATCACGGCCAGCTGGGTAACCACACTTTGGACAATCCCATTCAGCTGGAATAACTACAGTCTCTTCTACTGCAAATGATGGACGGACTTCATGTCCATTGGCACAGAAATAGGAAACATAAGCGCGTGCGATTGAATCGCCACGCTCCGCCTCGCCCATTGGGCCGGCGCCGACACGACTTCCGCGAATTGCACTTGCCATGTTTATCCCCTTGTTTGTCTTGTGTTGCTATGTGTTGCTGAGTCTTGCTAGCGAATCAAATTATTTAAAGCGCTTTGCTGAAGCTCAATTACTTAAGAACGAGCGAGAGTGCCACAACGAGAGCGAACCAGAGTCCACCAGCCACGATTGTGATGCGATCAAGGTTGCGCTCAACGACAGATGAACCGCCGTAGTTTGATGAGATGCCGCCTCCGAATAGATCGGAAAGGCCGCTTCCCTTGCCCTTGTGAAGAAGAACCAACATGATCATAAGGATGCTTGTAAGGACAAGCGCGATAGAGAGAGCTAGTTTCACTTTTCTTAAACTCCTAGTTCGTAGAGGGAAAGGATACCCGCCCAGAGGGGGTAATGCTTACTCCGTCACCGCATGAAACTTAACGATCTTGGCCAATTCCTCGGGATCTAGGCTGGCTCCACCGATCAAAGCGCCATCTACATCTGGCTTCTTCATGATTTCTACGATGTTGGAAGACTTCACAGAACCGCCATACAGGATGCGCATATTTGCCGCGATCTCAGGGGAACCGATGGTTTCGATCTCTTCACGGATAGATGCACAAACCTCTTGTGCATCTTCAGGTGTTGCGGTCTTGCCGGTACCAATCGCCCATACTGGTTCGTAGGCGATAACAATCTTCTTAAGTTCTGGCTTGGTGAAACCTTCAAGACCTGCACGAATCTGACGAATCACATGGCTTACATGTGTTCCAGCTTCACGGATAGCTAGCTCTTCACCAACACAAAAGATTGGAGTTAGTTCATGTGCAAGAGCTGCCTTGATTTTGCGATTGATCAAAGCATCAGATTCATTATGAATTGCACGACGCTCTGAGTGACCAATAACTACATAGGTACAGCCAAGCTTTGCCAACATTGACCCAGAAATATCACCGGTGAATGCGCCAGAGTTCTCCGGTGAAAGATCCTGTGCACCGTATTGAAGTCGTAAGCGATCTCCATCAACCAAGGTTTGAATGGAGCGAATGTCTGTAAATGGTGGGATTACCGCTACATCAACTGCGTCGTAATCCTTATCTTCAAGACCGTAAACCAACTTTTGAGCAACTGCGATCGCCTCAAGGTGGTTGAGGTTCATCTTCCAGTTTCCTGCCATTAATGGTTTACGCATTATTTGCTCCTTCGGTTCAGTTTCTTCGAATTAAATTAAATCAAGCGCTTTAAGGCCAGGAAGTTCCTTGCCCTCTAGATATTCAAGTGAAGCTCCACCACCGGTAGAGATGTACCCAAACTGTGAATCCGCAAAACCTAATGCGCGAACAGCTGCCGCAGAGTCTCCTCCACCCACAACTGAGATTCCTGCAACTTCAGTTAATGCTTGAGCAACAACCTTGGTTCCAGCTGCAAAGTTAGGGAACTCAAAAACTCCCATTGGGCCATTCCAGAATACGGTCTTGCACTTAACGATTTCAGCGGCGAAAGCTGCAGCAGAAACCGGTCCGATATCCAGACCCATCTGATCAGCTGGGATTGCATCTGCTGAGACCAAAGTTGGTGTCGCATCTGCTGAAAATGTAGGTGCGACGACGATGTCAGTTGGAAGCAAAAGCTTTACGCCATTCTTTTCAGCGGTCGCAATCAATCCCTTAACAACATCAAGCATCTCTGCTTCAACAAGTGATGTTCCAATTTCTTTGCCTTGTGCTTTAAGGAATGTGAAAACCATTCCCCCGCCAATAGCCAGGACATCTACCTTGCCCAACAAGTTTTCAATAACACCCAACTTGTCTGAAACCTTTGCGCCACCAAGAACTACTCCGTATGGACGTTCGGGGTTTTGAGTCAACTTCTTCAGCACCTGAACCTCTGCTGCAACCAAGGTTCCAGCGGTGTGAGGAAGCAACTGTGGAAGATCAAAAACTGAAGCGTGCTTACGGTGGACCGCACCAAAGCCATCACCGACGTAAAGATCGGCAAGTTGAGCAAGCTCTGTAGCAAAGGCGGAGCGTTCTGACTCTTCCTTGCTTGTCTCTGCTGCACTAAAGCGAATATTTTCAAGAAGTAGAATTTCGCCCGCCTTGAGAGATTGCGCTGCGGTTGTTACCGCCGCACCTGTTACCTCACCAGTGAACTTCACTTCGCGACCAAGTAGCTCCGCTAAACGCTTTGCAACTGGCGCCAATGAAAGCTCTGGCTTTGCTTCACCCTTTGGTCGTCCAAGGTGGGCAGCGATTACAAGTGATGCACCCTTTTCAAGCAAAGTTTGAATAGTAGGAAGCGAGGCTTTGATACGTCCGTCATCCTTAATGACTCCTTCTTTCAAAGGAACATTAAGATCGCAACGAAGAAAGACTCGCTTTCCTGCTACATCAAATGTTGAAAGATCCTGCATTACAGCGATTTGCCAACGTAATCGATCAAATCAACGAGGCGGTTTGAGTAACCCCATTCGTTGTCATACCAACCAACGATCTTGACCTGGTTACCAATTACCTTAGTAAGTCCTGCATCGAAGATACATGATGATGGATCGGTCACGATATCTGAAGAAACGATTGGATCTTCAGTGTATGAAAGGAATCCCTTCAGTGGACCATTTGCTGCTGCCTTCATCGCTGCATTGATCTCTGCTGCAGTCGCTTCCTTAGCTAGTTCAACAGTTAGATCTGTTGCAGAACCTGTTGGAACTGGAACGCGCATTGCGTAACCATCAAGCTTGCCCTTGAGCTCTGGAAGTACAAGTGAAATCGCCTTAGCTGCACCTGTTGATGTAGGAATCATGTTGGTCGCGGCTGCACGTGCACGACGAAGATCCTTATGTGGGAAGTCAAGGATTACCTGGTCATTTGTGTAGGCGTGAATTGTTGTCATCAAGCCCTTAACAATTCCCCAGTTGTCCTGAAGAACCTTTGCCATTGGTGCAAGGCAGTTTGTTGTACATGAAGCATTTGAAATGATGTTGTGCTTTGAACCGTCATACTGAGTGTGGTTTACACCCATAACGATTGTGATGTCCTCATCTGTAGCTGGTGCAGAGATGATTACCTTCTTGGCTCCTGCAGTGATGTGCTTCTGCGCATCTGCAGCCTTTGTAAAGATACCTGTTGATTCAACAACTACATCTGCCTTTACCGATGCCCAAGGAAGGTTTGCTGGGTCACGCTCCGAGAAAACCTTGATTGTCTTTCCGCCAACAGTGATTGAATCATCTGTGTATGTAACTTCTAGACCTAGGCGACCCAAGATTGAGTCATACTTCAAAAGGTGAGCAAGAGTCTCATTTGGTGTGAGGTCGTTGATTCCGACGATGTTGATATTTGGGTTTGTAAGTGAGGCACGGAAGAAGTTACGTCCAATGCGTCCAAAACCATTGATTCCGACATTAATCATGATCTAAGTCCTTGCTACTAGTGGGGCGCTCCCTTGGAAACTTTTCCAAAGGGCATAAAAATGCCCAGCCGTTGGTGGTTCGTAAAACTGCCACAACGCTGGGGGCTTAAAGCCAACCTTATCAGTGGGACGCCATGCATCCCCCAGCTATGAGCGGGTTAGTTCAATAAATCTGGTGATAATCCGCTCTCAGTATCGGGAATTCCAAGCTCTGCAGCACGCTTATCGGCCATCGCCAGCAATCGGCGGATTCGACCCGCGATCGCATCCTTGGTCATTGGTGGAACTGCGAGGGAGCCAAGCTCTTCGAGGGAGGCTTGGCCGTGATTGATGCGCAACTCCCCCGCCTCTTTGAGGTGATCGGGAATCGTTGGTCCAAGAATCTCCATTGCACGTTGTACACGCGCTGCCGCCGCTACCGCCGCACGTGCTGATCGACGAAGGTTTGCATCATCAAAGTTTGCAAGGCGGTTAGCGGTTGCTCGAACCTCGCGACGCATTCGACGCTCTTCCCATGCCATCACACTTTCATGTGCACCTAGACGGGTAAGCAAAACTCCGATGGCATCGCCATCACGAATCACAACGCGATCAACGCCACGGACTTCGCGGGCCTTTGCGACGATTCCTAATCTGCGGGCTGCACCAACTAACGCCAACGCAGCTTCTGGACCGGGACAGGTAATTTCCAAGGATGATGAACGACCTGGTTCAGTTAATGAACCATGTGCGATAAATGCACCACGCCATGCAGCCTCTGAATCGCAGATTGCTGCAGAAACAACTTGTGGTGGAAGTCCGCGTACTGGACGACCATTGGAGTCAACTAATCCTGTTTGTCGTGCAAGGGCATCGCCTTCATTGATGACGCGAACAACGTACCGTGAGCCTTTACGTAATCCGCTAGAGGAAAGAACCGCTAGATCTGAATCATGTCCATAAATATCAGCGATATCTTTTCGAAGACGACGTGCGCTCTGCGAGGTGTCCAGCTCTACTTCAATAACAATCTTTCCTGCAGCGATGTGGAGACCGCCGGCGAAGCGAAGAAGTGATGAGACCTCGGCTTTGCGACAACATGGTTTGGTGATTGATAGACGAGAGAGCTCGTCCTTAACTGATGCTGTCATTGCCATGGGGTAATCCAACCATTTACCGAGCGAGAATGTGGCCCAAATGGAGAGCTAATTTTTGAGCATCATGATGGATGCTTCCGGGGGCTTTTCGTATATCTGCCACCACAATCTCTCCACCCAAGGTTGATGCTGCAAGCTGCAAAGCCGCTTCATCCCGCACAACTGATTGGTCAACGAGGCAGTAATCGACCGTGACTCCAGGTGCATATTGGTGGAAGAAATCTAGATGTTCTTCAGGAGTAGACCCTGCAAACTCTTCGCCCTGAGAGCGGGATGATGCATCCAGATTAAGAATCAAAATCTTTCGTGCGGTGGTTTGTTGAAGCGCTTCAAGTTGGGCTGGTACTAATAAATGTGGGATCACACTTGAAAACCATGATCCAGGGCCCATCGTGATCCAATCAGCATCAGAGATCGCTTGCAACGCCTCGCTTCTGGCGGGTGGGTTTTCCGGAATAATTCTTAATGATTCGATGTGTCCTTTTGCGGTTGCAACCTCTTTCTGACCGCGAACAACAATTCTTCCCGTAGATGTATTGAAAGTGCCTTCAATATCTAATGCGACAGATGCCATTGGCAAAACGCGTCCAATCACCTTCAACAGCGCGCCTACGCGATCGAGTGCAACAACTGGATCATCGCCGGCGTTCCACATTGATGCGAGCAAGAGATTTCCCATGGCGTGGCCGTTGAGATCACCATTGCTTACAAAGCGATGCTGCATGATTTCGGCCCAGGTGCGACCCCAATCATCATCGGCACACAGCGCGGCAAGTGCCATTCGTAAATCACCCGGAGGAAATATTGGAAACTCTTCACGCAATCGACCACTTGATCCACCATTATCGGCGACGGTAACGATTGCCGTTAATTCATTAGTAATTTGGCGCAACGCAGTAAGAGTTGCAGCTAAACCATGCCCACCACCGAGGGCGACAACCTTAGACAATTTTATTCACGACCTACATCGCGGTGGGTTGGATGAGCTGAAATCTCAGAGCCAAATTCATTGAGCTGACGAGCTATCTCTTCAGTAATTGCAACACTTCGATGCTTTCCACCAGTACAGCCAACGGCGATGGTTACGTACTTCTTTCCTTCACGCATGTAACCCTGAGTCATTGAATGAACTAATTGAACATAATCGCTCACGAAGTCCTTAACTCCATCACTACCGAGCACTCGATTACTCACCTGAGATGTAAGTCCTGTTAAAGGACGAAGTTCCGGATCCCAATGAGGATTCGGGATAAATCGGCAATCAAGAACTAGATCTGAATCCACTGGGATTCCGTACTTGTAACCAAAAGATAGAACATTGATTCGAATGCCTTGCAGTTTTCCGGCTCCAAATATTTCACCGATTCGCTTCTCTAATTGGTGAACATTGAGATTAGAGGTATCGATGGCCACATCTGATTGCGAACGAATATCTTCAAGCTTTACTCGCTCCCGAGCAATGCCATCAACTATGCGATCTTTACCCTGCAATGGGTGCGGCCGGCGTGTTGATTCGAAGCGTTGGACAAGTGCCTGATCTGTTGCATCAAGAAAAACTAAACGATAAGCAGAGTTACTACTCTTTAACTCATCCAGGGCGTTGGTGAGTTCATCAAAGAACTCTCCCCCGCGCACATCAACAACGACAGCTAGCTCTTTGCCCTGCGGACCGGTTCCTTTACTGACTAGCGCAGGAAGAAGTGCTGGCGGAAGGTTGTCCACGACATACCACCCCAAATCTTCCAACGCATGAGCAACGGTCGAACGCCCCGCACCTGACATACCTGTAAGAATCAATGTCTCCTGATTAGCCATGGTTCTATCCTCTTACATCTGTCAAG
>ERZ1022761.6-NODE-6-length-20461-cov-18.139273_pt1 | contig 20461 bp, 17 predicted proteins | sample MGYA00520860_ERZ1022761 | MGnify/ENA primary metagenome ERZ1022761 (study PRJEB33162, sample SAMN09537603) | freshwater metagenome | isolation source: freshwater | place: Canada:Alberta | collected 2017-07 | study: EMG produced TPA metagenomics assembly of the...
TTGATGATGGAGAGCGTTGTTTCTGCAAACGGTACTGCGCCATCTGCGGCGATCCCTGGATATCGAGTAGCAGGTAAGACTGGTACAGCTCAACGTATCGATGACACATGTGGTTGCTATCGCGGATACACAGCTTCATTTATTGGTTTTGCACCTGCAGATAAGCCGGCGTATGTAATCTCAGTAACTATTCAAGATCCAAAGGGAATGCACTGGGGTGGATATCTCGGTGGACCAGTATTTAAGAAGGTTATGTCCTTCGTTCTTCAATCAAAGGGAATTGCACCAACTGGAACCACAGTAGATCCAATTGCCTTGACGGAGAAGCAATTGCTCGCTGAAAGAAAATTGATTGCACAAAAGAAGGCTGCAAGTGACAAGGCCAATTGAAGAGTTTAATCGAAGCGTTGAATCTGTAGCGGCAATTGCCAACGCTGAATTAACCGGCGACGCATCAATCGTTATAACTGGGCTGACTCTTTCAAGTAATGCAGTGCAAGAGGGCGATCTATTCATCGCGCTGCCAGGTGAAAAGAACCACGGCGCAGATTTTGCTGCCGATGCGATCGCACGCGGAGCAGTGGCGGTCCTTACTGATTCAGCTGGAGCTACAAAGATCAAAGGTGTACCTGTAATTGTTAGTAGCAACCCTCGCCGAGCTGCAGGTGTGATTAGCGCTTGGTTCTACAGCGAACCGATGCGCGATCTCTATAGCGTGGGAGTAACCGGTACTAATGGCAAGACGACGGTAACAACGCTGTTGCACCAGATCATGTCTGCGGCAGGTCGCGAAAGCGGTCTTATTGGCACAGTCGAGACTCGGATCGGTGATGAAGTAATCGCTAGCAAGCGAACAACTCCCGAAAGCAGCGATCTGCAAGCATTATCTGCGGTCATGCGTGAACGACACATGCGAAACCTGGTGATGGAAGTTTCAAGTCATGCGATTTCATTAGAAAGAATCCGCGGAAGTCACTTTGCGGTCGTCGCATTTACTAATTTGTCACAGGATCACTTAGATTTCCACAAAACCATGCAGGCCTACTTTGAAGCTAAAGCCAAATTATTTACCTTCGAGTTTGCCGATTTAGCTGTAATCAACATTGATGATGCATATGGTGTAAAGCTGGCTGAATTAACTGAACTGCCAGTTATGAGTGTTTCGAGAGATAACCAAAGTGCTACGTGGCATTACGCCTCAATCACCAAGGATTATGTCGGTGCCCATGTGGCAATCCGTGGAAGCGGTGGAATTCTTATCGAAGGCAAGGTACATCTTCACGGTGGATATAACTTTGATAACTTGTTGATGGCGGTAGCAATTGCGACTGAGAGTGGAATCGATCCAATTGATATCGCCGCAATCCTGCCCCAGTTAACTGGTGCAGCAGGCCGACTTGAATCGGTGCGATTGGGACAAAACTTCACTGCATTAGTTGATTATGCACACTCTCCAGATGCGGTGGCGCGTGTCTTGGAAACAGCTCATGAAATTAGTGATGGACGAGTCATCGCGGTTCTTGGATGTGGCGGAGATCGCGATGCTTCAAAGCGAGCGTTGATGGGTAAGGCGCTTAGCGAAGGTGCAGATGTTGCGATTTACACAAGTGATAATCCACGATCAGAAAAAGCTGATGCGATCTTGGTGCAGATGACCCTTGGCTTAGATATACAAGAACCTAGCGCAGTAATTGAAGATCGCGCAGAAGCGATTAGGGCAGCGGTCAACGAGGCGCAAGAGGGCGACTTAGTTTTGGTTTTAGGCAAGGGGCACGAAAAGGGCCAAGAGATAAACGGCACAGTTCATCCATTTGATGATCGGGTAGAGCTAGCTCGGGCAATCGAGGATAAGAAATGATTACTTTAACCGCAGGTGAAATCGGATTATTGCTGGGCGGAGAAATTTACTGCGATAAGGATCTGTTGGTTTCAAAGGCTCCAGTATTTGATTCACGCAAAGCGGTTCCCGGATGCATTTTCTTAGCGTTGCAAGGTGAGACTGTAGATGGTCACGATTTTGCTGCCGATGCCTATCGTGCAGGTGCGATGTTTTCAATTACAACTCGAAGAATTGATGGGCCGTGCATTGTCGTAAAAGATGTCATCGAGGCGCTTTCAATTCTTGCAGCTTTTGTTCGCAAGCGCTTAACCAACTTGAAGGTAATCGGCATAACTGGTTCTCAGGGTAAGACAAGCACCAAGGATCTTCTTTCACACATGTTGTCCAATGTTGGTCCAACAATTGCACCGGCAGGATCCTTCAACAATGATTTAGGTCTTCCGATTACTTTGCTCGAATGCGATGAACACACCAAGTACTGCATCCTAGAAATGGGAGCACGTCACAAAGGTGACATTGCACGGTTGTGTGAGATCGCCCAGCCAAACATTGGTGTTGTGTTGACCGTTGGAACAGCTCACCTCGGCGAATTTGGATCTGTAGAAGCCATCGCTGAAACTAAATCAGAGTTAATTCAAACACTTCGCCCAGATGGAATCGCGGTTTTGGGTACTTACGACAAGTACACACCCGCTATGGCATCTCTTCATTCAGGGAGAACCATCAACTTTGGAAATGGTTGCGAGGTTCGCGCAGCCGAGATTGAAATCCGCGAAGGCCGACCACACTTTGATTTAGTCACACCGGCTGGACGTGATGCGGTCGGAATGAGAATTGTTGGAGAGCATCACATTGCCAACGCATTAGCTGTGGCTGCGGTAGGAACCGCTTTGGATTTACCGATTGAAGTGATTGCATCTTCGCTATCAACCGCAGACAACTCAAGTAAGTGGCGCATGGAAGTTCATGATCTCTTCGGTCTACTTCTGATAAATGATGCCTATAACGCTAATCCTGAGTCTATGGCCGCTGCGCTTCGATCATTGGTCCTCTTTGCGCAGGAGCGTGGGGGAGAGTCCTGGGCATTCCTAGGAAAAATGCATGAACTCGGCGAGTCAAGTGCACAACGCCATGCAGCAATTGGCACCCTTGCTCAAGAGATTGGTATCGATCACCTTGTCGCAATTGGCGCTCCCGAATATGGAGCATCACAGGGACAGATGATCACTCATCATTACGCAAGCATCGATGAGTGTCTTTCAATGACAGATCATTTCTCTGCAGGAGATGTTGTTCTCGTAAAGGCATCTCGCTCTGAAGGTTTTGAAGTTTTAGCTCAGAAGCTAGAGAGCATGTGGTTGGACAAGAGCGGAGTTGAAAGTTGAGACAGATTCTTATCGCAGGTGCGTTTGCCCTGATCTTTTCTCTCTTCGGAACTCGCGTATTGATTCGAGCATTGGCTAGCAAGGGCTACGGACAGATCATTCGTGATGACGGACCAAGTAGTCATCACATCAAACACGGAACTCCAACTATGGGCGGAATTATTTTCATTCTTGCTGCCATCCTTGGCTACCTGGTTGCGCACTTAGTGACAGGTAATGCGGTTACGGCCTCTGCGCTGTTAGTTATGGGTCTCGTGGTTGCTTTGGGATTTATCGGATTTCTCGATGATTGGCTCAAAGTATCTCGACAGAATTCACGAGGATTACCTGGTCGCTTCAAACTTTTAGGACAAGCGATCTCAGCTGGAGTCTTTGGTTACCTTGGTCTTCAATATGCCGATAAAGACATGTTAACGCCGATATCTGAATATCTTTCAGGTGTACGCGAGACGACAATTTATTTAGGACCGGCCCTTGTAATCATCTTCATCATTGTGATGGTGATGTCTGCAAGTAACGGTGTAAATCTGACTGATGGCCTAGATGGTCTTGCAACTGGTGCTTCAATCATGACCTTCCTGGCCTTTGTTTTGATTGGTGTATGGGAGTTTGGACAAAGTTGCGGGCTGAATGATGTCGCTGGATGTTATGCGGTTCGAGATCCTCTTGACTTAGCGGTACTTGCAGCAGCATTTGCTGGAGGATGTACTGGTTTCTTATGGTGGAACACCGCACCAGCAAAAATTTTCATGGGTGATACAGGTTCCCTTGCCTTGGGTGGCGCGATCGCAGGACTTGCAGCAACTTTGCGCGTAGAACTTCTGCTTATTCCTCTAGGTGGTCTCTTCGTAATCATCACAATGTCAGTGTTGATTCAAACCGCTTATTTCAAGATCAGTGGCGGAAAGCGTGTTTTCAAGATGGCGCCGCTTCATCACCACTTTGAACTCATTGGCTGGGAGCAAATAACAATTGTGATTCGCTTTTGGATCATTGCAGGATTGTGTGTTGCAGTTGGACTCGGTCTCTTCTATGCGCAATGGGTCGTCAAATAATTCATGAACATTGATTTTGCCCACAAAAATATTTTGGTTCTTGGAGCCGGAGTAACTGGTAAATCAGTTGCACGCTTTCTTCAATCGCGTGGGGCAGTCGTTACATTGGTTGACGATAACGCTGAAGGAGCAACAAAGCCTTCAGATGTAAAGATTGATGACTTCAACGCTGTTGTTATCTCACCAGGTTGGCGTCAAGATCACCCATTGGTAATTCAGATTCTCAGTAGTTCTATCGAACTGCTTAATGAGATAGATATTGCGTGGCAGTTACGCAGCGAAAAAGTTCCGCACCAAAAGTGGATAGCTTTGACCGGCACCAATGGAAAAACCACCACCGTTGAAATGACCGCCGCAATTTTGCAAGCTGCAGGAATCAAGGCGGTTGCGTGTGGAAATGTTGGTGACACTGTCATTGATGCGGTTGACCGAGCTGATGCATACGAAGTTCTAGTTCTCGAGCTCTCTAGTTTTCAACTTCACTGGATGCGCCAAGCACAGTTTGAGGCCGCTGCAATCTTGAATATCGCAGATGACCACTTGGATTGGCATGGAAGTTTTGATGCCTACGCTGATGCGAAGTTTTCAATTTTAGATCGATCAAAGATCGCGATTCTTAATGCAGATGATGGACCAGTAGTGGTTCGCGCCAATCGTTTTACCGACCGCAAAGTCTTTTTCTCACTCAACACTCCAGCTCCTGGCGAAATCGGTGTAGTTGAAGAGCTTCTGGTGGATCGCGCATTTGTGCCAGATCCTCAGCAAGCTTCAATGATTTGCGAGCTAGTCGATGTTGTTCCAACAGTTCCGCATAACGTTTCTAACGCCCTGGCTGCAGCAGCTTTGGCCCGCGCAATTGATGTGCCACATGAAGTAATTCAAAAGGCGTTGCAGTCTTTTCGCCCTGGGCGTCACCGCATTGAAACGATCTATGAAGCAGATGGCATCACATGGATCGATGATTCAAAGGCAACAAACCCGCATGCAGCCGCTGCTTCATTGATGTCACATCTATCGGTTGTGTGGGTAGCCGGTGGCTTAGCTAAGGGCGCTGATATGGAGCCGTTGATACAGCGCTGTGCTTCAAGAATTAAGGCAGCAATTTTGATAGGCACCGATCGCGAACTCATAGAAGCGGCGTTAATTAAGCACGCGCCACATGTTCCTCGTATTCTGATTGATGCACCTAGCGACTACACCCGTGGAGGTGCATCGAATTCTTTGATGGAGCTAGTTATTTCAGAGGCATCACGCCACGCAGTCAAAGGGGATGCCGTCTTGCTCGCACCTGCGTGTGCATCGATGGATCAATTCATCTCTTATGCAGACCGTGGAGATCGATTCGCTGGGGCAGTACGAAAGGTAATCGCACATGAAGCGTGAGGAAACCTTTTTTACTAAGCCGGTAAATCTTTACTACATGCTCCTTGGAAGCACCTTGGCTCTGAGTTTGCTGGGACTGATCATGGTCTTTTCAGCATCTTCGATTTATTCATTAGGTTCACGCGGAACAACGTATGGAGTCGTCCTCCGTCAATTCATTTTCTTATTGATTTCATTACCTATGGCATGGGTGCTTTCTCGATTGTCCCTTCGCCAATGGAAAGTCCTTGCTCGCTTTGGTGTCTCTATTTCAGTTTTCTTGCTTCTTATTGTTCAAGTTATCGGAAAGAGCGTGAACGGAAACCACAACTGGATTAGCCTTGGTTTTGTAGATGTTCAGCCGAGTGAGATCGCAAAGTTCCTCATGATTTTGTGGGCAGGATTTATGTTGGCCAAGCGTGAACGTGCGGGAGCAATTGAAAGCAATGTTGTTGCGCTTATTGGACCCGCCTTTTTATTGTGCATGATTTTGATTATGGCTGGCCGTGACTTGGGTACCGCTTCTGTATTTGCATTTATCTTGGCGGGTTTATTGTGGGTTTCAGGACTTCGTCTCGGTGTCTTTGGAGTAGGTCTTGCTGCAGGTGCAGCTGCGCTGGCGGTACTCATCCTTACATCACCGTATCGAGTTCAACGCTTTGCGGTTTTCCTCAATCCATTCGCTGAAGATCAATACAAACTTTATGGATGGCAACCAGCGCACAGCCTCTTAGGTCTAGCAAGTGGTGGTTTATTTGGGGTAGGACTTGGCGCAAGCCGACAGAAGTGGGGAAATCTCGCTGAAGCCCACACCGACTTCATCTTTGCAGTCATCGGCGAAGAGCTTGGCTTATTCGGAACCCTTGCAACATTAATGTTGTTAGCGCTGTTGTTGTTTTCGATTTTCAAATTAGCTTTACGTGCACATGATCCGATGGTGCGTTACGTATCAGCTGGATTTGGTTGCTGGATTGCTATTCAAACCGTTCTTAACATTGGATCTGCAATCAGCGTGCTTCCTGTAGTTGGAGTTACTTTGCCGCTTGTGTCCTATGGTGGCTCGGCTTTGATTGCGACATACATGGGAATCGGCTTTGTTTTAGGTGCAGCGCGAAGAGACCCAGTAATCTATAAAGGTTTACAAGAGACGGGAATTAAATGGCTACGGTAGTTCTAGCTGGTGGTGGCACCGCAGGACATATTGAGCCAGCGTTAGCGGTTGGTCGCGAGTGGATGAAGAACCACCCTGCTGACACATGTGTTTTCCTAGGAACAAAAAGCGGATTAGAGGTCACGCTGGTCCCAGCAGCAGGTTTTGAACTCACAACAATTCCACGAGTCCGCATTTCTAGAAAGCCTTCAGTTACTTGGCTTCGAATTCCTTTAGATTTGATCGCTTCTGTTCTTTCATCAGTTCGCGTTGTTAAGAAGGCAGATGTACTTGTTGGCTTTGGCGGTTATGTAAGCGCCCCTGCGTACTTAGCCGCTGCGCTTACCAAGACTCCGATTGTTATTCATGAGGCAAACGCAAAACCTGGTTGGGCTAATCGCTTGGGAGCTCGATTCACTTCGCATCTAGCGGTTGCGCATCCCGTTGAGGAAGGTCCTTTTGCAGAAGCGCTTCTTGCCGGCTTGCCACTTCGCTCTGATGTTGCACGCAGCTGTGCTGCAATAGGTAATGATTGGTCCAAGGCACGCACCGATGCAAAGGTACGTTTAGGTTTTTCCGCCGATCGCCCTTTGATATTTATCATGGGTGGATCTCAAGGATCTGCGGCGATCAACGCGGTTGTTGCTGAATCAATTACTACCTTTACCGACAACAAACTTTCTGTTCTACATTCTGTAGGAAAGCTCAATGCTTTGCCTGACTCAGTTGGGGGATATAAGCCGGTTTCCTATGTGGATGCGATGGCTGATGCCTATTTAGCGGCAGATCTGATTATTGGGCGCAGCGGTGCGGTTACATGTAGCGAATTTAGAGCTCTAGGCCGTTACGCTCTTTTTGTGCCGCTGCCAATTGGAAATGGAGAACAGTTCGTCAACGCTGCATCTCTGGTTGCAGATGGACGCGCCGAGATAATTTCTCAAAGCGAATTTACGGCTGATTACATTTCCGCTCATCTTCAAGGGCTACTGCAGAAAGCCTCACATGCTCCAATCCAAGGAGATCCACAAGATCTTCATGCTGCCGAAAAGATCGTCGCATTAACCGAGTTTGCCCTGAAATCATGAAGCCACAACTGTCCTCCTTAATTGGAAAGCGAATCCATTTCATCGGAATTGGTGGAGCGGGTATGAGTGGGCTTGCACGAATCGCGCTTTCACATGGAATCAGCGTTAGTGGTTCTGACGCAAAGGACTCATCTGTAGTTACCGCCTTATCAGCTCTAGGCGCAAAGGTTTCCACTTCGCACGCAGCAGAAAATGTTGATGGATCTGATCTCGTTGTTTACTCAAATGCAATTTCTGCAACAAACCCTGAACGCATCCGTGCACAGGAATTAAACCTTCCCGTTCTTACACGTGCAGCAGCATTGGCTGTCTTGATGTCAGAATCAAAGAGTGTGGCAGTAGCGGGAACGCATGGAAAGACGACGACCTCATCAATGCTTGCCGTCGCCTTACAGGCATGTGCAGCAGATCCTTCATTTGCAATTGGCGGAACAATTACCGCATCGGGCTCAAACGCCCATCGTGGTACTGGCGAAATCTTTGTTGCCGAAGCAGATGAATCTGATGGTTCCTTTGTTGAATATCATCCATTTGCTGCCATAGTGACAAATGTCGAACATGATCACGTTGATTTCTTTGCTACCCCCGAAGCGGTAGAGCAAGCCTTCAGAGATTTCGCCGCAACGATAAAGCCTGAAGGTTTTCTGACTTACTGCGCAGATGATGCTGGTGCAGTTGCTCTTGCTCAAACAACAACATCGGTGGAATTAGTTTCATACGGGGTCAATGAGTCTGCTGATCTTCACATTGATCAAATTGAGTTGCTAACAATGGGCTCCAGGGCTCGCGCAATCTGGAAGGGAAAAAGCGTTGGCCACATTGAACTTCAGGTTCCGGGCCATCACAACCTCTTAAATGCTGCAGGAGTATTGGCAACAGGGCTCAAGCTAGGTTTCCCAGTCGCAGAGCTATTAACTGGTTTAGGAACTTTCCGAGGGACTGGACGTCGATTTGAACTTAAGGGCACCGTTCATGGGGTTCGCGTCATCGATGATTATGGGCATCACCCAACTGAAATTCATGTGACTCTAGAGGCAGCACGTCGCTTTGCCGATACCGGCCGTTTAATTGTAATTTTCCAGCCGCACCGTTATTCACGCACCAAAGCATTTGCAACTGAGTTTGCGACAGAGCTAGGTAAGGCAGATCGTGCAATTGTTCTTGAGGTGTATGCGGCAAGTGAAAAGCCAATTGATGGCGTGAGTTCACGTCTCATTACTTCCATGATGAGTAATGGTGAGTACATTCCAAATTTCGTAGAGGTTACGGATTCAGTAGTCGCTGATGCTCAACCAGGAGATGTCATCATGACTCTTGGCGCAGGAGATGTGAGTTCGTTAGCGCCAATTATTGTTGAAGGTCTCACTAGGCGTTTTGGTTAAATGAAACGTAAATTAATTGCTGGATCAGTTGTCGCGATCCTGGCTGGAGCAACGTACTTACTTGGTTATTCCTCTTTCTTTACTGTCTCTTCTGTCGAAGTCATAGGCTCCAATAGAGCGGTATCAACTGGAATTACCAAAGGCCAAAAGCTCGCTCGCGTAGAACCTCGTGCAGTCTCAGCCAAATTAGAAAAATTGGATTGGGTCGAATCAGCTGAGATTTCAAGAAATTGGATTAACGGAAAAGTTGTCGTACAACTGACACAGCGAACACCAATTGCAACCTTTAAGAATCAAGTGATTGATTCTTCTGGTACCAGCTTTGTTCCGCAGGGGAGTAGGCCATCTGGATTGGTTGATATTCAAGCCGGCGATATCAAGGCCGCAACTAGGGCGGTTAATTTCTTTACTCAACTTCCCGAAGAGCTCAAGTCAACCTTGACGGTTGTGAAGGTGAGATCTACCGGTGCATTGGTTTTAATCACCGACAACAATGGTAAGAAGCTCGAGATTCGATGGGGCACAAACTCTGAAAATGAGTTGAAATTAAAGGTTTATAAAGCACTTCTAGCACTTCCCGAAAACGCAGACATTAAAAGAGTTGATGTATCTGCACCACATGCACCGATCGTTAAGTAATTAAAAATAATTTGATTATTGCGACACGTTAATCAATTCATGTCGGTGATTGATAATCACCCTTATGCACTTTAAGTTCGCCTTATCGAAAAGTAGTGAATTGTAAGGCTCAAGTTGAGGTTTATGGTTCATAAGGAGGAATTAAAGTGGCTTCACCACAAAATTATTTAGCGGTCATCAAAGTCGTCGGCATTGGTGGCGGTGGAGTTAACGCTATTAATCGAATGATCGATGTTGGTCTTAAGGGCGTCGAGTTCATTGCGATTAATACAGATGCACAACATTTATTAATGAGTGATGCAGATGTGAAATTAGATATTGGTCGTAAGACAACTCGTGGTCTTGGTGCAGGAATGGATCCAGATAAGGGTCGTGAAGCGGCACTTGATCATGCAGATGACATTGAAGAAATTCTTCGTGGCGCAGATATGGTTTTTGTTACCGCAGGTGAAGGTGGTGGAACCGGTACAGGTGCTGCGCCAGTAGTTGCAAAGATTGCAAAAGAAATCGGTGCGTTAACAATTGGTGTTGTAACACGCCCATTCTCTTTTGAAGCAAAGCTTCGTTCAACACAAGCAGAGGCGGGAATTGAAGCCCTTCGTGCAGAAGTAGATACTTTGATCGTTATTCCAAATGATCGCCTACTTGCGATTTCAGATCGCACAATTACTTTGGCAGATGCATTCAAGAGCGCGGATCAGGTTCTTCTATCTGGCGTTCAGGGAATCACTGAGATCATCACACAACCTGGATTGATCAACCTTGACTTCGCCGATGTTAAGGCGGTTATGTCAGGTGCAGGTTCGGCACTAATGGGAATCGGTTCAGCTCGTGGAGAAAACCGTGCACTACGTGCAGCAGAGCTTGCGATTTCAAGTCCACTTCTTGAAGCTTCAATTGATGGAGCGATGGGTGTTCTACTTTCAGTTTCTGGTGGTTCGGATCTTGGTCTCTTTGAAGTCAATGAGGCGTGTGAGCTTGTTCAATCAGCGGTTCATCCAAACGCTAAGTTCATCTTCGGTACAACAATCGATGATGCACTAGGTGATGAAGTTCGTATTACCGTCGTTGCAGCAGGATTTGAGGGTGGAGAGCCAAAGAAGGTTTCAACACCTGTCATTGATGCAGCAACTCTTGGTGGCGTGGCTGACCCAATCGCATCAAATGATCCGATCTCTGTAGCACTTGATCTTGGCAATGAAACTCCAAAGCGTCGCGTGACCTTTGAAGAGCTAGTAGCCGAGGATGAGATCGACGTTCCTGACTTCATGAAGTAAGGCTTTGCCTCACTTTTTTACCGATCGACGCGGAGGCGAGAGCCTTGGCGTTTATGAATCATTGAATCTTGCGCTGCATGTTGGCGATGATCCATCGACCGTTGCTCGCAATCGTGCGGTAATTGGTGATGCACAATTCATGAATCAAGTTCATGGTGATTCGGTGTTAGTCGTTGATTCAGTTGATGCGCAGACTCCCACCTGTGATGGATTAATTACGACCAAGCCCAATCTTCAATTAGCGGTAATGGTTGCCGATTGCATTCCATTGCTTCTTGTTTCAAAGGAAGCGGTTGGTGCTATCCACGTCGGCCGTGCGGGTTTGGTAAATCGCATCGCGCTAAAAGCAATTCAAGTTATGCGAACCGCTGGTGCAATAGATATTCACGCGATCCTTGGGCCATCAATTTGTGGCAGTTGCTACGAGGTTCCCTTTGAAATGCAGCAAGAGGTTATGCAAGAGCATCCTCGCGCCTTTGCAACAACGCGAAAAGGAACTCCAGCTCTAGATCTTCCAAAAGCTTTGATCGCAGATCTGGTTTCTGTAGGAGTTTCATATGAGGCTTCAACTATTTGTACATTTGAAGATGAGCTTTACTTTTCGCATCGACGACAAAACCCAACCGGAAGATTTGCAGGGATTGTTTCGCTATGAGCCGCATTGAAGAAATCTCTGAAAACCTGCAGATAGTTCGCTCCAAAATCGCAGCGGTTGCAGATCACCCCGTTACTTTGATTGCGGTGACAAAGACCTTTCCAGTCAGCGATGCCGAGATATTGAAGACTCTTGGCGTGGAAGATTTTGGCGAAAATCGAGATGCAGAAGGGGCTGAAAAGTCACAAAGCGTTGAAGGGCGTTGGCATTTTCAGGGTCAGATTCAAAGCAATAAGTTGAAATCCATTACTTCTTGGGCATCGGTTATCCACTCAATAGATGAGCTGCGACACTTTGAGATGATTGAAAAGGTTGCAACCCATCCCTTAACCATCTTTCTTCAAGTTTCTTTAGACGGGGCTCACCATCGTGGGGGAGCAGGAGTAGATCAGCTCTATCAATTGGCTGAAAAGGTCTCAGCTTCTCCAACTCACACCCTGGCCGGGTTGATGTCGGTCCCGCCAGTTGGCGTCGATCCCAACGAGGCGTATTCGCAATTAGCAGTGATCCGCAATGAGTTTATGAAGCGATTTCCTAGCGCCACATCCTTGTCGGCAGGCATGAGTGGGGATTACGAAGTCGCGATTTCACATGGTGCGACACATGTGCGCGTAGGCTCATCAATCCTCGGTTCTCGCTCACCCCACAGGTAACCTTTCACTATGTCTAATGCAATGCGCCGTGTCGCTAATTACCTTGGTTTGATGGATGATCCTGAATTCGATACTCCACAAACAACAACTACAAATACCCCTGCTGTTGCTTCAACTGGAGATGTTCGCATCAAGACTCGTGAACCTCGTCCAGTAGCTGCGGTACGTCAATCAACGGTTGTTGAGGTTGCACCACAGCTCGACCTTCCAGCAATGGATCGCATCATTACCTTGCACCCTCGTTACTACAACGAAGCTCGCACAATTGGTGAGCATTTCCGTCAGGGAAATCCAGTCATCATCAACCTCACCGAAATGGATGAGTCAGAGCACAAGCGTTTAGTCGACTTCGCAAGTGGTTTAGCTTTTGGTTTGCACGGAACAATTGAGCGCGTGACAAAGAAGGTTTTCCTTCTGTCACCAGCAAATGTTTCTGTTAGCTCAGAAGATAAGTCTGCAGCGGCTCAAGCAAGCTTCTTTAACCAGAGCTGATCATGTTGAGCGTCGGCTCACTGCTAGCCAGTCTTCTTCAAATCTTTCTCTTCGCCCTTTTGGGTCGTCTGATTTTTGATTATGTTCAGATGTTTTCCCGTTCCTGGCGACCAAAGGGAATCGTTCTCTACTTTGTAGAAGCGATTTACACAATCACAGATCCACCGATGAAGTTTGTTGGACGTTTTGTCCCACCACTTCGTCTAGGTGCGGTCAGTTTAGATATGAGTTTTATTGTGCTCTTTTTCGGAACACAATTAGTGATGGGGTTAGTACGCGGTCTGTAATTACTGCTTAACCAGAACTACCTCAACACCAATCTCTGTATCTGCAATTACCAAAGATGTATCGCGCTTCATCGAAACTGCGAGTACCTCATCGGAAATATGTGCAATCTCAGTTTCGATAGCAGCCGCCATTTCTTCATGAGCGTTCCAGGAAACGTTAATGCGATCAGAGATCTCAAAACCATCGCTCTTGCGACGTTCCTGAATAAATCGAATCACTTCACGCACATTTCCAGCAGCAATTAGTGCAGGAGTCAGCTCTAGATCAAGCGCAACACTCTCGCCATCATGAGATGAAACGCTCCAACCGCTCTTTGGAACCTCGGTGACAACGAGATCCTCAAGCGAGATATCCCAAGTGCCAACAGTTGTTGATCCCGTAGAACGCAAAGTTTTCACCAATGATGTTGCATCGGCTGCCGCGATCGCCTTGGCAATTTCCTGAACTGCACCGCCAAACTTTGCACCAAGGGATTTGAAGTTAGCTTTTACGCTGATATCGACAAGATCACCATCTGCCGTTGCAATGTCCTGCAGGGTTTGAACATTGAGTTCATCTGCGATTTGCTCACGCATTGCTTCGGGCAGCGTTGCCCAACCACTTGCAGCGATTAATGCACGACCCAAAGGTTGGCGAATCTTGATTCCGGATTCAGCGCGAGTTGCGCGACCAAGTTCAACAATTCGACGAGTCAATGCAACTTGTGAGGCTAGCTCTGAATCAATTGCACCCTCATTGACCAAAGGCCAATTAGATAGGTGAACCGATGCAGGTTGCGTTGCATCCGCTGGTATTACAAGTTCCTGCCATACCTGTTCGGTAATAAAGGGAACAAGCGGTGCAAGTAGTTGAGTCAAAGTTACTAAGCATTCATGCAAAGTTCCTAAGGCTGCAACTTCGCCATCCCAGAAGCGGCGACGTGAACGACGGACGTACCAGTTTGATAAGTCATCGATAAAACGTGCAAGTGCACGTCCTGCAACCTGTGAATCAAAATCTTCAAGTGCAGCATCAACCTCTTTAACCAATATATTGAGTTCAGAGATAATCCAACGATCCATCAATGGGCGTTCGGATAATGCAGGGGTTTGTGAAATTTCGAAGTTAGATGCCTTGGCATATAAAGCGTGGAATGAGACGGTATTCCAATATGTCAGCAAGGTTTTGCGAACAACCTCGTTGATGCTGTCATGTCCAACGCGACGTGCAGCCCATGGAGATCCCGCAGCCAACATGTACCAACGCACAGCATCTGCGCCATGCTGATCCATCAACGCCATTGGTTCTAAAACATTGCCAAGGTGCTTGCTCATCTTGCGACCATCCTTATCCAAGATGTGTCCCAAACACAGAACGGTCTTGTATGAGGATTGATCAAAAACCAAGGTACCGATTGTCATTAATGTGTAGAACCAACCACGAGTCTGGTCGATCGCTTCGCAGATAAAGTCGGCAGGGTAAGAAGCTTTGAACTTTTCAACAGAGCCTTCTTTGTGTGGGTAGCCCCATTGCGCAAAAGGCATCGCGCCAGAGTCGTACCAGCAGTCAATAACTTCTGGCACACGTGTCATTGTTTGAGAACACTCGGCACAGGCAAAGGTGATGTCATCAACAAATGGACGATGGGGATCCAAATTTGAAAGCTCTTGACCTGACAAAGCGCCGAGCTCCTTTAGCGAATCAACACAGATTTCATGCTTGTTTTCACAACGCCAAATTGGAAGAGGTGTTCCCCAATAGCGATTACGAGATAGCGCCCAGTCGATGTTGTTATTGAGCCAATCGCCGTAACGACCTTCCTTGATTGTTTCTGGGTGCCAATCTGTTGCCGCGTTTTCGCGCAGCAAGGCATCTTTAATGGAAGTTGTACGGATGTACCACGATGGTTGTGCGTAATACATAAGCGCTGTGTGGCAGCGCCAGCAGTGCGGATATGTGTGCTCATACTGCTGATGCTTGTACAAAGCACCACTTGCCTTGAGCTCCTTAACTAATGGCTTATCTGCATCTTTAAAGAAGGCTCCACCAACAACTGGAACATCTGCAAGGAAGTGACCATCTGGTGCAATGGGATTAACAACCGGCAATCCATAACTACGGCACACCGCTAAGTCATCAGCACCAAATGCTGGAGCCTGATGAACCAAACCGGTTCCATCTTCTGTTGTTACATAGGTTGCCAGTACTACAAAGTGAGCATCTGGAATTTCAATGTAATCAAATGGACGCTTGTACGTTACGCGCTCAAGATCTTTACCAAGCATCGTCTTAAGGATCTTTTTCTCGCCCTTAACCGCATCCATCAAATTCTGCGCAACAACCAAAACTTCAGTTGCGTCATCTTCTGTAACCTCAATGGCCACGTACTCAACATCTGGATGCACGGCCACAGCGGTGTTTGAAACTAATGTCCAAGGAGTAGTGGTCCAGACCAATAGTGATGCCTTTAATTCAGCGAGCTCGCCCGAGGTAACAGGAAAGCGAACAAAGACAGATGGATCTGTAACGGTTTCATACCCTTGCGCCAACTCGTGATCGGACAAGCCGGTTCCACATCGAGGACAGTACGGAGCAACGCGGTGATCCTGGACTAATAATCCCTTTTTCCAAATCTCCTTAAGTGACCACCATACTGATTCAACATATTCAGGAGACATCGTCCAATAGGCTTCATCAAAATCCACCCAGAAGCCCATTCGATCTGTCATATCTGTAAATGCACTTACGTGACGCTGTACAGATTCGCGGCACTTGTCATTAAATGGTGCGATGCCGAACTTTTCAATATCGCCCTTGCCGGAAAATCCCAGCTCTTTTTCTACAGCAATTTCTACAGGTAGGCCGTGGCAATCCCATCCAGCCTTACGTGTTACCTGCTTACCTTTCATTGTGTGAAAGCGAGGGAACAAATCCTTAAATACGCGCGCTTCAATGTGGTGGGTTCCTGGCATTCCATTGGCTGTTGGCGGTCCTTCATAAAAAGTCCACGCTGGTGCACCTTCACGAGCTGCAACGGTTTTTTCGAAGATGGAGTTTTCGCGCCAGAACTTTAAAATTGAATGTTCGACGGCAGGCAGATCAACAGCTGCTGGGATGGCGCGAAATGACATAAAAAATCCTCCAGAAAACAATCTCTGGAGGGACGATCGCTGCATTCACAGCTTTCGCGGTACCACCCGCCTTGCACACCGTGGTGTGCCACTTGAAATCTCGTGTGCCGGTTCTAGGTGGACCAGGGTCCATTTCTTCCTGCTGGCTCGTGAGGTGATCGCCCCGTCTACGCCATTTACGCGAGAGCCCAAGTGTAGTTGATTGAATAGGTAAAAAATGACCGTGGCGAAGTTGGTAGGCGTGGCCGCAAAGGCATAAGGTTCGCGACATGCCTAAGAAGCCAGTTAAGAAAGCGGCGGTAAAGAAAGCCGTTAAGAAGGCTGCTGTAAAAAAGGCAGTGAAGAAGGCGGTTCCGGCCAAGAAGGCGGTCGCTAAGAAGGCAGCACCAGCGAAGAAAGCGGTTGCCAAGAAAGCAGCTCCTGTAAAGAAGGCGGCGCCAGCAAAAAAGGCGGCGGTTAAGAGCATTCCAGTTAAGAAAGCTCCAGGAAAGCCATTCCCATCAAAGACAACTCTTACAGTTGATGAAAAGTCACAAACGGTTTCAGTTTCGACGATTACAGCACCAGTTGTTGCTCCAGTTGTTGAGGAGCGTCGCTTAGTAATGCCGCCACCACCGCGTCCAGTAAAGAGCGGTAAAAAGGTTGCACCACTTAAGCCGATCAAGGTAGCTCCAACTCCAGTTGTTGTTAGTGAAAATGAATCTCCATGGACCGCTGCAGAAATCAAGGCGATTCGCACCGAGATCTCCAAGGAGCTCGATCGCCTTCGTAAAGAGCTTGCAGTTGTTGAACTTGAAATGGATGCATTGATTCAGGAGTCTGGCGAAGGCGCCGGCGATGATCAGGCAGATGCCGGAACAAAGACCTTTGAACGTGAACATGAGATGTCATTGGTCATCAACGCTCGCGACATGGTTCTACAAACAGAACGCGCACTAGAGCGAATTGATAACAAGAGTTATGGAAACTGCGAAGAGTGCGGTTCGCCAATTGGTAAGGCACGTCTACAAGTTTTCCCTCGCGCAACTCTCTGCATGCTGTGCAAGCAGAAGGAAGAACGGCGCTAAAGGTGCGCAGATGGCGCACACTGTTTGGTGTTGCCTGGGCGGTTTGGATCGTTGATTTAGCTACCAAGATCTGGGCGGTCAACAATCTTTCCTATAAATCCAATATAAAAGTAATTGGCGATTTCTTTCAATTAACCTTTGTTCGAAACCCCGGAGCAGCTTTTTCCTTTGCGGCGGGGGCAACAATTTTTCTCTCACTCTTTGGTTTGATCGTTATGGTCGCGATTCTTTACTTCTCTCCACAAATTACATCTCGTGGGTGGGCGGTTGTTCTGGGATTAGTCCTTGGCGGCATCCTTGGAAACATGGTGGATCGCATTTTCCGCGAACCTGGAGTCCTGCGCGGACATGTAATTGATTGGTTGCAGCTGCCTAATTGGCCGGTATTTAACATTGCTGACACGGCAATTGTTGCAGCGGCCCTAATTTCGATGGTCTTAACCGCTAGAAATATTCCTCCCATAACAAAGGTAGGCTCGCGACCATGAGTAACCGCGAAATGCGCACCTTGTCGGTGCCAGAAGGAGTCGCGGGGGAGCGAATCGATAGCGCACTGACACGTGTGCTCGGCTTATCAAGAACCGCTGTTGTAAAACTTCTTGAAGATGGCGACATCACAACTGGCGGAAAGGCAATGCCGAAATCAGATCGCGTTACCGCGGGACAGATCATCGATGTGTTGATGCCAGCACCCATTAATACAGATCCAATTCCGCTAACACCGCTAGAGGGATTGACCATTGTTTTCGATGATCAAGACATTGTTGTTATCGATAAGCCAATTGGTTGTGCTGCGCACCCAAGTCCAGGATGGACAGGCCCAACAGTTGTTGGTGCATTGATGGCTGCGGGGTATTCAATTTCAACTTCAGGTCCAGCAGAACGCCAAGGGATTGTGCATCGTCTGGATGTTGGCACAAGTGGATTGATGATCGTTGCAAAGAGCGACAAAGCTTTTCATGTTCTCAAGGATGCCTTTAGAAATCGCACCGTGGATAAGATTTATCATGCGATGGTCCAAGGTCATATGGATCCAACTACCGGAACTATCGATGCGCCGATTGATCGTCATCCAAAAGAGGATCACCGCTTTGCTGTAATGGCAACGGGTAAAGAATCAATTACACATTACGAAGTTATTGAGTTTTATCGCGGTGTTTCAATGGTCAAGATTGAACTTGAGACTGGTCGCACTCATCAGATCCGCGTTCACTTTTCTGCGCTTCATCACCCACTAGTCGGTGATACAACATATGGCGCAGATCCAGTTTTGGCTAAGAGTTTGCAGATGTCTCGACCTTGGCTTCACGCTGCAGAACTGCGCTTTGCGCATCCAGTGACGGGGCAGGCGCTGAACTTCCACGCCCCATATCCAGCCGATCTCACACGCTCTCTGGCGTTGCTTTCCGACGCGGTTCTGCCGTAACCACTAATCTCGCCAATCATGTCCACAGAGAATTTCGTCCACCTGCACGTCCATACCGAGTACTCGATGCTCGATGGAGCGGCTCGTGTTGGCGATTTAATGTCCGAGGTCAAAGCACAGGGCATGCCTGCGATTGCCATGACAGATCACGGCAATGTCTTTGGAGCATTTGATTTCTATAAAGCAGCGAAGAAGGCTGATGTAAAGCCAATTATTGGAATTGAAGCGTATGTCGCACCAGAGTCTCGTTTTGATAAGAAGCGAGTTCAGTGGGCAGATGGCGGAGAGGATGATGTTTCAGGTGGTGGCGCATATACCCACATGACAATCCTTGCTGAAAATAATGAAGGCTTAGGAAATCTCTTTAGATTGTCATCCCTTGCATCTCTTGAAGGGTATTACTACAAGCCTCGTATGGATCGCGAGCTGTTGGCGCAATACTCAAAGGGTTTGATTGCAACCACAGGGTGCCCAGGCGGAGAAATTCAAACTCGTTTGCGAATGGGTGCTTATAAAGAGGCGATCAAAGCGGCAAGTGCCTATCGCGATATTTTCGGTAAAGAAAACTTCTTTCTTGAAGTCATGGATCACGGCATTGAAATTGAATCCCGTGTAAAGGCAGATTTGATGAAGCTCGGCAAGGAGCTAGGACTTCCGCTACTTGCAACCAACGATCTTCACTACACGCGCCAAGAAGATGCAGGTGCACATGAAGCGCTGCTGTGTGTTCAATCTGGATCGACCTTGGCAGATCCCAAGAGATTTAAATTTGATAATGACACCTTCTATGTAAAGACCGCGGCACAGATGCGAGAACTTTTCAAAGATATCCCCGAAAGCTGCGACAACACTTTATTAATTGCCGAACGTTGCAACATCACCTTGCGCGAAGGCGAAAACCTTCTTCCGCAGTTTGAGGTACCTGCAGGCGAAACTGAAGATTCATGGTTGAAAAAAGAGGCAGAGCGCGGACTTAAAGATCGATTAGGTTCTCGAATGACTCCTGCACATGAAGAACGCCTTAAGTACGAGCTCGGTGTTATGGAAAAGATGGGCTTTCCTGGGTACTTCCTTGTAGTTGCCGACCTTGTGGGTCATGCAAAAAATGTTGGAATCCGAGTTGGACCAGGACGTGGTTCGGCCGCTGGCTCTTTAGTTGCTTACGCTCTAGGAATCACTGGCTTAGATCCACTAGAGCATGGCCTTTTGTTTGAGCGATTCCTCAATCCAGAACGTATTTCAATGCCTGATATCGATCTGGACTTCGACGAACGTCGCCGAAGCGAAATGATCCGTTATGCAACAAACAAGTACGGCGAGGACCGCGTTGCTCAAATCATTACTTACGGAACTATTAAATCCAAGCAAGCGATCAAAGACTCAACCCGTGTTCTTGGCTATCCATATGTTGTTGGTGAAAAGTTAACTAAGGCGCTTCCACCTTCAGTGATGGGTAAAGACATCTCACTTGGCGGTGTATTTGACCCCAAGGATGATCGTTACGGAGAAGCTGGCGAGTTCCGCGCTCTGTATAACGCAGATCCTGATTCAAAGCGGGTAGTTGATACCGCGCGAGGTCTAGAAGGTTTGAAGCG
>ERZ1022761.7-NODE-7-length-19980-cov-18.248181_pt1 | contig 19980 bp, 18 predicted proteins | sample MGYA00520860_ERZ1022761 | MGnify/ENA primary metagenome ERZ1022761 (study PRJEB33162, sample SAMN09537603) | freshwater metagenome | isolation source: freshwater | place: Canada:Alberta | collected 2017-07 | study: EMG produced TPA metagenomics assembly of the...
CCTGGTGAGGTTTATAACCACGGCGATCGCATTAAGTGTTTTGTTGTTGAAGTTAAGCAGGGGTTAAAGGGTCCCGAGATCATGTTGTCTCGCTCTCACCCTGCACTTGTTAAGCAATTATTTGCTTTTGAAGTTCCTGAAATCAATGATCGCATTGTAGAAATCATGGCGGTTGCTCGCGAAGCAGGTCATCGCACCAAACTTGCGGTGAAGACACATCGCGCAGGAGTCAGTCCCAAGGGTTCATTGATTGGTCCAATGGGATCACGTGCGCGTGCAGTAATGGATGAGCTACATGGTGAAAAGATTGACATCGTTGATTGGTCTGAAGATCCTGCAGAGTTTGTTGCTGCGGCGCTTGCTCCTGCAAAGGTCAGCAAGGTTGAGATCACCGATCTTGCATCCCGTAGCGCAAAGGTCACAGTTCCTGATTACCAGCTTTCATTGGCGATTGGTAAGGATGGGCAGAACGCTCGTCTAGCCGCACGTCTAACTGGATGGCGTATTGATATTCATCCAGATACCGTTGAAAGCGCGCCTGCAGACTCGTCATTATGAGAAGTGAGCAAGGCTCAGATACCATTAAGCCGTTGGATCTAACCCTTCCTGTTCGTAGCTGTATCAGCTGCCGCAAGAGGGCAAATCCTTCAGCATTAATTCGAGTGGTCTTGGTAGATGGAAAAATAATTCCAGACATCAAGGGTGGCGCAGCAGGTCGAGGCGCTTGGCTCCACAAGGGATGTGCAGAAGTTGCGATAGCTCGGAACGCTTTTCGTTTTGCCTTCAAGCAGGACCAAGCGGTCGATCTATCAGAACTTCTGAAGTTTCTAGAAGGTCAATCGAATTAGTTAAGGCAGTACCTAATATCAAACGAATGGATATGAAAGTTATGAAACTCAAATGAGCTCGTTAGAACTATGAGGTCGTTCAACTAAGGCTTGCATTTGAGAAATGCGGGCCAAGACAGGAGAAATGTGTCAAAGGTCCGCGTACATGAGTTGGCAAAACAACTCGGTATGGAGAGCAAGGTTGTTCTTGCAAAACTCCAAGAAATGGGCGAGTTTGTTCGCTCAGCATCATCAACAGTAGAAGCGCCAGTTGTGCGCAAGCTGATCGAAATGTATCCCGATGCAAAACCGGTCGAGGAGAAAAAGCCAGTCAAGAAGGCAGCAGCGAAGAAAGCAGCTGCAAAGCCAAAGGGCGAGGTAAGCGCAGAGCAGGCTGCAGAGCTTGCGGCAGAGCTTGGCGTTGATATTGAAGCACTTAAGCTTGAACAAGCTAAAGCGATTGCAAACAAAGAAGAAGCTGCCAAGCATGAAGCGGCAGAGCGCGCTGCAGAAAATGCTGGAACTCCAGCACCTGCTGCACCAACTCCTTCTGCACCAATGCCACGTCCAGGCAACAATCCATTTGGCGCAGGTGGTGCGGTACCACGCCCTCCACGTCCAGGTAACAATCCATTTTCAACGGGTGGTGCGGTTCCGCGTCCACCACAACGTCCAGCAGGTTCTCAAGGAACTGGAGCACCACGTCCAGGAATGGCGGGATCGCGTCCAGGTTCAGTGCGACCAGGTTTTGCTGCACGACCAGGTGCACCACGTCCTGCAGGTGGAGGATTTACTCCACGTCCAGGTGGCGCACCATCTAACTCTCCATACAAATCAAATACACCAGGAGCCGGTGCAACAACCGGTGGTCCGCAACGTCCAGGTGGCGGTCGTCCACCACAACGCGGTGGCGCAGGTGGAGCATTCGGTAAGAATGCAAGCAAGAAATCAGGTCGTAAACAAAAGTCACGTAAGGCATTACGCGATGAGTTCGACAATATGCAAGCACCACAACTTGGTGGTGCAGTTGTTCCTCACGGTGATGGCAAGACTCCAATTCGCATGCGTCGCGGAGCGTCATTGGCCGACTTTGCAGAAAAGATTGGTGCAGATCCAGCAGCTTTAGTAGCAGCGCTATTCCACTTAGGTGAGATGGTTACAGCTACTCAATCTGTTGATGCAGATACCTTTGAAATTCTTGGTGTTCAACTTGGCTACAGTATTGAAATTGTTAGCCCAGAAGATGAAGACCGCGAGTTGCTTTCTGATTTCGACATCGATCTTGCAGGAGAACTTACAGATCTAGATCCAGATACATTGGTGGCGCGTCCACCAGTTGTAACTGTTATGGGTCACGTTGATCACGGTAAGACTTCGCTTCTGGATGCCATTCGTAAATCAGAGGTTATGAAGGGTGAAGCTGGTGGAATTACACAACACATCGGTGCTTACCAAATTCACCATGATCATGATGGCATCAACCGAGCAATTACCTTTATCGATACACCGGGTCACGAGGCGTTTACCGCAATGCGTGCTCGAGGTGCCAAGGTAACTGACATCGCAGTACTTGTAGTCGCTGCCGATGATGGAATCATGCCTCAAACAATTGAAGCCTTGAATCACGCACAAGCTGCGGATGTTCCAATTGTTGTTGCAGTTAACAAGATTGATAAGGAAGGCGCTAACCCAGACAAGGTTCGCCAACAGTTAACTGAGTACAACTTGATCGCCGAGGAGTACGGCGGAGACACAATCTTCGTAAATGTTTCTGCAAAGGCCGGAATGGGAATTGATCAATTGATCGATTCAATCCTTCTAACAGCAGATGCGGCAATTGATCTTCGTGCAGTAGCAGATGATGATGCTCGCGGTGTGGCAATTGAAGCGCACCTCGATCGTGGTCGTGGACCAGTTGCAACTGTTCTCGTACAACGCGGAACTCTGAAGATCGGTGATGCAATTGTTGCCGGAAGCGCCTTTGGTCGTGTTCGTGCAATGCTTGATGAGAATGGTGACAACGTTGATGTTGCCGGTCCATCTCGTCCAGTGCAGGTACTTGGTTTCACATCTGTTCCAAGTGCTGGAGATACATTCCTAGTAGCTGATGAAGACCGTACTGCTCGTCAGATCGCCGAAAAGCGTCAGGCCGCAGAACGTAACGCACAGCTTGCTAAGGCTCGTAAGAAGGTTTCTCTTGAAGACTTCATGGAGCAATCCAAGATCTCTACTCTCAACCTTATTCTTAAGGGCGACGTATCAGGTTCGGTTGAAGCACTAGAAGATGCATTGATGCAGCTGGATGTTGGCGCAGAAGTAGATCTTCGCGTTATTCACCGCGGCGTTGGTGCAATCACCAAGAGCGATATCACCTTGGCATCTGCATCAACTGCAGTTGTGATCGGCTTCAACGTTAAGCCTGAACCACAAACTGCGATCTATGCTGATCAAGAGGGTGTCGAAGTTCGCTTCTACTCAGTTATTTACAACGCAATTGAAGAGATTGAAATGTCTCTCAAGGGCTTGCTCAAGCCTGAGTACGAAGAAGCGATCATCGGTAACGCTGAAGTTCGCGAGATCTTCAAATCATCTAAGGCTGGAAATATCGCTGGATCTGTCGTTAAGGATGGAATCATCCGTCGTAACGCAAAGGCAAGAATCCTGCGCAATGGAGCTGTCTTGGTTGATAACCTCACAATTGATTCGCTCAAGCGCTTCAAGGATGATGCCACCGAAGTCCGTGAAGGATTTGAGTGCGGTATTGGTCTTGGAAACATGAAGGAGATCGCACCTGGCGATATCGTTCAGTGTTTCGAGATGCGCGAGAAAAAGCGAGCATAAGTAATGGGTCAATCACACCGCACGCTAAAGGTGGCAGACCGCATCAAAGTGGTCGTTGCTAACTTACTTGAGACAAAGATTAAAGATCCACGTCTTGGGTTTGTGACCGTTACAGATGCTCGTGTTACTGGGGATCTTCAACAAGCATCGATCTTTTACACAGTACTTGGTGATCTCGATGAGCGCGCTGCAACCGCAGCGGCTCTCGAGAGCGCCAAGGGTGCAATTAGATCTGCGCTTGGTCGCGAACTTGGTCTTCGCATTACTCCAAGTATCGAATTCTTTGAAGATGGTTTGCCAGAAAGCGCTAAAGCTTTGGATTCATTGCTTGAAAAGGTGCATGAGCAGGATGCCCAAGTTGCTGCGCTTCGCAAGAATGCCCAGTATGCAGGGGGAGAAGATCCTTACAAAGCTCCACGTGTAATCGAAGATTAGTAGTGACAATGCATGGATTTCTGGTTGTAGATAAAGAACCAGGTATGACGAGTCACGATGTGGTTGCAATCGCACGACGTGCACTAGGTACACGCAAGGTTGGACATGCAGGAACACTAGATCCGATGGCGACAGGTGTCTTAGTTCTTGGATTCAACAACGGAACTCGTCTGCTGCAATACATAACCGATGGCGACAAGAGCTATCAAGCAACCGTTGTATTAGGCGTTTCGACAGTTACCGATGATTTCGAGGGTGAAGTTATTTCAAAGGCTGATGCTTCATCGATAACTGATGAACAAATCAACTCAGTACTCGACACTATGCGTGGAACCTTCATGCAGCGTCCAAGCTCTGTCTCTGCTGTCAAGGTTGATGGAGAACGCGCTTATGATCGTGTTCGCGCGGGTGAAACAGTTGTTCTGGCCTCTCGCGAGGTAACTATTTCTCAGTTAGATGTTCTCGAGATTCGCCACTTAGATCAACGCATCGAGATCGATATTGAAGTTACATGTTCTGCAGGCACGTACATTCGATCAATTGCACGTGATTGTGGGGATGAGCTCAAGGTAGGCGGTCATCTATCAGCTTTACGTCGTACACGTGTTGCAGGATTCACAACCTCTGGTGCAGCAAGTATCGCAGGGCTAAAAAATGGAGAATTCGCAACATCGGATCTAGCTGATGTCGCGCGAGTAACTTTTCCGGTCAGAGAGATTGCACTTGATGAGAAATTGGAGCTTTCCTTTGGGAGAACTTTGAATCCCAACCCAGTTGAAGGAATTCATGCAGGCATCTCATCATCTAATGAGTTAATTGCACTCTTAAGCAATGTTGATGGCAAGGCCAAGCCGATCGCAGTATTCGCGCCAGCGCAGTGACTCTGAGATAATGGGCCTATGAGTATCGTAGTTATCGGTAATTTTGATGGTGTCCACAAGGGGCATCAGCAGATACTTAACCGCGCCAAAGCTTTAGCTGGCGACGACAAGATCATCGCTCTCACCTTTGACCCGCATCCAGTTTCAGTGTTTGCTCCAGAAAGAGCTCCTTCTCTGCTGACTATTCTGAGTGACAAGATCGAACTGTTAAAGATTCATAACGCTGACCAGGTGGCCGTTATTAAGTTCACTAAAGAGTTTGCCGCCATGTTGCCCGAAGATTTCGTTAACAAAGTTCTTATTGATCAACTGAAGGCATCTACAGTGATTGTCGGGGCTAACTTCACCTATGGATTTAAAGCAGCTGGAAATGTTGAAAGCTTAAGAAATCACACCGAATTTGAAACTGTCGTTATGGATTTACAAGCAGAGCAGGATGAAAGTATTTCTTCAACAAGAATTCGCAAAGCTATTGTTGAAGGCAACGTTGAGACGGCCCGAGAGATGTTAACTCGTCCGCATCGCTTGGATGGCATCGTCGTTCACGGCGAAAAGCGTGGTCGTGAAATTGGTTATCCAACTGCAAACCTTGGAAACATTGAAGGACAAACGATTCCCGCGGATGGCGTATATGCCGGATGGCTAACAGTTGGAATTGATCGTTGGCCATCTGCGATATCCATTGGAACTAATCCAACCTTTGAAGGTGAGCGCGGTCGTCAGGTCGAGGCGTATGCACTGGATCAAGTTGGATTGGATCTGTATACAAAGGCGGCGACCATTGAGTTTGGGTGGCGACTTCGGGATACCCTTAAATTTGATGGCCTGGAACCATTGTTGGAGCAGATGGCCAAGGATTGCCAAGAGGCCCGTCGATTGACCGAGCTCTAAGCGGGGGATTTGCCTCGATTTCAGGTATCTCACGCCTGACTGTTACCCTTGCACTTCAATCGAGTTAGCGAGTTTCTCGTGAGTCAAACCGAGAAGCCCTCGTGCTCAGTACATAAGGAGAACAAGAAATGGCATTAACACCAGAAGTTAAGAAGGAAATCATTGCTCAGTACGGTTCTACACCTACTGACACAGGATCACCTGAAGCACAGGTAGCGCTACTTTCAAAGAGAATTGATCAGATCACTGATCACTTGAAGGCTAACCCACATGATCACCACAACCGTCGTGGTCTTTTGTTGTTAGTTGGTCGTCGTCGTCGCATCCTTCAGTACCTAGCGAAGACAGATATCAACCGTTACCGCGCAATTATCGAGAAGCTCGGTATTCGCCGCTAATTAAGTAAAACCAATCTGCCGTAGAGCGATGGTCCTCGGTAGTGGTTTCCGCGAACAGAGTTAATTGTTTGTGCGCGTGAACTTCGATCGAAGATTCATTCTCTCGGCAGATTAAAGGCACAACAATTCTGTTGTGTTCTCAATCTACAAAGAGGAGGACCCATGGAGGGTCAAGAGGTTCAGTCAGCCGTTGCAGTTATTGATAACGGAAAATTTGGAAAACGAGAGATTCGTTTTGAAACAGGTCGCCTAGCGCGCCAAGCAGCAGGAGCTGCAGCGGTCTACTTAGATGATCAAACAATGATCTTCTCAGCAACAACCGCATCAAAGACACCTAAGGATCAATTTGATTTCTTCCCTTTAACAGTTGATGTTGAAGAGAAGATGTATGCAGTTGGTCGTATTCCAGGATCATTCTTCCGTCGCGAAGGTCGTCCATCAGAGGATGCAATTCTTACCTGTCGTTTGATCGACCGTCCGCTACGCCCATCATTCGTAAAGGGACTTCGCAATGAAGTTCAGATCGTTGTGACTGTAATGGCACTCGATCCAGATCATATGTATGACGTTATTGCGATCAACGCAGCATCAATGTCTACACAGCTTGCAGGTCTTCCATTCTCTGGTCCAATCGGTGGCGTTCGCGTTGCTTTGATTGATGGTCAGTGGGTTGCATTCCCTAACCACTCACAGGTTGCAAACGCAGTCTTTGACATGGTTGTTGCAGGTCGCGTTACTAAGGATGATGTTGCAATCATGATGGTTGAAGCAGAGGCCACTGAGCGCACAATCGAATTAATCAAGGGCGGCGCACCAACACCTACAGAAGAGGTTGTTGCACAAGGACTTGATGCAGCAAAGCCATTCATCAAGATTCTTTGTGATGCACAGGCAAAGCTTGCAAAGGTTGCCGCAAAGCCAACTGCAGAGTTCCCAGTCTTCTTGGATTACCAGGATGATGTATTCGCAGCAGTTGAAAAGGCAGCTAAGGATGATCTTGCAAAGGCGCTAACAATCGTTGGCAAGCAAGAGCGCGAAACAAAGATCGATGAGATCTCTGCTTCTGTTAAGGAATCAGTTAGCGCACAATTTGAAGGACGTGAAAAGGAAGTTCCTGCAGCGTTCCGTTCATTAACTAAGAAGCTTGTACGTCAGCGCGTATTGCGCGACAAGATTCGTATCGATGGTCGCGGTCTTCGCGATATTCGTGCGCTTTCTGCAGAGGTAGAAGTTATTCCTCGCGTACATGGTTCAGCGATCTTCGAGCGTGGAGAGACACAGATTCTTGGAATCACAACTCTCAACATGTTGAAGATGGAGCAGCAGCTGGATACTTTGAATCCAGAAAATCACAAGCGTTACATGCACAACTACAACTTCCCACCATATTCAACTGGTGAGACTGGTCGTGTTGGTACACCTAAGCGCCGCGAAATCGGTCACGGCGCACTTGCAGAGCGTGCGTTGATCCCAGTTCTACCAACTCGCGAAGAGTTCCCTTACGCAATCCGTCAGGTTTCTGAAGCCCTTGGTTCAAATGGTTCAACATCTATGGGTTCTGTTTGTGCTTCAACACTTGCGCTGTTTAATGCAGGTGTTCCACTACGTGCTCCAGTTGCGGGTATTGCAATGGGTCTTATCTCAGATGATGTTGATGGCAAGGTTGAATACGTTGCTTTGACAGATATCTTGGGTGCAGAAGATGCATTCGGAGATATGGACTTCAAGGTTGCCGGAACTAAAGACTTTGTTACTGCTTTGCAGCTAGACACAAAGCTTGATGGAATTCCTGCATCAGTTCTTGCTGGTGCACTTCTGCAGGCAAAGGAAGCGCGTCTTGCGATTCTTGATGTCATGAATGAAGCTATCGATGCTCCAGATGAGATGAGCCAATTTGCTCCTCGCATCATCTCTGTGAAGATTCCAGTTGATCAGATCGGTGCAGTAATCGGACCTAAGGGCAAGATTATTAACCAGATTCAGGATGAAACTGGCGCAGATATCTCAATCGAAGATGATGGAACGATCTACATCGGTGCAACTGATGGCCCATCAGCAGAGGCCGCGCGCGCACAAATCAATGCAATTGCAAACCCACAAATGCCAGAGGTTGGCGAGCGTTACTTAGGTACCGTTGTGAAGCTTGCTGCATTTGGTGCGTTCATCTCATTGATGCCAGGCAAGGATGGATTGCTGCACGTATCGCAGATCCGCAAGATGCATGGTGGAAAGCGAATCGAAAACCTTGAAGAGGTTATGAAGGTTGGCGACAAGATCCAGGTAGAAATCGGCGAGATCGATCCAAAGGGCAAGCTTTCTTTGGTTCCAGTACTTGAAGATGGAACAACTGGTTCAGCTGAATAAATGAGCGTTCGTCGTTCAGTATTACCTAGCGGTCTGCGTATCGTTACTGAAGAAGTTCCTTCGGTACGCAGCGCCGCGATTGGTATCTGGGTAAATGTTGGTTCTCGTGATGAAACCCCGGCCGTTGCTGGGGCTTCTCACTTTCTAGAGCACTTACTTTTCAAAGGAACCGCTCGACGCAACGCCTTAGAAATCTCTGCGTCAATCGAGTCTGTTGGTGGCGAAATGAACGCCTTCACCAGCAAGGAGTACACCTGCTTCTACGCTCGTGTAATCGACACTGATCTGCCGATGGCGATTGATGTTGTCTCAGATTTGATTACCTCATCAATCGTTACCGCTTTGGATGTTGACGCGGAGCGCAAAGTTGTTCTTGAAGAGATTGCAATGCGCGATGATGACCCCAGCGATCTAGTGCATGATCTTTACGCTGAAACCTATTATGGGGACACTCCATTAGGCCGTCCGATTTTGGGAACTATTGATTCCATTAACAATATGTCTCGGAACTCAGTTTTTAATTATTACAAGAAGCGTTACCTGCCTCAAGATTTAGTTGTTGCAGTTGCTGGAAACATTAAGCATAAGAAGGTTGTAGCGATGGTTGAAGCTGCACTTTCACAGGATGGATTCCTAGATGTAACAGGTGCGCCAGTGATTCGGCCAAATACGCCGGTCCGTAAGGCTCCTCAACGATCTGTTGGATTGATTTCACGCCCAACGGAGCAAGCACATATGTTTTATGGCATGGAGGGCGTTGCCCGTCTTGATGATCGTCGCTTTGCAATGGGAATTTTGGCATCAGCTTTAGGTGGCGGAATGTCGTCCCGTTTGTTCCAAGAGATTCGTGAAAAGCGTGGTCTTGCATACTCTGTGTATGCATACGCGCAGCAATTTGCAGGTAGCGGTCAGATTGGTTTCTACGCAGGTTGTAATCCATCTAAGGCGATTGAAGTAGTCGAGATCATTCGTGAAGTGTTGGCAGATGTTGCAGACAATGGAATGTCACATGAGGAAATCGAGCGGGCAAAGGGCGCAGTACGTGGCTCCTTGGTTCTTAGCCAAGAGGACTCTGGCTCACGCATGAGCCGAATAGGTAAGAATGAGATTGTCTACGGGCAGGTGATGGATTTTGATGAGATTCTCAAAGAGATTTCACGCGTAAATGCCTCAGACATTAAAGAAATTGCTAGCGCCTTCTTAACAAAAACGCCTACCCTTGCTCTCGTAGGTCCATTCAAATCTGAGTCAAAGTTTGAGAAGGTGTTAAGTAAATGATCAATGTTGCCGTCTTAGGTGCTCGTGGTCGAATGGGTTCAGAGGTTGTTAAGGCAGTTGAAGCAGCAGAAGGTTTGGCACTTGTTGCAGCCCTGGATATGGGTGATTCACTTGAACAACTCAAGGGTTCTGCTGCACACGTAGTTGTCGATTTCACAACTCCAGATAGCGTCATGGCTAACCTCGAGTTTCTAATTGATAATGGAATGAATGTGGTTGTTGGAACAACTGGTTTTGATGATGCCAAGCTGGCAACGGTTAAAGGATGGTTGGCGCAAAACCCATCAGTCGGCGTACTTATTGCTCCAAACTTTGCAATCGGTGCCGTATTGATGATGGAGTTTGCTGCAAAAGCTGCGCGTTACTTTGAATCGGCAGAAGTTATTGAATTACACCATCCGGCAAAGGTTGATGCCCCTTCAGGAACTGCGGCACGTACCGCCGAGTTGATGGCCGCTGCCCGTAAAGATGCAGGACTAGGCGCGATGCCAGATGCAACAACTACCGCAATGGATGGAGCACGAGGAGCTTTAGTTGCAGGGATTCCTGTCCACTCTGTTCGAGCTCGTGGTCTTGTTGCACATCAAGAGGTCTTGTTTGGCGGATTAGGGGAGACCTTAACTATTCGTCACGATTCAATTGACCGTGCAGGATTTATGCCAGGAGTTATTCTTGGCGTGCGCAAAATTGTAAACACTCCTGGCCTAACTCATGGCCTCGACAAATTCATGTAAGGAGCAATCAATGTCTAAAGATCAAATTACTATGTACGGTGCCGATTGGTGCGGAGATTGCCGTAGATCAGAGCGACTATTGAATGAGCTCAATGTTGAGTACACAAAAATTGATACCGATGCAGATGTAACCGCTGCTGACAAAGTTATTGAAATCAATGGTGGAGCTAAATCAATTCCTGTAATTGTTTTCTCGGATGGAACACATCTAACCGAGCCATCAGATAATGATCTAAAGGCAAAGCTTCAATCTTTAGGAATTATCTAAAGCCAGTTGTAGACCGCTGCCGACGATAGGGCGGCGGAAAGAACGACTACTGGAAAAGGCGCCTTGAGCATTAAGGCGATGATTGCTGCTGATAAACCAACTAAACGTTGATCAATCATCAGCTGGGATTTTTCCGAAAAACTTTGTACGGAAACTAATGCGCTGAGCAATGCGATCGGTATTAAAGCGTTGATCTTTTGAATCTTGGGATGTGAAAGCCAGCGCTCAGGCACAGAATGTCCCGAGTACTTCAGCAGAAATGCCACAAGGCTTGTGCCAATAGTTGCAATCCAGAATATTGTCATCGCTTCAATCCAACTGCTATTGCGATAAATGCGGTGGCGATGATCGGTAAACCAGCTGGAAGTATCGGGGTCATGGCAATAGCAAAGATTGCACAACTAACCGCTAGTACTCGTTCAAAATTTCCAGTCAAACGTGGCCATACCAAACCAAGAAATGCAGCTGGAACCGCGGAATCTAATCCAAAGGCTCGTATATCTCCCATTGCTTGAGCGCCTAATGCACCTGCCAATGTGAAGAGATTCCAGAAGATAAATACACCAATACCGGTGTACCAAAATCCTTGTCGCATTGCATCGACACCACGTGGCTCTTGACCTAGAGCAACACCTGTTGATTCATCGATAGTTACCTGCGCCGCAACAACTCGCTTCCAACCTTTAACCTGTAAACGCGGAGCCATGATTACTCCGTATAAAGCATTTCGAACACCCAGCAATGATGCGGTTGCAATGCCGCTGATTGCGGATCCACCGGCACCAATCACGCCTATGACTGCAAATTGAGATGCACCTGAAAAAGTTAGAAGGGATAGCAAACAGCTCTGAAGTACTGAAAATCCATTGGCTACTGCAGCAGCGCCAAAAGCAACGCCATAGGCCCCAACGGTCAGGGAAACGCTCAGGGAATCCCTGAAAGTGGCGGAGGCAACTTTGGACACGCGGCTATTGTGCCGTATAAATCCATTGGCACATAGGGGCTACTGGATAGGGTGCGACCATGAGTGAAGAGATTATTTACCGCGATGATGTGACCGTTGAACTGGTTAAATCCAGTGCAAGTGATGCAGATGTTATTTGGGCAGCTCGTGTTTCTACAGCTGGCGAGCAATCGATGGATGAGATCGGTGAAGATCCAGCACGTTCTGCTGGATTGATTAACTATCTTGCTCGCGAACGTCATGGCTCACCATTTGAACACACATCAATGACCTTCTTTATCTCGGCACCAATCTTTGTCTTCCGTGAATTCATGCGCCATCGCATCGCTTCCTACAATGAAGAAAGCGGTCGCTATCGTGAATTGAAACCTGTCTTCTATGTTCCTTCCGCAGAGCGCAAATTGGTTCAAGTCGGAAAGACCGGCGCTTACACATTTGTTGATGGCACTAAAGAGCAGTTTGATTTAACTGTTGAATCAATGAAGGCGGCATACGTAGTCGCATATGAAAGTTATGTGAAGATGCTCGAAGCCGGAGTTGCACGTGAGGTTGCTCGCGCGGTGCTGCCGGTAGCTACATACTCATCAATGTATGTAACGATGAACGCTCGTGCGTTGATGAACTTCCTATCTTTGCGTACAGGCCGAGAAGGCTCTCACTTCCCAAGCTACCCTCAACGTGAAATTGAGATGGTTGCAGAGAAAATGGAGGTGGAATTTGCAAAATTAATGCCACTTACATACGGAGCCTTTGAAAAGTCTGGACGAGTCGCCCCTTAATACGGGTAGAGTTCGGCGCATGACTACGGCTGCCCCTTTTGGACGTCTTCTGACGGCAATGGTTACCCCATTCACAAAAGATGGGGCGATCGACTGGGCGGGAATTGAAACTCTTGCAGCACACTTAGTCGCTAACGGCCATGACGGAATTGTTGTTAACGGCACAACCGGTGAAGCTCCAACAACTAAATCATCTGAAAAAGAAGAGATCATCCGCGTTGTTCGAAACACCGTTGGATCCAAGATCACCGTTTTGTCAGGTGCTGGCGACAATGAAACTGAGTACTCAATTAATCAGGCTAAGCGAACTGAGAACGCTGGTGCAGATGGATTGCTGGTTGTAACTCCTTATTACAACAAACCTCCACAAGCTGGAATCGAGGCACACTTCCGTGCCGTTGCTGATGCAACAGATTTGCCAGTGATGATTTATGACATTCCAGGTCGTACCGGGGTTCCAATCGAGCCCGACACAATTGTTCGACTATCTGAACATCCAAAGATTGTTGCGTTAAAGGATGCCAAGGGAGATGTTGCATCAACATCATGGGTAATCAAGCGATGCGGAATTCCTGTTTACTCAGGTGATGACATCCTTAATCTTCCGCTGCTTTCTGTTGGCGCGGTCGGTTTTGTTTCTGTTTGTGGTCACACTGTAGGTAAGGATTTACGTGAACTTCTGGATGCTTGGTTTGCTGGTAACTCTGCGCGCGCATTAGAAATTCATCAAAAGCTTCTACCTGTTTACACCGGAACTTTCCGTACGCAAGGCGCGATTCTTACAAAAGCAGCGCTCACACTTATGGGCCTACCTGGTGGCCACACTCGTCTTCCACTCGTCGATGCAACAGATGCTCAGATTGCGCAGTTGCGCGATGATCTGCGCGCTGGTGGCGTTGCAGTTAACTAATGAATCATCCACATCCAAACTTAAGCACACCGCCAGCTTTAGTTGATGGCGGTTTGAGAATTGTTGCCCTCGGTGGATTAACTGAAATCGGCCGCAATATGACTGTGTTTGAGTACAAATCAAAACTACTTATTGTTGATTGCGGTGTTTTATTCCCTGAAGAAAACCAGCCCGGAATTGATCTTATTTTGCCTGATTTTTCTTACATCAGGGATCGTCTGCATGATGTAGTCGGAATTTTCTTGACTCATGGTCATGAGGACCACATCGGAGCGGTTCCGTACTTACTGCGTGAACGCGGTGATATCGCGATTTACGGTTCGGCTTTAACCCTTGCTTTGATCACTGCAAAGCTGAAAGAGCACAGGATTTCTCCACTTACTCGCGAAGTCCGAGAAGGTGGAACCGAAGACATCGGACCATTTACCCTTGAGTTTGTTGCCGTTAATCACTCGATTCCTGATGCACTTGCTGTCGTAATCAACACTGATGCAGGTCGAGTTCTAGCAACTGGTGATTTCAAAATGGACCAGCTTCCTTTGGATGGACGCATAACTGATCTAAGAACCTTTGCGCGTTTAGGTGAGCAAGGCGTCGATCTCTTTATGGTTGATTCAACCAACGCAGACATTCCAGGTTTCACACCTTCTGAGCGAGAAATCATGCCTGCCCTCAATCGTGTTATCTCATCTACTCGTCGTCGTGTAATTGTTGCCTCATTCTCTTCGCATGTGCACCGCGTTCAACAAGTAATAGATATCGCAGCTCAACATGGTCGCAAAGTGGTGTTTATTGGTCGATCGATGGTTCGCAATATGAAGATTGCAGAAGACATGGGATATCTCCATGTTCCCGCAGATCTTGTAATTGATGCCAAGGATCTTGATCAATACGATGACAATGTAGTTTTAATTTGCACAGGTTCACAAGGCGAGCCAATGGCTGCTCTTTCACGTATGGCCAATGGTGACCACCAAATCCGGGTGGGTGAAGGCGATACGGTTATTCTGGCATCATCCTTAATTCCCGGAAATGAAAACTCTGTATTTCGGGTAATTAACGAGTTGACTCGATTTGGTGCAAAGGTAGTTCACAAGGCAAATGCAATGGTGCATGTTTCAGGACATGCTGCCGCCGGAGAATTGTTGTACTGCTACAACATTGTTAAACCAAAGTATGTAATGCCAATTCATGGTGAATGGCGCCATATGAAGGCGAATGCGGAGCTTGCAATTCAATCCGGAGTTCCTCGCGGAAATACTTTTATCGTTGACAACGGTGTGGTGATTGATTTAATCGATCATGAAGCAGAAGTTGTTGGAGCTATCCCTGTTGGATTTGTCTTTGTCGATGGACAAAGTATCGGTGACATCACTGAAAGCTCCCTTAAGGATCGTCGAATACTTGGAGAAGAAGGCTTTATCTCCTGTGTTGTAGTTATAGATTCGCAAAGCGGCAAGATTGTTGCAGGACCGGATATTCATGCGCGAGGCTTTAATGAGGATGCGGCCATGTTTGATGAGGTCAAGACGCGAATTGAAAAAGCGTTGGCTATTGCAGTCGCTGACGGAAACAATGGCACACATCAGCTGTCGCAGATCGTAAGAAAAACAATCGGCGGTTGGGTCGGGGGAGAGCATCGCCGAAAGCCGATGATTGTCCCTGTCGTGATTGAAGTTTAGGTAGCGGCGCGCCTAGTAGGTAAGAAATAGCAGACCCTTTACGATCGGGCGTGTGGCTAAAAGAAAAAAGGCAAAAAGTAAGACCGGAGCTGTAAGCGGAGCTCTTGGTCGCGGCCTTTCATCTACCTGGCGATTTATAGCAAAATCCTTGGGAAGCAGTGTTCGTTTCTTGGCACGTGGAGCACGAGATCTAGATCCAGCCCACCAGAGAGATGGCGTGGCCTTTCTAGTCTTGATTCTGGCCCTCATCGCTACCGCAGGTACCTGGTTTAACTCCGACAATCTCGTTGGTCGTGCGGTGTACGCGGTGATTTATGGTGGTTTTGGTCGAATAGGTTTCTTTGCACCAATTGTTCTCATGTACTTTGCTTTCAGATTGTTTAGAGTTCCCGAAGACTCAAAGGCAACAGGTCGCATCATTGTTGGAACTTTTGCGCTTTTGCTTTCTTCTACAGGCCTTGCTCATCTTCTCAATGGTTCAGTTGGAACTGGCGCAACCGCAATGCGTCATGGCGGTGGATGGTTGGGGTATGGCGTCTCAACACCATTAGTAAATCTGATGACATCTGTGTTGGCCTATCCGGTTCTTCTTATTATTTTTGTCTTTGGTGTTTTGGTGATTACCGCTACACCTGTCAATGAGGTTTTTGCGCGAATTGCAACAGCAAGTACCTGGTTATGGTCTAAGCGTCCAGAGCGAACAGAGAAGTTAGTTGATGATTTTGAGGTCACAGATACGCCTCCATTTGAATCACCAGTTGTTGCCGAGTGGAACCTTCCTGCAGATGAAGAAGAGGAAGATCTGGACGAGGAAAGCTTTGATGAAGAATTTCCGGTTGAAGAGCCTTTGCCTCAAGTAGCCCAAACAGGTGAAAGTACCGTTGCGGTAAAGCGCCCAGAACAATTGCTACTGACGGCAGATGTTAAATATGAACTTCCAGCCCCAGATATTTTGCGTGCAGGTCCGGCAGCTAAAGCTAAGAGCAAGGCAAATGACCTTGTAGTTGCAGCTTTGACTGAAGTCTTTTTGCAGTTTGAAATCGATGCCAAGGTCACGGGATTTATGCGCGGGCCAACGGTTACTCGATATGAAGTAGAACTTGGAAACGCCGTTAAGGTTGAAAGAATTACAGCACTTGCAAAGAACATTTCTTATGCAGTTGCTAGCAGCGATGTTCGAATTCTTTCGCCGATTCCAGGTAAGTCTGCGGTGGGTATCGAGATTCCAAATACTGATCGCGAGATCGTCGCATTAGGTGATGTTTTGCGCTCAACAGTTGCCGGCCAGGATCTACACCCAATGCTGGTGGCTTTGGGCAAGGATGTCGAAGGTAACTTTGTTTGCGCCAACCTAGCAAAGATGCCACACCTCTTAGTTGCGGGTGCAACTGGTGCCGGAAAATCATCCATGATCAATTCAATGATCACATCTATTTTGATGCGCTCGACTCCAGATGATGTTCGTTTAGTACTTATCGACCCTAAGCGCGTTGAGTTAACTGCGTACGAGGGAATCCCACACCTCATTACGCCAATTATTACCAACCCAAAGAAGGCCGCTGATGCTTTGACGTGGGTAGTTCGAGAAATGGATCTTCGTTATGAAGATCTCTCGACCTTTGGTTTTAGACATATTGATGATTTTAATAAAGCGGTTCGAGCCGGCAAGGTTTCAGTACCTGAAGGCAGCGACAGAACAGTTGAGCCTTATCCGTATCTATTGGTGATTATTGATGAGCTTGCAGATCTGATGATGGTCGCGGCTAAAGAGGTAGAAGAATCAGTTGTGCGCATTACCCAGCTGGCACGTTCTGCCGGTATTCACTTAGTGCTTGCAACACAGCGCCCATCTGTAGATGTTGTAACGGGTTTGATTAAAGCAAATGTTCCTTCACGACTTTCTTTTGCAACCAGCTCGCTTGCAGATAGCCGAGTTATTTTGGATAGCCCTGGTGCTGAAAAGCTAGTTGGTCAAGGAGATGGACTCTTCATTCCGATGGGTGCAAGCCGTGCGATCAGAATTCAAGGCGCGTATGTTTCAGAGCGTGAAATTGAAGCGGTCACAACCCATGTTAAGAAGCAATTAAAGCCTCGCTATCGTGATGATGTAACAGCTCCAGTCAATCAAATGAAAATGGTTGATAAAGAGATCGGTGACGATCTGGATATTTTGTGCCAGGCTGTTGAACTTGTTGTTGGAACTCAATTTGGTTCAACTTCAATGTTGCAAAGAAAGCTTCGAGTTGGTTTCGCAAAGGCTGGCCGCTTAATGGATCTCATGGAGTCACGAGGAATCGTTGGACCATCAGAAGGTTCTAAGGCTCGAACAGTGATGGTTAAGCCTGATGAACTTGATTCAGTTCTGGCCACCCTTCGCGATTATTAACATCAGATGAATTAAGCGCGGGTGGGGTGAGATTCACCCCTATAACTCACTCCGACGCCTAGTCACCCTGACCGTTCACGACTTACACTTAAACCTCACCCATTGGCTGCATTGAGGAATTTCTATGTCACTCGGATCAATGATCACTAAGGCGCGTAAGGATGCTGGCCTTAGCATCGATGATCTTTCGGCAGCCACAAATATCCGTGGCCCATTGCTTCGAGATATGGAATCAAATAATTTTTCACAATGTGGTGGGGACACCTACGCTCGTGGGCACATTAGAAATATCGCAACCAAATTGAATATAGATCCTCAAATTTTCCTGACAGCGTTTGAAGATGAGCAGATGCATGTGGATCGATCCATGCAGGATCTCTTAGTTGAAAATAGTGTGATGCGAGAGCCAAGTGAAGCTCGTAAGGTTTCCTGGAAGGCACTTGCAACAATTTCTGTCGCCTCATTATTTGTCGCAGGTCTTGCTCAAATAATTATTTCAAATAATTCAACTCCAGATATTCCAGCGCTAATTGAGGAAAACGTTTCTCCTGCACCATCAACTGAGGCAACGCCAGAGGCAACGGCGGTTGAAGAGGTTGTACCAACGGAAGAGCCGACGGTTTCAACAGGCCAAGGGGTCGAGGTTGTTATCTCAGCCACCCGTGCAAAGAGCTGGCTCTTTGTTTCCGATGCAACGGGAAGAACCTTGTTTAGCGGACAAATTGCTGCAGGTGTTACAAAGACATTCACCAGCGACCAACAATTGAATCTGAAAGTTGGCAACGCCGGCGGAGTAGATCTGTCAGTAAATGGGAAAAAGATCGATTCCCTGGGCCTTGATGGCCAAGTTGTTAGCGTGTCGTACGGAGTAGATTCCTAATAGCCTGCGGCACTGTAAGATTGTGCAAATGAAGCGCACAGTTGCAGTTGTCACTTTAGGGTGCGCACGTAATGAAGTTGATTCCGAAGAGCTTGCAGGTCGTTTAGCGGCCGATGGTTGGACCCTTGTTGATGATGTTGAATCAGCAGAAGTCGCCTTGGTAAATACATGTGGCTTCATCGAATCAGCGAAGAAGGACTCGGTAGATGCCCTTCTTGAAGCTAACTCGCTCAAGGGGCATGGAACAACCCGAGCAGTTGTTGCCGTTGGCTGCATGGCCGAACGATACGGAAATGAATTAGCTGAAGCTTTGCCAGAAGCCGATGCAATCCTAGGTTTTGATGACTACAAAGATATTTCAGCCCGCTTGCAATCAATTGTTGCAGGTGAGTCACACAAAGCTCATGTTCCTCGTGATCGTCGCGCTTTGCTTCCTATCGCACCTGCCGAGCGAGCAGATGCTCGACAAGAAGAAGAGTTTTCTCGCAAGCGTCTAGGAACCGCTCCGTGGGCACCATTGAAGATCGCATCTGGTTGCGACCGTCGTTGTTCATTCTGCGCAATTCCATATTTCCGCGGTTCATTTATCTCTCGTCGTCCCACTGAAATTATCAATGAGGCGCGTTGGCTCGCTGAAAATGGCGTTTCGGAGATGTTCCTTGTCAGCGAAAACACCACATCATATGGAAAGGATTTAGGCGATCTTCAATTGATGGAAAAGATCCTGCCTGAAATCGCCGCTCTACCAGGTATCGAACGAGTTCGACTTTCATATCTACAACCTGCTGAAATGCGACCAACATTGCTGCAGGCCATGATCGCAACGGATAAGACAGCGCCATACTTTGATCTTTCTTTCCAGCACACAAGCCCAACGGTTTTGCGCCGCATGCGCCGCTTTGGAGACACTGAAAAATTCTTACATTTGATTAACCAAATTCGTGCTTTGTCACCAGAGGCCGGAATTAGATCCAACTTTATTGTGGGTTTCCCAGGTGAAACGCAAGAGGATTTTGATGATCTTGCGAACTTTATTACGCAGGCAAAGCTAGACGCAGTAGGTGTATTTGGCTATTCGGATGAAGATAACACCGAAGCTCTCAACTTAACTGACAAGGTTGATGCCGATGTGATTGCACAACGGGTTGAAACTTTGTCTTCGCTTGCCGATGAGATGGTTTCCCTACGAGCTCAAGCACGAATTGGCGAAAGTGTTCGTGTCTTGATCGAGGATGCCGAACTTCAAGAGGGACGCGCCGCGCATCAAGGTCCAGAAGTCGATGGAACTACAACCTTCATTGGCACTGATTTCACCGTTGGTCAGTATGTTGATGCAGTGGTGATTGACTCGATGGGCGCAGATTTGGTGGCAAAGCCGGTATGAAGTTGCCCGCGTTTATAACTCCGAATTTCATCACAGTAATGCGATTGGTTTTCGTACCAGTTGGGGCTTACACCTTGT
>ERZ1022761.8-NODE-8-length-19080-cov-14.884468_pt1 | contig 19080 bp, 17 predicted proteins | sample MGYA00520860_ERZ1022761 | MGnify/ENA primary metagenome ERZ1022761 (study PRJEB33162, sample SAMN09537603) | freshwater metagenome | isolation source: freshwater | place: Canada:Alberta | collected 2017-07 | study: EMG produced TPA metagenomics assembly of the...
TAAGCAAAAATCTCTGCTGCGTTCTTAAACATGCTTCTCCCAATTTCACATGTGATGCGCAGACCCCTCATCATTGAGTTTCTGGCGCTTTTACGTAGTTGAACCCTAGGTCCACAGGGTGAAATTGGCATAACCCGCTTGTTAAATTCATGTTACGTCTGCCGGAATTCAGCGTTAGGCTTGGAATATGAGCATTCAATTCACCAGGGTGAGCCTTGGGCGCAGAATGTCAGCGTTGATGGTTGATTGGCTCGCCTGTTACTTCATCGTGGCAGCCTCAGCTGGTGGAATTGGGCAAATGGCACCCAATCGATCATGGACTGTCCTATCTCTGTTTTTTGCTGAGATTGCTCTTCTCTCAGCGCTTCAAGGGGCAACTTTGGGCCATCGAATCTTTGGGATCAAAATCATTCGATTCGCTGATGGGGGAGCAATTACCCCCGTTCAGGCATTGATCCGTTCAGCTCTTCTGGTCACCGTTATTTTTGCCATCACCTTTGATGAAAATGGCAGGGGACTACACGAGAGATTTAGTGGAACGGTTCTAACTAGAAGTTAACGAATCTTTGGTGCACGTGTAGGCATCGGACCCTTTGGAATTGGCATGGACATTCCGCCAACGGCCTTGAGGCGTGCACGTACTTCGCGCATTTGATGCGCAGTTAACTTCTTAGGTAGACGTCGTAATTGCTTCTGTAGCTTTTGAATAGGAACTCGTCCATCTTCGGTACCGACAAGAATTTCAGTGATCGGAACACCTGGAGCAAAACGTTCCGTCTTTTTCTTTTCATCCGACATCATTTGGCGAACAGCGTTAGAGCCTTCACCGGTTAGGACGATTCCAGCACGGCCCACACTTCGGTGAACCATGTCTTGATTGCGTGCAACTGCAACCGCGGGAGTCGTTGTCCAACCCTTGCGAATAGCCATCAACACACTTGCGCCTGCACCGATCTGACCTTCAATTGATGCGTAAGCAGCGGTGCCAGCCTGGCGAGTAAAGAAGAAAAGAGTGAGCAAAAGTGCCAAAGGAAAAAAGATGAACGCGAAGTAAATTGGGTGACCGAGCGATGCACCGATTGCGATTCCGATTCCCCATGTAGCTAGGAAGATCGCCAGCAAGGCGATTGTTATCCATGGCTTAACCTGCTTGGTTACCTTGTACGCATCGCGGAAGGTTTGAAAGCGAGGAGTCTTGATCTTCTTTTCTTTAGCTTTTCTCTTAAACATGTGGCTAGTTTAGTGGCGCGGGCGCAGTTCCACCAAGACGAGCAGGAGCCCAACGCTGGCCCACATGGCTATCGGGGTAGTTTTCTTGGACGGTGTTGAGCATGGAGATCATCACCTGTCGTAGGTGAAGTTCCGCAGCCTCAATATCTACATCTGCTGCGTAGTTAATTGCTTCGCCAAATGAAACCGTGACCGGGGTTTTCCCTCTTTTGAAATTAGGTTTAACCCCTTTGGTGTAGACCCTTTGCCCGCCCCAAACAATTGTGGGAATGATCGGAACTCCAGCGCCTGCTGCAAGGCGAACTGCGCCTGACTTGAGTCCTTTAATTTCAAAACTGGTAGAAATCGTCGCTTCAGGAAAAATGCCGATGATCTCACCGGATTTTAATGCTCGTAATGCCGCAACAAAGGAAGCAGAACCATTTCCACGGTCGACACAGATGTGATGCATTCCGCGCATCAGAGGTCCAGCTATCTTGTTGTCGAAGATTTCTTTCTTTGCCATGAAGCGTACATATCTGTTGACGGGCAAGGCTGCAGTTCCTGCAATTGCAAAATCTAAGTAGCTGACATGATTGATGGCCAGGATTGCTCCACCCTTACGCGGAATGTTCGTATCGCCTTCAAATGTAAATTGAAAACCTAAATATTTCCAAAAACCTTTGACCAGAGAAATTACTGGGGGATAGACAAGATCAGCCACGTGCTGATTTCTTTTCCATCGCCTGTTTGTATAGACGACCTGCACGATAAGAGGAACGAACAAGGGGACCGCTCATTACGCCGAGAAAACCAACTTGTTCAGCTTCTTGGGCCAGTTCAACAAACTCTTCAGGCTTTACCCAACGCTCAACTGGATGATGCTTATTTGTAGGGCGAAGGTACTGAGTAATTGTGATTAAATCGCAGCCAGCGTTGTGAAGGTCTACCAAAGCCTGGGAAATCTCTTCACGAGTTTCGCCAAGACCAAGGATCAAATTAGATTTAGTGATCAAGCCAAAATCCTGAGCCATACCAATGACTTTCAGGGATTTTTCGTAGGTAAATGCTGGTCGAATCTGCTTAAAGATACGTGGCACTGTTTCTAAATTATGGGCAAATACCTCTGGACGAGTTTCAAAGATTGGGTTAAGCAATTCGGGCTTGGCATTGAAATCTGGCGCCAGCATTTCTACGCCGGTACCAGGGTTCATGTCATGTACAGCGCGAATAGTTTCGGCATACAGCCATGATCCTTCATCTTCAAGATCATCGCGGGTTACTCCTGTGATGGTTGCATAACGAAGACCCATCGACTTAACAGATTCAGCCACTTTTCTTGGCTCTTCGCGATCAATCGGTAGAGGCTTACCTGTATCAATGTTGCAAAAATCGCAACGACGAGTACAGCGATCGCCACCAATCAGGAAAGTCGCCTCTTTATCTTCCCAACATTCAAAAATGTTTGGGCAGGCGGCTTCTTGGCAAACGGTATGAAGGCCTTCACTCTTTACCAGCGAACGCAGCCGTGTGTACTCGGGACCCATATTGGCACGAGTCTTAATCCATTCAGGTTTGCGTTCAATTGGTGTTTGCGCATTGCGAGCTTCGATTCGAAGTAACTTGCGACCCTCTGGTGCCATTGTCATGCGCTCACCCTTTTCAGAGATTCGAAGATGTGTCGCTCAACTAAAGGGGCAACTTCATCGATTGTGATTGAACGGTGTAATTCGATTTCAAGTGATGTAACTCCAGCATCGGCAATTCCACAAGGAATGATGGTATTAAATGAAGAAAGATCGGGATTTACGTTCAGGGCGAAGCCATGCATTGTTACGCCTTTGGCTACACGAACACCGATTGCAGCGATCTTGCGATCACCAGCAGCATCTCGCACCCACACACCAGAGCGTCCATCAATTCGTTCTGTAGCAAGGCCTAAATCTGAACACACCGCCATTAATCCAGATTCGATTTCGCGAACAAAGCCAACGAGTTCTGCAGGATTAATCAACTTAACAATCGGATAGCCGACTAGTTGGCCAGGGCCATGCCATGTTATGCGGCCGCCACGATCAACATCGATAACAGGAGTGCCATCGGAAGGTTTTTCAGACTCCTCTGTACGACGCCCAGCGGTGAAAACAGATGGGTGCTCCAAAAGCAGCAATGTATTAGGGCGCTTTCCATCGACAACATCCTGATGAATCGCCTTTTGTGACTCCCACGCCTTTTGATAATCAACTAGCCCATGGCGTGACAAGGCGATGGCTGAATCCGAGGCACTTTCCAATAGGGGCACACCCATAGCCTAAAGGTAGGCTTGCCCTCATACCAATTGAGGGCTGAGAGGCCGATCAAACGCTGAAAGGTTGGCCCACGTGTCCGCTACATCAATGAAGAAGAGCCGTCGTCCTCTGGCATACGCACTATTAGTGATTTTCCTCTGGTTTGGTGCCAGCGGTGTATTCGGTCCTCTTTTCGGCAAGCTCTCAACGGTTCAGGAAAATGACAACTCAGCTTTCTTGCCAGATAGCGCCGAATCTACGCAGGCCTCCAAGATTATTGAGAAGTTCAATCAAGATCAGAACCAAACCCTTCCAACTCTGGTGTTGTACGTAGGCGAAGTAAATGTCGAAAAGATTGCAGCGCTTAATGAACATTTGGCCAAGCTCGGTTCACAGCAAATCATTGGAACTGATGTCCCAATCTCGAAGTACCTAACTGAAGGTGAGCAGATTTTTGCTTTTCCTTCAGAAGATGGCAAAGCGCTACTGGTGAACCTTCCATTTAAGTCTGAGATTGCAACTGACTTACTTCCTAACAACAAGCCCGCGCTACCCGAAGTAATTGAAACGCTTCGTGAAGATTCTGCTGAGTTTGCTAAGAGTGTCGGACTGGTTTCAAATGTAACTGGAATCGGTGCGCTGCTTGGCGATTTGTTTGGAGCTTTCGAAGGAATTGACTCTTCATTGTTACTAACCACATTGGGTGTTGTTGCACTTATTTTGATCGTTGTATATCGATCTCCGGTGCTTTGGATTCTTCCACTGTTTTCTGCGGTGATCGCGCTATCAACCGCTGGTGGTTTGGTGTATCTATTAACAAAGAATGACTTCATTGATCTGAACGGTCAATCGCAAGGCATTTTGTCGGTACTGGTCTTGGGCGCCGCAACAGATTATGCGTTGTTACTCATTTCTCGCTATCGAGAAGAGCTGCATCACCACGATCATCCTGCACAAGCCATGAAGGCCGCATACAAGGGCGTCTTTGAACCAATCGTTGCATCTGGTGCAACGGTAATTTCAGCGCTATTGGTTCTATTGCTCAGCGATCTATCTGGCAACCGCGGTCTTGGTCCTGTCGGTGCAATCGGTATTGCTGCAGCGATGGTCACCATTCTTACTTTACTTCCAGCCCTTCTTGTGGCCTTTGGTCGCTGGATCTTCTGGCCAAGAATTCCGCGTAATGATGATGTAAATACGCAGTTGACGGGTGTTTGGGCCAAGATCGGTTCAACCGTTGAAAAACGTCCGCGCAAGCTATGGATCGTCACAGCCGGTGTTTTGATTGTTCTTGCTGGTTTCTCAACCACATTAAATGCAAGAGGTCTTTCGACCGCGGATGCATTTACACAGCGACCAGATTCAGTTGTGGGTCTTGAATTATTGGGTGAGCATTTTCCTGGTGGTTCCGGTCAACCTACCGAGGTAGTTGTCCGTGAAGAGTTAATCAATCCAGTAACTGCCGCGCTGATGAACGTCGAAGGCGTTTCATCTGTAGAACCAACTCGTGTGACTCAAGCTATCCCAGGTCAACCACTGTCGGCGGTAAAAGTTGTCGAAGGTAAGGTCATTCTGAATGCAACCTTGGCACTGAATCCAGACTCGGTCGAGGCTCGCGACGTGATTCCTGTTATTCGAGATGCTGTTCATGCAATCGATCCAAGCATTTTGGTCGGTGGCAGCACCGCAGTTGCCTTTGATACAGATGTGTCAGCAGCACATGACAACCGAACAATTATTCCGATTGTTCTAGTTCTCATTACCTTAATTTTGGGACTGCTTCTTCGAAGTATTCTCTCTGCGGCGCTGCTGTTGGGAACCGTGGTTCTCTCATTCTTTGCAACCCTTGGTGCATGCCAGTTGGTATTTGAAAATATCTTTGGTTTCAAGGGAGCCGATACCTCCTTCCCATTATTTGCCTTCATCTTCTTGGTGGCATTAGGAATTGATTACAACATCTTCCTTATGACTCGCGTACGAGAAGAGAGCGCAAAGATCGGTACACGTGCCGGTGTTATCAAGGGATTAACGGTGACTGGAGGAGTCATCACGTCAGCAGGAATTGTTTTGGCTGCAACCTTTGCTGTTCTAGGAGTTCTTCCATTGGTATTCCTTGCAGAGCTTGGCTTCGCTGTCGCTTTTGGTGTTCTACTTGATACTTTGATCGTTCGAACAATCTTGGTGCCCGCTTTGGTTCATGACATTGGTGGAAAAGTTTGGTGGCCATCGAAGTTGCAGAACTCGTAACAATGGCTTTGAAGGTTGGAATCGCAGGTTATGGCCTAGCCGGCCGGTACTTCCATGCGCCCTTACTCAAGGGCTGCGGGTATGAAGTAGCTGCGATTCTGACATCAAATGAGGTGCGGAAAGCTCATGCACTTGAGGATTTTCCACATACAACCGTAGTGTCAAGCATTGAAGAACTTGTTTCAATGGATTTGGATTTAGTCGTAGTCGCTTCGGCAAATATTGCTCACGCTGATCAAGCGATCGCAGCACTGAATGCGGGAATTCCGGTAGTCGTAGACAAGCCGATGGGTCGCAATCTTGAGGAAACACAGCACATCATTGATACCTCAATTGCAGTTGGAGTTCCGGTTACAACTTTTTTCAATCGTCGCTGGGATAGCGATGCGTTGACTATCAAGAAAGTTCTAGCCAGCGGTGCATTGGGCGAGATTCATAGAATGGATTCACGTTTTGAGAGATTTCGTCCTGAGTTAAATCCTGATTCTTGGCGGGAAAACATGAGCCCTGAAGATGGCGGGGGACAGTTGCTCGATCTTCAACCACACTTAATTTCAACAGCGATTGATTGGTTTGGTAACGCAGAACTGATCACTGCATCGGTCCGTTCTATTCGTGGATCGGCTGATGATGATTCAGTCTTAGTGCTTCGTCACGCCAATGGAGTGATGTCATACCTGTCAGCAAGTGCTGTTGTGGGGGCTCCAGGTCCTCGTATCAGAATTCTCGGCAGCAAAGGTGCTCTAGTAATCAATGATTTAGATCCACAAGAAGCTTTGTTGCGACAGGGCAAGTATCCCGAAGGCGGACGTTGGTCAGAGCCAACACATTCCGTTGCACATATTTATCGCGGCACAGAAGTTGAGTTGGTGGAAAGCGTTTCAGGAAATTACGCGCTCTTTTATTCAGCGGTAGGTGAAGCAATTCTGCATGGCAAGAGTTGGCCAGTTACCAAAGAAGACGCATTACTAGTTGCACGCATTATTGATCAAGCACGAGAGCTAAACACTGATGCCAAGTAAGGTAGAGGCCCTCGTTGTTGGTGCAGGCCTTGCGGGCTTGAATGCAGCAATTACGTTGCAAGAAGCAGGGATAGAAGTTATTGTCCTTGAGGCTTCGGATCGTCCAGGTGGCCGCGTTACTTCAGATTTGATTGATGGCTTCATTTGCGATCGAGGCTTCCAGCTCATCAACTCCAAATACCCGGCACTTCAAGAGTTAAATGTGATTTCTGAGATTGATTTTCTACCAGCACCACGAGTTATTGAGGTTGCTCTTGGAGATGATCGCAGAGCGTTGGGGGATCCTCGAGTAGCCCCATGGACTGCACTCGACCGAGCAACTGGAACAATTCCCGAAAAGTTAGCGTTGCTACCTTTCTTAATGAGCCGCCCAAGAAAAGATCAATCAGTTGAAGAGGTGCTACAGCCTTTAGGCGCTGTTTACACCCGAGTTTTGCGGCCCTTCTTACAGGGTGTATTTCTGACAGATCCAAAGAATGTCGATGCACGATATGGCCAATCGATTGTAAAGAGTTTTGTGTCAGGAACACCGGGCGTCCCTCGAAAGGGCGTGGCCGAACTTTCCAAAGCTCTGGCTTCAAGGGTTAAGCACATCAGTTACGGCATTCAGGTAAACCGACTTGAGGGAACATCGGTTCATACATCAACCGGTGCTTATGATGCAGAGAACATCATCATCGCCACTGATGCAACGACCGCAACACAGCTTCTTGGATTAAATGAGGTTCCAAGAATGGCTGGGTGTATTACCTGGTATCACGCAACCCAGGAGAATCCATCTGGTAATGGTCGCTTAGTTGTTGATGGGCAAAATCGAGGACCTGTAATTAATTCGATAGTAATTTCAGATGTGTCATCTTCCTACGCACCTGTTGGACAGCATTTGGTTTCAACAACAACTGATCTAAGTGCAACGGAATCTGATGTACGCAGACACTTATCGATCATGTGGGGCGTATCAACTCATGATTGGCAACTAATCGCCAAGTATGAGATTCCTGCAGCACTGCCTATTCAATCAATAGGTCGAGAATTAACACAGAGCATTAAGGTTGCTGAGCATGTGTACGTAGTAGGGGATCATCGAACTGTGCCTTCACAACAAGGCGCATTGTTTTCCGGTCGATTAGCGGCGCAATTAATCCTCAATGAGCGCAGTTAGCGCTTCAGAAATGTGCGGATAATCCCAGGTAAATCCTGCTTCTTGCAGAACGTGTGGGATTACTCGCTTAGATCCTAAAATTTCAGAAGAAAATCCACCCAATGCAATCTTTAGAGCGATTGCTGGCGCTGGAAATAATGCTGGACGATGCATTGCACGGGCCAATGCGGCGGTGAACTCTTGATTAGTAACCGGATTTGGCGCGGTTAAATTAACAGGCCCAGAAATTGGATTTTCTAGAGCGAAATCGATTGCGCGGATTTGATCGTGCAAGGTAATCCAAGACCACCACTGCTTTCCATTTCCTAATTTTCCGCCAAGTCCTAATCTAAACAGTGGCAGCATTCTTCCGAGAGCGCCACCAGTTGGATCGAGAACAAGACCTGTACGAATCTTTACGGTGCGAACATCACCAGCTAGATCAGCTGCTGCTTCCCATTCGCGACACACAGCGGCCAAGAAATCATCTCCGGCACGATCACTTTCTACAACTGCACGGTTACCGCTTTCGCCGTACCAACCGATTGCAGATGCAGAAATGAAAACCTGTGGCTTTAGCTCGGCAACAGCTTTTGCAATGGCGGTTGTGCCTAACAAACGGGAATTCAGAATTTCGCTCTTGTACTTCTTGCTCCAACGCTTGTCTCCGACACCAACTCCAGCTAAGTGGATGATTGCATCGACGCCACGCAAAGGCTCTAGATCTACAAAACCAGTTTGCGGATCCCACTGAACCTCATCGGCACCAACAGGAGTTCTGCGTACTAAACGCTGAACGGTGTGACCTTCTGCCTTGAGATGACCAACCAGCGCGGTACCAATTAAGCCTGATGCACCAGTTATCGCAATACGTTGTGGAACTGACATGGACTGTTAGAGACCCAAGTCAGATTCGAAAGCGCCGCCTTCTAGGCGTTCCTTCAAGGTGACCAAGAATCGTGCAGCATCGGCTCCATCTACAACACGGTGGTCGTATGACAAACCGAGGTAAACCATGGAACGGATTGCGATGGTCTCTCCGCCATCTTCACCGCGAACAACCATTGGACGCTTTACTACTGCGCCAAGACCAAGAATCGCAACCTGTGGTTGATTGATGATTGGAGTATCAAACAAAGCGCCACGGCTACCTGTGTTTGTTAATGTGAAAGTTCCACCACCTAACTCATCAGGTGTCACCTTGTTATCACGTGTTCGTGCAGCAAGATCTGAGATCTTGCGAGCGATTCCGCCCATATTGAGATCACCAGCGTTTGCAATAACGGGAACAAGTAAACCTCGCTCGGTATCAACGGCAATTCCTAGATGTTCTGCACCGTGATAAGTAATTTGATCGCCTTCAACTGAAGAGTTGAGAACTGGATGTTGCTTCAGCGCTTCGCAGACTGCAACTGCAAAGAATGGAAGGAATGAAAGCTTTACACCCTCACGAGCCTCAAAACTCGCCTTCGCTCGATCGCGAAGACGTGCAATCTTTGTAACATCAACTTCAACAACTGTTGTTAGTTGAGCACTCACCTGAAGTGATTCAACCATGCGAGCTGCAATAACTTTGCGAAGTCGAGACATGGTTACTGTTGTTCCTCGTAGAGGTGAAACCGCAACAACAGGTGGCTTTGCCGCTGATGGAGTTGATGCAACCGCAGTCGATGCAGCTGGTGCTGCAGGTCGGGCTAATGCCTCAACATCTTCGCGACGAATTCTTCCGCCAATTCCTGTTCCCTTTACCTGAGCAAGATTGACGCCAAGCTCTGATGCAAGTTTGCGAACTAGGGGAGTGACATACGCATCTGCAGGTTGTGAAACCGGAGTTGCAGATGCAGCTGGCGCAGGAGGTGGTGTGACTGGAGCTGCAGTAACTGGAGCTGCAACAACTGGTGCTGGTGGAGGAGTAACCGGAGCAGCAACTACAGGCGCCGCAACGGGTGCTGCAGGTGCTGGTGTTGCCGGAGCAGCAACCGCTCCTCCTGCGGCACCGATTAATCCAAGACGTGCACCGACTGGCACAGTTGTATCAACTGCAACATCGATAGCTAGAAGAGTTCCTGCAACAGGTGAAGGAATTTCCGTATCAACTTTGTCTGTAGAAACTTCTAGTAAGGCTTCATCAACTGCAACAGAGTCTCCAACATTCTTAAGCCAACGTGTGACCGTTCCTTCAGAAACGCTCTCACCAAGTGCAGGCATCGTGATGACAGTTCCCGCACCAGTTGAAGCTGGTGCAGCTGGTGCTGGGGGAGGTGTTACAGGTGCAGATGCAACTGGAGCTGCAGGTGCTGGTGTTTGAATTACAGGTGCGGCAACTGGAGCTGCTGGTGTTGGCGTTGATGCAGCGGCACCGTCGGCGATGATTGCAAGCTCTGCTCCAACTGGAACGGTTTGATCAATCTGCACAACAATCTTTTGAAGAGTTCCTGAAACTGGTGATGGAATCTCTGTATCAACTTTGTCGGTCGAAACTTCTAGAAGTGGCTCATCAACATTTACATGATCACCTTCGGCCTTTAACCAACGAGTGACTGTGCCTTCGCTAACGCTCTCGCCAAGTGCTGGCATCGTTACTGAGAATGTCATCTATTTCTCTCCTTGGTTATCCGTGTGCGTGAAGCGGTTTGCCTGCAAGTGCCATATGAGCTTCGCCCATTGCCTCTGACAGTGTTGGGTGGGCATGGATCAGAGGAGCGACATCACTTGCGCGAGCCTCCCAGTTGTAAATCAATTCTGCTTCTGCAAGAAGTTCACCAACGCGTGCACCAACCATGTGGACTCCGAGAACTGGGCCATCCTTTTGCGCGACTAACTTGATTGAACCTGCAGTGTTGAGAATCTGCGCCTTGCCATTTCCAGCCAAGTCGTAGGTAAGTTCAACAACATCATGTCCACGCTTCTTCGCTTCTGCTGTAGTTAAGCCAACAGATGCGACCTCAGGATCTGAGTATGTGACGCGAGGAATTCCGTCGTAGTTAATTGGACGAGGATTCAATCCTGCAATCTCCTCGGCAACCAAAATTCCTTCAGCAAAACCAACATGAGCTAACTGCAAGGTAGGAATCAAATCGCCCACGGCCCAGATTCCTGGAACGTTGGTACGGCACTTGTCATCGACAAGAACGTAACCGCGATCCATCGCGACGCCTTGTTCTTCATAACCAATGTTTGCTGATACAGGTCCACGTCCTACTGAGACCATAAGAATTTCAGCGGTAAATGTCTTTCCATCTTCAAGAGTGACGGTTACGCCTTCAGCGGTCTTTACTGCTGATTGGAAACGCACGCCTAATTCGAAGTTGATTCCACGCTTGCGGAATGCGCGCTCGAGTTGCTTGCTTGATGATTCATCTTCAAGAGCGATCAAGTGAGGCAAGCCTTCAATAATTGTTACCTCTGAGCCGAAAGACTTCCATACAGATGCAAACTCACAACCGATAACTCCGCCACCCAAAACGATTACGCTCTTTGGAACGTAAGACATTTTGGTTCCGTGATCAGATGTAATGATCTTTTCGCCATCGATTTCAAGGCCGGGCAAAGTCTTTGCATATGAACCGGTCGCAAGAATTACATTCTTTCCTGTGTAGCGAACTCCATTTACTTCCACAGTGTCTTTAGCGACAAGCTTTCCGTAACCCTCGACGTAAGTAATGTTGCGAGACTTTACGAGGCCAGCTAATCCCTTATGAAGTTTATTGATGACTCCATCTTTGTAAGAGTTGACGCCTGCCATATCAATGCCATCAAAAGTTGATTTAACGCCGAAGTGTGAGCCTTCACGAGCGCCATCTGCGATCTCAGCTGCATGCAACAAAGCCTTTGTTGGAATACAGCCACGGTGAAGACATGTTCCACCGACCTTGTCCGCTTCGATTAGGGCAACGCTTAAGCCGAGCTGCGCGCCGCGAAGGGCAGCGGCATAACCACCACTACCTCCACCAAGGATGACGAGATCAAATTGAGACACTAAACGGCTCCCTTCATGCGCCCACGCGGGCTAGGTGCCTATCTTGCCCCAAAGAGGGTGAAACTTCCCAATGCAAAGGTCGGGGCTACCCCTGCTCAGCCAATGTCACAAGTGAGCGCAAAGAGATGCCGGTTCCACCCACCGGGGTGTAGCCATGAGGCTTTGCCTCGTTGTAGGCCGGACCAGCAATATCCAAGTGGAGCCAAGGAAGTTCAGGAGAGACGAAATCCTTCAAGAACAGACCTGCTACCAACATTCCGCCCATGCGATCGCCAATATTGGCAAGATCGGCGACAGGAGAATCCAGCGAGGCGCGAAGCTCCTCAGGAAGTGGCATTGGCCAGAACTGCTCACCGCTGAGAGCGGTTACCTTCATGAATGCATCGCTGAACTCGGGATTGTTGGTCATAACCGCACTCGTGCGAGTTCCAAGAGCTACAACCTGTGCGCCTGTCAAAGTTGCGACATCAATGATTCCATCCAGTTTGTTCTTCGAGCTCTGCGCCTTCATCAAAGCATCAGCAAGAACTAAACGACCTTCAGCATCTGGGTTCAGAACTTCAACTGTTTTTCCGCCAAAGATTGTGATGATGTCACTTGGACGAGTAGCGGTATCACTTGGCATATTTTCAGCAAGTGGCGCCCACGCATCGATTGCGACATTTAACTTTAACTCTGCGATTGCAACGACAGCAGCACTAACCGCTGCGGCACCGCTCATGTCTGACTTCATTGCTTCCATGCCTGCAGCAGGCTTGAGAGCTAAGCCACCTGTATCAAATGTAATTCCCTTACCAACAAAGGCGTAACGCTTAATCGCCTTTCCTTTAGGTGTGTATGAGATGTGAAGTAAACGCGGTGGATTTGCTGAACCTTGGCCGACGCCAATAATTCCGCCGAAGCCCTGAGACTTCAACTGCTTTTCATCCCAAATCTGAACCTTCAAACCAGACTTAGCACCACCAGCAGCTTTTACGACCGCCGCCATCTTCTTTGTGAATGAGTCAGGTGTTAAGTGACTTGGGGGAGTGTTGATCAGATCGCGTACTAAGTAGGTGTATTTAGCAATCACGGCAGCACGAGAGACCGCTGCCTTTGCATCTGCAGATGAAGCAAGCTTTGAATGAATCGTAATTGTTTTCAGGGGTGCCTTGAAATCAGCTTTTGTTGATCCGCGGAATTCAGTGAATGAGTATGCGCCAAGTGCTGCACCTTCTGCGACTGCTGCAACTTCAGCGAGGGTCTTTGCTGGCAATGAAAATGTTGCAGATGAGTTTCCAGCTAAAGCGCGTGATGCAGCACCGGCTGCGCGGCGAAGATTTTCATGCGAGTACTGGGCAGACTTATTTCCAAGGCCGGTGAAAACCAACAAACGCACATGGGTTCCAGGAACTTTGATTACCTCATCGGTTTTTCCAGTAGCACCCATGTCAGCTAACTGTGCAAGGACCGTCTTGGTATCAATTGCCATTTCGCCTGTTTCAATGGCGAGTCCGCCCTTTGAATTAGTCGAAGCAAGTCCAAGGACTAGAACCTCATCTTTAACAACGCCATCTGAAATCTTAAGTGTGCTCATACCCTGAAGCGTAATAGAACTATTGGTAGGTTTGCACAATGAAGACATCACCTTTACATGAAAAGCACCTGGCGCTGAACGCGAAGATGGCGGATTTCGGCGGCTGGCTGATGCCTATCGAGTATCCGGGCGCTGGTGTCTTGGCAGAGCACGCCGCGGTTCGCGAGCGGGTAGGGCTCTTTGATGTCTCGCACTTGGGAAAGGCCTCCGTCATCGGACCGGGCGCACTTGAATTTCTCAATCGCTCGCTTACCAATGATTTAACCAAGATTGAAGATGGTTCGGCGCAGTACACCTTGCTGTGTACCCCTGACGGCGGAGTCGTTGATGATCTGATCGCCTATCGAAATTCTGATACCGATTTCTTTTTAGTTCCCAACGCTTCAAACACATCCGATGTTGTAAAGGTTCTTCAAGAAGCTGCACCGACAGAAATTGCAATCACTAATTTGCATTCCGACTATGCGGTACTAGCCATCCAAGGTCCATTGGCTCCTGCTGTTCTGGCAAAGCTGGGAGTCGTCACAGATATTGATTACATGGCCTTTACCCACGTTTCTATTTCTGGCGCAGATGTAATTGTGTGCCGCACCGGTTACACCGGCGAGTTAGGTTTCGAACTTCTTCCTAAAGTTGAGGATGCATCACGTGTGTGGGATGCAATTGTTGATGCGATAACACCAATGGGCGGATTGGTTTGTGGCTTAGGTGCGCGTGACACTTTAAGAACCGAGATGGGTTACCCATTGCATGGGCATGAGCTGTCCCTAGAAATCACTCCTGTTGAAGCTAGCGCTAGCTGGGCAGTAGGTTGGAAAAAGGAGAGTTTTATTGGCTCACAGATTCTTAAAGCTCAACGTGAACAAGGAGCTTCGAGAAAGAGTTTCGCTCTGAAGTCCTTAGATCGCGGCATTCCTCGCGCAGGTATGGCGGTGAAGAATCTCAATGGAGATGTTGTTGGTGAGGTTACCAGCGGAACTTTTTCACCTACCTTGAAACATGGAATTGGTTTGGCTCTATTGCATTCAAATATTGAATTAGGACAGACCCTCGTAATAGATGTTCGAGGACGTGATTCACAGTGCGAGGTAGTCAAACTACCTTTTGTTACTTCACACGTTCGTTAAAAATTATTGGCTCCATAAAGGCGGCGCGAGTTCTGGTGCGCCTTAAGGCAGATAAAACGGCGGTTCCAGAAAATCCAATTAAAAGTGAAGTGAAAATTGCTCGCGGAATATCCCACGCCATAGATGTTGCGAAGTGAAAAGTTACAAAACGTCTTAAGTTTTCAGTTAACTCTCCATTGGGGATGTATGACAACTGAGTGCTTGAACCCAACGCCCAAGGCCAAAATTGTAAATCCATAAGCACGCCAAATAAGGCAGAGGCCCCGATGGCGAAAACTATGAGCATTGCTATCTCTTTAACGCCGCGCACCTTCTTGGGCAGTAGACCAGCCAACAAACCAATCCACGCAGCTGCAAAGAGTTGGTAACCAAGCCATGGACCAATTCCGCCAGTTAACAAGGCAGAAACAAACATGGATATCAATCCAAGTAAAAATCCGAAGGATGCTCCAAATACGCGAGAGCTCAAAATCAAAATAAACCACATTGGTTCGATGCCAACAGCGCCAGCACCTAAGGGTCTCAAAGCGGCAATTAACGCCGATAGAACACCGAGCAATGCGACGGACTTAGCATCTAACTGTTGATTAGAAATTTGAATGACAACGACAAAGAATGAGATTCCAACGGCACACCAGAAAAAGAGTTGAGTTTGAGGCAGATTGTCCCCGGTAAAGAAAAATGGCCACAAAAATCCCGCAGCGCTAAAGATCGATGCAACAGTAAGGATTAATCCGGTGCGACGGGAAAATGTGACTACATCGGGAGTGAAATTCATTGCATACCTTCGATGGCGGCAACTACATCCTTGACGCTAAGCCATGGTTGCGGTGACATTACCTTTGCAACTTGCGGAGCGAAAGCAGGCGAAGAAAGCAAGACCTCCAAGGTTGATCCATCCGCAACAATGTCGCCATCTGCAATAAAAACAACTCGATTCGCAAGTTCTGCAACAAGCTCCACATCATGGGTGGCCAGGACAACCGCTTTCCCAAATGCAGATGCGAAGGTAATCAAAATCCGAGTAAGTTCGTTCTTGGCTTCATAATCAAGTCCGCGAGTGGGTTCATCCAAGATCAATACAGATGGATTGGAAGAGAGAACAACGCTCAGTGCTAGGCCAAGTCGCTGCCCTTCAGACAGATCTCGAGGATGCGTACCTTCGGAGATCCCCGGAACTAACTGCTGAAGAACCGCAAAAGTTGTACCCGCTACAAGTTCGTTATCGCGATCAGCCTGCTGGCATTCGATTTTTACCGATTGTCCATACAGGAGGTCGCTAGGTTCTTGAGGAATGAAGCCAATGGTTTCTCGACGTTTTTTCCCATGTAGCCCAAAAGGTTCCAGTTTCTGTATATAAACGACCCCGGAATCGGGTTTATTAACACCAGCCAAAACTTTCAGCAATGAGCTTTTACCTGCACCATTACGACCCATCACAGCGACAATTTCACCGTTATGAATTCTCGATGAGATTTCCTTGAGCGCTACTTTGCTGCCGTAAGAAACTTTCACCTTGTCAAAGGAGATGACTACATCGCCTATTTCTTTTGCAACTACTTGATTAACGACAGGTTGTTCACTTCGAAAATCACTTGTCATTCTGCGCATTTCTCGAACCGTGAGACCAATTTCCTTGAGACCTAGAGCTTTGGCCAGATGGACTATTGGTGGAGCAATGGGGGATTGCATCAAAATCTCTTCTGGCGTACCAACATGTGCGACACCATCCCCATTGATGTGGACGATTCGATCTGCAAATTGGATTACCCGTTCAAGTTTGTGTTCTGCAATTACTACTGTCAATCCAAGGTCATGTACTAAGCGATGCAAGATTGAAAGAACTTCTTCGGCAGCGATTGGGTCGAGGGCACTGGTAGGTTCATCGAGAACCAATACCTTTGGATGTGTCACTAATGCGGCACCGATTGCAACTCGTTGCTGCTCGCCTCCGCTAAGAGTTGCGATGGAACGGTCCCGAAGTTGAGCAAGGCTCAATAAATCCAGCACCTCTTCAACACGCTTGCGCATGACTTCGTTAGTTAAGTTGAGAACCTCCATACCAAAGGCAAGCTCTTCTTCAACGGTATCAGCGACGAAACCATTTGCCGGGTTTTGTCCGACAATGCCAATCAAATGTGCCATTCCTCCGGGCTTAGTTAATTGCGTAGATATTCCATTCACACTTACATCACCAGCCAGAATTCCTCCGGTGTGATGAGGAACTAAGCCATTTATCAAGCGAAGTAATGAAGATTTACCTGACCCTGTTGGACCGATAACCAATACCAATTCACCTTCTTCGATGGTGAGGTTGAGATCTTCTAGAACAGTGGTCGTTGAGTTCGGATAAATCAACGAAACATGAGAAAACTTAATCATGCGAGTACCGCTAGCCCTAAAGATGACACAACTACCAATGAATCCTTGAGGCGCCATGAAATAGGACGGTAACGAGAACGTTTCTTACTTACACCGTATCCACGGCTATCCATCGCAGCAGCTAGATCCAGTGAGCGAGCTAATGACTCTTCTAGCAAAGGAATCGCAACTCGCTTCCAAGATGTAAAGCCTTTAGTGCTTTGTCCTCGCAAACGTTGTGCCATTCGAATTCGTTTAACCGAACCAACGAGCTGCGGTAAAACAGATGCTGCAATCACCACCGCGACTGCAAACTCATAGATGTACACAGGAAGAACTCGAAGCAAACGATGCGGACTCGTTAGCGATGCAGCAGCCCCAAAAATCACAATGATCGAACAAATCAGGAGGCCTTCAGTTACAGAAGATGTGAGTCGTTCCAAGGTGACAGAACCACCAATGCGAATACCCGGCATCCAAGATGGCAAAGGAACAATTGGAACTCTGAAGATTTCAGTGCCAGGAATTGGAACACCGATAGTTATTCCAATGAAGGTTCGGACCGCCAAGATCCACAGAGAAAGCTTGAGAGTCCAATTAAAACTCTTAGCCCAAGGTGCATCATCTCTGCACAGGTAAACAACAACCGCCACTGCACCCACGCATGCCACAGTGAACCATGTGCTATCGAAGCGAACTATGGCGATTGCCAATCCGATAGCCCACAGCCACCATGTAAATGGGTGCAGTGACGGTTTTCTCATAATTACTTCTTGAGATAACCCTTAGGAGTTTTGATTTCAACTCCACACTCTTTAGCTGGATACCCATTAAGTCCGCAGATGAAACCTGAACCTTCGGCGCGAACCTTGACCGCTTGACCCAGAACTTCAATTCCTAGAGCTGCCTTGTCTGCGACGACACATTTTTGAATCAGTCGGGGAGTTGATTCACCTTTTGGACGCAAGACAGATGAACCGAAATCAACCATGACAGCGATTCGTTTCTTTCCAGTTACAGGTTTGGTCTTTCCGCACACAGATGTAAATGAAGGTAAAACTTTAGGCGCTTTGGCATCTGGGATCGCATCGCTACTAAAGGTGAAAGCCCAACCTTCTACCGAACCATCAGCGACATTGACTGTTGGTCCCGTCATCGCGGGAACCCATGTCTTTGCACCCGGAGCTGCTTGAAAGTATCCCCAATAACGCCAACCAGTTTCGGCAGCCTGTGCGGATGGAGTTGATAAAGCAGCGAGAATTAATGTTGCTATAAATAACTTGAACTTCATTGCTGTGTAGCCTCTCAATATTGAAAGAGTCTCACAGGGAGTGAACCATTACCAGAGTAGATGGCAGAGCCGATCTATCTAACCTCAGGAGCACACCCCGCAAACCTCGGCGGGTGTTTGTCTCATCTCGTGCTAATGGGTAATCCGACTTATCGCGCAATGAGTTTCTCTTTAGGGAGATTCGATTTGGGCGATTTACGGTTGCGGGTCAGCGTCGGATTTTCACCGAACTTCCCCCACTAGTGGAGCTATTTAGTTGTGACCGAACCAAACCACAATGGTTTGGGGTTGGCAACTAGGCGCGCTAGTCGTAGGCTTCTAAGCATGGAATACAGACGCCTTGGCAGTACCGGAATGTATGTTTCTGAGATCTCTTACGGAAACTGGATCACACACGGAAATCAAATTGAGTCGGATGCAGCGATTAAATGTGTAAAGGAGGCGCTTAATCAAGGCATAACAACCTTTGATACCGCCGATGTTTACGCAGGAACAAAAGCTGAAGTCGTTCTCGGTAAGGCGCTCAAGGGTGTTCGACGTGAGTCCTATGAACTCTTTACCAAGGTGTATTGGCCTACTGGTCCAGGTAAGAATGATCGCGGCTTGTCTCGCAAGCACATTATTGAATCCTGCAACGCTTCATTGAAGCGTTTACAAACCGATCATATTGATCTGTATCAAATGCACCGTTTTGATTATGAAACCCCATTGGAAGAATCACTGAGCGCTTTTGATGATCTGATTCGTGCAGGCAAGGTTCACTACATTGGTTTTTCTGAATGGAACGCTTCACAGATCAAATCAGCTCTATCAATTCAAGATGCCCGTGGCTACAACCG
>ERZ1022761.9-NODE-9-length-17773-cov-29.015803_pt1 | contig 17773 bp, 16 predicted proteins | sample MGYA00520860_ERZ1022761 | MGnify/ENA primary metagenome ERZ1022761 (study PRJEB33162, sample SAMN09537603) | freshwater metagenome | isolation source: freshwater | place: Canada:Alberta | collected 2017-07 | study: EMG produced TPA metagenomics assembly of the...
TTGTTGGTGGTGGAGATAGCGCAGTTGAAGAGGCGACATTCTTAACTCGTTTTGCAGATAAGGTTGTTTTGATTCACCGTCGTGATTCATTGCGCGCTTCAAAGATTATGGCTGATCGCGCAAAGGCGAATCCAAAGATTGAGTTCTTGTGGAACACCGAAGTTATCGATGTGCTTGGTGCAGACAAGGTTGAAGCGCTAAAGCTTCGCAATACTGTGGATGGTTCCGAATCAGAGCGTGCATTCACAGGTTTGTTTGTTGCGATCGGACATATTCCTCGTAGCGAGTTAATTACGGGACAGATTGATTTAGACAATGAAGGTTATGTAATTTGCGAAGGTCGTTCTACACGTACCAACCAAAAGGGTGTCTTTGCATGTGGCGATCTTGTAGATCACACATACCGTCAAGCAATTACCGCTGCAGGTTCAGGTTGCGCAGCGGCATTAGATGCAGAGAAGTTCTTAGCTCACTAAGTTATTCAAATAAATAATTAAAACAACAAAAAGAGGAGTACGACGATGGCAACTAGCAAAGTAACGACAGCGACCTTCGATGCAGAGGTTCTAAAGAGCAGCACCCCTGTTTTGGTTGATTTTTGGGCTGAATGGTGTGGCCCATGCCGTGCAGTTGGTCCAATCCTTGAAGATATTTCAGATGAGTACGGCTCAAAGATCAAGATCGTAAAGCTCAACACAGATGAAGAGTCAGCGATCGCAATCAAGTACGGCATCACATCAATTCCAACAATGAATGTGTATGTCAATGGTGAGGTTGTAAAGACAATCGTTGGTGCAAAGCCAAAGCCAGCGCTATTGAAGGAGCTAGAAAGCTTCCTCGCATAAATTCATGTCAGATTTAACCGAGTCGGAGATCCGCTCATTTCAACAAGCCCGTGGCCTTGATGTCACGGGTTTTGTTGATGCGGTCACAGCGCGTGCCCTAGAGGAAGCGCGCTGGAAACTTGGTGATCGTTCTTTATATCTTCAAGAACCACCGTTGATGCGCGGTGATGATGTTGCGGCGTTACAAGCACGTTTGACTGAGATGGGTTTTGATTGCGGACGCGTTGATGGAATATATGGTCCGCGCACCGAATCAGCGGTAAAAGAGTTTCAGAAATCTGTTGGAACAACAGTTGATGGAAAGTGTGGCCCGGCGACAATAATCGCTTTGATTCGGTTAACAAAGATTGTTTCTGGGGGAGCACCATCTGCGCTGCGACAAACAGCAACACAACAAAGTCGTGGACCTGCACTTGCTAATAAGGTGATTGTTTTGAACCCTGATGGGGATGATCAACTTGTTTATGATGTTGCGGTTCGTACTGAGGGACGTTTACTTGCGTTAGGCGCATCTGTTTTTCTAACACGAGGTGCAACAAATAATCCGTCAGAGCATGATCGAATTGAATTTAGCAACAAGAGCAACGCAGATTTAATGATCTCATTAAACACAGATTCTTATTCAAATGAAAAAGCACATGGTGCTGCAACTTATTTTTACGGTAGTGATGCGCATGGAGTTCATTCAATAGTTGGTGAACGTTTTGCATCATTGGTTCAGCGCGAGATCTGCGCCCGTACCGATTTAACTAACTGCCGAATTCATGCAAAAACATGGGATTTACTGCGTTTAACGACCGCACCTACTGTCCGAATTGATTTGGGGTACACCAGTAATCCAGGTGATAACTCTCGTTTGAACCGTCCTGATTTTCGCGATGTCATCGCCGAGGCCTTAGTTATCGCAATACAGCGCCTGTACTTAGCTGCTGAAGATGATGCGAAAACGGGAACTTTGAGAATTGCAGATCTTCGTAAAGCTGGCATTCGTCGCTAAATAACACTCAACCTACGGGTTGGGTATGGGAGACTTATTCCATGTCCGATATCACGCAACGCTTCTCGACAGGTGCCCCACAACATCTTGAAGAAAGATTTGCATCTCGAGCCGCCCACATGAAGCCAAGTGAGATTCGTTCTCTCTTTGCTGTTGCGTCACGTCCTGAAATTGTTTCACTTGCGGGTGGAATGCCAAATCTTTCAGCACTTCCAATGGGAATGATGGCTGATGTTGTTAACAATCTTGTTCGCAACAATGGACAGGAAGCTTTGCAGTATGGAAATGGTCAAGGCCATCCAAAGTTACGCGAACAGATCTGCGAAGTAATGGCGCTTGAAGGAATCCGTGCAAACCCTGATGATGTTTTGGTTACAACCGGTTCACAACAAGCGTTGGACCTTATTTCACGCATCTTTCTGGATCCAAAGGATGTTGTTCTAGCAGAAGCGCCTTCATATGTTGGAGCGCTTGGTACTTTCCATCAATATGAAGCATCTGTTGTACATGTTGAAACCGATGAAAATGGTTTGGTTCCATCAGCTTTAGCAGAAGCGATTAAAACTGTGCGTGCCGCAGGTCGCAAGATTAAGTTCTTATACACAATTCCTAATTACCAAAACCCAAGTGGTGTTTTATTGCCAGCTTCACGCCGTACAGAGATTTTGAACATCTGTCGCGAAGCTGGAATCTTTGTTGTTGAAGATAACCCTTATGGGTTGTTGGGCTTTGATAAGCCGTCGCCAAATGCGATGCGTGCTGAGGATTCAGAGAATGTGATCTATTTAGGCTCATTTTCAAAGACAATCGCACCAGGATTGCGTGTGGGTTGGGCGTTGGTTCCACCTTCATTGAAGGAAAAGTTGGTTATCGCCAGTGAATCCTCAATTTTGTGCCCATCAAACTTCACCCAGTTAACGATCTCAAACTATTTGGCGGATCAGCCATGGAGAGATCAAATCGCCTCTTTTTGTGAGCTTTATAAGGTCCGCCGTGATGCGATGTTGGAATCTCTTGATGAGCACTTTCCAGCAACAGCAAAATGGACAAAGCCTGGTGGTGGTTTTTATGTGTGGGTTACTTTGCCACCAGAGATCGATACAACTGCGTTGATGCCTAAGGCGATTGTTGCAAAGGTTGCTTATGTTCCAGGAACCGCTTTTTACGCCGATGGTTTTGGATCATGGTCTTTGCGTTTGTCATATTGCTACCCAACACCAGAGCGTATTCGCGAAGGTGTGAAAGCACTTGGTGGAGTTATCAAACAAGAGATGGCAAACCGAAAAGGTTTTGAACTTAAAGGTTAGTTTTCAATCGCCTTTGTAATTCGCTGTAAATCTTGTGCTCCTGCAAACTCAATAACAATTGTTCCCTTTTTCGCGCTGCCTTGAATTGTTACGCGGGTATCTAGCGCATCGCCGATTCGATCTGCAATCTCTTGTAATTCAGGGCTAGCTGATTTTGCACCCTTAGGCTTCTTTGCAGATTGTCCCTTCGGTGCACCAGAAGAGATGATCTCTTCAGTCGCGCGAACAGATAAACCTTCACTGACGATTCGTGCAGCTAACTTTTCAATTGCTGCATCATCACTTAATCCTAAAAGTGCACGTGCGTGTCCGGCAGAAAGAACACCTGATGCAACCTTTTGTTGAACTGATGTTGGAAGATTCATCAAACGGATTGTGTTAGAAATTAATGGGCGTGATCGTCCCAACTTTGCAGCTAGCTCATCATGTGTGCAGTTAAAGTCATTCAAAAGTTGTGAGTAAGCCGCTGCTTCTTCAATCGCATTTAATTGACTGCGATGGATATTTTCAATGAGCGCTTCGCGTAGTAATTCATTATCTGGGGTTTGACGAATAATGACAGGAATACTGGTTAAACCTGCAGCCTTTGCCGCTCTAAAGCGACGCTCTCCCATGATTAATTCATACTTGCCGGGCTTTGTTTGTCGCACAACCGGTGGTTGCAAAATACCGATCTCTTTAATGGATGCGATTAATTCTTCTAACGCAGTTGGATCAAAGTAAGTACGTGGTTGACGAGGATTAGGGGAGATGTCTTTAATCTCAACTAAGTTTTGTACTGCAACCTCTTTATCGCCAACAGTTAATGAAGTTGGAATTAATGCATCGAGGTTTGTACCTAAGCCGCCACGACGTGCCATTAAGCGATCTCACCTTCACGTTTGTAATTAATTGAAACAACATTGGAATCAAATGGTTTTCCGCGTTCTGCTAGTTCGCGAGCAACTGACATATACGCAACAGCACCTGGTGAAACAGGATCGTACGTCATTACTGTTTGCTTAAACCCTGGAGCTTCTGAAACTCGAACTGTGCGGGGGATAGGAATATCAATTAACTCATTTGGGTAATGTTTTCTAATTTCATTAGCAACATCATTTGCAAGGTTTGTATTGTTAAACATTGTTAATACAAGTGTTGATAATTTGAGAGTTGGATTTAAACGCTTCTTTACTAATTCAAATGTTTTTAATAATTGTGATAAACCTTCAAGCGAGTAGTACTCACATTGAATTGGAATTAAGACTTCTTTTGCAGATGTGAATGCGTTAATTGTTAACAATCCAAGTGATGGTGGGCAATCAATAAAGATGTAATCAATTGATTCACCTACCGCTGCGCGCTCTGCAACTAACTCTTCAATTGCTTCCTTTAATCGCATCTCACGTGCAACCATTGGAACTAATTCAATTTCAGCTTGTGCTAATGATGTATTTGATGAAACACATTCAAGGGATGGAAAACCTGCAACCTTTTGAATTACCTGCGACATTGTTGATTGACCCATCAACACTTCATAAATTCCTGCATTATCAAGATGTTCAACACCTAATGCGGTGGAGGCGTTTCCTTGTGGATCAAGATCAATAACGACAACCTTTAGCCCACCCATGGAAAGGGCTGCTGCCAGGTTGACTGTGGTGGTGGTTTTGCCGACCCCACCCTTTTGGTTGGCAACGGTGAGGATTCGAAGGGAGGCGGGTTTAGGCATCGCCTCTTTGAGGCGACGGGTGCCTACGACCTTCTTGGTTTCACGTGAATCATTCACGTGGGTTAGTTAAGCACCTTTTTTCACCTCGACGATACGCCCAAGCTCAATTCCTTCTAGATTTACCTCGTGCAGGATCGCTTTTGGCACAGAAAGCATCTCTTCTTGGGCTTTTTCGCCCTTCATGGCCAGTAATGAGCCATTGGTTTTTAAGAGGTGCCAGCTAATCTTCTTTAACTTTTCAAGGGGAGCAACAGCACGGGCGGTCACATAGTGGGCGGTTTTCTTTACATCTTGGGATCTACCGCGGATTACCTCAATATCAAGACCTTCAACCGCCTCTTGGAGGAACTCCACGCGGCGTTCAAGGGGCTCAATCAGGGTTACCTTTAAATCTGGGCGGGCTAGGGCGATAACTATGCCTGGAAGACCTGCGCCTGAGCCGATATCAAAGACCGTTGCCCCCTCTGTAAACAGGGTGGTTACAGGTAGGCAGTTGAGGATGTGGCGCTCCCAAATACGATCAGCCTCCCGTGGGCCGATCAATCCACGCTCAATTCCTGCGGTTTCTAGGAATTTTGCGTAGGCGTGAACCCGCTCAACATCTGGAAAATGCCTCGCGATGAGGGTTTCACGTGAAACCTCCATATGTTTATGCAGGGTAGATAACTACGAAACGGTTTGGATCTTCTCCATCAGATTCGCTGCTTAGGCCAAGATCTTGAATGGTGTCATGGATGATCTTGCGCTCAAAGGCGTTCATTGGCTTCAATTTAATTGAGTTGCCGGTGGTCTTTGCCTCTTCAGCCATATCCTCAGCGAGCTTCTTAAGCTCCTTTTTACGGCCTGCGCGGAATCCATCAATGTCGAGCATTAAACGGCTGCGGTCACCTGTTGAGGTCTGCACAGCTAGGCGTGTGAGCTCCTGGATCGCATCCAAAACCTCTCCATCGCGGCCTACGAGGTGGTTGAGCTTGCCTCCCACGATCGCTAGCGCTGCGCGGTCATTTTCAACATCAATATCGATATCGCCATCGAGATCTGCAATATCAAGCAACGCCTCAAGGTAGTCAGCGGCGATATCGCCCTCCTCCTCAAGCTTGGCGATGCCCTTTGGTGCCTTTACAGCCTTCTCTTCAACAGCTACTTCTGCGGTTTCTGCTTTAGCCTTTGCCATGATGCCCCCTTTGTCGGGATTGTAGTGAATTAATACTAATTGTCCGTTTTGTCTTTACTTCTTCTTTTTCTTCTTTTTTGGCTGTTGGCGCTGACCTTTTTCCTCGGTCGTACCTTCAGAACTCTGGGTTGTTTCTGGGCTCTCAACTACACCATTTTTCTTATTGCGCTTTTGTTGTAGCTCTTCATATGCAGGAGATCCTGGTGTTGGGTTTCGCTTGATGACGTAGTACTGCTGTCCCCAAGTCCACAAGTTTGTTGTTGACCAGTAAATCAAAACACCGACTGGAAAGTTAACACCTGTGATCGCAAAAATAATTGGGAATGCGTACAACATAATTTTTTGTTGCTGCAACATCATATTGTTTGATGCATCCATCTTTGGCATTCCCTTTGTCATTAATTGACGCTGGGTTGTAAATGTCGTTAGTGACATAAATGCAATCAAAACAATAGTTACAAATTTAACTGTTGAAATATCGGAACCTAAAAATGTTTGTGAAATCGGAGCGCCGAAGAACTCTGCTTGCGCCGCACTGACAACATCTTCTTGTGACAAAACACCATGCTTAACTGGTGGGTTCTTTCCAATTCCATTGAGCACTGTAAACAATGCAAAGAAGATTGGTGCTTGCGCCAAAATCGGGAAACATGATGCAAATGGATTTGTCTTGTGCTCTTTGTAGAGCTTCATCATCTCTTCAGATTGCTTTTGGCGATCATCCTTGTACTTCTTTTGAATCTCCTTCATGTGTGGTTGAAGGGCGGTTAATGCACGCTGACTTTTGATCTGCTTAACAAATAGTGGGATCAAAATAATACGAATGATGATTACAAGGCCGATGATTGCAAGCGACCATGAAACACCGCTGTTGGTTCCGAAGATTGGGGTTAGTAAATCGTGAATCGTTACAATTACCCAAGAAACCGCTATATATAAGGGCTTTAGGATGCTATCCATTGATTGTTACCTTCTCCTTCGGAACTGCATAATCAACACCACCGTGTGACCATGGATTACAACGCAATAAACGCCAGGCGCTCATTGCAACTCCTTTTAAACCGTAGGCTTCAATTGCAGAGACCGCATATGAAGAACATGACGGGTAGTACTTACAACGTGCGCCAAACATTGGAGAGATCCATTTTTGATACACCTTGATAGGTGCTACAAGAATCTTTCTCACTTCTGTTCAACCTTCTCGGAAAACTTTTTTAGAAGTTGCCCGACAATCTTTGTTACCTCTTGTGATGCTTCTGCACCATCTGCGCTGTTGAGCGCTCTGATTACCAACAAACCACCGGTTGGAAGTTGTGGGTAAATCTCTCGAAGGGTGTGACGAACCTGGCGAGCTATTCGGTGACGGGTTACAGATCCACCAACATTCTTACTGATGATCAATCCAGCGCGTGCCGGTTGATCTAGTTGGGTTGGGTAGAGGTATCCGACAAAGTGTTGGGTTGAGAATCTCAAGCCACTCTTTGTTGCGCGCGCGAAATCGGCGCTCTCTGTAAGACGTGCGCTCTTAGCAAGCACGGGTATCGGTTATGAACCCTTATGCAGAAAGCTTTGCGCGACCCTTGCCGCGGCGAGCAGATAGAACTGCACGGCCTGCACGTGTAGCCATGCGAGCACGGAAGCCATGCTTCTTGGCGCGACGGCGTGTGTTTGGTTGGAAGGTGCGCTTTGTCATTGAAAACTCCTAATATAAAAAATCTACTGCGGGCCAGAAATACGGGGGAAGCAAGGGTGTAACGGTAGAGGTCTGGGGATAAGCCGGTCAAACTGGCTAAGAAGGGGGTAAGGACCGGTCCAAGTTGTGGATAACCAGTTGCTTTTTCCGGCAAACCCCTCTACTTTTCACTCCCGTCCACAGGCAAGGCGCTTTTGGGGGGTTTTTACAGGGCTCAACCTGGGGTTTAGACCACAGGGTGTGGATAACCCTGTGGATGAACAAAACAGGGTTCTCCCCAAGAAGGCAGGCAGTGGTGAGTGTTAAGGAAGTCGAGCTAACCACGCTCTGGGGACGGGTAATTGAAGAGGTTGCGCTTAACGCCCCTCAACACCGCGCCTTTCTACAACTTACTAAACCTCTGGGTTTGCTTCACAACGATGATCAAACAACTTTATTGGTCGCTTGTCCCAACCTTTTCGCTAAGGATGTTTTGGAAAGTCGCCTTCGCACAGTTGTCAGCGAGGTTTTAACCCGCGAACTTGGATCTTCAACAAATATTGCTGTCACTGTTGATGAAACTCTAGAAGTTGTTGCCGCACCAACTCCAGAAGTAGAGGTTGAGTTTGTTGCACCTAAATTAGGAACAGGTCGCGATGATGCTCCCGCTACAAAAACCGCAGACACATCAACATTAAACCCTCGTTACATTTTTGAAACTTTTGTTATTGGTGCATCAAACCGTTTCGCTCACGCTGCTGCGGTTGCAGTGGCTGAAGCACCAGCTAAGGCATACAACCCATTATTTATTTATGGTGAATCCGGTTTGGGTAAAACTCACTTGTTGCATGCGATTGGTGCGTACGCGCAAGAGTTATACGGAAATGTGCGTGTTAAGTATGTTTCATCTGAAGAGTTCACAAATGATTTTATTAACTCGATCCGTGATGACAAGGCATCTGCTTTCCAACGTCGTTATCGCGATCTAGATATTTTGCTTGTAGATGACATTCAATTCTTGGAAAATAAAGAACGTACACAGGAAGAGTTCTTCCATACATTTAACACTTTGTATAACGCAAATAAGCAGATTGTTATTTCAAGCGATCGCCCACCAAAGCAATTAACAACTTTGGAAGATCGTTTACGTTCACGTTTCGAGTGGGGTTTGATTACAGATATTCAACCTCCTGAATTAGAAACACGTATTGCGATTCTTCGTAAAAAAGCTGCACAAGATAAGTTAAATGCCCCTGATGATGTTTTGGAATTTATCGCGAGTAAAATTTCAACAAATATTCGCGAACTTGAAGGTGCGTTAATTCGTGTGACCGCTTTTGCTTCTTTGAACCGTCAAAGTGTTGATCTTTCATTAGCTGAAATTGTTTTAAAGGATTTAATCCCTAATGAATCCAATCCAGAAATCACCGCGGCAACGATCATGGCGCAGACCGCGGCGTATTTCAGTCTGACGATTGATGATTTATGCGGAACATCTAGATCTCGTGTCTTGGTGAACGCGCGTCAGATCGCGATGTACTTATGTCGAGAGCTCACAGAGCTTTCCTTGCCGAAGATCGGCCAAACATTTGGTGGGCGTGACCACACAACGGTTATGCACGCCGATAGAAAGATCCGTCAATTAATGGCTGAGCGCCGTTCGATCTATAACCAGGTCAACGAACTCACCACCCGTATCAAACAGCAGGCTAGATAGACCCAATTGTCCGAATTGCCACTCTTTACCCCCAACTGGGGACAACTTGTGGATAACTAGGGTTAATTGAGGAAAATCCGTGGATAACCACGGTGTAGATGAAGTGGAAGGGGTGTGGCAGGTAATGAGCGGTCTTTATACCCACACCCATCCACAGATTCCCCACACCTTATACATGGCCAATCCCCGCGGTGAGCAGGGGTTTTACAACTTATCAACAGATAAAGGCTCTAGTTACTACGACTACCTTTATATACATACATCCAGTTACGCGAATAACCTTTCCACAAACATTAAATCACATAAGAAATTGAAGAGTCGGGGATAGAAATGAAATTTACAGTCGAGCAATCAGCGTTAACCGATGGGGTTAACTGGGTATCACGTTCGCTTTCAACCCGACCAATTAAAACCGAGCTTCTTGGAATTGTTATTGATGCGACAGGTAATCAAGTCTTTTTATCCGCATCTGATTTAGAGACAGCTAGCAAGGCGCACTTTGCTGCAGAGGTTAAAGAGCCCGGCAAAGTTTTAGTTCCTGGAAAGTTGTTAGCTGAAATTTCACGATCACTACCAAACAAGCCAATTACCTTTGCTTTAGATGGTTCTCGAGTATTGGTTACTAGCGGTAGCGCAAAGTTCACACTTCCAACTCTTTCAGTTGATGAGTATCCAAACCTTCCTGAACTTCCAGATTCAACAGGAAATGTTCCAAGTGACACATTTGCAACTGCGGTTGCACAAGTTGCAATTGCAGCAGGCCGCGATGATTCACTTCCAACACTTACTGGTGTCCATGTAGAAATTAATGAAGACACAATTACTTTTGCGGCAACTGATCGTTACCGTTTAGCTGTTCGTGAAATGCCATGGTCTCCAACCGCACCAAACACAACAACCACAGCACTTTTACGCGCTCGCACAATTGCAGATGCGGCCAAATCACTTACTGGATCTAAAGATGTATCACTATCTTTCGCACCAAATACAAGTAATGATCGTTTAGCTGGTTTTGCAGGCGATGGAAAGACAATGACATCACGTATGTTGGATGGAACTTTCCCTCCATACCGTCATCTACTTCCACAAGAGGTAACTACAACTGCACTCATTGAGGTTGCAACACTTCTAGATTCAGTACGACGTGTTGCGCTGGTAACCGATAAGACAGTTCCACTACGTCTAGATTTCAACAACAACACTTTGTCTCTAGAAGCAGGTGCTGGTGAAGAAGCACAGGCAACTGAAGCGATCGAAATTCTCTTAACTGGAGAAGCAATCTCTATCGCCTTCAACCCAACATTCCTAGCTGATGGTCTTAATGCGGTTGGAACAAAGTTTGTTCAGATCTCATTTACTGGATCAAACAAACCAGCGATCTTGATGGGTAAGAGCGACAAAGATGGCGCGTTAGTTGAAAACTATCGCTACCTATTAATGCCAATGCGTTACGCCTCTTAACTTCAGGTAACCAATGCGTATTAACAAGTTGGCGCTCACCAACTTTCGTTCCTACAACTCTCTCGAGTTGGATCTCCAACCTGGGGTAATTACCTTTATTGGCGACAACGGTTCTGGTAAAACTAATATCGCTGAATCTTTAATTTATTTATCCTTCTTGTCATCACATCGAGTTTCAAACAACGTCCCACTAATTTCACTTGGAAACCAACAAGCAATCATCCGCGCCGAGGTTCAAAGAGAAGACCGAACCTTACAAATTGATTTAGAGATCAATGCAAGTAAGGCTAATCGTGCGCGTATCAACGGAAACCCAACCCGTAGTCAACGTGAAATTCTCGGCGCGATTCAAATCGTTTACTTCTCACCCGAAGATTTAGATTTAGTGCGCGGAGAACCAGGCACCCGCCGCGATTTTCTAGATCGCTTACTTATCACCAGAACCCCACGTTTAGCAGGGGTTATCGCTGATTACGAACGGGTTGTAAAGCAACGCAACGCACTTTTAAAGACCAGAACATCGGCTGCGGCTTTAGCTCCTTGGAATGAACAACTTATCAAATTAGGCGCAGAATTAACCGCTGAACGAATCGCATTAATTGATGCTTTAAATCCTCATGTTGCAAAAAATTATGCAAACCTAAATGAGGTTAAACCAGCATCTATTTCATATAAATGCAGCACCGAAGGTGTTACTAGAAACATCGATGAAAACATCACCGCATTAACTGCGCGCTTAGAAGAAGTGGCTTATCAAGAAATTGAACGTGGTGTTTCATTAATTGGTCCACACCGCGATGACCTTCACTTACAACTTGGTGATTTTCCAGCCAAAGGTTATGCAAGTCATGGTGAATCCTGGTCGATGGCGATCTCATTACGTATTGGATCTTTTAATCTCTTGAAATCAGAAGGCGCATCACCAATTCTTATTTTGGATGATGTTTTCGCTGAGCTTGATACCTCTCGCAGAATTCAATTAATGTCTGCTACACAATTAGCTGAACAAACTTTTATCACCGCCGCGGTTGAAAGTGATTTACCTGCCGAGTTATTAACACAAAGATTTTATGTAACACCAGGAGTTGTTAAGAAAGGAAAGAGTTAATGGAAAAACGCGACTTAGCTCTTGATCTTTTCAAATCATTTAAAACTGGTGTGACCCGCAAAACCAATAAACCCGCACCAACACCACGTGTTGGACAACCAGGAGATCCTGAATTAATTAGCGGTGTGTTAAGTGATTTGATTTCAGATCGCGATTGGGATTCAGGATTAGCTGAAGGAAATCTTTTTGTTAATTGGAAAAAAATTGTTGGTGATGAAATTGCTCAACACGCACAACCTATTTCTGTTTTAGATAATGTGTTAACAATTCAAAGTTCATCAACTGCATGGGCAACACAACTAAATTTGATTGCACCCGATTTACTGGCGACGATCCAAAAGGATGCCACCGGGGTATTGATTGAACGGCTGGCGATCATTGGCCCACAAACCCCAACCTGGAAAAAAGGGGTCCGAACCATTCGCAACGCCCGCGGCCCCAGAGACACCTACAATTGACTCTCACCCACTAGGAACCCTCAACTCCACGCTCAAAGTTCGGCTATACCCGTCCACAGGGCTTTTTTTGGCTATGTATTACCGCCATTTATGACTAGGATAATCCCGTTCCGAGAGGTAATTCCTCTCCAAACGCCTTTACAGGCGATTTCACCGATCTAGACGGAAGGGGTTGAGATGGCCGAGAGCTCCTATAACGCCTCCAACATCACCGTCCTAGAAGGTCTAGAGGCGGTCCGTAAGCGCCCCGGCATGTACATCGGCTCCACAGGTGAACGCGGCCTCCACCACCTGGTTTATGAGGTTGTCGATAACTCAGTTGATGAAGCTCTTGCGGGTTACTGCACTGAAATCAATGTCACTTTGATGGCAGATGGTGGCGTCGAAGTAATTGATAACGGTCGCGGAATCCCTGTTGATATTCACCCAGTTGAGAAAAAACCTGCACTTGAAGTTGTTCTTACAGTTTTACACGCAGGTGGAAAGTTTGGAGATGGCGGTTACTCAGTCTCTGGCGGTCTACACGGTGTTGGTATCTCAGTTGTAAACGCACTCAGTACAGATCTTTCAGTAATTGTTCAACGCGATGGAAGTTTTTGGTATCAGGAATACAAGCTTGGTGTTCCAACTAATCCTGTTCGTAAAGGTGATGCATCAAAGACAACCGGAACAACGGTTCAATTCTGGCCATCAAAGGAAATCTTTGAGACAACTGATTTTTCTTTTGAAGTTTTATCCACACGTTTCCGTGAAATGGCATTTCTAAACAAAGGTTTAATTTTAACTTTAACCGATATGCGCGCAGGCCATGTTGATGAAAAGGGTGAACAGTTAACTGTTCGCTATCAATACAACGGTGGAATCGCAGATTTCGTAAAGCACCTCAACTCAACCCGTGGCGAAACCCATAAATCAATTATCTCTTTTGCATCTGAAGATAAAAAGAACAAAATTTCACTTGAAGTATCCATGCAATGGAACGCCGGTTTCTCTGAATCTGTCTATACATTCGCAAACACAATTCATACACACGAAGGTGGAGCGCACGAAGAAGGTTTCCGCACCGCTTTAACATCTATCGTAAATAAGTTTGGTGAAGAGCAAGGTTTTATTCGCAAAAAGGAAGATCGTCTAACAGGTGATGATGTTCGCGAAGGTTTAACCGCGATTGTTTCAATCAAGCTTGCAGAGCCTCAATTTGAAGGACAAACAAAAACCAAACTTGGTAACTCAGAAGCCAAGACATTTACTCAAAAAATCGTTAATGAAGAGCTAACTACTTGGTTTGAGCAAAACCCTGCAGAAGGCAAGGAAATCGTGCGTAAAAGCATCGATGCTGCAGCGGCTCGTGTTGCAGCTCGTAAAGCTCGCGACTTAAGTCGTAATCGAAAAGGTTTACTTGAAGGTCGCGGAATGCCAGGAAAGTTGGCGGATTGCCAATGGACCGATCCAACAAAGTGCGAGCTATACATCGTTGAGGGAGATTCAGCGGGTGGTTCAACTAAGGGTGGTCGCGACTCTCGTAACCAGGCAGTTCTTCCAATCCGTGGAAAGATTCTCAATGTTGAAAAAGCACGCATTGATCGCGTTCTACAAAACAACGAAGTTCAAGCCTTAATCACCGCACTTGGTACTGGTGTTCATGATGATTTCGATATTGAGAAACTTCGTTACCACAAAATTATTTTGATGGCCGATGCTGATGTCGATGGACAACACATTCGAACATTACTTCTCACTCTTCTTTTCCGTTTTATGCGTCCATTGATTGAACAAGGTTTTGTGTACTTTGCACAACCGCCTTTGTACAAGTTGAAGTGGGCAGGCAAAGATCCAGTTGAGTACGCATTCAGTGATCGCGAACGTGATGGAATGATCGAACTTGGTATCGCGGCAGGAAAGCGTTTACCAAAGGATGATGGAATTCAACGCTTCAAAGGTTTGGGTGAGATGCCAGCTAAGGAGCTATGGGATACAACAATGGATCCAGAGCACCGCGTCTTGATCAAGGTAACACTTGATGATGCAGCAGCTGCCGATGATTTGTTCTCAGTCTTAATGGGTGAAGATGTAGAAAAGCGTCGCGCATTTATTCAGCGCAATGCTAAGGATGTTAGGTTCTTGGATATCTAATGGATGAATTAAACCCAAACAATCTCGAGAACTTCGACAAGATTGAAACCGTTGATCTCCAAGTTGAGATGGCGCGTTCATATCTTGATTACGCGATGTCAGTTATCGTCGGTCGTGCTTTGCCAGATGTTCGTGATGGTCTAAAGCCAGTTCACCGCCGCGTCCTATACGCAATGTATGACGCTGGTTATCGCCCAGATAAGGGTTATTACAAGTCATCCCGCATCGTCGGTGATGTTATGGGTAATTACCACCCACACGGTGACACCGCTATTTACGACTCTGTTGTTCGTTTAGCTCAGCATTGGTCACTTCGTTACTTACTTATCGACGGAAATGGAAATTTCGGTTCTCCAGGTAATGATCCAGCTGCAGCGATGCGTTACACCGAAGCACGTTTATCTCCTATCGCAATGGAGATGATGCGTGACATCGACGAAGACACAGTTAACTTTGTTCCAAACTACGACGGCCGCTCACAAGAACCAACAGTTTTACCTAGCCGTCTACCAAACCTTTTAGTCAATGGTTCTGCAGGTATCGCTGTTGGTATGGCTACAAATATTCCTCCTCACAACTTACGCGAAATTGGCGAAGCAGTAATTTTCTCTCTTGAAAATCCTGAGATGAAGCAGGATGAACTTCTTAATCAACTATTAAAGATTGTTAAAGGCCCAGATTTCCCAACCAAGGGATTAATTGTTGGCCGTACTGGAATTGAAGAGGCGTACCGCACGGGTCGTGGCTCAATCACAATGCGTGCAGTTGTTGAAGTTGAAGAGATCAATAAGCGCACATGCCTTGTAATCAGTGAACTTCCATATCAAGTTAATCCAGACAATCTTGCGTTAAAGATCGCAGAGCTGGTTAAAGATGGAAAAATTAAGGGAATCGCAGATGTTCGCGATGAAGGAAATGAACGTTTAGGTCAACGTCTTGTAATTGTCTTGCAACAATCTGCAATTCCAAAGGTTGTTCTCAATAACTTGTACAAGCAAACTCAACTACAAGACACTTTCGGTGCGAACATGTTGGCACTTGTTGATGGTGTCCCACGTACTTTGCGTCTTGATGAGTTTATTCGTTACTACATCGAACACCAGATCGAAGTAATTGTTCGCCGCACCAAGTACCGCTTGGCTGAAAAGGAAAAACGCGCACATATTCTTCAAGGTTACCTAAAGGCCCTAGATGCCCTTGATGCGGTAATCGCCTTAATTCGCGCTTCAACCACACCTGAAGAAGCTCGCACAGGCTTAATGAAACTTCTATCTGTTGATGAGATCCAAGCAAATGCCATCTTGGATATGCAGTTGCGTCGCATCGCAGCCTTGGAACGCCAAAAGATTAATGATGAGTATGACGGCTTAATGGCTGACATTGTTGAGTTAAACAAGATTCTTGTAAGCCCTGAAAAACAACGCGAAATTGTTAAGACAGAGCTTGCTGATTTGGTTGCAAAGTATGGCGATGAACGCCGCACACAAATCATCGCAAGTGAAGGTGATTTCAGCGCCGAAGATTTAATCCCTGATCAAGATGTTGTTGTAACAATTACCCGCGGTGGTTACTCAAAGCGCACCATGGCAGATCTTTACCGATCACAACGCCGTGGTGGTCGTGGAGTAAAGGGTGCAGCGCTAAAGGAAGATGATGTTGTAGATCATTTCTTTGTTGCATCAACACATGATTGGTTGTTGTTCTTTACTAATCAAGGTCGCGTGTACCGTGCAAAGGTGCATGAACTTCCTGATGCAGGTCGCGATGCTCGCGGACAACATGTTGCAAACTTGATGGCATTTAAACCTGATGAAAAAATTGCCGAAGTTTTGTCATTGAAGGATTACACAATCTCTCCTTACTTAGTTCTTGCTACTCGTAATGGTTTAGTTAAGAAGACTCCATTGAGCGAGTACGACTCACCTCGTACCGGTGGTTTGATCGCAATTACATTAAAACCTGGCGATGAGGTTGTATCTGCATCCTTGATCAACAGTGATGACGAACTTCTTTTGGTTTCAACCAAGGGAATGTCTCTGCGATTTACCGCAGATGATGAATCTCTTCGTTCAATGGGACGTTCTACAAGTGGTGTTATCGGAATGAAGTTCCGTGCAGATGACAACTTGTTAACAATGGCCCGCGTTAATACAGATCTTGCAAAGGATTCATTTGTATTTACCGCTACAGATGGTGGTTACGGAAAGAAGACCCCGATCGATGAGTATCGACTTCAGGGACGTGGCGGAATCGGCATCAAGGCCGCCAAAATCGATGAGAATTCACGTGGATCCCTTGTTAGCGCATTGGTTCTTCGTGATGAGGATGAGATCCTTGCGATCACTTCCGCGGGAACTGTCATGAGAACCCCTGCAGCTGAGGTCCGTCAGACCGGCCGCGACAGCATGGGTGTGCGCTTGGTCAATCTTGATGACGGTGTGAGCCTGTTATCGGTGACCAAGAATGGCGAAGATGAGATTTCCGCGAAAAGTTAGTATGGTTCGCATCCTGAGTTAGAAGGCAATTGACCCCCGTTTTGGGAGTTAGTGAAGTTCAAGGTAATCTTGCGCTTCTGCAATTAAGAGAAATCTTGTTGCGGGCCCATAGCTCAGCCTGGTTAGAGCGCTTCCCTGATAAGGAAGAGGTCGGTGGTTCAAGTCCACCTGGGCCCACCCGTTCTAATACGGGGACCTAGCTCAATTGGTAGAGCACCGCCTTTGCAAGGCGGGGGTTAGGGGTTCGATTCCCCTGGTCTCCACACAGTTTGTTTGGATACATAGTTCTAGCTTCAATAATAGAAATGAGAAAAACATGTCATCAACAGCAACTCTTCATACATCACTCGGTGACATTGTTATTGAGCTATTTCCTAATCACGCACCAAAGACAGTTGCAAACTTTGTAGAACTTGCAACAGGTGCAAAGGAGTGGACTGATCCACGCACCGGCGATAAGACAACTGCAAAGTTGTATGACGGAACAATTTTTCACCGCGTCATCGATGGTTTCATGATCCAAGGTGGAGATCCACTAGGTCGCGGAACAGGTGGACCGGGATACCGTTTCGAAGATGAGTTCCATGGCGAGCTAGTTTTTGATCGTCCATACATCCTTGCAATGGCTAACTCAGGACCTGGAACAAATGGTTCACAGTTCTTTATCACTGTTGCACCAACTACTTGGTTGAACC
>ERZ1022761.10-NODE-10-length-17318-cov-22.648671_pt1 | contig 17318 bp, 18 predicted proteins | sample MGYA00520860_ERZ1022761 | MGnify/ENA primary metagenome ERZ1022761 (study PRJEB33162, sample SAMN09537603) | freshwater metagenome | isolation source: freshwater | place: Canada:Alberta | collected 2017-07 | study: EMG produced TPA metagenomics assembly of the...
CCTCTAAGCCTTAATTTGAGTAAATCAAATTAATTAGAGATCGCCACGTCCGCCATCTGTGTTTGCACGCCAGATTGAAGCTAGCTTCGATGCTTCTTTAACTGCATCCTTGCCATCAATCAGAACTGCAGTCCAGTAAGCAGGTGCTGAATCCCAGTAGTTAGCGCCACCCTTGTTGCTGTTTAGGAATGCGCCGATCTGTGGAATACCAGCTAGAGATGCGGCTGAACCGAATCCACGCTGTGCTGCTGAAACAGTTGAGTCAGCTTGTGCACCCTTTTCAGCAGGTGGACGCTTCTCAATTGCCTGGTAACGAACCTGACCATCAGTTGATGCGAAGAAGTTAGTTAGAAGTGACTTAGCACCTGACTCAACACCGTGCTTTGCAGCAAATGTTGTAAGTAGCGCACCGCTAACAGATCCGAACATCTTTCCGTATGTACCAGCTGTAACACCTGGAACTGGCATTAGGTTCATTGTGAATCCCTTTGCTACGTAATCTGCCCACTCCCAGTTACCAATAACTGCGTAAGGAACAGTTCCTGCAAGGAAGTTGTCCTTGCAACCTGTATCTGTAGCTGGGAAGAAACCGTTGCTCTTCTTGCCATCCATTAGGTATGTACGAACATTCTTACCGAATGTTGTTGCGCTGAATGCGCGACCGTAAACAATTCCACCACGTGAATTGAATTGGTATGCATCTGCGCCGAGTGCTGAGAATACTGAGTGAGCTCCCCATGACATTCCGCCGCCAGCAATACATAGACCAGCCTTCAAGCCCTTTGATGCCTTGAGTGACTTGTATGTTGAAACCATCTCACCGAAAGTCTTTGGTGCAGATGAAACAAGCTTGGTGTTGTAGATCATTGCAACGTTGTTGATGTCTACAGGAACGCCGTACAGCTTGCCCTTGTATGTAAGGTCAACGAACTGTGTTGGGTTGAAGCGAGCCTTTACAGCTGCTGTAAGTGTGATTGGAGCAAGCTTTCCGCTCTTCGCACCTGTTGGTACCCAGTCATTTCCGCCAACAACGATATCTGGACCTGATGCATCAGTTGCCTTATCAAAAGCATCCTTTAGTGCATCAAAGCTTGAGAATGTAACTACCTTTACTGTGTAACCAGAAACCCAGTCACCCTTTGCTGCGATTACCTTTGCAAGGTTTGGCCCGCGAGATTCATCTGCCCAGACCACGATTTCTGTGGCTGCGTTAGCACTTGGTGCTACGAGAGTTGAAACTGCAAGCGCGAATGCTGCAAGAACGCCAGCAAATCCGAAACGCTTTGTCTTCATGTATATCCTCCATGGATGGAATTTGCGCATACGAGGGCATGCGCTGTTGGGGTAATTCCACTCTTTTAAGCGTAAGTAAGCAAACCAAACACCTTCTTTTACCCTCTTTTGAGTGGTCATTTATCCGATTGTTATAAAGGTTGCTCGTTGCATAGCCCCTTGCAGAACTCCGCGAAAACTCGCCCCTCGACCCAAAGTGGGGTTCGATAGGGGTATGGCTGAAGAGATTGTTACTCGCGATGAGATCCGTGCGATGCGTCGTTCATACAGCGATGCCGGTTTAGAAACTCTTCCCGAAAATCCTTTTGAAGCTTTTGCATCATGGCTAAAGGATGCACATGAAAACCCTGTCATTGTTGAAGCAAATGCGATGGTGCTTTCAACTGTAACTGCCGATGCACAAATTAATACTCGAACTGTTTTACTAAAAGATATCTCTGAAGGTGGTTTTACTTTCTTTACAAATTACCAATCTCGCAAAGCACATGGAATTGATTTGAATCCAAATGTGTCATTGCTATTTCCTTGGTATGCGATGGAGCGACAAGTTTCGATTAGTGGCATTGCTGAAAAAGTTTCTGCACAAGAATCAGATGATTACTTTGCGACCAGACCGTGGGGTTCTCAAATTGGTGCATGGGCAAGTGCGCAGTCATCACACCTTGCATCACGTGAAGAGTTAGAACAACGATATGCAGGAGCGGCTGGGAAATGGCCTGAGGGAACAGTGGTTCCTCGACCTGCGCACTGGGGCGGATATCGAGTCACTCCCCTGAATATTGAGTTTTGGCAGGGCAGATACTCACGATTGCATGATCGCCTGCGCTTCGAGAGGAGCACCACTACCGGAGATTGGGAACTCTCTCGCTACTACCCGTAGTCTTAGCCCATGAGCATCATCATTCCTTCAGAGTTAAAGCCACTAGATGGTCGTTTTGGTTGCGGTCCATCAAAGATTCGTCCAGAAGCATTAGCTGCATTGTCGGCCAGTGGAAACTCGATTTTAGGAACATCACATCGCCAAAAGCCGGTGAAGAATGTGGTGAAGCGTGTTCGCGAAGGTCTTACATCTTTATTTAATCTTCCAGAAGGTTACGAGGTTGTTCTTGGCAACGGCGGATCAACCGCGTTCTGGGATATCGCAACCTTTGGATTGATTGAAGAGCGTTCACAGCACCTTGTATTTGGTGAGTTTTCATCAAAGTTTGCTGCAGCTTCTAAGGAAGCTCCATTCTTAGGTGAGCCAACAGTTATCAAGGCAGAGCCTGGTTCACACCCTGTTTCAGTTGCTGAAGCCGGTATCGATGTGTACGCGATGACACATAACGAAACATCAACAGGTGTTGCAATGCCAATCATTCGCCCAGCCGGAACAGATGGTGCACTCGTATTGGTTGATGCAACCTCTGCTGCTGGTGGGTTGATGGTTGATGCAAAAGAGTTTGATACTTATTACTTTGCTCCTCAGAAGTCATTTGCATCTGATGGCGGTCTTTGGATTGCGATCATGTCTCCTGCAGCGATTGCTCGCGCAGAGAAGATCAAGGCAAGCGGCCGTTGGGTTCCAGCTTTCTTTGATCTTGGAATCGCAATTGAAAACTCTCGTTTAGATCAGACATACAACACACCTGCACTTGTCACTTTGATGCTGCTTGCAGAGCAGATCGAATGGATGAACGCGAATGGCGGACTTTCATTTGCCGCTGGTCGTAGCGAGAAGTCATCAGAGATTTTGTACTCATGGGCTGAAAAGACCAGCTACACAACTCCATTTGTAACTGATGCAGCGATGCGTTCAAAGGTAGTTGGAACAATTAACTTTGATGATGCAATTGATGCAACCAAGATTGCATCTGCCCTTCGCGAGAATGGCATCGTTGATACCGAGCCGTACCGAAAGTTGGGTAAGAACCAGCTTCGTATCGGCATGTTCCCAGCTGTCGATCCAAGTGATGTTGAAGCGCTAACTAAGTGCATTGACCACGTTGTTGCTGCTCTGTAATGAGTAAGAATTTCCACCGCGATCGTTTCTTTTGGGTAGTAGCGGTCCAGACCGCTGTAGTTAACTTCTATCTCGGCGGCTTCGGCCCAGCACAGTCTTTGCTACGTGCAGATCAAGGTACCTCGCTAACAATCGCTGGCCTGCATGGAACAGCTATGGGTGTTGCATCGATCTTTGCTGGTTGGGCAAATCCTCGAATCGCTCATAAGTATGGTCGTAACCGTGCAAGTTGGATTGGCCTAACCATCTTTATTGCAGGACTTACCTTGTTTGTGATTTCACCACCGGTTTACATCACTTTGCCTGCAACCTTCATTACAGGTTTTGGTACTTCAGTGGTCATCAACACAATGCTTACCAAGATGTCATCTCATTACGGCAAAGCAGCAGAGGTAGCGATTCCACAAGCTAATGGAATTGCTTCAGTTGGTTTTGTTACCGGAACCGCGTTGATCGGAACAATTGCAATCGCATTTCCAAGTTTGTGGCGTTTAGGTTTATTGCTTGCTCTTCCTGTTGCACTTCTTCTATTTCTTGTTGGACGTGAAAAAGATGCAGAAGAGCATGTGCCTGATGAAGATGGTCCACAAGGCGGAAAGCTCTCTGCAAAGTTCTGGATCTCATGGTTTGGTTTTGTTGCATGTATTTCAAGTGAGTTTGCAACATCATTTTGGGCTGCAGCGTTGCTCAAGGATCGCGTCGGTTCAACTGCCGCAATCTCAACTGTTGCAATCGTGGCACTTGGTACGGGTATGGGAATCGGTCGTTGGTACGGTGGTTTAGTTCTTAAGAATCTGTCACTAGATACTCAATTGCTAGCAATCATCGCGTTGCAGTTTGTTGGCTTCTTAGGTTTCTGGTTGTCACACAACATGGTGATTTCACTCTTCTGCCTATTGGTTGTGGGCCTTGGTATTTCAATGCAGTTTGCGCTCTCATCAATTCGATTAATTGGCTTGAGCGATGGTCGCCCAGATTTAGCTATTGGCCGTGCTTCACTAGCTGCTGGTGTTGCTATCGCTGGAGCCCCATTCTTGTTGGGTCTTTTGGGCGATAGCTTCGGTATTTCACGCGCCTACATCATGGTTTTTGTGTTGATAGGCATAGCTTTCATCATCGTGAAGGCGATTCCATCGCATGTTAAGGAATCAGCATGAGCTACAAAACTAGACGGTTGATTACCTTGCTGGCCTTGTTTGGTTTGCTAGTTGTTATTGCTATTAACAGTCTTTAAAACTGAGGCAACAGTTATATCTGCAGGAAGTTGAACACGATTCTTGTATCGGAACCAAATGATCAGCGATGCAGCAAGTGAAATACCACCGCAAACAACAATTGTTGGTCGAATACCAATGAGCTCTGTTGTTGTTCCAATCAACGGTGAACCAAATGGAGTGCCACCCATAAAGATCAAAAGATAAAGACCCATCACACGACCGCGGATTGCAGGATCTGTGCTGGTTTGAACTATGGAGTTAGCAGATACCAAAGTAGTTAACGCAGTGACTCCACAAATTGGAAGCCACAGAATGTAAAGACTGTAACTTGGGATTATCGAAAGCACCATAATCGAGATAGAAAAAGCGATTCCGCCCTTAATCACAAACTTTGTATTTCTGAAGCGTTCCAAACGCGCAGAGCCGATAGCACCAGACAGAGAACCGATTGCAATAAAGGTTCCCATTAATCCAAAGCTTGCAGGTCCTAAACCAAACTCTTGTGTTGCCATAAGTGCGTTAAAGATTTGGAAGTTAAGGCCAAAGGTCGCCAAGAAGAAAACCATCAACATAACTACATAAATATCCGGGCGGGCCTTTGCGTATGCAATGCCTTCTCGAATGCTGCCATCTGATTTAGGACGATCTAAGTGGAAGAAAGCCTTTTCATTAAGCTTCATTAAGGCTGCGATAACAAAGAAGTATGAAAGCCCGTTAACAATAAATGAAGGCCCGGTACCAAAAGCTGCGATCAAACCACCTGAAATCGCAGGTCCTACAAGGCGGCCGGCGTTGAAATTAGCTGAGTTTAAGGAAACCGCATTAGGTAGATCTGCTTGACCAACAACCTCAGTTGTAAATGCTTGGCGAACAGGAGCATCAATTGCCGTTGAAATACCCAAGATTCCTGCCAAGACAAAGACATGCCACAACGCAACAAGATCTGTCATCACTAATGCACCCAAAGCCAAGGATGCGGCTCCACCAATAATGTTGGTAAGGATTAAAACTTTTCTCTTATTGAATCGATCCGCCAGTTTTCCACCATGCAATGAAAAGGCTAACACCGGCGCGAATTGAACCGCGGTCACTAAACCAAGATAGGTTCCATTGTTGTTTGTAAGTTCAAGAACAAGCCAATCCTGAGCAATACGTTGCGCCCAGCTGCCAATATTTGAAACGGTGTTGGCGGGAAAGAGGATTCGGTAATTACGGTGGCGAAAAGAACGCCAGTTACCATCCTCTTTTACCGATAAACGCATTACTCTTGCCCCATGACTACTCGACTACGTAATGCGGTAACTCTAGTCGCAATTGGAACTATGTGCTGGGTGATAGCTGGTGTGATTGCGCTTGCAGCGAATGCAGATGCCAAAGTTATTTGGACATGCGTAATGGGAACAGCCTTAGGCTTAGTCGGTATTCGTTACACAATTCGTCGTGACCGACGAAGCGGCATTTAACTCTTTAAGAAAAGTTACGCGCCGAGCGCTGTTGCAATACCGCGAAGCACACGACCAAGACGATCAGCCTCTTGTGCATTTGGGTGACGACCATGGCGCAAACCATTTCCGACCTTATCCAAAATCTTGATTGTGTCTTCAATCATCGCGGCAAGATCATCACTGTTAACACGTGAGTTCTCAACTAATGATGGTGGTGCATCAATGATGTGCACTGATAACGCTTGTGGGCCTTTACGGCTGTCAGCAATAGAAAACTCAAGCTTTGTTCCAGGCTTAACCGTTGCAACACCTTCTGGAAGTGAAGTTGCAGCTAGATAAACATCTTCGCCTTCATCATTTGCAATGAAGCCGAAGCCTTTTTCCAATGAGAACCATTTAACGCGTCCTGTAGGCATGGGGAGGGCTCCTTGCTAGTTTTCTTTACGGGTACAAATTAAGTATCGCGGTTGCGATAGCAGGTGCTTAGTTTAACACCGGCTCTGTGAAGGTCGCTTCGGAATGTGCTCCGCAGCCATGATCCACGCTCACTACGCGTGCATCGTCAGGTGAGATCGCATTGGCGCATACGCCAAATGTTGAGCGTAATGATCCTGCGATAGGAATAAAGAATCCGCAGCTGTGACAAGGCTTTGGTGCTGACTGGGCAACGGGAGCGTTTGGTCCACGCTCGCCTTCGTACCAACGCTTTGCTGCCTGGTCACGTCCTTCAATTGAAAGAACACGTGCGCGACCTAAACCAAGTTCAATCGCCATCGCAGTATCAAGATCTTCATCCTGCGGAAGTGCTTGTGCACCAGGAACCAAACGTGTGTCATCAAGTGCGCTTGGAACAATATCGCCGACACCAACATCACCCGGAAGAATTCTGTCGCGATATGGAATCCATTCTGGTGCACGTAATGCATCAGGACCTGGAAGAACTACAACATCACAAATTGTTGGCTGTGAATCTTCATCAACCTTTGCAATGGTGATGCACCAACGCCAACCTTTGTAACCTGAAAGGTTTGCTTCAAATAAGTATGTTGCAACGCGGTTGTCATCATCAAAATCAACTGAAACAAATCCGCCAACTTGATCCTTCTTTTCCGCCTGATCGAGCGCGGCATTTCGGGCAAGATCCTGCGCATCAAAAGCTGCAGTGGTGTTCTTCTTCTTGGCCATGCTCTAAGGGTAAAGCAGAACGCCGCCCCAACGTTAATTGGGACGGCGTTACGCGTAACTATTGGGGCTTAGAAGTCCATATCTCCGCCGCCTTGTGGGGCAGCTGCGGCCTTCTCTGGCTTATCTGCAATAACCGCTTCTGTTGTAATAAACAGCGCAGCGATTGATGCAGCGTTTTGTAGTGCAGAACGTGTCACTTTAGCTGGATCGATAATTCCAGTCTTGATCATGTCTACATACTCGCCTGTTGCAGCGTTAAGACCTTGTCCTGCTGGAAGGTGACGTACCTTCTCAACAACAACTCCGCCTTCAAGTCCTGCGTTAATTGCAATCTGCTTGATTGGTGCTTCGATTGCATATTCAACAATCTTTGCACCGGTTGCTTCATCACCAGTTAAACCAGTTAGACGCTTGAACACTGCAGCACCTGCTTGTAGAAGTGCAACGCCACCACCGGCAACGATTCCTTCTTCAACTGCAGCCTTAGCGTTACGTACTGCATCCTCAATGCGGTGCTTGCGCTCCTTAAGTTCTACCTCAGTTGCAGCTCCCGCCTTGATAACAGCTACGCCACCTGCAAGCTTTGCAAGACGCTCTTGCAACTTCTCGCGATCGTAATCTGAATCTGAGTTCTCGATCTCGTTGCGGATCTGCTGAACGCGGCCCTTAATCTGAGCGTCATCGCCAGCGCCTTCAACGATTGTTGTCTCTTCCTTGCTGATAACAACCTTGCGAGCCTTACCCAAAAGATCAAGCTCTGCAGCCTCTAGACGAAGTCCAACCTCTTCAGAGATAACAGTTGCACCTGTAAGGATTGCAATGTCCTGAAGCATCGCCTTACGACGATCTCCAAAACCTGGTGCCTTAACAGCTGCTGAGCGGAATGTTCCGCGAATCTTGTTTACAACTAGAGTTGCGAGCGCTTCACCTTCGACATCTTCAGCGATGATCAAAAGTGGCTTACCTGATTGCATAACCTTCTCTAGTACAGGTACTAGATCCTTGATATTTGCAATCTTTGAGTTAGCGATCAATACATATGCATCTTCTAGAACAACTTCCATACGATCCTGATCAGTTACAAAGTATGGAGAGATGTAACCCTTATCAAAGCGCATACCTTCAGTGAGCTCTAGCTCTAGTCCGAATGTATTTGACTCTTCAACGGTGATTACGCCTTCTTTGCCAACCTTGTCCATCGCCTCAGCGATCATCTCGCCGATCGTTGCATCTGCTGCAGAGATAGATGCTGTTGCTGCGATCTGTTCCTTTGAGTCAACAGCCTTAGCCATTGATAGAAGCTCGGCAACGATCTCTGCCACAGCCTTTTCAATTCCGCGCTTTAGCGCCATTGGGTTTGATCCCGCAGCAACGTTACGTAGACCTTCACGTACTAGTGCTTGAGCTAGAACAGTTGCAGTTGTTGTTCCGTCACCGGCAACATCATCAGTCTTCTTAGCAACTTCCTTAACTAGCTCTGCGCCGATCTTTTCCCATGGATCATCAAGTTCAATTTCCTTTGCAATGGAAACGCCATCATTAGTAATCGTTGGGGCGCCCCACTTCTTCTCGAGAACGACGTTACGTCCACGAGGTCCAAGGGTTACCTTGACCGCATCAGCCAAGATATTCATGCCGCGCTCTAGACCGCGACGTGCTTCTTCATTAAAGGCAATCTGCTTTGCCATGAGTTGTGCTCCTTGTGTTTAGTCCTGCGTTAGGCGGGGCGTTTTATCACTCACACCCCGAGAGTGCTAACGCCAAATCTAGAGCCTTTATTTCCGAGGCGCAAAACGGAAGCGATATAACGCCCAGGCACCGATCCCCAGCAGAGCGCCAGCCCCCTGGAGCACATGAGTCAGGTGTAAATGCCAGAAACCATGCCCCTGATCAGTTGTGGCCGCAGGCAGAGGTTGGGCCTCTTCCCCGGTCGAAACTGCAAAGCTGTAGCTACCCGAGACCCCATGGCCATCAGTTGAAACGACGCGATAACGAACTGTGTAAGCGCCTGCGACCGGATTGCTTGTATCAATTGGAACAGAGATAACAGCACCATCAACCGTTGCATCCTGAAGAGTCACAGATTTCTTATTGGGATTCAGGACTGTGATTGTGTTGGGATTTTTTGAACCTAAAACCACTAACGGTGAATTAAAGGTAATTGTGATCTGCGAAGGCAACTCTTCAATCGTTGATTGGTATTGAGGGACCGTTTTGATAACGCTGACATGTGCTTGCGCCGAAGGTAGTGAACCTAAAGAGAATAGAGCGATAGATAACACAGCAACCGCTGTTAGTAATCGCTTCACCTAAAGTATCCTACCCGAATGAAGCTGGCGCGCGGAATAGTTGCCTATTGCGGCTTGTTGGCTTCCGTTTTGATTAGCCACGCAGTTGGTGGCGGAAACTTCATTTCAATTCCAAACATCATTGTCTTCTCAATTCTGATTGTTGGCGGAGTATCGATTTCATTTCCAACTGAATTAGAAGGACCGCGTTTGGCTTTGCTTGCTTTGATTGCGCAGATCTTTGGCCACTTTCTCTTTGGTGGTGGATCGATGGGCAATTCAATGGTCTTCTCACACTTAATCGGTGGGTTAGTTGGATACCAACTAGTTGCGCGCTTTGATCAGATTGTTCTGCATCTGACTTCATTGATTGAATCAATTCTTGTTCCCGTAATCATTCATAGATTTGCAGTTGTTGTTACCCGCGAAACCAAGCTGGTATTTGTTGTTGTACTTCGCGCTAAAGAGTTCTTTTTATCGACCTCGTATTTCTTACGAGGACCACCGCTTTCAATACTTAATTAGTTAACGCATTCAGCCAACGGGGCTGTCTGCGAATTTAAGTATCTACGAAAGAGGAATAATGAAATTCAAGAAGTTGGCTGCTGCATTGGCAGCTTTTGTAGCGGTTTTTGCTTTGTCGGCATGTTCAAGTGGTGAAGAAACTCCAGCGATTGCACTTTCAGAACCAGTTGTGCGTGCCGTAGATCCGATGTCACCGGTAAATGCAGAAACTGGCAAAGCAATGACTGGATCATTTATGACACTGACCAACAGTTCCGATGAGGATGTAACACTTGTTGGTGGATCAAGTTCAGTGGCAGGAATTATCGAAATTCACGAAGTTATTGATGGCCAGATGGTCGCAATGGATGGTGGATTGGTGATTCCAGCTAACGGAACCGTTGAACTTCGCATGGGTGGATACCACGTCATGTTGATGGAGCTCAATAAGACCCTTGTCGCTGGAGATGAAGTAGAAGTTACTCTCGAATTCAGCAACGGCGAGACTCTCACATACACAGCGCCTGTAAAGGAAATCGCAATGGATGATGAAAAGTACGGCGTTAAGGGTGGCATGTAATACATGAGTAATCGCAAGAAGTTACTTGCGGTTGTGGTCGCCAGCGGCATATTTGCCGCTGGCGGCTTCACAGCCATCACGCTGCAGCAACCGCCAAATATCGCTGCTGCCGTCGAGCCCTTTTATGGTGAAAACCAAAATGGAATTGAAGTTGAACGACAAGCACATGCAACCTATGTGGCGCTGGACATTCGAAGTGGAATAGATAAAGCCGCTGTTGGTCGAATGATGCGCGTATTGACCGCTGATGCTGCACTGCTCACGCAAGGTCAAGGAATCATCGGCGATTCACAATTTGAAATGGCAGAGTTTCCTGCACGACTGACGGTTACCTTTGGCTTTGGATATAGCCTCTTTGAAAAAATTGGTGCGACATCTTCTTGGCCTATCGCCCAAAAAGCTATCCCCGCATACTCAATTGATAAGTTGGAAAAAGCGTGGAGTGATGGTGACTTATTAATTCAAGTGAGCGGAGATGAACCAACATCTGTTTTTCACGCGGTTCACGAATTAGCTCGCAGCGCATCACCCTTTGCCTCAATCCGTTGGCAACAACGTGGCTTTCTGAATTCTCCTGGAATCAATGTCGGCAATGACACTCGAAACCTTTTGGGGCAAATCGATGGAACCGCTAATGCCAAAATCGGAACGCCAGAGTTTGATGAAAGAACATGGAGTAATGCTCCTGAAACCTTTGTTGGTGGAACAACCATGGTGATCCGAAGAATTCGTTTTGATTTAGGAACGTGGGATCGACTTTCTTCAAGTAAAAAGGATGCTGCACTAGGAAGAACTTTGAAAGATGGCGCAGCATTAGGTGGAGATTCTGTGACAGGAAAAGATGTTCCACAGGATGCTCATGCGCGGTTAGCCTTCACGGATAACAATCAAGGCATTACCCGAAGAGGTTTCAACTACGACGATAATTATTTGCCTGATGGAAGCCATGATGTTGGTTTGATTTTCACATCATTCCAAAAGGAGCTAACTCGGTTTACAAAGATTCAAGAGATGCTGGCACAACAGGACTCTTTGAATAAGTGGACGACTCCGGTTGGATCAGCTTTGTTTGTAATCCCACAAGGGGTGCAAAAGGGTGATTGGGTCGGAAGCTCTTTGTTGGGTTAGCGAGCTACACGTGTGGCCATGCGGGCCTCACGTAGGCGGCGAAGGCGCTTAACTAGCATTGGTGAGGCAGCTAGAGCGTCATCGCGGTCGATCAAATCATTGAGTAGTTGGTAGTAACGAGGTGCGTTGAGATCAAAAAGCTCCTTGATTGCAGCCTCTTTTGCTCCGGCGTAACGCCACCAATTGCCTTCAAAATCCAGGATACGAACTTCGAGGTCGCTCAGGCCAGTATTGATCGCTGACTCTTCTTGTGCGGACATGGGCGAAATCCTAGGGCAGGAAAGCGCCAAGGTGTGGGATTTACAGCCTGTCCAAAATCATCTGAATATCGCTGACCTTGGTCCAAGGATTGACGATGGCAAAGCGCAAAATTGGTTGGCCGTTGTGAGATGAAGGCGGAATAAATCCAACCTGATCTTCAAGCAGTTGATCGCTCCACTTTTGGTAATCAGCAGCTGCCCAACCGTTGCGGGTGAAGGCAACGATAGAAAGTTCTGGCTCGCACAGTAACTCCAAGTTGGGATGGTTACGAACAAGTTCGGCTGCATCCTTTGCAACTGTCAAGGTTTGTTCCATCGCTTCGGTATATGCATCGGTACCGTGAGCTGCAAGTGAGAACCAAAATGGCAAACCACGGGTTCTGCGAGTTAAGTTGATCGCGTAATCAGATGGAGACCATTGATCATCTTTCAATGTATCCAAATAAGAAGCATGTTGTGAATGCGCCTCTTTTGCCATTTCAGGGTTGCGATACACAAGTGCGCAAGCATCGTATGGAGCAAACAACCATTTATGTGGATCGACAATAAATGAATCCGCCATTTCGATTCCATCAAAATCTGCTCGGACAGATGGCGCACACAACGCTGCTAATCCATATGCACCATCAACATGGAACCAAACACCACGATCATGTGCGGCTTTTCCTAAACCTTTTAGATCATCAATGATTCCAAGGTTGGTCGTGCCTGAAGTTGCGACAACTGCAAAGACGCGATTGTTGGTTGTTGAATGCAAGGTATCTATCGCTTGTGCAACCGCTGTACCTTGTAATTTGCCCTTTGAATCAACTGGAATTTTGAGAATATCTACATCCATCACATTGGCGGCAGATGCGATTGATGAGTGAGCTTCGGCGCTGCAGGCGATCACCCAACGGCCAGCCGGTGTGTGCTTTTTGCGAGCTTCAGCACGTGCAACAACTAATGCTGAAAGGTTTCCGATTGTTCCGCCTTGAACAAAGACACCACCAGCAGTTGCGGGCAAACCTGCTAAATCAATAAGCCATTGAATCGCTTGGTTTTCAGCAAAGACCGCCCCTGCTCCTTCTTGCCAGGATCCGCCATACAAAGCACTTGCTCCGACAACTAAATCAAAAAGGTTTGCGTACTCACTGGGTGCAGATGGAATAAAGGCCAAGTTGCGTGGGTGATCAGTAGAAATACATGCCTTAGCTAAAACATTTGTAAAGACCGCAAGGGCTTCATGGCCACCTAAACCCTTTGCAGTAATTGTGTTTCCAACTTCATTAAATAGATCTTCAGCAGAACGCGGACCATCCAGTGGTGGATCATCCTTTAAACGTTCCAAGCTGTACTTTAAAACTTCAGCGGCAAGTGCCTCTACTTCTGGTGTGAACTCATGCATCTTTCTTAGCCTTCTTAACTATGTTTCTGAGCATTGTTGGAAAAACAAATAAGTGGAATGGGGAAACCGCATACCAATACAACTGGCCACCCAATCCGCGTGGATTAAAAGTAGCCTCTTGAACAATCTTGGTCTTTCCATTTTCACGTGTCACTGTAAATTCAAGCCAAGCTTTTCCGGGTAACACCATCTCTGCATACAACTTCAAACGTCGACCTGGTTCTAACTCTTCAACTCGCCAAAAATCCAAACTCTCGCCGACGCGTAAGAAATCTGGATCACGACGACCACGACGTAAACCAACACCGCCAACTAAGAATCGATCTAAAACTCCACGTGCCCACCACAATAAATCTGAACCAAACCAACCATTGTCGCCACCGATGCGTTCTACCTGGCGCCATACCTTTTCGACAGGAACATCAGTAAAACGTTCGCGACGGTCGCGCAGCACCATTTCGCCAGCCCAATCAGGATCTCCCTGAGCTTTTTGCCACGGCGCAGTTGGCATCGTTGCATCAGACCAACGTGTTTCAACGTTATGCGTTGTGATCTTTGATAGTGCTAATTGGATGGCATTTTCTACATCAATTAAACCTTCAGCAGGCTTTGGAATAAGCCCATCAATACTTTTTGCTGGATCGGCAACGACTTCGCTAATCAGCGATCCAACAAGTGGTCGCGCTAACGCAGTTGGAACCGGAGTTACTAAACCGATCCACAAGCTAGATAAACCAGGAGTCAGAACTGGAACTTTGATAATCCAGCGCTTTTTCAACCCAGATAACTTTGCAAACTTTTGCATCATGTCGGCGTATGACAAGACTTCTGGACCGCCGATGTCATACACCTTGTTAACTGGTTGATCTAAATGTGCAGTGGCTTTTAGGTAATACAAAACATCACGGATTGCGATTGGATGAGTCTTATTCATTACCCACTTAGGTGTAGTCATGATTGGCAAACGGTGGGTTAGGTGACGCAGCATTTCAAAGCTGGCAGAGCCTGAACCAATAATGATTCCAGCACGAAGTTCTAAAACAGCAACCGAAGTTGTTGCCAATGACTTTCCAGTCATCTCGCGGGATGCAAGGTGCTTACTAATGTTGGCATCATTTGCGATTCCGCCCAGATAAATAATTTGTGAAACACCTGCTTGCTCTGCCGCTTTAGCAAAGTTGCGTGCCATTTCACTTTCGATTTCATCAAAGTGTGGACCTAAGTTAATCGAGTGCAAGAGATAAAAAGCTGTATGAACACCTTCGAGGGCACGTTGTAGATCGCCGAAGTTTTCAGCACTACCTTCGCAGATTTCGACTTGTGTTGCCCATGGTTGACCCATGATCTTGTTCTTATCGCGCACCAAAATGCGAACATCTTCTTTGTCATCGACAAATGCGCGAACTAAACGTCCGCCTACATATCCAGATGCACCTGTAACTAGGTACTTACGGTGTCGAAGAGGCGGGTTCATGCTGTGAAGCCTAGACTTAAGCCATGCAAAAGACACCCCAGAAGCCCCGCGTAGTAATTCTGGGTGCCGGTTTTGGCGGCTTAACTGCCGCTCGTGCAATGGCAGATGATGCCCATGTGACCTTGGTTGATCGCCATAACTTCCAAACCTTCTTGCCTTTGTTGTATCAGGTATCAACTGCGGGATTAGCTGCCGATCATGTGGCCCACCCAATCCGTGGTGCGCTGCGTAAATCAGGAATTGCCTTTCGTATGGGATCACCAATTTCTATTGATCACAAAAATAAGTCGATCAAATTAGATAGCAGCGAGGTTTTAGATTTTGATTACCTGATTGTTGCTCTGGGCTCTGCAACTGCAGACTTTGGAATTCCAGGTGTTGAAGAGCATGCACTAGGTATGAAGAGTGTTACCGAAGCTTTAAATATCCGTGCCGAGGTTATGCGCCGCTTTGAAGATCTTTGTCGTTTTGAAGATGACACCATCTTTTCAATCTCAGTTGTCGGTGGCGGACCAACCGGAGTTGAAATGGCTGGTGCTTTTGCCGAGCTAGTTCGAGGTCCACTTAAGAATGATCAAGCACATGCTGCTGCACACATCAAAATTAATTTGATTGAAGCAGGGCCTCGTATCCTGCCGATGTTTTCTGAAAAGCTTTCAGCACATGCAAAAAAGGATTTGGAAAAACTTGGCGTTACTGTTCATTTGAACACTGCGGTTCAAGAGATTAAGCCACGAAAAATCGAGATTAAAGATGGAAGCACAATTGCTTCAGAGGTAACAATCTGGGCAGCTGGCGTTAAGGGTGAACCAACTGGTGGTCTGTTAAATCTGCCTTTGGTAAATACTCGTATCGATGTTGACAATACTTTGCAGGTTAAGCATTACCCACACATCTTTGCCATCGGAGATATCGCTGGCCTGGTTGGAGAAAATGGCCGTTTGTTGCCAATGGTTGCACCGGTTGCAATGCAACAAGGCCGCCATGTTGCTAAGCAGATCAAGGCACTTGCGGCTGGAAAAGCTTTGAAGGATTTCAAATACATCGACAAGGGTTCAATGGCAACGATTGGTCGCCACAAGGCAATTGTTGAAGTTAAGAAGCTTCGCTTAGTTGGAATCCCAGCTTGGTACGCCTGGTTATGGCTCCACCTGTTCTACTTATTAGGTGGACGCAATAAAATTGGAACCATGGCTGACTGGACTTGGAACTACTTAACATTTGATCGCGGTAACCGACACATCATGGATGCGCATTAATGCCTGAGTACTTAAAGGTTGATGGCCATGACCTCTACTGCTACGAATGGGACAACGAGGGCGAAGCAGTTGTTTTGCTTCATGGTGGTTTAAGTAAGACGGCAAGTTGGGATTACCTTCTGGTTCCAGCACTTGAAGATGATTTTCATGTCTTTGCTTACGATCGCACCGCACATGGTTTCACCGCTGATCGCGATGGCAGTATGCATTTTGAGTATCAAACCCGCGAAGCGATCGCTTATCTAGAAACGGTTGTTAAAGAGCCTTCACATCTAGTTGGTTATTCAGATGGTGCGGTGATCGCTTTGATGGTGGCAATTCAGCGCCCAGATCTGGTGAAATCAATAATCTCAATCGGCGGAAATTTCCATCATTCAGGTGTTGATTACGAAATGGGCGAACCATCTGTTTCTGAGGATGATTTAGCTGAGTACACGCTTGTTTCTCCTGATGCACCTCATACCTTGCTGGAAAAGGTAACCCGTATGTTCAAGGTCTGGGCAACTGAACCTGATATCTCAAAGCAACAGTTAGCTGAAATTCAGTGTCCAGTACTGGTTGTTTCAGGTGATGATGACATGATCACTTTGAAGCACACACAAGAACTGTATGAAGCATTACCTTTGGGTCAGCTTGCAGTGCTTCCTGGAACATCACATGCCTTGGTCAAGGAGAAGCCAGAACTATTCAATGCTTTGATGCTGCAATTCTTAGAAGACTTAAGCTACCCAGTTACGATGATTCCAAATCGCAGAGTAAATCCGATTAGCAATCAACCGGAGTAATTTTTCCTGTCGTAACATCGTAAATCGCTCCGCCAACAACAACATCCTTGTTTAAGAATGGGAAAGCACGGATTCTGCTGACATCAAGCGCAAGTGCTTTTTCTTGATCCTTCACAGTTCGGAATTCAAGACTACGGGTATCAACACCAAATTCATTTTGGATATGTTCATGAATATCGGCTTCTTCTGCAGATGCCATTCGACAATTGGTGTGTGGCATAACAAGAATTTTCTTAACACCTAACAAATAGGTTGCTAGAACCAAGGTGCGAAGTACGTCCTCGGTCACGCGGGCACCAGCGTTACGCAAAATCTTTGCATCACCTGATTGCATACCCATGATCGATAAAGGATTAATGCGTGAATCCATGCAGGTGACTATCGCTAAACCTTTTTGGGCAACGCCAGTTAGGCCTGAGTATTTGAAGGTTTTGATGTATTCATCATTAGCTGCAAGTTCGGCGGCAAATGAATCATGAGGGAAAGAGTTGTTATTCATTGTTACTCCCCT
>ERZ1022761.12-NODE-12-length-14588-cov-18.389665_pt1 | contig 14588 bp, 17 predicted proteins | sample MGYA00520860_ERZ1022761 | MGnify/ENA primary metagenome ERZ1022761 (study PRJEB33162, sample SAMN09537603) | freshwater metagenome | isolation source: freshwater | place: Canada:Alberta | collected 2017-07 | study: EMG produced TPA metagenomics assembly of the...
CAACCTTTGATCCTGGTGCCAGGGTTGTCTTTACCCAAGGCTTTGATTTCAGACCCTTTTCTACAGCTTTCTTCGCAAGTAGCGCGGCACCAATCATTACTGATGGGTTGGATGTATTGGTACACGATGTAATCGAAGCGATAACAACATCGCCATTCTTAACGCGAGTAGATCCTGCAGTTACTTCACCCTTATTGGTCTTTTCACCAAAATATGAAGGAAGAATCTTTTCAAAAGCATTCTTTGAATCACTAAGTGAGATGCGATCTTGCGGACGCTTTGGACCTGAAATAGATGGAACTACCGTTGAAAGATCTAGTTCGACTACCTGAGAGAAACGTGGCTCCACTGAAGGGTCATGCCACATTCCTTGAGCCTTTGCATACTTTTCAACTAAAGCTACCTGCTCGTCGGTGCGACCCGTCAAGCGTAGGTAGCGAAGTGTTTCATCATCAATTGGGAAGATGGCACACGTTGAACCGTACTCAGGGCTCATATTTCCGATTGTTGTTCGGTTAGCCATTGGAACTGATGTGACTCCTGGGCCAAAGAATTCAACAAACTTACCGACTACTCCAACCTTACGAAGAATTTCAGTAATCGTTAACGCCATGTCAGTTGCAGTTGTTCCAAGAGGCAGTTCGCCAGTTAACTTGAAGCCAACAACACGTGGAATCAACATCGAAACCGGCTGACCAAGAAGTGCAGCCTCTGCCTCAATTCCGCCTACGCCCCAGCCGAGAACTCCAAGACCATTGACCATCGTTGTGTGTGAGTCTGTACCGACAACGGTGTCAGGGTAGGCACGAAGAGTTCCCTCAACGGTGCGAGTCATTACTACTCGTGCTAGGTATTCGATATTTACTTGGTGAACAATTCCTGTTCCAGGTGGAACTACCTTGAACTCATCAAATGCGGTCTGTCCCCAACGCAAGAAACGGTAGCGCTCTTGATTGCGCTCATATTCAATGTCGGTGTTTTGCTCAAATGAATCCTTAGTTCCGAACTTGTCCGCGATAACTGAGTGATCGATAACAAGCTCAGCTGGTGCAAGAGGGTTCACCTTTGAAGGATCTCCCCCAAGATCAACGATCGCTTCGCGCATAGTTGCTAGGTCAACCACACACGGCACACCTGTGAAGTCCTGCATGATGACTCGAGCAGGCGTAAATTGAATTTCAGTATCTGGCTCGACGCTTGGATCCCACTTGGCCAAGGCCTTGATGTGGTCAGCGGTGATGTTGGCACCATCTTCGGTGCGCAGAAGGTTCTCAAGCAGCACCTTCAAGCTATAGGGAAGGTCAGAAGCTCCATCGATCTGTGAGATATCAAAGATCTCGAAACTCTTACCCGCAACTTCTAGATTCTTTTTTGCGTTGAAAGAGTTTTTACTCATTATCTGCCTTTCGTCGATGCGCTTGACCAGCGCTCAAGATACCTCAGCACGCTCATACAGGGCAACACATTCGATGTGATGTGTCATTGGAAAGAGATCAAAAGCACGCAATCCAGCCAGCGAATAACTGTGATCTTGGAGATAGGCGGTATCTCTGGCCAGGGCGGCGGGGTCACACGCAACATAAACAATCGCCCGTGGATTAAAAGCTGCAATCTGCGCAATAACATCCTTGCCCGCACCCTCACGTGGAGGATCTAGAACTACGACATCTGCTGTGGTAATTCTTGGAAGAAGTTTCGCGACATCACCTGTCGCAACAGTGATGTTCTTAAACTGTGAAAAATTCCTTCTGGCATCTTCAGTAGCAATCTTGCTTCCTTCAATGAGGTCAACCTGACCAGTAGTTCCCACCTGCTCGATTATTGCCGCTGTAAACAATCCAACACCACCGTAAAGATCCAACACATGTTCACCTTGTCGTAACTGAGCAAACTCCAAAACAGTCTTAGTCAAGAGTTCCGGTGCTTGCTTGTGACTTTGCCAAAAAGCCTCCTGACTAACTTCAAGAACTCTGCCATCTACATTTTCATGAAGTACAGCCGGGCCTTCGGTGATTCGGGCTCTTTCTTCACCTCGAGTTGGTGCTAAAGCAATAGTTCGTTCACCGGTATTTGAAGCACTGATTTCTACTCGCACATCACCCTTGAGAGGTCGGGTTGCGATTTCAGAAAATTGCATCGAATCCACGCAAATAATGCAGTTATCAACTGGAGCAATTGAGTGGGATCTTGATTTATAGAAACCAATTTTTCCATTTCGGTTTGTCGTAGCAATTGCACGGGTTCTCCAACCAATCGGGGCTCCCACCTCTTCTACCTCAACCTGTAAATCCATCTTTGCAATTCTTGAGAACTGCTCGGTGATTACATCTGATTTGAGCTTTCGCTGATGGGCAGGTGAAATGTGCTGGAAGTCGCAACCGCCGCATCCTGCTCGGTGCGAGAACTTGCAAGGCGGATCGACTCGAAATTCAGATGGTTGAGAAACGGAAACAACATCTGCGCGATTGAAAGAAGAGCCGGTACTTGTGATCTCAATCGTGCACTTCTCGCCGGGTATCGCGTGCCGAACAAAAATAACTGCCCCTTCGTGCCGGGCGATGAAATGGCCTCCGTGCGCAACCTTTTCAATACTGACTTCTATTAAATCGCCGATTTTTAGGGTTGAACTCTTGTTTGATGCCATGGATGCAAGTTTATGGGTGTAAGTTACTTCCTGTGCACGTAGTCATCATGGGTTGCGGTCGAGTTGGTTCTTCACTCGCCATTGAACTCGAAGCAGCTGGACATACCGTTTCCGTCATCGATCAGGCTCGCGAAGCTTTTCGTCGCTTGGGTCCAAACTTCAAAGGCCGCACCGTTACTGGCGTTGGTTTTGATCGAGACACTCTTCTCGAAGCAGGCATTCAAGATGCTGATGCCTTTGCCGCAGTAAGTAATGGCGATAACTCCAATATTTTGGCGGCACGCGTTGCGCGAGAAACATATGGCGTTCAAAATGTTGTCGCTCGTATTTACGATCCAGGCCGTGCCGAGATTTACCAGCGTCTAGGAATCCCAACCGTTGCAACTGTTTTGTGGGCAACGGATCAAATCTTGCGTCGACTTGCTCCTGAAGGCTCTCGCTCTGAATGGCGCGATGCGACGGGAATGGTGCAGTTGTGCGAAGTACATCCTCAAGAGGATTGGTACGGACGCCCTACTCTTCTTATTGATCAATTAACCCCTGCACGCGTGGCCTTCATTACACGTTTAGGTGAAGGGTTGATTCCTGATGAGCACACAGTGTTGCAACAAGGCGACCTTGTTCATGTCATGGTCTCTGATTCAGATGTAGCACGTACTGAAGAGATTCTTGCCAGCACTCCGGAAGGTGAACGAGCATGAGAATCGCTATTGCAGGTGCGGGAAATGTAGGTCGAGCGATCGCTCGCGAACTTTTGGATAATGGCCATCAGGTCTTGCTGATTGATAAGGACCCGAAGGCGCTCAAACTTGAGAGCGTTCCGGATGCTGAATGGCTAATGGCTGATGCGTGCGAGATTACCTCGCTCGATAATGCCCATCTCAACAACTGCCAGGTCTTGGTAGCTGCAACTGGAGATGACAAAGCAAATTTGGTGACCTCTTTATTAGGTAAGACCGAATACGGCGTTCCACGTGTTGTTGCACGAATCAACCACCCAAAGAATGAATGGCTTTTTGACTCCTCATGGGGCGTTGATGTTGCTGTGTCTACTCCACGAATCATCGCCGCACTTGTAGAAGAAGCGGTAAGTGTCGGAGATGTTGTCCGCTTATTCTCATTCAGAAAAGGACAAGCAAATCTAGTTGAGTTAACCCTTCCAGATGGATCTGCCTGCATCGGCAAGACGGTAGAAGAGATTGAACTTCCAGAAAATGCAGCCCTTGCTGCAATCGTTCGTGATGGACGAGTGATCACAGCTAAGGCGCATGATGTTTTTGCTGCTGGAGATGAACTGCTATTTGTCGCTTCAGCAGATGCAGAAGCTCAGATTAAATCCTGCTTTATCTCTTAATCTGGCGCTTTAACCGCTGGTGGTCCTGATTTAATAACCAACCAGGTTCCATACGCTGCAGCAAAAAATAATGGGTACCCCATCGCCAGATTTACCGTTCCCAATAGGTTTACATTGCCGCTCTTGTAGATCGGGTACTGAACCGCAATTCTTGAAAAGAACATAGCAACCCATATCCAACTTGCTTTGATGTACATCTTCTTGCGCGCAGGATGGTTGCGCCAGGTGAAGTTTTCGCCAAGCAACGGTCCGAGAACCACGCCCAATATTGGCCAGCCCACTAAGTTGGCGATGAGATACACAGTTCCGTATCCAAGGTTTGTGAGCAGCTTTGGAATATAAAAATCAGTTGCATTTCCGCTTCGGTTGGCAAAGTACGCGCAAATCAAAACACCGATTACACCAGAGACTGAGTGTTGGATTGTGTCCTTTTTAATCAATCTAAAAATGGCTAAAGTGATTGAAAGCGATAACGCTGCCCAGATTGCGGTGTTGACTTCTTTGGAAAGATTAAATACCACCAAGAAAACTATTGAAGGAACACCAGAATCAATTAAACCCTTTTTCCCGCCAAGGGCATTTACTACCTTGTCGCGGTCTTCATGATGTTGACTCATGAACGACCTGTCGATCCGAAGCCACCGGTTCCGCGACCAGAACCAGGCAGCTCGGTTACTTCAACAAACTCAGCACGCTCTACTTTTTGGATTACTAATTGTGCGATGCGATCGCCTTTATTAAAGGAGATTGACTCCTTCGGATCATGATTGATCATGATGCACTGCAACTCTCCCCTAAAACCCGCATCTACAGTTCCGGGAGCATTCACCATCGTTACTCCATGCTTAATTGCTAGGCCAGAACGTGGGTGAACAAAAGCGGCGTATCCATCGGGCAACGCGATAGATATTCCGGTTGGAACAAGTGCGCGTTCTCCTGGCTTTAAGGTGATATCGATTCGCGAAACAATATCTGCGCCGGCATCTCCCCCTTTTGCATAGCGTGGCAGCGGGATTGATTCATCGAGACGTGTGATGAGTACTTGGACATTGCTCATGGTTATGGATTCACTCCGAAAGTTGGATCAACAAAGGCCATGAGCTCGGGAGTTTTTGAAATCTCCTCTAAATACTCTTTTGGTGCGTTGTTCATAAAGTGATCCATCGGAACAACGATATATAGCGCAGCAGCCTTAACTGCGATTTCACCATCTGCAGAATTAAGTCGACCAATCGCTGATGTGTATACCTTGCGATCTACCTGACCAGTAATTTCAGCGGTGATATGCAGGGTGCTGCCCATTGGAACCGGCTTAAGAAAATCAGTCTCTAACCTTCCAGTAACCGCTGGTGCACGTAGCAACCACATTAACTTTCCTAACGCCTCATCAAAGGCCAAAGAAAGTAATCCACCGTGAGCTAAACCTGGAGCACCTTGATGATTTTCTGTCACCGTAAACTCTGCGGTGATATCCAAGCCTTCACCTGCATATGCCACAAGATGTAACCCTGTCGGATGAAGATCTCCACAACCAAAACAGTGACCAAAGTGTGAAGGGATCTTGCTACCAACCGCGGGTGCCAATGGATGACGTTCTGGGATTGGTGCTCCTTCAGGAGCGGTCGTACTTGGAATACGTGCCATGCCTCAACTTTACTCCTTCAATATCCGATACGGTAATCCCATGCGAGATAAAGGTATGCGCTACAAAGAAGTGCTCCGTGCGCCACTATGGCTGATTGCCTTTGTCTACTTTCTCTTCTTGTCCATGGTCTTGTCGATTTGGGCCGCGCTAGGAAACGGGCCAGCTCTGGTCACCTTCGCAGTTTTAACTGTTTGGATTGTTTTCTTGTACTTCAGAACCGCATTAACTATTCGGGTAGATGACACCTACTTGTATGTTGGAGCTGCAAAAATTGAGCACTCTTTTATCGGCGCGACCAATGCGCTTAATTCATCTCAATTAAAGCTGATTCGCACACGTGATGCAGATCCATCAGCATATTTGGCAATTCGATTTTGGGCGAGCAAAGCTGTAAAGGTTGATATTCACGATAGTAGAGATACAACCCCCTATTGGTTGATCTCTTGCAACAACCCACTAGGGCTCGTTGAAGCGCTTAAGAGCTAGTTACACTCTTTACAAACAGCTTTAGCGCCTTCACCCTTGGCTAACTGGGTAATGTGATGAACCAAGAAGCATCGTGAGCATGTGAACTCATCAACCTGCTTTGGAACAACACGGACGGCAAGCTCTTCGCCTGAAAGATCTGCACCTGGAAGTTCAAGGTTCTCAGCAGCTTCAGCTTCATCAACATCGATTTGTCCGGATTGAGCATCAACACGCTTGGCCTTGAGTTCTTCTAGAGACTCCTCATGAAGTTCCTCATCAGTCTTTCTGGGTGTGTCGTAATCTGTTGCCATTGCTCTCACCACCTTTTTAATCTCTCGACGTAAACGATTCAATTTGTGCTTGCGGGCGCATCATGGCGCACTTGGGGCCATTCACCTCTTATAACCCTCGGCGTGTCGGGTTTATTCCCCCCTTATTGCTGAGATTTTTCAATACGTTGCGCCAAGCCCCCATCAACCCGCGCATGGATCGACGTTCCTTCAGCGATGTACTGCTCCGAAAAGATCTCACCCCGTTCGTGGATTGCATGAACAAGATCGCCTCGGTCATACGGAATCACGACATTGATTTCCACTGATGGTCGAGGCAATGAATTTTCAATCGCGTGCAGTAAACCTTCAATTCCAAAGCCTGTGCGAACTGAGAACGCATAGCTATTTGGTTCCTTACGCAAGATCTCCATAATGACATGAGGATCAGCAATATCGACCTTATTGATCGCAATGATCTCGGGAATATCCTTGCCACCGATTTCATCAATAACTAAGCGCACAGCTCTGATCTGTTCAAAGGGATCGGGATGTGAGCCATCAACAACATGGACGATCAAATCAGATTCAGAAACTTCCTCTAGTGTTGATTTGAATGCATCAATCAATTGATGCGGCAGATGTCTTACAAATCCCACCGTGTCGCTGAGAGTGTAAATACGGCCATCACTTGTTTGCGTCTTGCGTACCGTTGGGTCCAAGGTTGCAAAGAGCGCGTTTTCTACTAAAACTCCAGCATCGGTTAATTTATTCAGTAAAGAGGATTTACCTGCATTTGTATATCCGGCAATCGCAACAGATGGGATATTAAAACGTCGGCGCTCTTGTCGCTTGGTATCTCGCGAGACCTTCATCTCTGCAATTTCACGACGAAGCTTGGCCATTTTGTCTCGAATACGGCGTCGATCTGTTTCGATTTTAGTTTCACCCGGACCACGTCCACCGATACCGGCACCACCTGCTGCGCGTCCACCTACCTGTCGGGAAAGAGAGTCTCCCCAACCACGCAATCGTGGAAGCAGGTATGCGATCTGCGCTAATTCAACTTGCGCTTTACCTTCTTTGCTTTTTGCGTGCTGAGCAAAAATATCCAGAATCAAAGCGGTGCGATCAACAACCTTTACCTTAAGTTTGTCTTCGAGCTGTCGAAGTTGTGAAGGTGAAAGCTCACCATCACATACGACCGTATCTGCACCAGTAGATGCAACTACCTGCTTTAACTCTGTGACCTTACCGGAGCCGATATATGTGGCGGGATCTGGTTTATCGCGACGCTGAATCAAACCTTCCAGAACTTCCGAACCGGCGGTTTCTGCCAACGCTTTAAGCTCTGCTAAAGAGTTTTCGGCATCCTTAATTGTTCCTTCAGTCCAGACGCCAACCAAAACAACACGTTCTAATTGAAGCTGGCGATACTCGGCCTCAGAAATATCCTGAAGTTCGGTTGAAAAGCCCTGAACCCGTCGCAAAGCATGACGCTCAGATAACTCCTGAGACTGATCGGAATGTTGATCCTCTTCACTTGCATCAAATTCAGCTGCTACTCGGGCGCTTTCTTTAAGCAACCTTTCAAACTCTAAATCAAAATCCTTACTCAACTAAAAACCTCGAGATATCAACATCTCTGATTAAAACCGCAGGGCCAGTCAGAGTGGCGTTTGAATGTCCATCAATTGAAACTTCTAAACGTCCTCCTGGTGGATTGATAATCCACGTTGCAGGAAGTTTTCCCTTGGTGTGCAACGTTGCCGCTAGCGCTACTGCGCAAGTGCCGGTTCCACATGAACGCGTTTCTCCCGATCCTCTTTCAAAGACTCGCATCTGGATCGAGTTTCCTTCGGTGATCTTCACAAACTCGACATTGACGCCTTCTGGATAAGAGTCTCGTGGACGTACAACTGGCGGCTCTTTCAGTTCACCTATCTGAGCCATGTCTTCAACAAATACAACGGCATGGGGATTTCCAACACTGATGTTGTAACCATTCCAAATGTGGCCATTTGTTGCCGCTGTAATTGCCTCACTTTCATCGGTAACTTGTCCCATATTGACAGAAATATCATCGGTCAAAGGAACGCGAAGATGTTTAACTCCATCTCGGGTATTGATGGGGAAAATTCCTTCTGGTTGATGACCACGTTCGACAAGATAACGTGCCATTACTCGAATTCCGTTGCCGCACATTTCAGCTAGCGAACCATCGGCATTTCGGTAATCCATAAACCATTTACCGTCTCGCTTGATCATGCGAATCAAGCCATCAGCACCGATGCCAGTTTCTCTATTGCAGATAGCGGCCGTTTGAGAGGTAGTGATGGAATGCTCATCGGTTGGATCGAAAATGAGGACAAAATCATTTTCCGTTCCGTGGCCATATGTCGCAATCATGGTATTTAGTTTATCGATTCGAGGATGCGCTCGAGAGAGTTCTGTACCGGCGAGATCCACGTAATGCGCTCATCACGAGAGAACCAGGTCTCTTGACGACGTGCATACTGTCGAGTTGCTCGCTTGGTCTCTTCCTTTGCCTCTTCTTCAGTCACTTTGTCTTCGATCTGTGCAATCACTTGGGCATAACCCAAGGCGCGCTGAGCTGTAACACCTTGCATGATTCCGGCGGCTAGCAACTTTTCCGCTTCCTGAACTAAACCGTCTTGCCACATGCGGTCTACACGAAGCGAGATTCGCTCAGACAATGTGTCACGATCCATTACAAGACCAAATTGTTGGGCATTTGGGTACCGCGAGCTTTCTTCACGTGGGAGATTTGCGGTGAACGGTTTACCAGTAATTTTGATGACCTCTAGTGCACGAATAACTCGTCGAGAGTTTGCTTTATCAATTGCAAGCGCCGCCGCAGGGTCTAGCTTTTCTAAACGTTCAAAAAGCGGTCCGATGCCCTTAGTTGCATACTCAAGTTCTAACTCAGCGCGAACAACTGGATCGGTATCTGGAAAGTTGAGTTCATCTAGAATCGCCTTGATATACAGACCTGTGCCACCCACGATGATGGCATCTTTTCCTCGCCCATGGATATCTGAAATCGTATTGCGGGCGTTCTCTTGATACCAAGCAACATTTGCATCCTGGTTAACTTCAAGTAAATCCATCATGTGGTGCGGGATACCTTTTTGTTCTTCACGGGAAATTTTTGCCGTTCCAATATCCATGCCTTTGTAGAGCTGCATTGAATCTGCATTAATTATTTCGGCGTTAATTTCTTGAGCTAATCTGACCGCTAAATCACTCTTGCCGGTAGCTGTAGCTCCGCAAATAACAATGAGCCTCATCGCTTAACCGTTGGGATCCCGAGCATCGTGGCCGCTGGTCCAGGATTTTCCGTACGTGTTTGATGGGCTTGCGCTCCCCTAGTTTGTCGCACAGAAAGTGGCTCGCCAATTAAGTAGTGGGCGGAGGCTTCTACAATCTTTACTTCAACTTCATCGCCTGGGCGTGCAACAAATTTATTGTCAAAGTGCACCAATCTAAAGTCCTGACTGCGACCGGTTAAGCGTTCCTGTGCCTCGTCGCGACGACCTTCATAATCTCCAACAAGTACCTTATGAATTTTTCCGATCGCCTCTTGATTGACCGAAAGCGAAATACTTTGCTGGTGATTATGTAGGCGTGTGTAACGCTCTCCGACAATCTCAGGTAAAACTTGATCCGGCATAGTGGCCGCTGGCGTACCTGGACGCTTTGAGTATTGATAGGTGTATGCCGCGGTAAAACGAGCGGTTGAACAAAGATCCAAAGTCGCCTGGAAATCTTCTTCAGTTTCGCCAGGAAAACCGACGATGATGTCAGTTGTAATTGCTGCGTGCGGGATTGCACTGCGCACGCGATCCAGGATTCCCAGGTATCTGTCTGTGCGATAAGAACGACGCATCTGCTGCAAGATTCGATCAGATCCTGATTGCAACGGCATATGAAGATGTGGCATCACATTGGGAGTCTGCGCCATGGCGTCAATGACATCATCGGTGAAATCACGAGGGTGAGGCGACATAAATCGGACGCGTTCTAGTCCATCGATCTGGCCACACTTGCGCAACAATTTGGCAAAGGCTTGGCGATCGCCAAAATCGACTCCGTAAGCATTTACATTTTGGCCAAGCAAAGTTATTTCAATAACGCCTTGGTCTACCAAAGCATTGACTTCAGCCAAAATATCAGCCTCGCTGCGGTCTTTTTCTATTCCTCGCAAAGCTGGAACGATGCAAAAGGTGCAGGTGTTATTGCAACCGACAGAGACCGACACCCATGATGAAAAGGCTGATAAACGTCGAGCCGGTAAGGTGGATGGAAAATGCTCTAAAGCTTCCAGGATTTCGATCTGAGACTCTTCTTCAATGCGCGCTCGTTCTAAGAGGACCGGCAAAGAACCAACATTGTGTGTGCCGAAGACAACATCCACATATGGAGCTTTCTTCAAAATCGTAGCTTGATCCTTTTGTGCAAGGCATCCGCCTACCGCAATCTGCATATTTGGATTAGCCTTCTTAAGCGGAGCTAAGAAACTTAGATTTCCGTACAGCTTGTTATCTGCATTTTCACGGACTGCACAGGTATTGAACACAACAATGTCTGCTTGTTCGCCTTGGGCGACAGGTGCAAACCCTGCCTCATCCAACAACCCTGCGATTCGCTCGGAGTCATGGACATTCATTTGGCAGCCATAGGTTTCGACTGCGTAGGTGCGCGTCATAGTGCTGAAATTGAATACTTCAGAGTTGTTCGATCGATAACCAACATCTGATGATTATTTAGGTGCTCCCAATCGGTATTACCCCACCCGGTTGATGCAATTAAGAAATCATCTCCACGTTGAGTAAAGCGAAGCTCATAATGATCAGGTCCGCTCCATTCGCTTTTGTTATCTTCATTAAATTCGCATACAGCGATCAATGTATCTGGTGTTTGCACCATAATATTTAATGCAGAGTAATCAGCAATTGTACGAATCTGATTAACGACTGCGCGAACACCTTCGACTAAGCCAAGTTCGTCGACTCGTGACAGCAAAGCATAGAAAAATCGCTCACTATCGGTAGTCCCTGTGATTAATTGCTTGTACTTCGCGCTAATGAACTGTTCTGCGGTATCAGAAGGACGAATCGTTCCGTTATGCATAAAGGTTGTCGTGCCGTAAGTAAATGGGTGATTGTTATCAATATCTACAGTGATTCCTTTTGAGGCAAGACGCAAATGGAAAAGCGCTCCACTAGTTTCGAGGCTTTGACCGGTTTGTGCCAAAAGATCGCTTTCTTTCGCCGCCTTGATGTCTTTGATGACTTCGCCATCGTGGCCAATGCCCCAACCATCCTTGTGTTCGGCAGAAAGCGCGACGAAGTTTTCAAACTCTGAGCCCACAACATCGTAAAAACTCTTACGCTCAAGTGATGTAAAGGCTAGCAATCTGCACATGGGGCAACTCTACTTGATGGCTAGAGATTCTTCTTTGCGCGCTCTGTTGCTTGGACTGCGCGCCACTTTGCGATTTCACCGTGATTTCCGCTGAGCAATACTGGCGGAACTTCAAGATCACGCCATACAGAAGGCTTAGTGAAGTTTGGATATTCAAGATATCCCTCTTGATTATGTGACTCTTCAGCTAAAGATTCAGGATTACCAAGTACCCCCGGGATCAAACGTGTAATTGCTTCAATCATCACAAGGGATGCAACTTCTCCCCCGCCTAAAACGTAATCCCCGATAGAAACCTCGTGAACACGAAAACTCTTGTTTTCATAATGCTGGCGAACGCGATCATCAATGCCTTCATAGCGACCGCACGCAAATACAAGGTGCTTCGATTTCGAGAAGTGCGCAGCCATTGGTTGATCAAATCTCTTGCCCGCAGGAGTCAAAATGATGAGGTCGGTTTCTGGGCTCATCAATGGATCTAATGCCTTTCCCCAAACTTCAGGAAGCATCACCATTCCAGCGCCACCGCCATAAGGGGTGTCATCGACCGTGTTGTGATTGTCGTTTGAGAATGAACGTAGATCGTGGATTCCAAATTCAATTAAGCCTTGATCTTGTGCTTTACCAAGTAGGGATAGCTGCAAAGGTGCAAAGTAATCAGGAAAAATGGTTACTGCATCGATCTTCATTGCATGACCCCCGTAATTGCTGGAGGAATAACAACAACCTTCTTATTTGCGATATCGACAGTAGGCACTAGCTGATGGACAAAGGGAATTAACTGTTCGCCGTTGGGGGTCTTGATTGCAAGTAAATCTTGACCCGGAAGATTGATGACATCTGAAACTTCGCCAAACACATCCCCATTTTCAAGAACCGCTTGGCAACCAATTAATTGAAGGACGTGATACTCATCTTCATCATCGCTCACTTCATTGATATCGACATCGGCGTACAGCAAAGTGTTTCGTAGCTTTTCAACGCCGTTTCGATCAGTTATTCCCTCAAAGCCCAGTAACAAGATTCCGTTGTGAACGCGGCCAGAGATGATCTTGAGATTGCCATGGGTGTCTGTTTGAACTGTTGCACCAATGGCAAAGCGACGATCAGGTTCATCTGTACGAACCTCTATCGTCGCCTCACCAAGAATTCCGTGAGCGCGACCAATTCGCCCCACGAGCAAACGCATTGTTAGCGAACTTCGTCGGTCTCGATGAGATCGACGCGGACTGTACGTCCTGCGAGCGCACTTACAACTGTGCGAAGTGCTTTTGCAGTGCGACCATTACGACCAATGACCTTGCCGATATCTTCAGGGTTAACTCGAACCTCTAAAGTTGTTCCGCGACGTCCGCTTTTTTCAGCGACTACGACATCATCAGGGTTATCGACGATTCCCTTGACCAAATGCTCTAGGGCTTCATCCATCATGGTTATTCTGCAGCCGCTTCTTCTGCTGGAGTTTCAACAACTGCCTCTGCTGGAGTTTCAACAACTGCCTCTGCTGGAGTTTCAACAACAGCTTCTGCTACTGGAGCTTCTTCAACAACCGGAGCTTCAACAACAGGGTTCGCCTTAGCTGCAAGCTTCTCCTGTGCCTTCTTCTTCAATGTTGTCGCGCCTTCTGCAGGTTCTGCAGCCGCTGCCTTCATCGCTGCTTCGTAAGCAACAACCTTTCCTGGCTTTGGAGCTGCAACCTTAAGGGTTCCTTCTGTTCCAGGAAGTCCCTTGTGCTTCTGCCAATCGCCAGTCACCTTAAGCAAAGCCTCTACAGCTTCAGATGGTTGTGCACCAACGCCGAGCCAGTACAGAGCACGCTCTGAGTTGATCTCGATAAGTGATGGCTCTTGTCCTGGTACGTAGCGACCAATCTCTTCGATTGATAGACCATTACGTGCCTTGCGTGAGTCTGTAACTACAACGCGGAAAAATGGTGTGCGGATTTTGCCCATGCGCATTAAACGAATTTTTGTAGCCAAGAAAGTTGTACTCCTGTAAATGTGTGCCATGCGTATCAATCGCAGCGGGGTGCGCGATCAATTCATATGACTATCGAATTGTGGATGTTGCTGGGGGTAGAGGGCCCCGTCAACAGGTGCCCAATTCTGCCATTTAAGCCTTCAGATGCGAAATCGAGGGTTACTGCCCCTCTTCCTGCGCTCGCTTGGCAGGGTTTCCAGATTTGGACTTTTTCTTCTTGTTGACTGGGGCGTTGACCTTTGGCAAGGCGGGCATTCCCATGCCTGGTGGCATTCCAGCTGGCATGCCACCGTTTCGGACCTGCTTCATCATCTTCTGTGCAGCTGAAAAGCGGTCCACCAAATTGTTCACATCAGAAACTTTGCGCCCCGACCCCAATGCGATGCGTGCTCGACGGGATCCGTTGAGAAGCTTTGGTTCGCGACGCTCAGCAGGAGTCATTGATTGCACAATCGCCTTTGTGCGAACTATCTCGCCCTCATCAAAGTTTTCAATCTGCTTCTTCATCTGCCCTGCACCAGGGAGCATTCCTAGAAGCTTGGACATGTTGCCCATCTTCGACATAGCCTGCAACTGTTCCAAGAAATCTTCTAAGGTGAAATCTTCTCCACTTGCAAACTTGGCTTCGAGCTTTGCTGATGTATCGGAATCAAAGGCTTTCTTTGCTTGTTCAGCAAGGGTCGCAACATCGCCAAGACCCAAAATTCGAGAAGCCATTCGCTCAGGGTAGAAAATGTCGAACTCATGTAATTTTTCGCCCGTCGATGCAAACATGATGGG
>ERZ1022761.13-NODE-13-length-14462-cov-19.641771_pt1 | contig 14462 bp, 15 predicted proteins | sample MGYA00520860_ERZ1022761 | MGnify/ENA primary metagenome ERZ1022761 (study PRJEB33162, sample SAMN09537603) | freshwater metagenome | isolation source: freshwater | place: Canada:Alberta | collected 2017-07 | study: EMG produced TPA metagenomics assembly of the...
CAACTATCAAACCTACGGTTACTTCTTTTTCTAAATCAATTGGTCGAATATCACGTGGGTACGCCAGAGTTATATAAGGCTTCTTGGGGCGTAGTTCATATCCACCAGCAACATCAACAACCTCAAAGCCTGCCTGAAGTAACTCATCGCGGTACTTATCGGCTAAAGCAAAATCCTTCGCCGCACGTGCATCCATTCTTGCTTGAGCAAGGGCTGTTACTGAATCAGGAATACTCATTGAACAACTACCGCCTCTGACATGCCTAGAACTTGGACTCCAGCTGAAGTTGCGCTTAATTCAACAGTAATCTGATCGCCAATAACTTCTGTGACTACGCCAGATACTGTTAGATCAACGCTTTGATCAGCCGGAACAATCACCGGTTTGATGAATCGAGCTGAGAACTCTTTAACTGTCGCCGGTCCCCCGGCCCAATCAGAAACAAACTTTCCGACTAACGCCATCGTTAACATTCCATGTGAAATCACATTAGGCAAACCTACGGATACTGCAAACTCTTCATTTTGATGAATCGGATTTTGATCTCCACTTGCATTTGCATAAGCCTTGAGCATGGCGCGATCAATGAAAAAAACTTTCTCATCTACAACGGTTCCGATGTTAATCATGCGCGAACCACCAACGTTGACCAAGTCGAAACTACTAACTCATTATTGGAATGTAGATCTGATCGAACGCTGACAATTTCATTTCCAGCAGAAACTTTGTAGCTTTCAATAGTTGATGAACACTTGAATGAATCACCGGCAATAATTGGGCGCTTAATTTCAAAACGTTGATCGCCATGAACAACTCGAGACCAATCCAAACCAATTTCAGGACTAGATAAAATTTCTTGAGATTGTTCCAAGGTGATTCGAATGGAAAAAGTTGGAGGAGCTACTGTCGTATTACTTTCAGACAGGACAGCACAGAAGGCATTAATTTCAGATTGTGAAACAGTTACTAACTCTGCACCTTCAAAGGTGCGCCCGACCGAATCGGGATTGAGCATTAGCGAGTTTCGCGGTGAAGAGTTGAAGACTTGCAACGTGGACAGAACTTCTTAAGCTCCATACGGTCTGGATCGTTGCGGCGGTTCTTCTTTGTGATGTAGTTACGTTCTTTGCAATCCACGCATGCCATGGTGATCTTTGGACGTACGTCCGCGCTCTTGCTTGCCATGGTCTTACTCCTTCAGTCGATTACGAGAGGCTTAGGTTACCCGAGCCTGCACGTTGCGCGAAATTCACGCTTGTGGAACTAGTAGCGGAGGCGGGATTTGAACCCACGACACAGCGATTATGAGCCGCTTGCTCTACCAAGCTGAGCTACCCCGCCAAGGGTTGTGCGTTAGAAAGATAGGTACTTCTTGGTGAAGGACCTCTTTCGAGCCCCCCACCGGAATCGAACCGGTGACCTTTTCCTTACCATGGAAACACTCTACCGACTGAGCTAGGGGGGCGTTGATCGAGTGCTGAGCCTACCCGCTTACTTCGACTTTGGAAAAATTACCTTCTTATAGGGCTGGATTTAGCGTGATTTTGCCGGTGGTCTCGCGGCTAAGCATTGCCATATGAGCCTTAGTCGCCTGGCTCAGAGGATAGGTCGCGCCGATTACCGGCTTCAACTTTCCTTCAACAACCAACGCAAAGAGGTTTTCAATTACATCATTCATTAACTCTTTTTTACCAAAGCAATGTGACAACCAGAAACCTGTAATTGTCTTGCTTCCGCCCATGAGAGATGCAGGTTGAATCATTGATGGTGCAACACGTGATGCCATGCCGTATGTAACTAAACGTCCAAATGGAGCAAGAATTTCTAGACTGTCGTCAAAGGTTTTTCCGCCAACCATTTCAAGAATTAAATTAACTCGCTTGCCACCGTTTGCAGCTTTGATTGCATCGCCTAAGTTTTCTTGTGTTGCTTCGACTACTGCATCTGCCCCAAGTGAAGTTGCAAGTGCACGCTTTCCTTCAGAGGATGCAACTGCAATTACCTTTGCTCCCCACATCTTTGCTAACTGAATAGCTATTGTTCCAACGCCGCCAGCGGCTGCATGAACAACAACTGTTTCTCCTGGCTGTAAGTGACCAACAGTTTTCAAAATGTGCCATGCAGTCGAACCTTGAACCAACATGCACAAAGCTTGCTCATCAGATACGCCATCAGGAATTGGAATCATTGTTGAAGAATGGGTAATTGCTTTTTGTGCATATCCCCCACCATCAACCGGTGCAAGAACACGAACACCTTTTGAAGTTTTTCCAACAACTTCGATTCCGGGTACTAATGGAAGTTTCTGGGCTGACAGGTAAGAGTTTTCAGTTTGATGTGTATCGGCATAATTGATTCCAATTGCAGAGACTTCAATTAATTCAAAACCTTCGGCAGCTTTAGGATCTTCTAGCTCTACAAGGTGCATGACATCTGGACCACCAAATTCGGTGATCTGAATTGCTTTCATTTTCTTATCCTTTTGTAGAGCCGAGGGTTAAGCCTGATACAAACTGCTTACGCAGTACAAAGAAGACGATCAAAGTAGGCAGGGCTGCAATCGTCGCGCCTGCTGCTAAGAGGTTGTAATCCGTTACAAATTCGCCCTGAAGTCGACCCAGCGCTGATGTAATTGGGCGCTTTGAATCCGAGGACATGAGAACAAGTGCCCAGAAGAAGTCGTTGTAAATCCAAGTTGTCATGAGAACACCTAATGAAGCAAGCGCTGGGCGCAGCAATGGCAACATCACCTTTGTGTAGTGAGTGAAAACGCTCGCGCCATCAACCATTGCTGACTCGCTGATTTCTTTAGGAACAGTTTTCATGTAACTTGAAAGAACGAATGTTGCAAAGCCCATCTGGAACGCAACGTGAATTAGAACTACACCCCATGGTGAGTCATACAAAATGCGTGGCATTCCAACTGCTTTACCCAAAGTGATGTACATCTTGAACACTGGGATAAATACAAGCTGTGCTGGAAGAAGGTTTCCTGCAGTGAAAAGTAACAACAGTGAAACATTCCACTTAAATGAATAACGGCTAACTACGAACGCAATCAGTGAGCCAAAGAAAAGTGTTAGGAATACGGCAGGAATTGTGATCGCTGCGGTGTTCCAGAAGTACAGAGGCAAATCCATGCGTGAGATTGCTTCGGTGTAGTTATCCAAGTTCAAAGTCTTTGGAACTGAGAACAAACCATTTGCGCGAACATCCTTGTATGGACGTAATGAAGTCCAGATAGTCCAAGCAATTGGGAAGATCCACACAAGGGCAAAGATTCCGATGAACAAGGAAATAAAGCGATCCTTAACCTTCTGCTTGTTCTTGTACTTAGCAGCGGCTTGTGCGAGTTCTAGATCTACGCTCATTGGACATCACTCTTAAAGGTTGTGCGTAGGTACGCAATGATTGGACCGATTGACAGTGCAAAGAGAATTACCGCGTAAGCCGCACCCTTCATGGATGCTCCTTCGCCAGCGATATTCTGGAAAACCAAGGTACCCAGGATTGGGAAGCCCGCGGATGAGCCATAAATAATGTAAACAATGTCGAATGCACGTAGCGATTCAATGATCGTAATAACGATAACAATGATGTTTACAGGCTTCATTGAAGGGAAAATGACCTTCTTAAAGGTCTGCCACTCTGTAGCGCCATCTAGGGCTGAAGCCTCGCGAAGCGCGGCATCTACTGACTTTAAGCCAGCTAAATATAAAAGCATGATGTAACCGATATGTCGCCATGAGGCGATGGTCAAAATGACATAAATGTTGATGTCGTAATTACCAAAAAACGAGATCGCGTTATCAATATCGCGGCCCATTAATCCATTAACAAAACCATCTGGACGCAACAAGAAGTTCCAGATAATTCCGGTAACCGCTAATGAAAGTACAACAGGTAAGTAGTACGCAGTTTCATAAAACTTGTGTCCGCGGATCTGGCGATCAATTTGGTACGCAAGCAAAATTCCTAGAGGTGTTGCAATTAATCCAAACCAACCGAGCCAAATGATGTTGTTCTTGAGCGCCTCCCAAAAAGCTGGAGTGTCAAAGAAAATATTTTTGTAGTTTGCGAGCCCTGCCCACTTGATACGGCTGATTGAAATTCCAGACCAGTATGTAAATGAAAGAAGAATTGTTAGAACCGCTGGAATCCACACAAGTAGAAGGTGGAAGAAAAGCGGAATACCTACGAATGCACTAAGAGTTGTGCGATCTGCCTTGGAAAAGGCTCGACGGCGAGAGACCTTACTGCTGTCTTTCGCCGTCGAGCTCATACTTGTAACCCTATCTCTAATTGAACTTAATTGTTAATTAAAATGAATTAATTAAAATTAAGCTAGAGGAGGAAGTGCATCCCACTGTGACTGCAAAGTATCTTGGATCTTTGCAACGTCCTTTGGATTCTTGAACCATGACTGGATTGCTGGACCAACAACTGGGCCTGCGAAGTCTGGACGAGTATCGCGATCAAGGAACTGAGTGATGTACTTTGCTTCAGCCATAACAGCAAGCTGTTCCTTCTGGAAAGCATCGTATGTAGATGTGTCCTGGCCCTTGTTTGCAGATGTCATCGGAATAAGTGCTCCGTTTGCATCCTTCGCAGCAAGAGTTGCGTTTACACCTTCCATGTCGCCAGCAAACTTCAAGAAGTCTGCTCCGCCATCATTATTTGTACCGTTTGCAGCTACACACCAACCATCGATAGGTGCATCGATAGTGTCGCGGCCGTGCTCTGGGTTGATTTCTGGGAATGGAATGATTGAAAGGTCAGCGTAATCAGCTTCTGACTGCTCCTTGAAGTTTCCACCGAACCATGAACCCATAAGCATTGATCCAGCCTTCTTCTGTAGAAGAAGCTGCATAGCTCCATCCCACTCGAGATCTAGAACGTTTGGATTCATGTAAGGGATCAACTGCTCCCAGTGACTAAATACTTCTGTGACCTTTGCATCTGTCCACTTTTCGCGGCCAGCAAGTAGGTCAACGTGGAACTGGTAACCATTGATACGAGCATTAAGAATGTCGAATGTTCCCATTGCTTCCCAGCCGCCCTTATCTCCGGCAGCGAAACCAACAAGACCCTTCTTCTTCATGCCATCAAGCATCTTTAGGTATTCATCCCAGTTTGTTACGTTGTCAGCATTCAATCCCAAGTCAGCAAACATTGACTTACGGAAGTGAAGACCCCATGGGTACCAAGACTTTGGAACGAAGTACTGCTTGCCATCAAGACCTGTTGAAGCGATCTTGTAGCTCTCGTCATACTGATCGCCAATTGCGTCCCATACGCCAGTTAGATCTGCAAGCAGACCCTGCTCTGCGAAGAACTGCATGCGATATCCAGCCATCCACTCAAAAGTATCGTCAGGTGTTCCCTGTAGGTACTGTGAGAGGTTGTTCTGGAATGCATTTGACTCAGTTGCGTTGTACTTAACTTCGTTGCCTGTCTTCGCTGTGTACGCAGCAATTAAAGCTTCGTTTTGTGCTGTTGGGCCTGCATCAACAGAGCGTGCTCCGTATGCAAGAGGTCCGGTTGCCTTGTCACCGCATCCTGCAAGTAGTGATCCACCTGCTGCGATTCCTAAACCACCAACTGCAGCACCCTTGAGTACTGAGCGGCGGGAAATGCCATTATTTAGATCTGACATCATCGTCCTTTTCTATTAATTGAGCCTTCGAAGGTCATTGGGTTTTGAGGGGTCAAATCCCTTGGACTCCATGAAATGTACGCCTGGGCAGGCTTAATTAATAGGAAGTACAGGTAACAAAAAGGTCACGTTTACGCCTGAAACCATGCAATAAAGCCCCGAAATGTCACCAAAAAGCGGACATCTCAGCAGATGGACTACTTGCCAAAAAGCTTGCTGAAAAAGCCTGGTTCTTTGGGGTCATTTGCATGCCCTTGGCAGCGATCTTTCTTTGCTACACCCTTGAGAGCGATCTCAACATGCTGGCCACATCCAGACCATGATGGCTTTCCACATTTACGACAAGTTGTTCTGCTGCACATTTTTTTCTCTTTTCTTTTTGATTGAAATTACTTAGTTGCTGATGGTGAATTGATCCACGTTAAGTAGCCGCCATCTAGGTTTACTGGATTAAAGCCAAGCTCCTTTAACAACATCGAACCCGTGTGTCCGCGCAATCCAACTTGGCAATTAACAAGAAGATTTTTGTTTGCTAATTCCTTGTAGCGATCTCGAATTTCATCCACTGGAATATTTATTGCACCAGGAATAATTCCTCTCCCGCATTCAGATTCAGAACGAACATCTACAAGTTGATATCCCTTTTCGCGGTATGCATCGATTTCATGCCACTGAGCTACTTTTGAAACCCCTGACAAAACATTCTCTGCGACATAACCCAACATGTTGACTGGATCTTTGGCTGAACCAAAAGGTGGTGCGTATGCAAGTTCTAGATCTGCAAGCTCTGGTGCGGTGATTCCTCCACGCATTGCAGTAGCGATGACATCGATTCGCTTATCTACTCCCTCAATTCCAACACCTTGAGCTCCAAGAATTTCACCTGACTTGGGATCAAAGATCAGCTTCAAGGTCATTTGCTTTGCATCTGGGTAGTAGCCGGCATGTGAGTTTGGATGAATATGAATCGCTTGATGTGGAATGTTTGCAGCTGTAAGGCGCTTTTCATTCCAACCAGTTGTAGCAATCATTAAATCAAATACCTTTACGATCGCTGTACCAATTGTCTTTACTGGACGAACCGATAAGCCACAGATGTGATCAGCAACAACGCGACCATGGCGATTTGCAAGATTTGCCAGTGGCACCAGCGTTGCATTTCCATCAAGTGCATCGGTCTTTTCAGCCGCATCTCCCACCGCGTAAATATCAGGGGTACTGGTGCGATTAAAGTCGTCGACCTTGATGCCATTGCGTGTGCCAATCTCAAGACCCGCAGCCTTCGCCAAACCGATTTCTGGTCGAACTCCAATTGCCAAAATAACAATCTCGGCGGGTAATACATCGCCATTTGCCAACTCAACAGAGTCAGCAGATATTTTCACAACGCTTGAACCAAGGCGAAGATCAACTCCGTGCGAACGCATCTCTTTTGAAACCAAAGTTGCGAGTTCAGGATCTAATGGCATCAACACTTGATCGGTTGCTTCGACTAGTGCGGTTGGAATTTTGCGATGAACAAGATTTTCAGCAATCTCTACTCCGATAAAGCCGCCACCAATTACAACCGCGCTTGATGGTTGCTTACCAACGCTTGCAGCGATTTTTTCTACATCTTCCACGGTACGCAAAGTCATTCCGCGTTCAATGCCTGGAATAGGTGGGACAACTGGTGATGCACCAGGACTTAAAATCAATTTGTCATAATCAAGTTCATCGGTTTGCCCAGTGATTAAGTTTTTGATCGCGACAACCTTTTTACTTGGGTTAATTGCAAGAACTTCAGTACTAACTCGGACATCTAAACGAAAACGAGCATGCAGACTTGCAGGAGTCTGAAGAAGTAGATCCTTTTCCTCCGCAATGACACCACCTACGTAATATGGCAAGCCACAGTTCGCATACGAAACATGGCCACTTTTTTCAAGAACAATAATCTCTGCCGATTCATCTAGTCGACGCAAACGGGTAGCAGCAGACATTCCACCAGCAACGCCTCCGATAATGATTACGCGCATTAGTTATTCACCAAAGGCAATCCAGCATTTGCCCAATCAATGACGCCTCCATTGAGGTTATAGACATTGTGGAAACCTGCATCATGCATGACTTTCACAGCCTGCCCAGAGCGATTACCGCTCCGGCAATAAACCGCGTATGTCGCGTTCTTATCTAAAGCTGCGATTTCGTTTTCAAAGTTTCCACTTTGGAAATCGATGTTTTTTGCTCCATCGATGTATCCACCCATGAACTCTCCTGGTGTGCGAACATCCAAAGTGATTACTCCGGCTTCGGCGACTTTGGCAGAAAACTCTTTTACGCCGAGATCGACGGCAGATGAGCTGCTTGAACAGCCAGCTAAGAGCAGGATAGATCCGATGAGTGCGATTACTTTTTTCACTGTTGATCCCCTATGCAAGACTTAAGAATAGTTTTTGGAGCTGTGCTGTGACCGCATCAGAGTTGTTCTTACCTTCAACAATGCACTCTTTGAGGCTGGCAGAAATCAAGGTAAAAGCAGCTGTGTTTACAGCTTTGGATACAGCTGACATCTGAGTCACGATCTCATCGCAGTTACGGCCTTCTTCCAACATGCGGGCTACCGCACCTAACTGACCTTGAGCGCGCTTAATTCTCTTGGCAATTGCAGCGATCTGCTCTTCATCAGATAAAACATGAGCAACTTTCTTGGTTGCCATGATTAGCACTTACAACGATCAGCTTCAGCAACGCCAGCTAGCGCTTCTTCAATGTGCTGTCCGCATCCTGACCAAGTGGCCTTCTTGCATACATGACAAGTAACTTGTGAACACATGTTAAAACTCCTTAGTTCAATTGACTAAGGCAAAAGTACCATACCCCCGGGGGTATCTGTCAAAGACCCGTGATCTTTACCGCGGCGAGGGCTACCCCAGCCACAATCACCCAGGCCAGCATTCCCATGGCCATAGGGCGTGGGCCGATCGCACGAATCGCCCTCCAGCGAACTCCTGAACCAAGAGCAACTAAGCCAGCGCCTAGCATCAACTTGCTGAGCAACACAATGTTGTCATGGAGACCGTCATTGATATCAACAATGTTGTTTAGCGTTGCAACCGCGATAAATCCAAGAACAAAATACGGAATCAACGGCACTTTGGCCGACGCAACTTCTTGCTTACCCTGTGATGTCAACCAACGTCGATGACGCAAAGACAAAATCAAAACAATCGGGGCAAGCAAACAGACGCGCGCTAACTTCACAACGATTGCGTACTTGTCAGCGTCATCCCCCCAAACCGATGCCGTTGCAACAACCTGGCCAACATCGTGAACCGCAGCACCAGCCCAAGCACCAAATTCACGTGTATCTAAATTCAGTGCATGTCCAATCAAAGGCAACATGAAGATTGAGAGAGTTCCACACAATGAAATTAAGCCAATTGCATAAGAGGTCTCTTCTTCAGTTGCACGAGTTTGAGGTTTGATCGCTGCAACTGCGGTTGCTCCGCAAACACCAAAGCCAACGCCGATGAGAAGCCCGAGCTCACCAGACATCTTGAAAAGTCTTGAAAGACCAAGTATTCCGAAGATAGTAAAGGTAACCACGATGACAACGGTGATTACGCCCTTAAGACCGATCTCCTTTAGTGAGACAACACTTACTTGTGCACCCAAAAGGGCAACACCGATACGCATAACTGTCTTGCTTGAGACTTTGGTTGCAGGTGCAGCAAAAGCTGGCCACTGTGCAAAGTTTGCAACTAAGAATCCAAATCCCACACACAATGCAAGCGGGCTAATTGCCGATTGCATATTGTTGATTTGAAATGCGATAGCAACTAGTAAGCCAATTAGGCCAAACCCCGGTGCATAAGTCTTAACCATTTAGAAACCCAGCTGAGAAAAGACTTGATCGGTAATGGTTATTTCATCATCAAGGTTGAGCTTTTCTGGATTTACGCGGTTTGCGCCAGGAAGTCGTCCCCCTGCGGCATTTACCTCTGCTGCAAACTCGCTGGTGCGATTATTAGCGCCATCTACAGATAATTTGGCTGCATCAATAGCAATAACAAAGTGAGAGATCTGCTGGGGAAGCGCATCTTGGCTAGCTGCAAACATATCTGGAATGTTCTTTGCAAGCGTTGGCCCAATCAACATTCCTGTCAGTGACTCAACTAGTACTGCAACTGCATATCCCTTGACGCCACCAAGTGGTGCCAACATTCCTGCAAGAGCTTCCTTGGCATCGGTTGTAGGTGCACCATCTTTTGTAAATGCCCAACCTGGCTCTAATTCAGCACCAGCTTGCGCCTTTGCTTGAATCTTTCCTCGAGCAACCGCACTTGTTGCAAGATCCACAACTGTTGGTGGATTGGTGGGAATACCTGCAGCAAGTGGTGAAGTAGATAGTAAAGCTTTGTTTCCACCCCACGGTGGCATAACAGCAGGTCCTGTACTAAATGCAATTCCAACTAAGCCGCGATTAATCATTGGCCAGACATAAATTCCAAGAGCACCACAGTGATTGGAGCGACCAACACCAACTGCTGCAATTCCATTGACCATCGCGCGCTCTGACGCTAATTCAGCAGCTTTTTGAAGTTGCCAATGACCTAAACCGTCATCGCCATCAAATACAACAAGACTTGGCAAATCTGTAACAACCTTTAGCTGTGCATCCGGTTTGATTCCACCAGCTTGCAAACGAGAAAGATAAAACGGAAGTCGCATTAAGCCGTGGCTACCGATCCCCCAACGATCACTTGCAACGATGCATCGTGCTGTTGTAGCAGCTTCTTGTGATGGAACTCCTGCCGCTTCAAGCAAGGCTTGTGCTTTTGCGATTGCTGAACCAACAGTCAACTGAGGCATTTAGTTACTACTTTCCTTTAACGCCCCCACTGCATGTGTGGCAGGCTTTGAGTTCAGAACTAATTCGATATTTGCGGTCAAGATCTGATTGATTCGAAGCTGACTTTCCTTGGTAATTCCGGCTACGTGAGGAGTCAAAATCAGGTTAGGAATCTGTTCCATTTCGCCCTTCACTGGAGGCTCCTGCGCACGTACATCAAGTGCAGCCCCAGCAATGGTTTTAGCCTTTAGGGCGGCCATTAAGTCCGCCTCGTTAATGACCTCGCCACGACCAACGTTGACGATAATCGCATCAGGCTTCATCAAGCTAAGAGTCTGTGTGTTTATCGTTCCGTTGGTTTCTGGTGTTGAAGGCATATGAATACTTACAACATCGCTGCGCTTAAGAACATCTTCAAAGGTTGTTAATTCAATTCCTGAAAGATTCTTTGCATAAGGATCAAAGCCAATGACCTGGCAATTAAAACCTTGAATGAGTTTTGCGGTTGCAACACCTGTTGCTCCGCAGCCCAGTAATCCCCACGTCAAACCAGAAAGTTCACGTCCCGGTGTGCGAACCCAACCACCCTCACGTGTTGCTACATCATGGCCGGGAATGTTGCGCAGAAGAGAAAGTGCTAAACCAAGAGTTAACTCACCAACGCTTACTGCGTTTGCGCCAAGACCTGCAACTACTACAACACCGGCAGCATCGGCAGCTTTCAAATCAATATTGTCGAGGCCAACACCAGCACGTGCAATAACTTTCAATTTTGGTGCAGCGGCAATTACATCGGCCGTTACCTTTGTTCTGTTGCGCACAACTAGTGCAGTTGCATCCTTAAGTGCGGCCTTGAGTTCTTCTGGGTTACTCCACAAATCATCATTACGAGTAATGGGAAAACTCCCTTCCAGTGCTTGGAAGGGAGTTCCCCATACATCTTCAGAAATCAGAATCATTATGCAGAGATGTACAACTTCGTGAATGTGAATTCGCGGTGGCCCATAACTTCAGCCTTGCATAGACGACCGTTAACGGTGTCATAAATGACATCCATCATCATGTCGCCAGCCTTAGTTAAGTCATACTCGTAACGAAGCAAACCTGAAACATCAAGATCGATGTGCTCAGTCATTGACTTAGCTGTCTTGATATTTGCAGTTAACTTCAAAACAGGAACGATTGGGTTACCAATAACATTTCCTTGACCAGTTGGGAACAAGTGAATTACAGCGCCACCAGCAGCCATAAGAGTTACGCACTCAGCCGCTGCAGATGATGAATCCATGAAGTACAGACCCTTGTTCTTTGGATCTGGCATTTCTGCAGGCTTAAGAACGCCTACAACTGGGACGGAGCCAGTCTTAGCGATATTTCCAAGAGCCTTTTCTTCGATAGTTGTTAATCCACCAGCGATGTTTCCTTGTGTTGGCTGCGAACCAAGAAGGTTTGCACCAGTTGCTTCAATAACCTTGATGTAGTTGTCGTAAGTGACTTGGAACAAATCGCGAGTTGCTGCATCGATGCAACGCTCTGCGATGAGGTGCTCGCCACCGGTTAGCTCTGAAGTTTCTCCAAAGAAAACAGATCCGCCCGCTTCAACCCAGCGATCAACAGCTTGAGAAGTTGTTGGACAAGATCCGAGACCAGATGTTGTGTCTGATTCTCCGCACTTGATTGACATGATCATGTCGCCCATTTCAGCTTCTGTGCGAACAAGACCAGATGCATCTTGCAAGAACATAGCTGCGACGCGGCTAGCTTCCTGAATTACTTGTAGGTCGCCCTTGCCTTCGATTGAAAATGCTGCAACTGGCTTACCAGTCTTAGCAATTCCATCTGCAACACGTTGTGTCCACTTTGGTTCGATACCAATAACAACAACCGCTGCAACGTTAGCGTTAACGCCAGTTCCAATGAGTGTGTCAAAGGTTAGTTGTAGATCTTCACCAAACTGCAGGCGACCAAATGCGTGAGGTAATGCCAAAGTGCCTGGAATAACCTTTGCGACTGCTTCTGCAGCTGCATTAGAAAGATCATCGAGAGGCAAAATAATTACGTGATTGCGGATACCCATAGTGCCGTTTTCGCGGCGGTATCCCATTAAGCGCGGCTTGCTTCCCATCGATAACTCCTCATGTTGTGTGTGTGAATGTAATCGCCCTTTTTGATGGCAGCTGATGCAAGTCCGACTTTGATGCCGTACTTAATGATTGCGTCGCCCTCAGCAAGATCTGTGAGTGCAAATTTGTGTCCTAGAGGAATCGCGTGGTTAAGCACCGCGGTGCCCTCGGTTCCTTCCTTCACGGAACGACCGTGAAGAGTTCCTGGTTGCAGATCTTCCATCGCAACAGCGACATTGTCGCCATCGTGGTGGAGCAGATACTGCGGTGGAGTTATTGCCATATCTACACAAGCCTCTCTTCGCATATAAATGGGTAGTGGTCTGACCTCTTGCTGGAGTCTAGGACAGTTGAGCGTGTTTCGTCTACCCCCCTGCCCAAATTTCTTGAAGTGGTCTAACCTGTTGCCATGAAATCAGAGCTTCGTTACGGCATTATCGGCGCGGGCAGCATGGGCCGCGAGCACATTGAGAACATCAAGGTCATGGGTGGAGCGACCGTCACAGCGATCAGCGACCCTCATGTGCCATCTCAGGAAGCCGCCCTGGCCATGGCCCCCGGAGCCACAGTTTTCACCGATCATCGCGCGCTGCTCGATTCAGGATTAATCGATGCTGTTGTTATCGCTACACCTAATGACACACATGCAGCAGTTTTGAAGGATGCGCTTGAAACAGATTTGGCTGTCTTCGTTGAAAAGCCACTTGCTACAACTGTTGAAGATTTGAAATCAATTCTTGCCTGGGATGACAAGCGCAGCGCGATGACATGGATGGGTCTTGAGTACCGTTTCATGCCACCAGTTGCTGAAGCAATCGCTCGAGCACAAGAAGGCGAAGCTGGAAAGATCCACCAAGTTTCAATCCGCGAACACCGTGAGCCTTTTTATCCAAAGGTTGATAATTGGAATCGTTTTGCAGAACGCACTGGTGGAACCCTTGTCGAAAAGTGTTGTCACTACTTCAACTTGATGGACATCGTTGTTGGAGAAACACCTGTTCGTGTTTTTGCCTCAGGCGGTCAGAGCGTCAACCATTTGGATGAAAAGTACGATGGCAAGCAAGCAGATATGTTGGATAACGCATTTGTTGTTCTCGAATACGCAAATGGTGCACGCGGTATGTTGGATCTGTGCATGTTTGGTGAAGGATCTTTTGATAAAGAGATTCTGACAATTGTCGGCGATGAAGGAAAGATTGAATCATTCCTACCGTCACAGGTACTGCGCGCTTCACGTCGCGACTCAATTGGAAAGCTTTCAGGTTGGAAGACAGGTGCAGCACGCACCCCTGGAAGCGAGCAAAAGATTATTCATAACTACGATGTGAAGTACATGGGCCACCACTACGGTGCTTCTTACATCGAACACACAAAATTCCGTGATGCGATCCTTAACTCAACTCCGGCTGAAGTTACCTTGAAAGATGGAGTAACTAGCGTTGTAACCGGCCTTGCTGCTCACAAGAGCATTAATGAAGGCCGAGTTGTTGAGATCAAAGAGCTCTGGGGCTAATGCATAAAATCATCCTCGATACCGATATCGGTACCGATGTGGATGATGCGCTTGCTTTAGCCGTTCTCTTGGGCTCAAAAGAGGTTGATTTAAAAGGGATAACCACTGTTTATGGTGATGTACGTCTGCGTTCTCAAATTGTTATGAATCTATGCTCATTGGCGGATAGAGAAATCCCTACATTTATGGGGAACGATAAAACTATTTCTGGTCGCGAAGTGTGGATGTCAGGTTCAGAAGGTAAGAACTTCAATGACTTACATTATTTTTCCCCACAATTTAAATCAGCTGTGGACTTCATCATCGAAGAAGTGACTGCTCAACCTGGATCAATT
>ERZ1022761.14-NODE-14-length-12866-cov-19.828351_pt1 | contig 12866 bp, 11 predicted proteins | sample MGYA00520860_ERZ1022761 | MGnify/ENA primary metagenome ERZ1022761 (study PRJEB33162, sample SAMN09537603) | freshwater metagenome | isolation source: freshwater | place: Canada:Alberta | collected 2017-07 | study: EMG produced TPA metagenomics assembly of the...
CAACCGGTCCGCAAGGCATTCAAGGTTTAACAGGACCGGTGGGTGCTGTTGGTGCAGCTGGTGCAGTTGGAGCAAAAGGTGAAACAGGAGCTACTGGTGCTGCGGGTTCTGTTGGTGCAACTGGTCCGCAAGGAGTTCAAGGAGTTAAAGGTGACACCGGTGCAACAGGTGCAACTGGTCCCGCAGGTGCAACAGGTGCTGCAGGCCCAACAGGTCCAACTGGTGCACAAGGTTTAACTGGATCAACTGGTGCAACGGGTCCGGCAGGACCACAAGGTGATGCAGGAATTTCTTACGCTAAGTTTGCAACAGTTCCGAATATCACTTTGGCTACAGGTGTTGATGGAAATACAAATTCAAATGTTTTCTTCACAGCTGATACTTCAGGCAATTACACATTTGAAGTATTGCTTTCAGGGGTAATTGGAATTCCAAACCAGATGAAACTTTATGCCGAAATAACTTCTGGAAATATGGCGATTGGAAATCAATTCACCGTTGCGAGCGATTCAACTTCAGGGGTTAACGGAGTTTCTGGAAGGCAATATGGATTCAGGATCATTGGGGCAGTTGCTAACGTAAGTTCTGGAACAACGTTCTCTGTACGTGTGGGAATCAACAACGCGGTGGATTCGGTCAACATAACCTTCATGGGCCGAGCCCTCATCAACAAGGTGGGGTCCATCGGATAAACAATCTGGAGCGGGTGACCGGGATCGAACCGGCATGGCCAGCTTGGAAGGCTGGGGCTCTACCATTGAGCTACACCCGCGGGTGCATGGGCTAAAGGTACTGGGTCGGTAATCAGAGTGCGAAATCTGGTTTAGACTCCTGCCTTGCGCCTCGGGGCGTAGCGTAGTGGCTAGCGCGCCTGCTTTGGGAGCAGGAGATCGGGAGTTCGAATCTCCCCGCCCCGACCAGTTTGTCTCGGTAATCACCACATCCACATAGGAGCACTTAGTGAAAAGTTCAGTAGAAGTTCTATCTCCAACTCGCGTTCGTCTTGATGTTGAAGTTGCTTACTCTGAGCTTGAGTCACATGTAGCTAACGCTTACAAGAAGGTTGCTGCACAGGTAAACATTCCTGGTTTCCGCAAGGGAAAAATTCCTGCATCAATGATCGATCAGCGCGTTGGTCGTGGAGCGGTTATCGATGAAGCAATCAACACAGCTCTTCCAGAGTTTTACGGACAAGCAGCTCGTGAGCACAAGGTTGCAGTCATTGGTCGTCCAGAAGTTGATGTTAAAGAGTTTGTAGATAACGACAAGCTTGTCTTTACTGTTGAGGTTGATATCCGCCCAGAGGTAAAGCTTCCAGATTTCTCAAAGATCACAATCGAAGTTGATGATGTGAAGGTTGAAGATTCAGATGTTGATGAGCAGATCGAATCATTGCGCACACGTTTTGGAACTCTTACAACTGTAGAGCGCGAAGTGAAGATGGGTGACTTTGCAACTCTAGATATGACCGCTTACATCAATGGCGAAGAGGTTGATGGCGGCCAAGCAAATGACATTTCATATGAAGTTGGTTCAGACAAGATGATCGATGGTCTCGATGAGATCTTGATCGGAATGAAGACCGGCGATGTAAAGCAGTTTGAAACTCAACTTGTTGGACAGCAAGAAGGAGAAAAGGGCGAAGTAAAGGCAACAGTTAAGGCTGTTAAGGAGCGCGAGCTTCCACCAGTTGATGATGCATTTGCAAAGCTTGCTTCTGAGTTCGACACACTTGCAGAGCTAAAGGCTGACTTTGTTGTTCGCCTAGAGCGCGTCAAGAAGATGGAACAAGGTGCACAAGCACGCGACCGTCTAGTAGAGAAGTTGCTTGCTGATAACGAGATTCCAGTTCCAGATAACTTGGTTGAGCTAGAGGTAAATGATCACCTTGAAGGCGAAGGCCGCATGGAAGATGCAGAACACCGCGCTGAAGTTGATGGCCAGGTTCGTGCATCTCTAAAGTCAGATTTCCTACTTGATGCAATCGTTCAGACTGAAGATGTTCAGATCACTGAGATTGAGCTGACCGAGTACTTGGTCCGCACCTCACAGCGTTACGGAATGGCGCCACAGCAGTTTGCTGAGGAGCTTCAGAAGGCTGGACAGATTCAGCAGCTAGTTGCCGAGGTAACTCGCGCAAAGGCGCTTGCTTCAGTTCTTGGTCGCATCACCGTTAAGGATGCTTCAGGCAATGTGATTGATCTCGAGGCGCTCGCACCTAAGGCTGCGAACCCTGCTGATCTAGTCGAAGAGGCGTAAAAACCTTCTCCACGCTCTGCCTACAGCGAACAGAGCGCAGTTCACGCATCTATTTCCCATAATCGGGAAGCATTTGGCCTGCTTAATTGTTAGGGTCACTACAGGTAAAAATTACGGGAGGCCCATCAGTGGAGACAGATAGCAAGATGAGAGACCAGATCTACAACCGCCTGCTTGAAGAGCGGATTGTTTTCTTGTCAGGTGAAGTTCGCGATGACATGGCCAACATGGTCTGTGCTCAGCTACTTCTACTTTCTTCACTCGATACCAAGAAAGATATTTTCTTGTACATCAACTCTCCAGGTGGATCAGTAACTGCAGGTATGGCGATCTACGACACCATGGAGCTAATTCCAAATGATGTTGCGACTGTAACTTTCGGAATGGCTGCATCAATGGGTCAGTTCCTTCTTACATCAGGAACAAAGGGCAAGCGTTACGCAACTAAGAGCTCACGTATCTTGATGCACCAGCCACTTGGTGGAATCGGCGGAACAGCAATTGATATTCGTATTCAGGCAGAGCAGATGGCGATCACAAAGCAGACACTCTCTGAATTAAACGCGCTACACACTGGCCAGACTCTAGAAAAGATTCTTGCTGACTCAGATCGCGACAACTGGTTCAACGCAGATGATGCAAAGGGCTACGGCTTTGTCGATCACGTCGTTACATCTTTGGGACAGATCACTGGAGGAAAAGCGTAATGAATAAGATTCAAGAGATTACTTCACGCTACGTACTTCCAACTGTTGAAGAAAAGACAGCGTACGGATACAAGCGTCAAGATCCATACACAAAGCTTTTTGAAGAGCGCATTATTTTCTTAGGTCAGCCAATTGATGACACCGTTGCAAACGATGTCATGGCGCAGTTGTTGACTCTGGAATCAATGGATCCAGATCGCGACATCATGATTTACATCAACTCACCTGGTGGCTCATTTACTGCGCTAACAGCTATCTACGACACCATGCAGTTCGTTCGCCCAGACATCAGCACAATTTGCTTGGGTCAGGCAGCATCTGCAGCGGCAGTAATCCTTGCTGGTGGAGCAAAGGGCAAGCGTTACGCCCTTGAGCACTCACGTATTTTGATTCACCAACCTTCATCAGAAGGTGGCGGACAGGCTTCAGATATCGAAATCCAGGCACGCGAAATCGATCGCATTACTCGTTTGCAGGAAGATCTTTTGTCTCGTCACGTTGTTAAGTCAGCTGAAGAGATTCGCAAAGATATCGAGCGCGACAAGATTCTTACCGCAACAGAGGCTGTTGAGTACGGAATCATCGATCAAGTTCTTGCTTCACGAAAGGCAAAGAAGTAACCACTTCTACTCTTGCGTGAAACTATTTGAGCCGGGCTCCCTTTGGTCATACAAGGGGTACCGGCTCTTTTGGTTATCAAACACAATTTTTGTTTTCGGCGCATCCGCTTTTCCTATTGCTCTTGCCGTAACTGTTCTTGATGCAGGTGGAACCGCAACCTCTCTAGGTTTAATCCTTGGTGCGCGTGTTTTATCTGGAGTTGTTTTTGCTCCCTTTGCAGGCGTCTGGGCGGATCGTTTGCCGCGCCGAAATGTCATGATCGGTGCAGATTTATTTAGATCAGCAGTTGTTATCTCTATGGTTTTTGTCTCCGCACCATCGATGCCGCATTACTTATTAGGGCTCGCAGTTTTCTTGATGGGTGTTGGCGATGCATTTGGTGCCGCCGCAGCTGGTGCAATCGTTCCAAGCCTTGTTCCAGATGAAAAACTTCCGGCGGCAAATGTTGCTCGAAATATCAGTACCAAAGGTGCGACCATCATCGGTCCAGGTATCGGAGGAGCAGCTGTATTTCTCGTCGGCGGTCGATTCACATTTATCTTCACCGCTTTCGCTTTCGCTTTGGGAACATACTTCTTGTTCAAAATTCAAGAAGATATCAACGGCAACAAAAAAGATAGAGAACCTTTCTTTACTGAGCTAAGAGAAGGCCTACGCACCGTACGGGACATCCCATGGATTGGTGCGATGATTGTGATGGCATCACTTCAGTTAATGGTTGTAATCGCTGCAGAGACGGTTTTACTACCCGTGATTACACGACGTGAATTTGATTCCAACACACCTTTTGCTTTATCTGCGGCTGCATTTTCAGTGGGCTCAATTATTTCAGCGGTTCTGTGCGTGAAGATAAAGGTCAAGCACGAAGGTTATGTTTCGATCTTTGTCTGGATGTTCATCATCATCGCTCCATTAGCTTTAGTTTTCCCGATTTCAGGAACCTTCATCGTTATTGCATATCTGCTCGCTGGTTTTTCAGTGGGTCCTTGGGAAGCATGGTGGTCTTCTGCGGTGCAGCGAGAAGTTCCACCTCACTTGCAAGGTCGAGTCTTCTCGATTGATCACATGGGTACAGCGGGATTAATGCCGATCGGAATGGCGTTAATCGGTCCAGCGGTGGCCTTGTTTGGCGAGAAAGAGTTGTTAATTGGAGCATCGGTATTCCATGTATTAATCGGATTAGCCGTCCTTCGAGTACCTGGCGTTAAGGATATGAAGATGCCAAAGAAAGAAATTGATCCTGATTATTCTCACGGCGAACAGAAGTAAGCGGGAAAACCCCAGCGTAAAACCCGCTCAGAATCTAAACTTCGAGCATGACAAGAATCGGTGAAACTAGCGATCTGCTGAAGTGTTCCTTCTGCGGCAAGACCCAGAAGCAGGTTAAGAAGCTCATTGCCGGTCCTGGCGTTTATATCTGTGATGAATGTATCGAACTGTGTAACGAGATCATCGTTGAAGAGCTCAGCGAGGCAAGTTCACTCGGTTTATCTGAACTACCAAAGCCACAAGCGATCTTTGAATTTCTCGATCAATATGTAATCGGACAAGAGCGCGCAAAGAAATCTTTATCTGTTGCGGTGTACAACCACTACAAGCGCGTCCAAAGCGGAGACAGCGGTCGTGAAGATGCAATTGAATTAGCGAAGTCAAACATTTTGATGCTTGGACCAACAGGTTGCGGTAAGACTCTTATGGCGCAAACTTTGGCTCGCATGCTCAATGTTCCTTTTGCAATCGCTGATGCAACCGCACTTACCGAGGCTGGTTACGTTGGTGAAGATGTCGAAAACATTTTGCTCAAGCTTTTACAAGCAGCTGATTACGATGTGAAGAAGGCTGAAACTGGAATCATCTACATCGATGAGATCGATAAGGTAGCTCGTAAATCTGAGAACCCATCAATCACTCGCGATGTTTCAGGTGAAGGTGTTCAGCAAGCGCTCTTGAAGATTCTTGAAGGAACTGTTGCATCTGTTCCTCCTCAGGGCGGCCGTAAGCACCCACATCAAGAGTTCATTCAAATTGATACAACTAATGTTTTGTTTATCGTCGGTGGAGCTTTTGCCGGTCTTGAGAAGATCATCGAATCTCGCGTTGGTAAATCAGGTGTTGGTTTCAATGCAACTTTGCAAGATGCTGCAGATAAGAACCGCAAGGACATCTTTGCTGATGTAATGCCAGAAGATCTTTTGAAGTTCGGAATGATCCCTGAATTCATTGGCCGTCTTCCAGTGCTTACAAGTGTTGAAAACCTTGATAAGCCAGCGTTGATGCAGATTCTGACTGAGCCAAAGAACGCTTTGGTTAAGCAGTATCAGCGACTCTTCGATTTAGACCATGTTCAGCTTGAGTTTGATGCTGAAGCACTCGATGCGATTGCCGATCTTGCACAAGAGCGTGGCACAGGAGCTCGTGGACTTCGCGCAATTATGGAATCTGTCCTCTTGTCAGTTATGTATGACGTTCCAAGCCGTACTGATGTAGAAAAGGTGATCATCACCAAGGAATGCATCACATCTGGGGGAGCGCCAACTTTGGTAAATCACACAGGTCCAAAACGCTCACGCGGACAAAAAGGTCAAGAGGAGAAGAGCGCATAATCTAGACTGCGCACTATGTCTTCTAGCCGTGAATTAGCCTCAACCTTTTCTCCTCAGGAGATCGAAGCCCCGTTGTATCAAAAGTGGGTTGATGCTGGGTATTTCACCGCTGATGCAGCTTCTACAAAGGAAGCCTTTTCAATTGTTTTGCCTCCTCCCAATGTGACTGGTGTATTGCACATCGGTCACGCCTTGGATCAAACACTGCAGGATTGCTTGTCACGCATGAAGCGCATGCAGGGCTTTGAGGTTCTTTGGTTACCTGGAATGGATCACGCAGGTATCGCAACACAAAATGTTGTTGAAAAGCAGTTGGCTGCAACTGGCAAGTCTCGCCATGATCTTGGACGCGAAGAGTTTGTTAAAAAAGTTTGGGAATGGAAAGAAGAATCAGGCGGAGCGATTCTTGAACAGATGAAGCGTTTAGGTTCATCTGTCGACTGGTCACGTGAACGCTTCACCATGGATGAAGGAATGTCCAAGGCTGTTGTAACAATTTTCAAGCGAATGTATGACGCAGGTTTAATTTACCGCGCCGAAAGAATTATTAACTGGTGCCCGCGTTGCTTAACCGCTTTGTCAGATATTGAAGTTGAACACAGCGATGATGCTGGCGAACTAGTTTCAATCCGTTATGGCGAAGGCGATAACGCGATCATTGTTGCAACAACACGAGCTGAAACAATGTTGGGAGATACCGCGGTTGCGGTAAATCCGGAAGACGAGCGTTACGCGCACATGATCGGAAAAACCGTAAAGGTTCCTCTGATCGATCGCGAGATTCCAATTGTTGCTGACCAACATGTTGATCCAGCATTTGGAACCGGCGCGGTAAAGGTGACACCTGCCCACGATGTAAATGACTTTGAAATCGGTGTTCGACACAATTTGCCAAACATTGTCATCCTTGATGCCGATGCAAAGGTTGTTAACACCAATAGCGCTTTTGATGGTCTTGATCGCTTTGATGCGCGTAAAGCTGTCGTTGAAGCACTTCGCGCAGAAGGCCGCATCGTTGCTGAAAAGCGTCCATATATGCACGCAGTTGGACATTGCTCTCGTTGCGATACAACTGTTGAACCACGTTTATCTAAGCAATGGTTTGTAAAGGTAGAGCCAATGGCTAAGGCATCTGCAGATGCTGTTCGCAGTGGTGCGGTAAAGATTGAACCTGAAGCTCTTGCCCCACGTTACTTCGAGTGGGTCGACAACATGCATGACTGGTGTATTTCACGTCAGTTGTGGTGGGGTCATCGAATTCCAGTTTGGTATGGACCAAATGGTGAAGTACAAGTTGTTGGTCCAGATGAAACCGCTCCTGCTGGTTGGACGCAGGATTCAGATGTTCTCGACACTTGGTTCTCCTCAGGCCAGTGGGCTTTCTCAACTTTCGGTTGGCCAGATAAATCAGCAGATCTTGCGAAGTTCTATCCAACATCGGTTTTGGTAACTGGTTACGACATCTTGTTCTTCTGGGTTGTACGCATGATGATGATGTCCACCTTTGCAATGGATGGTGTTCCACCATTTAAAACAATTATGTTGCACGGTTTAGTTCGCGATCAATTTGGTAAGAAGATGTCCAAGAGTCGCGGAAATGTTATTGATCCACTTGAGTTCATGGACAAGTACGGTGCAGATGCTCTTCGCTTTACTTTGGCTCGTGGTGCAAATCCAGGAACCGATCAAGCGCTAGCTGAAGATTGGATCGGCGGTTCTCGTAACTTCGCCACCAAACTATGGAATGCAACTCGCTTTGCAATGATGAACGGTGCAACTGTCGAGGGAGAACTTCCAGCGATTGATTCTCTTAACGCAATCGACAAGTGGATTCTTAGCCGTCTATCTGAAACAGTTTCAGAAGCGACAGATCTTCTTGAAAAGTACGAGTACGCCCGCGCCTGTGAACTGATGTATCACTTTGCTTGGGATGATTTATGTGACTGGTATTTAGAGCTTTCAAAGGAAACTTTTGCTTCGGGAAATGCTGAAGGCACTAAGCGCGTACTTGGATATGTTCTAGACCAGCTATTCCGATTAATGCACCCAGTAATGCCATTCATTACCGAGCAGATGTGGACCACATTGACTGGGGGAGAATCTCTAGTTGTCGCACAATGGCCAGTTGCTAACGCTGCTCATGTAGATAAGAAGGCTGAAGCCCTTATTTCTCAGCTTCAGGAGATCATTACCGAAGTTCGTCGCTTCCGTAATGACCAAGGAATCAAGACCTCTTTGAAGATCCCTGGCCGAATTGTTGCAACAGGAGATATCGCTAAGTACGCATCAGCGGTCGCCTTCGTTGTACGCATGGAGCTAGGTGACATTACGCCAAGTGCAAAGTGCGAAGCCGCTGGCGTAACAATTGAATTCGATTTAACTGGATCAATTGATGTTGTGGCAGAACGCGCACGTCTTGAAAAGGATTTAGCAACTGCAACCAAGGATAAGCAAACCGCCGAAGTAAAGTTGAACAATCAAGGATTTATGGCAAAAGCGCCAGAAAATGTTGTTGTTGAAATTCGCGAACGGTTAGAAAAGACAACCGCCGATATCGAGCGAATCACTGCAGCTCTTGCAGCGTTGCCACAGGCATGATGATTTCACCTGATGATCAAGAGCGCGTAGACGCGATCGAACAAGCGCTGCTTGCTCGTTGGCCCGAAACACGCATTGCGCCATCTACCGAAAGAATTGCTGCCCTTGTAGATATTTTGGGTTCGCCACAATTGACTTACCCAACAATTCATATCGGTGGAACAAATGGAAAGACAACAACATCTCGCATGGTTGATGCTTTGCTGTTTGCACATGGTCTGCGCACAGGTCGTTTCACAAGTCCGCATTTAGAAACATACCGTGAGCGAATTTCAATCAATGGTGAGCCGATTGATCCTAAGGAATTAATCTTCTCTTACAACGATATCGCTGCTTATCTGGATTTAATGGATTCCAAGTTTGAACATCCAATTTCTTTCTTTGAGGCGATTACCGCTTTGGCCTTTGCAGCATTTGCTGAACATCCAGTTGATGTTGGTGTCATCGAAGTTGGCATGGGTGGCGAATGGGATGCAACCAATGTTGTCGATGCCGATGTTTCGGTGATCATGCCTATTGGCTTTGATCACATGGAGTATTTGGGCAATACCCTGCATGAAATCGCCGCAACCAAAGCTGGAATCATTAAAGAGGGCGGTTTTGTAGTCCTTGCACAGCAAGAGCCTGAAGCGGCTAAAGAGTTGATTCGTAAGGCTGCTGAAGTAGGAGCCGATGTTGTCCGCGAAGGCGTTGAGTTCTCAGTGTTGTCTCGCGCCGTAGCGGTAGGCGGACAGCTGCTAACAATTCAAGGAATTCATGACACTTACGATGAAATTTTCTTGCCATTACATGGCCGTCACCAAGCAGCAAACGCTGCAGCAGCGTTAGTTGCTGTTGAAGCTTTCTTTGGTGATCAACCATTGGATATCGAAGCGGTGCGCGCAGGATTTGCGGCGGTCACTTCACCGGGTCGTTGCGAAGTTGTTCATCGCGAACCAACTGTCATTCTAGATGCAGCCCATAATCCGCATGGCGCAAAAGCCCTTGCCGATACTTTGCTTAACGAATTCAACTTCGATGAAATCATTGCTGTAGTTGGAGTCTTTGGCGACAAGGATGCAACAGGTATTTTCCAAGAGCTTGAGCCAATCGTTGATCACGTCATCGTCACGCAAAGTTCTTCATCTCGTGCCATGTCATCATCTGATCTAGAAAAGATTGCGACATCGATTTTCGGCGCAGATCGCGTCTTTGAAGTTTCAGATCTCAATACTGCACTTGATAAAGCAGTTGCAGATTCGGTTCGTCCATTAAGTGATGACACTGTGGGAATCCTTGTCACAGGTTCAGTCGTAACCGTTGGTGAAGCTCGAACATATTTAAGAAAGAAGTTTGCGCGATGAAGATTCTGGGAGCATCTGTATTAATTGCTGAGAGCATGACTTTGGGCTTTGCAATCTTGTTGGCCATGAAGGATGCCTCTCAAGCAGCAATCATTTATGGCTGTGTTGTTTCATTCCTGCTTTTTGTGGCTGCCGGACTCGTTCGACGCCCAGGTGGTTTTGTAATCGGCTCATTGATGCAGATCGCCATGATCGGTTTTGGATTTGTTGAGCCATCCTTCTTCATTATTGGGGTGGTTTTGATTGCGCTCTGGGTGGCCGCCATCGTTGTGGGCCGCAAGGGTGAGGCCGCTCGCGCTGCCTTGCTGGCTGCAGCGCCTAAAAAACCCTAATAGACTGGGGCAGTGAGCACAGAGAAAACACTTATCCTCGTAAAGCCTGATGGCGTACGCCGCGGTTTAGTTGGCGAGGTTATTTCCAGAATCGAAACTAAAGGTTATGCGATCGATGCTTTGCGCATGTTGCAAGCAGATGAGGCATTACTTGCACAACATTACGCCGAACATATTGGTAAGCCATTTTATGAACCACTCGTTGAGTTCATGATGTCTGGACCAATTGTTGCGATCGTTGCATCTGGAAATCGTGTTATCGAAGGTTTCCGTTCATTAGCTGGAGTAACAGATCCAACTGTTGCAGCACCAGGAACAATCCGCGGTGATCTAGCTCGTGATCAAGGAACCAAAGTTATGCAAAACCTAGTTCACGGTTCTGATTCACCAGAATCTGCTGCACGTGAAATTCAGATTTTCTTTCCAAATAAGTAAATAAACAGAAAACTTTCCCCAAGAAACAAAAAGCACAAGGAGTAAAGATGTCACAAGGAAGCAGAATGTCCTTCATCGGTCGCGATATGGCGGTTGACCTAGGCACAGCAAACACGCTTGTTTATGTTCGCGGACGTGGCATTGTTTTGAACGAGCCATCAGTAGTAGCTGTAAACCAAGACACCGGCGGAATTTTGGCGGTTGGTATTGAAGCTAAGAAGATGATCGGCCGTACTCCTGGCAACATCGTTGCTATCCGTCCGCTCAAGGATGGTGTTATCGCAGACTTTGATACAACAGAGCGCATGCTTCGTTACTTCATCCAAAAGGTTCACCGTCGTCGTTACCTGGCTAAGCCACGTATCGTCGTGTGCGTTCCATCAGGTATCACTGGTGTTGAGCAGCGCGCGGTTAAGGATGCTGGTTATGCAGCGGGTGCACGTAAGGTTTACATCATCGAAGAGCCAATGGCAGCAGCTATTGGTGCCGGTCTTCCAATCCACGAACCAACGGGCAACATGGTTGTTGATATCGGTGGAGGAACAACAGAGGTAGCGGTTATTTCACTAGGTGGAATCGTTACATCTCTCTCAATTCGCGTAGGCGGAGATGAGCTTGATCAATCAATTATTAACTGGGTTAAGCGTGAATTCTCTCTACTTTTGGGTGAGCGCACCGCTGAAGAGATCAAGATGGCTATCGGATCTGCTTACCCACTAGCTGGCGAAAATGATGCAGAAATTCGCGGTCGCGATTTAGCAACAGGTCTTCCAAAGACAATCGTTGTTTCTGCAGCAGAGATTCGCAAAGCACTTGAAGAGCCAGTGAACTCAATTGTTAACGCAGTGAAGAGCACATTAGACAAGACTCCACCAGAGCTTGCATCTGATTTGATGGACCGCGGAATTGTTCTCACCGGTGGTGGAGCACTTCTTAAGGGTCTTGATGAGCGTCTTCGCAAAGAAACCGGAATGCCTATTCACATTGCAGAGCGTCCATTGGATGCAGTTGCTGAAGGTTCCGGAAAGTGCATCGAAGAGTTTGAAGCTCTTGAGAAGGTTCTAATCTCCGAGCCACGTCGATAAGGCCAACTTTCAATGCGTAACGGCGGTGAAGGTCGCGCACGTTTGTTGCTGGTGATCTTGATTGTCACCTCGCTTTTTCTGATTACCTTAGATCTTCGTGGCGTAAAGGTCATCGAAGGTTTTAAGCAGGGAACACAAACTGTGCTTTCGCCATTTCAACGTGCTGGCGCAGTTGTCCTTAGACCAGTTGGCGACTTCTTTTCCGATGTCACCCACCTTGGTCGCACCCGAGGTCAGATTGAAAAATTAGAAGCTGAAAATGCGAATTTGAAGATCAAACTTCTCAATCGTAAAAACGCTGATGGCCAGTTGAATCAACTTAAAGATATTTTGGATTTAGCGGGAACCGCCGGATACAAAATTGTTAATGCCAAGGTCATCAGTCACGGCTCCAGCCAATCCTTTTCACAAACAATCACGATTGATTCCGGAAGTAACGCTGGCATCAAAAAGAATATGACCGTTCTGTCACAGTATGGACTTGCAGGTGTTGTTAAGGATGTTTATCCAAACTCGGCGTTGATTCAACTAGCAAGTGATCCAGCATTTAAGGTTGGCGCACGAATCGCAGGATCTCAGCAGATCGGCATCTTGTCGGGTCGCGGAAATCGCTCTGCAAGCCTGCAATTGCTTGATAATTCAACTGACGTTAAAGAGGGCGATGTCCTATTGGCCCGCGGAAGTGTTGCTAACCGTCCCTTTGTTCCCGGTGTTCCACTGGGATTCATTACCAAGGTTGATAACTCTGCAGGTGCGGTGGCACAAACCGCTTCAGTGCGTTACTACACAAACTTTTCCACTTTAGGCGTGGTTGCAATCGTTGTTAGCGGACCAACATCAAGCCCTGGTGATGCATTAGTTCCCCAGAAGCCACGAGTAACAC
>ERZ1022761.15-NODE-15-length-12850-cov-21.146620_pt1 | contig 12850 bp, 4 predicted proteins | sample MGYA00520860_ERZ1022761 | MGnify/ENA primary metagenome ERZ1022761 (study PRJEB33162, sample SAMN09537603) | freshwater metagenome | isolation source: freshwater | place: Canada:Alberta | collected 2017-07 | study: EMG produced TPA metagenomics assembly of the...
AGAGCTTCAAATGTAAAGGCGAATTTTTGAGACCTTGTGGGCATCGTTGAAAACAATATCTTTTACCATGGGCCTCAGAGTAAAAGACAGTGTATTTTTGCGACTCTTCATCCAATGGGATTTGGAAGAAAGCGTCACTCAAGTCAATCGTTGTGACGTGTTTGGCATTTGAAAGGTGCGCATACAATTCCAAATGTGTCACAAGATTTGTTGGTAATCTTCTCGTTTGATTATTGAGAAGCCTACCATCCAGAAGAATGCGAATGTCCTTGCCATTTTTCTTCTTCACCACTAACAGATTGCTGCAGAAAGGTGAAGGTTCATCACATTCTCTGATGATGCCATATTCAAGCATTTGGTCCAAGATTGCTCGGACTTGATCTCGTACTGGATATGGCAACGGTGTGTACTTTTGGACATGTGTATCCTGACTCACCGGGTCGATTTTCATCGAAATGTCTGAAGCGCATCCTATGTCAGCAGAATGCTTTGAAAATGCATCTTTTTGTCTCCTGAACATTTGATATGCCCATCTTCTGTTTTTCATGGGAAGATGTGCCAAGTCAAATTGAGATTCGAAATCTTCATCATCAAGAGGAACGTCTTTGTGAAATTTCAGTTCAGTAAGAGCAGCATTTTCTTCGACTTCTTTGGTCATTGAAGGATGATGATAACCAAATTTCATGTAGTGAAGGAACGCTTCATCTTTTTCTTCATCATTCATCCCTTCATCATCTTGAATGAATTTTGGCTTGACGAAATTGATTTCGATGACATCAGGGTCGTAAAAAGCAGGTCGTGCTAAGTTACATTCGATGACGTCAGGAGACAACTCATTCATTGACATTGAATGAATATCATATTCGTCTTCATCCTTGATGATTTCAATGTCTGCGATCAAGGTGTTACGCTCGATTATCATGTCATATGGAGTATTGTTGTAGACTGGAATGCAGACTTCATTTGGTCGAATATAATCCATAAGCCATGGTAGATTGGTAAGGCCTGGTTGTGTGCAGTTTTTAACCACATAAGGTGTGAGTTTGTTAACTGACAACGGAAGGAGATATTTCTTCGTAGGATCCTTAACAATGGTACCAATGATGTTGTGATTGGTAAAAGGAGCGATGATCGCGACATTATTTGATGCCACATGCATTGGAGATGGAGATGAGCCTATGATTGGTACTTGGCAAAGATCTCCTCTTTTCAATGCCAGATGAACCGATTGAATGTAAGTATCTGGTTCATCAGTGAGGAAGATAAAGTTGTTGGTTTCAAAAGCTCTGGCATCTGAGCCTGTGAAGTCTCTTCCTAACAGGAAGTCTTGTGTGGTGCCTGAGTGTACCAAGACATTTAATTGAAATGACTTTTGTACATTGTTGACTCCTTCAAAGTGCAAAATGATATTTGCTGTCGACGTGACTGGTTGAACTTCTCCAGAAAACGAGACAATGACAGTGGGTCGCTGTGGTTCCATAACCTCGATATGGCCATTTTTAAGTAGTTCATCAAAGACCTTTTGATGGATTATACTTTTTGCGCAACCGCTGTCGTGAAGGGCCTTCACATGTGTCTTGGCCTCGGCAAATGTTTGATCAGGTGAACTCAATGTAATATTTACATACGCTAGGCCTGGAATTGCATTGTAGTCCCTCAAATAGTGCTTTTCAATTTTTGGTGGAGCTCCCCCTTGATTGCTCTCATTTTTTCTGTTTTTTTCAAGTACTATTTGAACATCTTCGTAACTGGTTTGTACATTATTTACATGGATTGTATCCTGAGGCTTTGAAGTGCTTGTAGGGGGTGGAGCACTTACATGTTTCCCGGCGCCGGGCAACATTCCCTGTACGGCGGGTGTTGAAGTGTGCAAAGTGTGCACGTGAGACAATTGGCTTCGCTCCAAATGTCAACTTTGACTTCTGTGTGAGCATGCGAGTTGTCTTTGTTGGCACTGCTGCTGCGAGTCTGACTTCCTCCGGACTTCTGGGAAGAGTTCGAGGACGATCTGGGTTCGCCGGATCTTCCTGGTGTACTCGTACGACCTCTGTTGTCGTTGTTGTAGCCTTGGTTTTTCTGTGGGATCAATCCGGCCTTCTTCTTTTCTTCGTAAAGTTTTCGAAGCCTTTCTTTTTCCCTCTTGCTCTTCTCGTCTGTGAGCACTTTTTTATCCGCGCGATTCGGCTTGTCCAGGTACTGGCTTGGGCTGGGGCCGACATCTGTCATCTCCACATCTGTAGACGATTGTGCTGGTCTGCTTCCAGATGAACTTCTATAAGCCGGTTTGGAGGCTGCCGATTTCCGTTCAGCCGATTTGTCTCGCTTAAAGTGTGCTGATGTAACTGCCAACAGTTCATCCAATTTGTGTGAAATGTCGTCGTTGTGAGCCGGACTCTTCTTCATGAGGTCAGCGATCTTCGAACTTTGGGCCGTGATGGTCTTTTGAAGATCTGCAGTGTTTGCTGAGATTGACTGTTGTAAAGTCGGTATCTCATTATACGTTTTCTCAAACTTCTCAGCTTGTTTGAGGAGGTCTTCAAACTGGAGGGGTGCTCCTGTGAGTAAGGCCTCTGTATTTTTCATGGCCAAATATTGTTTGGTCTTTGCCGAAACCATGGCCATTAAGCCTTGTTCCATCTTGGACTGCAAGATGCTTGGGAAGATATGATCATCATACAAATATCTCAGTTTTGCGATTTGTGTCTCATATCTACTCATGGCCTTAATGAGCTCTTCTTTAGGCTTACGAGTAAAGTTGTCAACTTCTCTTTGCTCGTCCTCGATAGACTTTTTCTTGGTGTACATTTTGCCAAGATGTTTAACAATGTCTTGGAAGGACTTTCCATTGCGTAGACATTGTTTATACTCGTATCGAGCTTCTCCTCTCAGAAGGCAATCGAAAAGGGCTCGCCAATCACCTTCAGTGAAGTATTGCTCGTGAGCAATTTCGTTGAGGTCCTCCATGAAGAGTTTAAAGCATGCGGTTGTATCTTTTTCAGGGTCAAAAACGGGTACCCTTTTTTCGATGTACTTTATATTGGGTCCATCTCCTCTTCGATGGACTCCTGGAGGCGGCGACTTGATGACTGGCAATGGAATTTCGGCGTTAAAGACCCTAGAAAGTATTTTAACTTTTTCCATTTGCCCTTTGTGTATCTGCAGTTTGATTGCCATATCTTGAGCCTGTGCCATTGCTGGATTGATTACTGAGCTCATGTCCATACCTGAGCTCTGTTGCATCATTCTCATGGCTGCAATATGTTGCACTTGGGTGTTGTAGAGTTGTTCGTCCCTCTCAACTTGTTGTGCAATCATTTTTACGTGTTGGTCTTCTGAGTTCGTCAGATGTAACCTCTCCACTGGTTTATTGGCATTTGTAGCTGTCGCATTTTGGGCCAATATTTGTGAAACTTCATGGACGTGGTTGACATGCATGTTGCCAAATTGGTTTGCCAATCCTGTCATAGTGCTTTGAGTATCATTTTGAGCACTATGATGTCCATTTCTTGAGAATTGATGAACCAATTCTCTTGCTGCCATTTGTTCTGGAGTCCGTCCATTTGGCAACAGTGGAGGAGTGTGAGCCGGAAGTCCGGGCTGCGGATGGAGATGCGGCTGCTGTTGTTGAGCATGAATTCGCGCTAATTCCTTCTCAACTCTTTGTTTCTCCTCATCTTTTTTTCTGACCTCGTTTTCGAGAGAAGCCATACGAATACGCATGTGTTCGATTTCTTTCTCTCTATCACTATCAGTGTCAGATAGTGTGGTGCTTGCCGGTCGGGGTTGATATTTGCTCTTCCGTTCCGGCTGAGGTCGTTGTGGGGGAAGTCCCTCATCTCGCTGTGGAGGTAATTCCGCCTCTGGTCTGGGAAATCTTGCGCCTGACTCGGCTCCAGCGTTTGGGTCAAAGGAGCCAAATCTGAATGGGTTTCCCAGTCCAGGTGGCCTCAGTAGAGGCTGTGGTCCGCCCTTGGGCAGCGGTACTCGAGGTCGTACCGGTTGAGACATCGTACTTTTGTTTTAAGGTCGATATCGTCAGCAAAACACGATTTTCAGAGTAATCGAGTGGCGGACGAAATCATACACGTCAGAGGAACACAATTTCGAGGATCGTGTGTCAAACGTGACCTTAAACGAGGTTCAGATGTCTAGTTTCTTCACTTATTTTCTCCGGTCGGGATAATAATAAGTCTTAAAAATGATGTAAACTAGGCTGTAGTTGTACTCACTTTTATCCGCGCGATCCGCGCGATCCGCGTGATCAGTCTTCTTCACGTCGTTAGATTGAAGTAGTGATCCGTGGCGTGGTCGCCATGCTGAGGTTGAAATCCCTGTGGCCTCCAATCTGAGGCCGCTGTGCGATAAAACCTTCGTAACCTCTAACCAGTAGTCGATATCGGTGTCTAGCGATGTCGATGTGTTTTATTTTTATACACGGTTTAAAATAATAACACATATGATCAGAAGCTTTGATGATGTTCTTTTATTTTCAATAGAAGCCAAAGATGTTGAAAATAACAAGTACAGTCAAAAAGAAGAATAGCTTTGGGCAGGTAGTGCTCAGAGCTATGCTCCAACAATACTAACTCCACTTGTGTGTCTTCACCTTTATCCCTGCCTGTTGGAGGGGGTAGAGGTGCATGACCTGTAACATGTGCTTGCCACGTCATCACTCTAGAGTGCTAAGAATAGCAAACACAGGGTGTCTCTATTCTTGCCCTCTCTGCATCCGCGCGTGAAATCGGGTTTGTTGAGGGGACCGGAAACTCGGTTTCAGAAAATACCCCCCCTAGGAATAGAGTGTTGACGTGTCAAATCCATAGGAAGTGAAGCTATGGTACCAATTTTACATTGTAATTGGCACCATATAATGTTAGTAACTAAATTACACGATAATTTTGAATAATATGACAACCCATAGCGTGTTTAAAATTTTTACAAATGTGTCGAAAAGGAAAAATTATTTTTGAACTTTTTCGTGTGCTGTAAAAATGTAAACGAAATATGTTTATGTGAACTAAGGGCAAGAAAACATGGAAGGGTAATTAAATTAGAATTTGTAATGTTATAACTTTGAAATGAAAATGCACGCTATGTGTAATAATTTTTGTTAGTTATAATACAAATTAAATATAAGGCGCTCGACGTTGTTGCACAGCCCTAAATGTCTCCATCACTTGTCGTGCTGGAAGACCCAAAAGGTGTGAAAACTCCTCGAAGCCTCTGTCGTCCATTTCGTTTTTCGATCTCTCCCGCTCGATTGATGATCTCCTGGGATGGTCCTTTTCTTGCTGAGGTCGTCCGTCTCGGTGGTTTGGCCTGCTTTCTCGAGGTCGGTAAGCAGTGTTGACATCTTGAGGCCGGTGCCTCATCGGTGATCGCCTACTCTCCTCTCCTCTCGGCTGGTATCCTTCTCGAGGCCGTTTAGGTGATGGTGAACGGCCTCTGCTGTGCTCGTTGCGCCTAGGTGATCTTGATCTAGGCGAATAGCTTCGTCGCCGAGGTGGGCCATTATATCGCCGGAAGTATTGTGGCCTCCCCCTCCGTGGTTGGTTGTGAGGATGTTTCACCTTTGGAGGAGGTGGTGTAACCGGCCCTAGCCGCTCATGTGCAGAAACTTTTGGCTGCAGTTGTTGTTGTGCTGCCAATATCTGCATAATAAAGGGCTGCAGGTTTGGTGGTACTTCCGTTGTCGGAGCCATTAGCTGCTCCGTGTCCACCGGTTTGATGATGGGTTGTGGTGCTTGATGTGGTGGTTCTTCCGACCTGGAAATGCCGGGCGGGCTGGTCGTGTCCGGCGTAACCACTACATCTCTTCCTCCTTGTCTGCCAATGGTTACTTGAAAATTCCGGTGGAGTTTTCCTGCATTGTTGGCATGGAAGGGGCTGTCAGACGTGGATCGTCTGGGTACTGTTGCCGGCGTTCCAACCTTTATTACTGGGCTGCAGTTTGAAGGTTGGATCGTATTTTCTGCTTCCAAGTCCGCTTTTCTTTCGGCTAGTTCCCTAGAATATGTAGGGAGGGCTGCCATCCATGTAGATACGGCCTCGGTGGGTTGGCTGGTTAGCAGGAGTGCTGCCCTGTCAGCCGCCTGGACGAGATTCCTTACTGGGGTCGAAGGATCTTCCTGGCAAGTGAAGTCGGTAACTTCGACAACACTCTCCGACTTGATTGCTCGGAGTATTGTCCTTTGTGAGATTTTGCAGTCAAAGGTGACGAAAAATCTCACATGTTCAGAGTCTGGAATATTATTCTTGAGGAAGATTCCGGGCTCCGGCATTTGTGCTAATTCCTCTTCTTTAGGGTATGCCTTGAAGAGGTGGCATGACTTGTCCTTTAGTGCGACCTTGAACATAGGGGCCGCAAAGTCAAACTTTGGAATGTAATCTTGCTGTAGATCCTTCCAAGCCGAATATGGTGGTTGCATAAGCAAGTTGTGCCTTGCCTTGTTGGTGAGACCTTTGTAGAAGTCCGGTGTCCTGTACGCATTTACAGCTCTATGGATTGTAAATTGCGTAATGATCGTATCCGGAATTCTTGACGTGATTCGTTCCTTAGGTCTGCGAAAGCTGACACACACGTCGTATTTCCAAGTTGGTGCTCGTGTTGAGGTCTTGGGTGGCGATCGTGTGGTTTTGGGAGGAGGTTTCGGCGGAGTGATTTCCTCATCCCTTAAAGATGGTGGAGTGTTGAGGATGTTTTCGTCTTTGGCATCCTCATTGTCGGCCTGGTTGTTCGGGCCGTTCTCGAAGGCATCATTTTCGCCAAATAGGTCGCTGTCCCCCGGATGTAAGTCAATCAAAGATGGTACTAAAAGAATTGTAAATTAAAGCATTAAGATTTGTTGGAATCTGTTTGTCGTTTAATGATCATAGTGAGATAAAGGATGATTACGTAAACTACTGCAAATAATGGAAGTTGTTTGCATGATAGTCATTGCTCTCGTCCAGTGTTAAACGACACTCTTTTGCCCGCGTTTGCACACGGGGGTTCTGCTTTGTAAACAATTCTAGTATGTTTGAGAGTCGGGGTCATTGGCGGTGGCGGCGGCGGCAGTGATCCGCATGAGTCCAACAGATCGTGTTGAACTTCCGGATCTTTGTCCTTCTTGTACAAGTTTGACATAGATCGGGCCTTTTGAATGTTGCCGAAAATGCTGCTTGTCGAGCTTTTCCATTTTTGTGCGCCGATCTTCACATTGTCTCTGATGACATTGAGCTCGTCTGTGAGAGCTTGAAGTTTTCTTGAATTTTCTTCTCTTCGATGTTCTTCTTGTTCTTGCGAAGTTGGTCCAAAGCAACAACAGTACCAAGTTCTGCCTAACCATGATCTTAGGTTGGGCCAAAAGCATCGACAAGCAAATACCATGACTATTGCAGCCAACATAATGCAAGCCAATCTGATGAGGAAAGGAATGGATTTCATTGGATGAAACGCTTCATAAGTAAGCTCTGCTTGTGTTGGTACTTCAACATCTCTGAGAGAGATTTCTTCGAAGGAGTGATTTGCTGCCGTTGAGTGATGCTTGATTGTCACTCCAGTTGGAATAGGGTAAACTTTTAAAAGTTCGAAGATTTTCAAGTCCGACGTGCTTTCGGTAGATTTGCTCGCCGGAGTTGTAAAAGTAGACCCATCAGGAAGTGTAACCGTGCAAGAATGTTTGAAGACGGCTTCTCCTGTTCCTTTAATGGTGACAGATTCGTCTCTGTATCTGGCAGACAAGTTGTTCTCTGAGCATTTGACGTACAACTTTGTCTCTTTGGGAACTGAGTAGATGGTGTGGTTGCCGTCAATATGGAAGAATGGTGGCAACATGATCTCCATTTCTTCTAGTTGGCATGTTGTTTGTCGTGTGACGTAGCTAGATGCGACACAATGTGACTGCTGTGACATTGGAATGATCGGTGTGGATACCTTACATTGCCAAGGTCGATTGGTACAAGTTTCGAATTCGTCGTTGTTGACAATGACATATGCTGAGCCGGATTTCGAAATGGCGATGGCGTTGGCGTCGATGTCCGGTAGATATGAAATGTTGTTGTTGAAGACTGGAGCTGGCTTGACTTGATAGAAGTTGAAAAGGTTGTTTTCGTTGATGATTGGTATCTCAATTTGAAGATACAATTCTCCTTCTATAATCGAACCAGTCATTCGTGTAGCGCTTAAATCTCTGGCCAGAATAATTCCTTTCCGGGCCTTGAGATCATCGGCTACCTTGTCCAATTCCTTTTGAGCCAGTGCGAATGGTGAAGTCTGATGAACTGATGCGGCGAGTAGTACATGAGCGTACTTTTGTATGGCATGTTGTTGTACCATATTAAGATGTCTGATGTACATTTTGAGATCTTGTTCAATCAAAATGGTGCCTGTTGACTTTGTGTATCCGTCGACTGCATTGGCGATTGTGCTCATCTGCTTGTTGATGTTGTTGACTGTGTTGGCTATCTGGTTTTGATTGATGGTAACGTCTTCCATAGCCTGGCCAACTGATCTTAAAGCTCTGAGATCTTCTGGTCCGTCAGTCTTTAGGCCAAAGATGGTGCCTAAAGCTTGTCCACCCCATGAGAGTGGGGCGTCTCCGGTGATCGAAGATGATACTGCGTTTGCAGCTGCTGTAAGTCCTGCTCCAATTCCGATTGCTGCCAATGGGCCCAGCGGAGTTCTTCTGGTCCGGGTATGAGAATCCCGGATTGCTGGGGTAGGTGGAATTGGTGGGTACGTAATTCCTACAGTCCTAGCAGTAGTAGTTGTTGTTACTGTTGTCGTACTTCTACCCGTAGTCGTAGTTCTCTTCGTGGTAGTTCTTGTAGTGGTAGAAGTTGTAACTGTAGTCATTCTTGTAGTTCCGATGACATATTGCTCTTTCTCGATGGCTTGTGTGATAGCTGCATAAAAGGTCCATCTGCTGATTCCGTCTCTGATGTCAGTGAGCAAATATTGCCGGACCATATTCGAGATGGATTCGTCAGTTCGTCGGCGATAGGAACCGTCTTTCAAATATTGTTCAGCATGCTGAATCAAAATTTGTCTGGACATTAACTTCTTCGCAGCTTTCTCAATCTGAGCATTGTTGTGGCTCAAAATAGGATAATAGGTGCACAGTTGTCCGATTCGTGCTCTATTATCATTGAGAAATTTGAGATTGGAGTTGTGAGAGTAGTAGACGGCCAGTGCTCGTCGTTGGATCCAGTTTTGAAAGTCTGGATCAATAACTCCGGCATACTTTCGCATTACGTAGATGTTAAACAGCTGCGCAATGTTAAGGTGAACCGGATCGTCTTCTTCTCTCTTGACTCTAGTTACTGATCGGAGGTTTGCAGTAACTAAGTCATAGTTTTGCCATCTTGTTTGTAAGCCGATTTGATCTGTTGTTAGATATTTAAACAGATGAATCCGGATTTGTTCTTCAATTACGCGACGAAACCACTGATGTCTTCTGTGTTGATGTGCGTATTGCTTGATGTCGTATTTCGGCATGACTTGCCTTGAGGCCTTTTCGATATCTTTGAGGTTCGATTCGAAAATAGGCGCAATCGACGGGTGGTGAAAGATCTTCTCTTCATTATCCCTCCAAAAGTTCTCCATTCGTTTCTCGTGGTAGAACAGCTTGAGGGCCGCTCTTTGTAACCAGAGTTTAAATGGATAACTAATGCGATGTGCTTTGGTCTCGATTTGATACAAAGTATGCAACTGTATGACATCCATATTGGGTAAGATGTCTTTCCAGTTGTTTTCTTCAGTCTTCTTATCGAGGTCAGTCAAGGCCGTCATCTTGTCGTCGTCGGATTCCAAAGAGGTCGTAAAAATCGGCTGACCTTCTGGAAAACAGCGTTGAGATCTCTTCTTATTGGCAGCTCGTCTTCTCCGGCGTGAGTAATCTTCGAATTCATAGCTTTGGTCTACAGTTGGTAAAAAGTAGTCCATAGCATTGAGGTCTTCCGGAAGAGTGATGTTAAGATTGGTAATAGCCTCAATCTCGTTCATGTTGATTCGGATTGATGCCATTAGTCCGGCTTCATCACGTCGGCAGGCGTGGTTGGTGAGCTGCAGCATCAAGTTGTTCTCGACCTTGATGCTCTTTTCTTCGTTCTCAACTTGTTTCGGGAGTTCGCACATGATGTAGTCTCGAAATCCTTTGTCGTGGATGTCACCGAGCCTGATGGTGAACTCTTTGCTCGGCTGGTTGTAAATTATAGGATATTTACTAGCGTAGGTCGAGACTGAGTATTCGTCCTCCCAGTTTGGAGCTTGGTAGGTGCCATGTTCGTAATAGCCACCGTACTCGAGGAACTTAAAGGGTGACTTGTACCTCACGTTGACGTCGTCGGAAGCGAATCGGAAGATATTATTGGCGGAATCGTAGATTATTCCGGCCGATATCTTTTCGACTCCCTTCGAGATGGCAGCGAATCGGATTGCTTCCATCGAGTTCTTGTCTCTGATTTCAGGTCTCCTACCCCCCATTTCTTTGCAGACTTGAGGGGCGTCCAAGATTTGGTACTTGAACGGGGAGAAGACAAGATCGAACGGGTGTACGTAGGTGTCGTTCTTCAACTCCGGGTTCTTGTTGTTGTTGCGCCCGCGTTTCGGCGGGTCGAAAAACGTTACTTTGTTAGCAACGTCGCGGCAAACTTTTTGATAGAGGTTGGCAATGCTTCTAGAGGTTTGCATTGACTCAACCAAGATAGATGGGTCGGTCTTCCTGAATAAGGTGATGCTCTCCACGTTCACATACACCGGGCCCTGAGTGATCTTCTCCTGATATACCAACCCTCCTCTCAACATACTCGGACTTTTAGTAAGAATGGTTTGGCAATAGACGAGTATCAAAATTAGTAAAAGTAAAGTGCGGTTATGATTACCTTCATTCGACATGTTGAATTGGTCAAAGATTTGCTTCCTTCTTTTCTTATCGAACTTCGGATGTGAACTGAGCTTTCCAATGAGTGGCATTTTGTAAGAATTTGTCACAAGCCACTCTTTTTAGTGGCGTCGCACTTTTTCCTTAATGAGATTGCTTCCTCGCCCGCTCGGCTTGCAGCTGGGAGGGGTCGCGTCTTTTACTATACCCAAATTGGATACTCATTGAATTTGCGTGTCATTTGCCTTCTTACTGTCCCCATTTACCTGTACACTCCCGTGTACTCTGCTTGACCTGCGCGCGCACACACTACGCGGGCTTGTTCGACACAGGGCCGCTGCGCAGGTTGTGCAGGCCGAATATTTAGTCGAGTGGATTTGGCCGCTATTTCTTTGCCTTATACGAAATAGTCACAAGTGCAATAAATCCGACAGGGTGTCTCTTTGTCAGATTTCTTCTTATTGCAAAAGGTAAGCCAATATTTTATGGTTTTCCACGTTTCTTAACCAATAACATCTCGTATGTTCGTTATTGACCCTCCCTCGTTTGGGAATGCTCCAGGATAACCAAAGGTTTAATGAAGCCAATTAAGTGCCGCAACCTGGAGAACGGAGTAAGGTTGTCGCATTTGCGAGCCTCGTTAATAGCGTGTGATCAGGTGGTTGAAGAGCCTCGATGGGATCGAAGTCGTCGGTGGTGCAGAAGTTTAACACGTTGGACGTGTCATTGGCTTTGTGCCCGATGACGGCTCTCAGTTAAGGTAGGTGTAACTCGGGATAAGTTCTTTCTTCAGTATAAGATCGAAGTTGCTTTTTGTGTTCAAAATGAAGATAAGAATATTTCAAATTAAAGCCATTTTGAAATACCCTGTAATTTTGTATTCAAATTGTAAAGGAAGATTTTTGTGAAACGGAAAATTCTTCTGTCTTTGTTTTTGTTTTCTTGAGGCGGTCCTTGTCAGCTCGTTTATGACCCTCCTCCTCTTTTTCAATTTGAGATTTTTGCTAAAAATTCCCAAATTTTACGTTTTCAATGCACAAGCAATTTGTTATTGTCATGTGGAATGGTTCAAGAGGGGATCTTTGAATATTTGGTACCCTCATTAAATCATTTTGAAACGTTAAAGAAGGTCTTCAAAGAGGGGATGGCAGGTGCAATAAACGATTTTTGACAAGAGATGTAATCTACTTTTGTAAAACGTTCGCGCGTTTTTCGTAGTTGACATCTTCTGGTCTTTTTCGGTTGCAAAAGTTGTTGTAGTTGTAAAGGTGACTTTCTTTAATCAACTACTACCATTGGCGGGGCTAGTTCGTAGTCCATGTCCATTGGAATGTCATCAGGTAGTTCTAGGTCGTTGGCCATTTCTCTCTGATCTTCAAGATGTTGCAAAATCAGAGGTACAAGTGTTGCTAATGAAGCAACTATTTGCAATTGTTTATTGCGATTGAACTCACGCTCTTTTTCATCTTCATCATCACTTTCGTCAGATTGTTCTGGTGAAGGTTGATCAGGTGGAGGTTGGTCTGTCCGGTTTTGTGACAAAACGGCCTCAGAAGGGTCAGTTGGTAGATCTTCACCTTCTGAATCGACAAAACGAGCTTGAGTTTCGTTTTGACCATCATTAGTCCAATCGGCATCTCCTAAAGCTCTGGTGGTCCTGGTTAGGAGTGTATTTCTTTGTGACAACATTTGCGTAAGTTCATCATCCTCACTGTCAACTTGGGTGTCCTTCTCTAATGCTTCTTGGAGATCATTATCGAAATTTGCATGGACACGATTACCTGCTGGATGGTAATTAATGACTTTGAGGTTGCTGAAATGAGCCTTCATTATGTGACCGGTATGCAGATGTTCAATTATAGCTGAACTACCGTCAGGCAAAAGTTCTTCAATTGTATATGGTCCATTGAAGCGTGGCTTCATACTCATGGCGGAGCCTGTTGCCACTTGCAGTTGTCGATGTGCGACAATTTGACCCAATTGAAACG
>ERZ1022761.18-NODE-18-length-11878-cov-23.082213_pt1 | contig 11878 bp, 10 predicted proteins | sample MGYA00520860_ERZ1022761 | MGnify/ENA primary metagenome ERZ1022761 (study PRJEB33162, sample SAMN09537603) | freshwater metagenome | isolation source: freshwater | place: Canada:Alberta | collected 2017-07 | study: EMG produced TPA metagenomics assembly of the...
TCGAACGCACAATCCGTTCCGTTAAGCGTCACATGGGTACTAACTGGACTATCGACATCGATGGCAAGAAGTACACATCACAAGAAATTTCAGCACGCGTTCTACAAAAGCTAAAGCGCGATGCAGAGGCATACCTTGGAGAAACAGTAACGGACGCGGTTATTACTGTTCCTGCATACTTTAATGATGCGCAACGTCAGGCAACCAAAGAAGCTGGCGAAATCGCAGGTCTTAACGTTCTTCGTATCATCAACGAGCCAACCGCTGCGGCGCTCGCTTACGGATTAGATAAGGCAGACAAGGAACAAACAATTCTTGTATTCGACCTTGGTGGTGGAACATTTGACGTTTCACTTCTAGAAATCGGCGATGGTGTTGTTGAAGTTAAGGCAACTAACGGCGATAACAACCTTGGTGGAGATGACTGGGATCAAGCACTTGTTGATCACCTAGTAACAACATTTGGTTCTGCAAATGGAATTGATTTAACAAAAGACAAGATGGCGATGCAACGTGTTCGTGAAGCTGCTGAAAAGGCAAAGATCGAACTATCTTCATCACAATCTGCTTCAGTTAATCTTCCATACATCACAGTTGATGCTGAAAAGAATCCACTGTTCATGGATGAAACAATTACACGCGCACAGTTCCAGCAGCTAACTGCCGGATTACTAGAGCGTTGCAAGAAGCCTTTCCAAGCAGTTCTAAAGGATGCTGGAATTCCAATTGCAAACATCCATTCAGTTGTACTTGTTGGTGGATCAACTCGTATGCCAGCTGTTGTTGATTTGGTTAAGGAGCTAACAGGCGGCAAGGAGCCAAACAAGGGTGTAAACCCTGATGAGGTTGTTGCAGTCGGTGCATCGCTACAAGCAGGTGTTTTAAAGGGTGAAGTTAAGGATGTATTGCTCCTAGACGTTACTCCGCTGTCACTTGGTATCGAAACCAAGGGTGGCGTGATGACCAAGCTCATCGAGCGAAACACAACAATTCCTACAAAGCGCAGCGAAGTATTTACAACAGCTGATGACAATCAGCCAGCTGTACAGATTCAGGCATACCAAGGTGAGCGCGAAATGGCTGCTTACAACAAGAAGCTTGGAATGTTTGAACTAACAGGACTACCACCAGCACCACGTGGAGTTCCACAAATCGAAGTTACCTTTGATATCGATGCAAACGGAATCGTTCATGTATCTGCAAAGGATCTCGGAACAGGTAAAGAGCAGAGCATGACCATCACTGGTGGATCTGCACTTTCAAAGGAAGAGATCGAGCGCATGATGGCCGATGCTGAATCACACGCTGAAGAAGATCGTCAGCGCAAGGAAGAAGCAGAGATCCGCAACGCAGGCGATTCACTTCTGTACTCAACTGAAAAGTTCATCAAGGACAATGAAGAGAAGTTGTCACAAGGTGAAGCTCTTGAGAAGAAGACAGAGACTGAAGCAGCTCTTGCTGAACTTAAGACCGCACTCGGTGGTTCAAACTACGAGATGATCAAGACAGCTACTGAAAAGGTTGCAACCGTTAGCCAAGCACTAGGTGCAGCGCTATACGCAGCCGGTGCAGCAGCTGAAGGCGATGCAACACCATCAGAAGATGGCGTTGAAGATGCTGAAGTCATCGAAGAAGACACCAAGTAATGTCAGAAGAAAGTACTGAACAAGTACAAGAAACTGTAGAAGTTGTTGAGCCGGGTCAGGAGACTGACCCGGTTGCAACACTTACAGCTGACTTGCAACGTCTGCAGGCAGAGTATGCAAACTACCGAAAGCGTGTAGAACGCGATCGTGCAGTTGCACATGAAAGCGCTGTCGGTGCAGTCCTTACCGAACTCTTGGCTCTGCTAGATGATGTTGATCGTGCAGAACAGCACGGTGAGCTCACCGGAGGCTTCAAAGCCGTTGCAGACCAGCTAAATTCAATAACTTCACGCATCGGGCTAGAAAAGTACGGCACCGAAGGTGAAGCCTTTGATCCACAGATTCATGAAGCGCTCATGCATGATGAATCTGCAGATGTTGCGGTTGCAACCGCATCAAAGATTTTGCAACCTGGCTACAAGTACAAGGAGCGCATCTTGCGCCCTGCACGTGTAGCTGTAACCGATCCAGCAGGAGCGTAATTTCAGATGGCAGCCAAAGATCTATACGAGAAGGATTTTTATAAAGTCCTGGGCGTAGATAAGAAGGCACCTGCCGACGAAATTAAGAAGAAGTACCGCGCTCTTGCACGTGATCTGCATCCAGATAAAACAAAGGGTGATGTTGCTAAGGAAGAACAGTTCAAAGCTGTATCTGAAGCCTATGAAATTCTTTCTGATGCAAAGAAGCGCGCTGAATATGATGAAGCACGTTCATTGTTTGCAAAGGGTGGATTTCGTGCGCCACAAGGCGGCGGTGATTTCGGAGATATTTTCGGAGGCGGAAATCCTCAAGATATCTTTGCAAATCTCTTTGGCGGTGGCGGCCGACGTGGACCACGTAAAGGTCAGGATCTACAAACTGAAGCGACAATTACCTTTCGCGAATCTGTCTTTGGAACAACCCTTGATCTACGTCTAGGAATGGATCGCGGTCAATCACAAAACATTTCCGCACGTGTTCCAACTGGTGTTACCGATGGCGCAAAGATTCGCGTTAAAGGAAAAGGTTCACCAGGAGAAGCAGGGCCTGGCGATCTCTTTATTCAATTACATGTAAAGCCTCACCCAATCTTTGGTCGCAAAGGCGAGAACTTAACAATTACTTTGCCCGTTACATTTACTGAAGCTGCATTAGGTGCAGATATCAAGGTACCGACTCTGTCAGGTGATGATGTAACAGTTCGCATCGCACCAGGAACACCTAACGGTCGCACTCTGCGCGTAAAGGGCCGAGGGGTCACAAAAGGCAGTACTACAGGCGATTTATTGGTCACCGTTGAGGTTCAAGTACCACAGCGTGTTGATGGCAAGGCACTAGATGCTTTAAAGAAGTTTGCTGAAGAAACCGCAAGCGAAGATGTTCGTTCTGATTTTGCAAGCAAGGCGAAATTATGAGCGATGTAGATAAGAACCAACCAGATGATGATGCTGGCGTCTATGTAATCTCAGTCGCCGCTGAGATTTCAGGGATGCATCCACAAACTTTGCGTCAATATGACAAGTTAGGTTTGGTCTCACCATCACGTACCGAAGGTCGCAACCGTCGTTACTCACTTCGCGATATCGCTTTGCTGCGCACAGTTCAAAAATTAGTCGGCGAAGGTATTAACCACGCAGGTATCAAGCGGATCATTGAATTGGAATCTGCAATGGCCAATATGGCGGTTGAGGTTGCACAGCTGCGCATCGAAGTTGATGCCTTGCTAAAAGATAATCCACCTAAAGGTTTGCCAGCACGTCGCAAGCGCGAAGTTATCCTTTACGACGAAGAGCAGTAATTACAAGAAGTTAATTCTTCCCGACCACTTACCCAGTGTGGGTTCAACCGGGGATTTCAAAACTTTTTCAATCACCGTTGCATACACATCACGGAAATCCGTAGTCACCGCTAAATCATTCTTGTACAGATTCTTTAGCGATGGTTGTTCACCATAGAAGCCACCCTTAACTGAATTACCAATCAAGAACATTGGTCCTGAAGTTCCGTGGTCTGTTCCTTGTGAACCATTGCCAACAACACGACGACCGAACTCGCTGTAAACCATGATCGTCACATCATTGCTGCGTGTAGTTGCCTTTAGCTGACCCATAAAACGTGACAATGAATCTGAAACAACACCAAGAAGTTCTGCTTGAGCATTTGCTTCATTGGCGTGGGTATCAAAACCACCTAAGGAAACTGACCACACCTTTGTTGGCGAACCAGCAGCGATTAACTTTGCAACAACATCTAGCTGCTGGGCTAAATTGCTATCTCCGCCAGCGTTTCCGCCATTAGTTGTAGGCAGATCAGGCGATACCGGCGCTGGCGCTTTAAGCACAGGCTGCACATTGGTGGAAACGCTAAATAAATTGCGCATCGATGTTGCCGCAGCTGCCATCAACTTTGAATCCTTGTTTGATGGCTTCGATAACTGCGCACACTGCGTAGCCAAAGTTCCCTTTGGAATTACTAAACCACCTAATGGCAACGCTGAACCACTGCGCTTTGCACCTGCAAGCATCGGAGGCAAAACAGAACCCAAAGAGATCGCAAGCATTGGATCACTGCTTTGTGAATCAACCCAACGTCCTAACCAACCAGTGTTGATGTGCTTTGCAGGTGATGCGGTCTGCCACTTAGCCATCGAAGAAAAGTGTGAATGATCAGGGTTTGGATAACCAACACCACGAACAATCGCAACCTTCTTTTGATCCCACAGCGCCTTCAAACCCTTCATCGCAGGATTCAAAGCAAGCTCTGCATCAAGCGGCAAAACCTTGTCAGCTGAATAAGAAATTTCAGGACGTGATGAGTAATAAATCGGATCTGTATAAGGAACAACGGTATTTAAACCATCATTACCGCCATACAAAGTAATAACTACAAGAATCGGAGTATTTGCTGGCAGTGGTCGATCAATTGCAGCTTGTGCAATCTGATCTATGCTCAACAATGGTGCTGCAGCTCCAACTGCAACCGCACCTGATGTGAGCTTTAGAAACTTTCTGCGAGTGACTGTATCCATGGCTGTCTCCTATGCACTCACGATGTATTCAGGGCTACACAAAGCTAACAATGCAAACTGTGCTGGATCCTTTTGTGCATCACGTAGCGCGGTCTTTGTACGCGCACTCCATTCAGCAACACCTAGCCAATCAGCACTTCGTGTTAATCGTTGCGCTGGAGTCATCGAATTCAAGACACGTAGATCGCTTTGCTTGATTAACCAGGTCGCAAAAGCGATTCGATACTGCGCCGAAGCTGATGAAAGCCAGGCTTCACCCGCTGGCCAACCACCCACATTAGGCGGTGAAAATGGCACCTGGCCAAGCTTTTCTAGGTAATTGATCATCTGCGCCGGAGTCTTCAACGCAGAAGGAGTTAGCTCTAAAGCACGGCAAGCAGAGATAAACCATTCAACCGGCGACTTCACCATCGCGTACTTTTCATCGCGCATGGCTGAATCACTTGCCATCGCACCTACTGCAGCCGAAATCTCACGGCTCTTAAATGCACTCTTGGCAGAAAAATTAGCAGGCATATCTTCAGTACTTGAAATAAATCGGTACCACAAACGCTCTGCAATAAATTGCGCACTGTCATCACGTGCAACTAAGAAATCAGCTAATGAATCACCAGTAAAGACCGCAGTGGTACCAAGAAGATTTACTGGGTTCTTGTCACGACGGTTTTGATTGATGGTTACCGCGCCACTGCTACGAACAACTTGATATCCAGTCAAAGATCGAGAAATGTTTTTAACATCATCTTCGGTGTATCGACCCACACCTAAAGTAAACAACTCCATTAATTCGCGACCTAAATTTTCATTAGGTGCTTTTACTGTGTTGTCCTGACCATCTAACCAAAACTGCAGTGCGCCATCATTGAGCATCGCCTTTGTCATACTTGCAAAGTTTCCAAGACAGTAAGTGCGCAAAGTTTTATTTTGCACAAACATTGGCATCGCGTAATTTAACTTTTGAACCGATGTCGCCCAATGTCCATGCCAAAACCAGGTCATCTTTTCTGTAAGACCATGATCACTTGCTGCCATGCGATCTAGCCACCACACAACCATTTGTTGTGTTTGATAACGCTGTGCAATTGCAAAGGGAACTATCTCTTTTGTATTTGGCTTTGGTCGTGGACCTAAATCTGTAATCTCTGGTTCAACAACCGTTGCTGCACCGGCATCACTTGCTGGAACAGTCAGCAGACGCGTGCGAGTAGTTGAAACACCATCTGCCAAAGCTTGGGCGTACTCGCCCGGACGCGGCCCGAATCCGAAGCGGTGAAATAACCGCGATATTTCTAGCCTTTGTGCATCCATGCGATGAGAGTAAACCCGCATTTGGCCCGCGGTACAGTTCCTCCATGAATTCACGTGAAACACTCAGAGAACAGATCCTTACAAAAGCGGTTGTACACGGAAAAGTCATTCTTTCTAGTGGCAAAGAGGCTGATTACTACGTCGATCTACGTCGCGTGACTCTGGATTCAGTAGCTGCTCCCCTTGTTGGCCAAGTGATGTTGGATTTAACCGCAGATCTTGATTACGAAGCGGTCGGTGGATTAACCCTTGGCGCAGATCCTGTTGCAACCGCGATGATGCATGTTGCCGCGCAACAAGGAAAGAAGATTGATTCATTTGTAGTTCGCAAAGCGGAAAAAGCACATGGTCTACAACGCCGCATCGAAGGTCCAGATGTAAAGGGCAAGCGTGTTCTTGCAGTTGAAGACACATCAACAACTGGCGGTTCAGTTCTTACTGCGGTTGAAGCTTTAGTTGAAGCTGGCGCAATCGTTGTTGGCGTTGCAGTAATAGTTGAACGCGGTGCAGAGCCAAAGATTAAAGAGGCGGGGTATGAATACCGCGCTGCTTATCAACTATCTGATTTAGGCTTGTAACGATTTGATTGGCGCTCTTTAAAGATTTCAAGCAAGAGCGGAATTGAAGTTCCGATAACAATCAAAGTCACAATTCCAACAATAAAGTAATTGCCATTCTCTTTAAATACATCACCTAAGAAGTAACCAATTCCCATGGCAACCTGAGTCCAGATAATTGCGCCAATTGCATTCCATGTTGAAAATGTCTTTCGATCTAAATTGGCTATGCCGCAAGTTGGATTAATTAATGTGCGTGCAAATGGAATGAAACGTCCAAAAACTAAAGCCTTACGTGGACCGTAAGTTGCTAAATACTTTTCTACCTTTGCAACCATTTTTTGATTAAAGAAACGACTTTCTGGTCGATCAAAAAATGGTCGGCCATACTTTTTTCCAAACCAATAACCGACTTCGCCTCCAACAATCGCTGCGATCGGTGCTAACGCAAATAAAAGAGGTGTTGAAAGCTTCGCATCTCCTAGAGCAACAGCTCCCGAGCCAGATGCGGCAATACCCGCCAAGAAGACAACCTCGCCCCCCGGAAAGACCAATCCGATCAGTAGACCGGTCTCCATAAAGATGATTCCGAGGACTCCCACCAAGCCCAGGGTTGAGACAACCGAGGTTGGATCCAAGAGGTTCATGCGGTCAGGCTATCCCACGCACAGGGCTACCTCTAGTTACCAAATCGTTGTACTTATACATACTTTTACACGGGCTGCGACCTTGCTCCTGCGAACCACTCGCACGAGAATTACCCCACCACGGGACGCGGGTTTCATATGGAACTCGGACCGCTGACCCCTTAAGGATAAAAATGAAAAGAAAAGGTTTGCTTGCAGTAACTGCTGCAGCTGCTCTTTCTCTAGTAGCGTCTTTGGTTACAACAACTTCAGCATCAGCTGCAGTTAACTGTGATCCATTTACAGGCTACAAGGGACTAAAGGGCAAGACAGTAACAATCTTCACTTCAATTCTTGAACCAGAATTAACAACACTTCAGACTGCATGGAAAGATTTCTCAACATGCACAGGTGTAAAGATCAAGATCGAAGGATCAAACCAGTTCGAAGCTTTGCTACCTGTTCGTGTTAAGGGTAACAACGCACCAGATCTAGCGTTCATCCCACAGCCAGGTCTTCTAGCAAAGCTAGTTGAGACAGGCAAAGTAAAGACAGCTCCAAAGGCTGTTGTTGCAAACGTTGACAAGTACTGGTCAAAGTCATGGAAGTCTTACGGAACTGTAAAGGGTAAGTTCTACGCAGCTCCATTCGGATCAAACATGAAGTCACTTGTTTGGTACTCACCAAAGCAATTTAAGGCAGCTGGTTACACAGTTCCTACAACATGGGCACAGATGACAGCTCTTGCAGACAAGATGGCAGCAGATGGAAAGACAGCATTCTGCGGCGGTCTAGGTTCTGGTGGAGCAACAGGTTGGCCAGCAACTGACTGGGTAGAGCAGATGGTTCTACGCGAGCACGGTTCAGCTGTTTACAACGGTTGGGTTAACCACACAATCAAGTTCTCAGATCCACGCATCGTTTCTTCAATGGAAAAGGTTGCAGCTTGGATGCAGAATCCAAAGTGGGTTGGAAACGTTAAGGGAATCGCAACAACAACATTCCAGGAGGCAGGTCTTTCAATTCCTGGAGGTAAGGGTTGCATGATGCTTCAGCAGGCTTCTTTCTACGGAAACCTAATCGCTGAAACAGGCGCAACAATCTCACCAACAGGTGATGCATTTGCGTTCTACCTACCAGCTACAAACTCAAAGGTAACTGTTCCTGTTGTTGGTGGTGGAGAGTTCACAGCAGCTTTCTCATCACGTCCAGAAGTACAGGCAGTACAGGCTTACCTATCATCAGCAACATTTGCTACATCACGTGTACAGCTTGATAACTGGATCTCTGCGAACAGCGGTGTTCCTCTAGCTGCATACAAGAACGCTGTAGACAAGCTTGCTGCAACATACCTAGCAAATCCAAAGTCAACATTTGGATTCGACGCTTCTGACTTAATGCCAGCAGCTGTCGGTGCAGGTTCAATGTGGCGTGAGTTCACAGCATGGTTCGGTGAAGGTAAGTCAATTGCTGATGTAACAAAGGCAATCGACGCTTCATGGCCTAAGAACTAATAAGCACAAAAAAGTAATACGGAGGAGGTCACCTTTACGGGTGGCCTCCTCCGCACTTAAACTCCCCATACAAATAACACCAAGATAAATAACAATAAGGAAAGGTGAATTAGATGTCAGAGTTCTTGTCAGCCAACATTCCTAAGTTCACCTCAGTGCTTTCTGTAATTGCAGCATTCTTTATTGTTCTTGGTTTGATCTTTGTAATTGCCGGTCGTGTAAATGGTAAAAAAGCTCGTCCTATAGCCTTAATTGTTTTGTTAGGACCCGCATTGGTTTTACTTCTTGCTGGACTTGTAATTCCAGGTGTTCGCACAATCTTGTTTAGCTTTATGAACCCTGATTCAAATTCTTTTATTGGTTTAGATAATTACCGTTGGATGCTCGAAGATCCAAATATCAAGGTCATCATGATCAATACAATTTTGTGGATCTTGGTTGTGCCAATCTTCACCGCAGCCCTTGGTTTGTTGTTGGCTGTCATGCTCGATCGCATCAAGCACGAATCCATCCCGAAATCACTGTTATTTATGCCTATGGCGATCTCTTTTGTTGGTGCATCAATCATCTTTAAATTTGTATATGAATACAACGAACCGGGTGAAGTACAGATCGGCTTACTGAGTTCTATTGTTCAATTCTTTGGAATGACACCAAGTGACTGGATGCTTTCTAAGCCACTCAATACATTTTTGCTGATGATCATCTACGTATGGACCCAAATGGGCTTCGGAATGGTGATCCTGTCAGCAGCGATTAAGGGTGTTCCTGCAGATATCGTCGAGGCATCAGCGCTAGATGGCGCACATGGGTGGCGCTTGTTCCGCAACATCACCTTCCCAATGGTGAAGGGAACCTTCATCGTTGTTCTTGCAACCGGTGTTGTGGGTGCACTTAAAGTGTTCGACATTGTTCGCACAATGACAGGTGGAAACTTCAGTACTAACGTGCTGGCAAACGAAATGTACTCACAGACCTTCGTTCAATTTGATCAAGGCAAGGGCTCAGCTCTAGCCGTTGTTCTCTTCTTGTTAGTGACACCAATTCTTATCTACAACATTCAATCATTGCGAAAGGAGCGTGCCCACTAATGGCAAAGAAGCTGGCAGAGCACACCCCTGGCCGCAAGATCTTCTCAAGCAAGATCGCTGCTACCGTTGTATGGGTAATTACAATTATTTGGACTGTTCCAACCCTTGGCTTGCTTGTTACCTCATTTAAGAGCGAAGAAAAGATCTTGAATGAAGCATGGTGGACCACACTTCTTAACCCAAATTTCACCTTGGCAAATTACAAGGGCGTTTTCTTCGGAGATGAAACACAATCTCTAAGCACGGGCGTTCTTCCATACTTTATTAACTCAATTGTTATTACCTTGCCTGCAACAATATTCCCGATTGTTATCGCAACAATGGCTGCCTACGCTTTGGCGTGGATCCGCTTCCGCGGTAGCAACTTCCTATTTTTCTCGATTTTTGCGCTGCAAATCGTGCCTTTACAGATGTCTTTAGTTCCACTGCTTTTGTTGTTTACAGGTGGAGCTCACATCGGTTCAGTGCAGATCTTCCCAGCGTTAGGTATCGCCGGAGATTTCGCAGGTATTTGGTTGCCTCACACAATGTTCGCTTTGCCTTTAGCGATTTACTTGTTACACAACTTCATCGCAGGTCTGCCTCGCGATTTGATGGAGGCTGCATACGTTGATGGTGCAAACCACTTCACAGTATTCCGTCGCATCGTTTTGCCTCTAGCAATCCCTGGCATCGCATCAATCGCGATCTTCCAGTTCTTATGGGTCTGGAACGATCTGCTAGTTGCACTGACATTTGCTTCAGGTACCGAAGAAGTTGCACCAATTAACAGCAAGCTGGCATCACTGGTTGGTCAATATGGTTCTGGATACACACAGCTATCAGCTGGTGCATTCATCACCATTGCGATTCCGCTGATCGTCTTCTTCTCACTACAGCGTTACTTCGTCCGCGGTCTTCTTGCGGGCTCAGTAAAGTAATTTAAATATCTGCGCCGTTGTTCTTAATCTGATCGCGGTACCAGTAACCAGAATCCTTGATGATTCGCTTCTGCGTTTCAAAATCAACATGGACAATTCCAAAACGCTTGTCATAGCCAAGCGCCCATTCAAAGTTATCCATGAGCGACCATTGGTAGTAACCCTTTACAGGTGAACCCTGTGCAATCGCATTTGATACAGCCTTCAAATGTGTTTGTAGGTAATCAATGCGACGCTGATCTGCAACACGACCTGAAGCATCAGGACCTTCATCGTAAGCAGCACCATTTTCAGTAATGAACAGTGGTGGCAACTTGTCGCCGTGTTCCTTGTGCCAACGGACTAAGAGATTTTCCAGACCTGATGGTGTTAACGGCCAACCCATATCGGTCAGCGGACCACGTGGGGTTTCATCGATATCCAAGTCAAAAAGCCCTGAAATAGAGTGCCATTCAGGCTTTCCACCCAATGATTTACCGATGCGATTATCAAAGTAGTAATTGATTCCGATGAAATCATTCTTAACCTGAGCTGCTTGAAGATCTCCATCTTTAACAACAGATGTGAGCTCATCACCATATGTATCAATAAGGATCTGCGGATATGTGCCATACATCATCGCATCCATCCAGAAACGATTTGTGTGCGCATCGCCAATCTCTGCTGCATGTGCCTGAACAGGATCATTCAAATCATCAGCAACATAATTTGTTTGATTCAGAACTGGGCCAGTCAAAATATCGCTACGCACCGCACGCATCGCATTGGTCGATGCCGCATGTGCAAGCACGGTGTGGTGCGCTGCAGCAAAGGATGCGCGACGATCCAAGATTCCCGGCGCATGGATTCCAATTCCATGACCCAACCAAGCAACCACCCAAGGCTCATTGATCGGTGAAAACTTCTTAACTCGATCACCAAAACGCTCAACGACCGCTGTTGAATAATCTGCAAAATGGTTAACGATGTCTCGGTTTACCCAGCCACCCTTGTCTTGCAACGCTTGTGGTAAATCCCAGTGGTACAAGGTTGCTAGAGGTTCAATACCTGCTTCAAGCAACCCATCAATTAAACGATCATAAAAATCAAAGCCACGCTCTTCGCGGACGCCATCACCTTTTGGAAACATTCGAGGCCACGCAAATGAGAAGCGATATCCCTGCAGACCGAGATCCTTCATGATCGCAATATCTTCTGGGTAACGGT
>ERZ1022761.21-NODE-21-length-10581-cov-16.864716_pt1 | contig 10581 bp, 9 predicted proteins | sample MGYA00520860_ERZ1022761 | MGnify/ENA primary metagenome ERZ1022761 (study PRJEB33162, sample SAMN09537603) | freshwater metagenome | isolation source: freshwater | place: Canada:Alberta | collected 2017-07 | study: EMG produced TPA metagenomics assembly of the...
CGCGGCCACTCACCTTGGATACCGGTACAAAACCCTTATTGATATCTTCTTGGTGGTAGCGAGAATCCGCACTTGCTCCGCGGTGATCTCCCATTACCCATAACTTGCCCTTAGGAACTGTGACATCAAAATTCATTTCAGATGGCTTGTTTCCAGCAAAGATATACGGCTCAATAACTTCAACACCGTTAATAGTTAAGTTGCCATCCTTTGTGCAACAGACAACGCGATCTCCGCCAACGCCGATTACTCGCTTAACCAGGTACTGCTTTGCAGGATTTGGTAAAACACCAACGGTAACTAAAGCGCTTTTTGCCTTGGCTACATACTTATTTGTTGAGTAATCAACGATTTCTGGAAGCCAGTTATTGGGATCGCGAAAAACGACTACATCACCGCGTTCAATGTTCTTGGAAATAAATGGAACCTTGTTTACGGCGACGCGATCTTTAATCTGAAGGGTGTTCTCCATTGATCCAGATGGAATGAAGAAAAACTGCACAAGGAAGCTCTTAATGAAAAGGGAGACAACGAGTGCAACAACAACAAGGATTGGGAGCTCCTTAAGGAGCGATCCCTTATTGCGCATTGAAAAGATTATTCAGCTTTTGGAGCTTCAGCTGCTTCTTCAGCAGCTGGTGCATCAACAACTGCTTCTGCTGCAGGTGCCTCAACAACCGCTTCAGCTACTGGTGCTTCCACAACTGCCTCAACGACAGGTGCTTCTACGACAGCTTCAACAACTGGCTCAGGAATAACAACTGGTTCTGGAGTTGAAAGAATTCCATCGCCGTAACCTTCGATGCCATCGCGCTTTTCGCGAATCTTTGCAGCCTTACCGCGTAGATCGCGTAGGTAGTAAAGCTTGGCGCGACGTACTTCGCCCTTCTTTACTAGCTCAATCTTTTCGATCACTGGTGTGTGAACTGGGAATGTACGCTCAACACCAACGCCGTATGAAACCTTACGGATTGTGAAAGTCTCGCGAACTCCATCACCTTGGCGACGGATAACAACACCTTGGAAAACCTGAAGACGGCTCTTGTTACCTTCGATAACACGAACATGGATCTTGAGCTCATCACCAGCGCGGAACTGTGGGATGTCTTTGCGCAGCGAAGCTGCATCTACGGCGTCAAGAATGTTCATATTCGGTTCCTTTTGTCATTTCTATTAAGCACACGCTTTGGCGGTGCAGACTGCGTATCTTGCCATAGAAGGGGCCTTGAGCGTAAATCGGCTCCTGAGCCTCAAATAGGCAGCGCTTACTCGGGGATCTGAGCGTTGAGCGCCTCAAAGAGGTGGGGGCCAGCGGCCACCGTCAGATTGAGCCCATGCCACGGGCGGGTGGTAACCACCGCTCCCGCCTCACGGGCCACCAGCTCAGCTGCCGCTAAATCCCATTCATGCAGCCCGGTCTCAAAGTACCCATCGACCATTCCAGTGGCCACATGGCAGATATCTGCCGCGGCCGAACCGATTCGTCGCAAATCTCGGATTTGAGGAAGCAGCACGTTGACAATCTTTAACTGTTCGACCCGATCTCGTACATCGTAGGCAAAACCAGATGACAGTAGAGCTCGGTTGAGTTCGACCGGATTGTTGCAAGCGATCTTTACATCATTAAGAAAGGCACCGCCCCCTTTGCTTGCATGCCAGGTTGAGTTCACTGTTGGTGAATGAACGACTCCGACCAAAGTTCCATTTTCATCTTTGGCGGCAATGCTGACCGCCCAGCCTGGTAATCCATAAAAGTAATTAACTGTTCCATCGACTGGATCAATCACCCAGGTAACTCCGCTTTTGCTGGGGCGTGATGTTCCTTCTTCACCGATGATTCCATCATCAGGACGTGCTGCCAAAATACTTTCGACAATTAACTTTTCGCTTGCATGATCCATTTGAGTTGCAATATCTATCGCAGTTGATTTAACGGTCAGATCCCAGGACGCGGGACGATCAACCAATAGATCCCCTGCTTGGCGTGCAATCTTTAATGCAAGTTGCAGTAACTCATTGGTATCAGTCATAGCATCAGTCTAATGGCGGGCTAGACTCTTGCCTATGTTCTCAGCGTATTTAACTTTGTTTCGAACACCTGGAGCGCTGAGATTTTCAATTCCTGGGCTAATCGCTCGCATGCCGATTTCAATGGATTCGCTGGCGCTGATCTTTATTGTTGTTGCTGTCAGTGATTCATATGCAATTGCCGGTGCCTTAAGCGCCACCGCATCTGTAGTTATGGCGTTGGCTACGCCCCATTGGTCAAGGGTTGCAGACCGAATTGGGCAAAGCTCGATGTTGGTGCGAGTTATTCCGGTAAAGGTAATTGCATTTTGCATCTTTACGGTTCTAGTTCTCAATGAAACACCTGTGTGGACCTGGTTTTTATCGATCATAATTGCTGAGGCTTTTTCAGTTAATACTGGTGGCTTGGTTCGCCGTCGCTGGTTGCATGTGTTGAGTCCTGATAAGACAACTACGGCAGATGATGAACAAGATCGTCACTTAGTAAATACCGCATATTCATTTGAAGCTTTGATGGATGAGGTTGTCTTTATTCTGGGACCAATCATCGTGACCGCGTGTGCGACATCTATCGCACCTGCTGCCGGAATTATTTCGGGCATCATCTTTGTGGCAATCGGCTTTCCACTATTTATTTCGGCGAAAGAAACAGAACCACCTGCAACACCTAAACGTCATGTAGATCCACATCCTGCGGTTATTAGAAACAAGCGGGTTCAGGCTGTTGTTCTTCCAACTACCTTGTTGGGTGGATTTTTTGGCTCAATCGCGATTGTGACCGTTGCCTTTGCTGAAACACGTGGACAAGAAGCGCAATCAGGAATCTTGCTGGCGATTTGGGCGGCAGGTAGTGCCGTCGCCGCCATAATCAATGGAGTTGTTAAATGGAAGTTGACGAGCGCGGCTCGATTCTTGCTCTTTCTTTTTGCGCTCACCGTTTTGTCGATTCCGATGTTGTTCGTGCACTCGATCCCATGGCTTGCGGTTGCACTTTTCTTTAATGGCTTTGCAATTGCGCCACTTGTAATTAATGCCTACGGCGTTGCCGAAGGTGCCGTACCGCCAGAACAAATCACCGAAACTTTGACCTGGGTAGTTGCCGGCATGCCAATGGGCGGCGCAATTTCCAGCGCCTTATCTGGTCAGATAATCGATCGCTTCGGTGCAGATATCGCGTATTGGGTTCCCTTGGGATTCATGATTGCGGCATGTGTAGCCACGCTTCCGTATTTCCAGACTTATAAGGCCCTCATCGGCTACCCTCGTGCTCGTGACTGAGCTACGACTTAATGGAAAGACCGAAGATGGTCTCTACCTTTCTTTGCATGACAATGATGGACAGGAATTTACTGTTCGCGTTTCCGACACATTGCGTGCAACAGTAAATCAGCAACGCCTAATGGCGGTTCCAGCAACAGATGAACCAAGTATTTCAATCAAAGAGATTCAGCGATTGCTTCGTGCAGGACAGACCGCAGAACAAATCGCTCGCGAGAATGACACCTCGATTGAAAAGGTTGAACGTTTCGCAGGTCCAATTCTGTCTGAACGCATTTACATTATTGATCAAGCCCAGCAAATCGCTATCCGCAAAGAGGGTGGACGTGACGCGGTTACTTTGCTCGGAGTTGTTATCTCTCGTTTAGCTCCTCGCAATATTGATTCATCTGAGTTGTCATGGGATACATGGCGTCTTGAAGATGGAACGTGGACTATTGAACTTCATTATCCAAATACTTCAGGTGTTGGTATTGCGCAGTGGAACTTTGATCCAACTCTTCGCACCGTGACATCTATGGATGAGAACGCGCGCTGGATGATGGGTGATGAGCCTGCTCCACGTCAGCTTCCAACCGCTGCGCTTATTCCCACCGAGTCTTCTCACCCCTCAGAGCGTCGCATCATTGATGTGTACAGCGAGTTCCGCAAGGAAGATATTCAAGAGGAGATTGAAGAAGAGATTGAACCTATTCGTGAGGTTCCACGCTTAGCGGTAATTCGTGAAGAGCCAGATGATGAGGCTTCGCGTGATGGAATCACTGCACGTGCAAAGGTTCCAAGTTGGGATGAAATTATGTTCGGTATCAAGCCCGAGGATCAGGCTTAACCCTTAACTCAAAGTTGTAGTTAGTAATCCAACCTGAGATTCAATCTGACTGTCACCACCATGATGTCCGACCATTGCGCCTTCTTTATCTGCGCGATCAGCATCAAGTAACACCAATCCCCCGCGAGCAATAGCTATTACCTCGCCCATACGGTCTATGGCATCTGGGCTTAAGGTCGCACCAAAAAGATTGCTAGATATTGCTTGTTCACGGGTAACAACTAAGGCCTTTTCCTGCAAATACTGTTGCCATAAAGAAGCAACATCTTCTCGGGCTTGTGGCGAATCTTCGGCTAAGTAAATGTGTCGGGCACGTGGTTCTCCGGCAACGACATTCACCCCGGTTAATAAAGGATTGTCCTGCCCGATAATTATTTTTTCTTCAACATTCATCATTCCGTGATCTGAAGTAATCCATAAACGGGTTCCCTTAGGAACTTCCTTCATCAATTGTGAAACCATCTGGTCGATTAAAGACAACGCAGCAATCCATTTATCACTGCCAACGCCATCGGAATGTCCGGCATTATCTAAATCATTGACATACAGATAAACAAAGGATGGAGTCTTTTGAAGAGCTTGCTTAGTTTCGCTGACTAAATCTGCAACTACATTTGCTCCTCTGTACTGTGCACCTCGAAAAACTGCGCGAGTAAAACCAGAGTTCTCGTATCGCTTCGCCGCAACATGTGTGACTGCGATCCCGGATTTCGTTGCACGTTGGAATAGAGTTTCTACTGGTTGCCAATTTTCAGGATCAACTCGTTCATCCCATTTCAATGCATTTAACAATCTGCCACCGCTGCGCGGAACCTGGACTGTGTACCCCAACATTCCATGAACACCCGGAAGTTCACCTGTGGTTAATGTTGCTAGTGATGTTGCAGTCGTTGAAGGAAATGCGGTTTGAATTGTGCCGTGATTAAACATTCGACTCATGGTTGGCATCACATCGGCGTACTTGGACAAGGTGTCAAAACCGAAACCATCAATAAGAAATAACAGCTCTCGACCCATTGGTGATTGACCTACAGATAAGTGATCAACCGCACTGTCCAGCCCGAGGGATGAAAAGATCGATGGCGTTATCTGGGACAAATGCACGTGCTGATTCTCGCACGAAGGTGCACTAGAGTTTGGCTATGGAAAAAGCGATCAAGTTATCTGCTGAAGTTGCCAATGCGCTCAAGGCTGGAAAGCCGATTGTGGCGCTCGAATCAACGATTATCAGTCATGGATTGCCACGTCCCTCAAATCTTGAAGTAGCCCTTGAATGCGAACGCATTGTTCGTGATGCTGGAGCTGTTCCTGCGACGATCGCATTGTTAGATGGAAAGATCTTGGTAGGTCTAGAGCGAGCAGAGCTTGAAGCGATCGCTAATCGCGATGATATTTCTAAGGCATCTATTCGAGATCTTGCAATCATTGTTGCTCAAGGAAAGAGTGCGGCGACGACTGTTGCTGCAACCGCGCACATCGCTGCCATGGCAGGTATCCACATCTTCGCTACAGGCGGTCTAGGTGGAGTTCACCGCGGTGCAATTGAATCCTTTGATGAATCCGCTGATCTAACAGCTTTAGCAAATGTTGATATGACCATGATCTGCGCCGGAGTGAAATCAATCTTGGATGTTCCAGCGACCCTAGAGCGTTTGGAAACCTTGGCGATCAGTCTTGTCGGATACAAGACAACCGCTTTCCCAGGTTTTTACTTAACAGATTCTGGTTACACCGTAGAGCACCGCGTAGATTCACCTGAAGAGATCGCAGCGATCATTAAGGCGCGTAAAGAAGTTGGAACTTTGTCTAAAGCGCTAGTAGTTGCTAATCCAGTTGAAAAAGAGATGGATAAGGCGCGTCACGATGAGATTTTGAAATCTGGTCTAGAGAAGGCAGAGAAGCAAGGCGTCACCGGCAAAGCGGTCACACCATTCTTACTGGAGCACTTCCACACAACATCTAAGGGTGAGTCATTGGCAATTAACACTGAAATCATCAAGGCTAATTGCTTACTGGGTGCACAGATTGCTGTGGCGCTTCAATGAAAAAGATTTTGTGCATTGGTGATTTAGCACTTGATGTGATTTCACAACTCAAGGAGCCAATTAACTATGGCAATGACACTGCCAGCAGAATTTCCAGCCACCCTGGTGGGCAAGCAGCAAATGTTGCTACATGGATCACCCGCACAAACTCAAAGGCTCATCTAGTCGCGCGAACAGGTAATGATCCCGTTGGTTTTGCTCTGATTTCTGATCTAGATAAGTACGGCGTAGAGCACCTTAATTTGATGCACAGTGGACGCCCTACAGGCGTAGTTGTAATCCTTGTCGATGCAAATGGCGAACGCACAATGTTTCCGGACAACGGAGCAAACGCAGATCTTGAAGCATCGGACCTGCCATCTTTAGATGACATTGATGGTGTTTACCTATCTGGTTATGCGCTCTTAGATTTCCGTAGCCGTGATGCGGTATTGGCGATGATCACAAAAATTAAGGCAGCAGGAAAGCCAATCTTCTTCGACCCAACCACAACTGGTGCGATGAAGATTGTTAGCCGCGAGGAAGTCTTGTCATGGGTTTCAATGATGGATGGAATTCTGCTTAACAGCGAAGAAGCTTTGTATCTTGGCGATGCAAAGGATGTCGAAACCGCCGAAGCAAATCTTTCACAGCACACACCTTTGGTTGTAATTAAGTTGGGTTCAAAGGGTGCAATGGCAATCCATGGATCTGAAAAGGCCAAGGTCTCTGCCGTTACAACCAATGTTGTCGACACCACAGGTGCAGGAGACTCATTCGCTGCTGGATTTATTCCGAAGTGGCTAGAAACAAGTGACCTGACTCAAGCTTTGTCAGCAGGAGCAGCATTGGCAGCAAAGTGTGTTTCATCCGTTGGGGCGCGCCCTCCCCTAAATTAAGGCTGACTCTTGGCAGAATGCCCCAATGGCAACTGCGAAGACTCCCGCGAAATCTGCGGCAAAGGGTAAGAAACCTGCTGGACCAAAGCCCGGCGAGTACCCAGGAAAGATCGTTGATATCGATGTTTCCAAAGAAGTTTCAGAATCTTTTCTTGAGTACGCGTACTCAGTTATTTACTCACGCGCACTTCCAGATGCACGTGATGGCCTAAAGCCGGTTCACCGTCGCATTCTTCATCAGATGGCAGATATGGGTCTTCGCCCAGAGCGCGGCCATGTAAAGAGCGCACGTGTTGTTGGTGAAGTAATGGGTAAGTTGCACCCACACGGTGATGGTGCAATTTACGATGCATTAGTTCGTATGGCACAAAGTTTCTCAATGGGCTTGCCGCTCATTGATGGTCACGGAAACTTCGGTTCCCTTGATGCAGGTCCTGCAGCGATGCGTTACACAGAGGCCCGCTTAGCACCAGCTGCGATGTCGATGGTTGCTGAAGCTGATGAAGACACCGTTGATTTTGGCCCTAACTACGACGGTCAGCTATCAGAGCCAATTGTCTTGCCCGCTGCATATCCAAACCTGCTGGTAAATGGTGGTTCTGGAATCGCAGTTGGTATGGCAACCAACATGGCGCCACACAACTTAAGCGAAGTTATCGCTGCAACCAAGTTCTTAATTGAAAATCCAACTGCAACGGTTAAGCAGTTGATGAAGTTTGTTCCGGGTCCAGATTTCCCAACAGGTGGAGAAATCGTTGGGCTTGATGGTGTGCGCGAGGCGTATTCGACAGGTAAGGGATCCTTCAAGGTTCGCGCAACTGTTGAGATCGAAAAGGTGACATCTCGCAAGATGGGTATCGTCATCAAGGAGCTTCCGTACACAATTGGACCTGAAAAGGTTGTTGAAAGAATTGCAGCACTTGTTAAGGCGAAGAAGATCCAGGGAATCAGCGACATCGTTGATCTTTCTGATGGTCAAACCGGAACAAATGTTGTTATCGAGATCAAAAATGGCTTTGAGCCAGAAGAGGTTCTAGAAAAGCTATACGCATTGACTCCAATGGAGGATGCATTTGCAATCAATGCGGTTGCATTGGTGAAGGGTCGTCCTCAGACCCTAGGTCTTAAGGAACTTCTACGCGTATTTATCGATCACCGTATTGAGGTTGTGCGTCGTCGTTCAGAGTTCCGCAAAGCAAAGGCTGAAGCGCGCCTAGGTCTTGTCGATGGTTTGCTCAAGGCGATTATCGATATCGATAAGGTCATCAAGATTATTCGCGGCAGCGATGATGCAGCGGCAGCTAAAGAGAAGTTGATCAAAGACTTTAAGCTAAATGACGAGCAGGCAACATATATCTTGGATATGCCACTTCGTCGCTTGACCAAGATGAGCAAAATCGAACTCGAAACAGAGCAAAAGGAACTCAAGGCGACAATCGCCGAGCTGACTAAGTTGCTCAAGAGTGAGGATGCAATCAAGGCTCAAGTGTCTGCAGAGTTAACTGCGGTTGGAAAGTCTTTTGCTACACCTCGTCGTACGCGAATTGGTGCTGCTTAACCTCTCCCGATAGAGTTCGGTGTGATTTCAACCCAAGCGCTCGAATTACGTGCAGGTGCTCGCCTTCTTGTTAAGGGCGTAACTGTTCGTATTAATAGCGGCGACCGCATCGGTTTTGTTGGTCGTAATGGTGCTGGTAAATCAACCCTTGCAAAGGTCCTCGCTGGTGAAACTATGCCTGCAGGTGGCGCAGTTAATCGCACAGGAAAGATTGGTTACCTTCCGCAGGATCCTCGCACTGGAGATGAACCAGGCACAGTTATTGATCGAATTTTATCTGCACGTGATTTGGATCAGATCGCAGCACGTATGCGTTCAGTTGAAGAAGAGATGGCAACTGCGCAAGATGAAGCTTTGGAAAAAGCCATGGATCGCTATACGCGAGTTGAGGCAGAGTTTTCTGCAGCTGGTGGATATGCAGCAACGGCAGAAGCAGAAGCTATTGCAACTTCGCTAGGAGTATCTGAAGCGGTCTTTGGTAATGAACTTTCAACCCTTTCAGGTGGTCAGCGTCGTCGTATTGAACTTGCTCGCATTCTCTTCAGCGGTGCTGAAACCCTTTTGCTCGATGAGCCAACAAACCACTTGGATGCTGATTCCATTATGTGGCTGCGCGAATTCTTATCTAAGTACTCTGGTGGTTTGGTCATCATCTCTCACGATGTGAACTTGATCGAGACCGTCGTTAACAAGGTGTTCTACTTGGATGCCAACCGAAACTGCATCGATGTGTACAACCTTGGCTGGAAGGCTTACCTGTTGCAACGTGAACAGGATGAGCACCGCCGCAAGAAGGAGCGCGCCAACGCTGAAAAGCGTGCAGAGATTTTGCAGAAGCAGGGTGAAAAGATGCGCGCAAAGGCATCTAAAGCAACCGCTGCGCAAGGCATGTTGCGTCGTGCTGAAAAGCTTCGTAGCGGTTTGGATGATGTTCGAGTCGCTGACAAGGTTGCAAAGCTGCGCTTTCCAACCCCAGCACCATGTGGCAAGACTCCACTTTCAGGTGAAGAGCTTTCAAAGAACTACGGATCTCTTGAAATCTTTACCGATGTGTCATGTGTGATCGATAAGGGTTCACGTGTTGTAATTCTTGGGCTTAACGGTGCCGGAAAGACAACACTTCTTCGAATCCTTGCGGGAGAGCTTGAATCAGATACCGGCAAGGTTGAGCATGGCCATGGCCTAAAGATTGGTTACTACGCTCAGGAGCACGAGTCACTTGATTTTGAACGCACTATTTTAGAAAACATGATGTCTGCAACCCCAGATATTCGCGAACCTGAAGCACGTAATACCTTGGGTTCATTCTTGTTTGTTGGCGATGATGTTCATAAGCCAGTGAAGGTTTTGTCTGGTGGAGAAAGAACTCGTTTAGCACTCGCTGTTTTGGTTGTATCTGCTGCAAATGTGTTGCTATTGGATGAGCCAACTAACAACTTAGATCCAGCATCTCGCGCTGAGATCTTGGGAGCACTTGCTGAGTACCAAGGTTCTGTCATCATGGTTTCTCACGATGAAGGCGCAGTACAAGCGTTAAAGCCAGAGCGCGTTATTTTGTTGCCAGATGGCGATGAGGATCTGTGGAAAGAAGAGTACTTCGACCTAGTCTCTATTGACTAGAACTTAAAGCAATTAAGCGTCGATGTGATCGCGATCGATTTCTGCGTTAGCGATGAACTCTTTACGTGGTGCAACATCGCTACCCATCAATAGTTCAAACATCGCCTCTGATGCTGCTGCATCTGAAACAGTAATACGACGCAAAGTACGAGCATCTGGATCCATTGTGGTTTCGCGGAGCTGATCAGCATCCATTTCACCAAGACCTTTGTAACGCTGAATAGGCTCCTTCCAGCGCTTGCCTTCCTTCTTAAGCTCAGCAGTTACCTTCTTCATCTCATCATCACTGTATGTGTAGATGTAATTACCCTTCTTTCCTCCCCCGCCAACAACTTCGATGCGGTG
>ERZ1022761.22-NODE-22-length-10335-cov-15.024514_pt1 | contig 10335 bp, 9 predicted proteins | sample MGYA00520860_ERZ1022761 | MGnify/ENA primary metagenome ERZ1022761 (study PRJEB33162, sample SAMN09537603) | freshwater metagenome | isolation source: freshwater | place: Canada:Alberta | collected 2017-07 | study: EMG produced TPA metagenomics assembly of the...
CCAGATATTGATTTAGTTATTACCGAAGTTGGCGGAACTGTGGGCGACATCGAGTCCCAGCCATTTCTAGAGGCTATCCGTCAGATCCGTCAGACCGTTGGTCGTGACAATGTTTTCTATTTACATGTTTCTTTGGTTCCTTACATCGGCCCATCCGGCGAATTAAAGACCAAGCCAACGCAGCACTCTGTTGCTGCACTTCGAAGCATTGGTATCGCTCCCGATGCGATCGTTTTGCGTTCAGATCGCGAGATTCCTGAAGGCGTTAAGAAAAAGATTTCCTTGATGTGCGATGTTGATTCTGAAGCCGTCGTTGCTGCAGTTGATGCTCCATCGATTTATGACATTCCTAAGGTATTACATGCTGAAGGTTTGGATTCTTATGTTGTTCAGCGTCTAGGTTTTGATTGCCATGATGTGGAATGGGGGGAGTGGGATGCGCTTCTAGAGAAGGTGCACAACCCTAAGCATCACATCAAGGTTGGTCTTGTCGGAAAGTACATCGATCTTCCAGACGCATATCTTTCAGTCTCTGAAGCACTTCGCGCAGGTGGCTTTGCCAATGAAGCCAAGATTGAAATTGTTTGGATAGCAAGCGATGAGTGCGAAACTCCAGAAGGTGCAAAGAAGTTGCTGGAGGGCGTCGATGCAATTTGTGTACCAGGTGGTTTTGGTATTCGTGGAATTGAAGGCAAAGTTGGCGCGCTTAAGTTTGCACGTGAACACAAGATTCCTACTCTGGGACTGTGTTTAGGATTGCAGTGCATGGTGATTGAAGCTGCGCGAAATCTTGCAGGAATCAAGGATGCGATCTCAGCGGAGTTCTCTGATTCCGGCACTCCTGTAATTGCAACGATGGATGATCAAAAGGATGTTGTTTCAGGCAAGGAAGATATGGGCGGAACGATGCGTCTTGGTCTGTACAAATCAGATCTTCTGGCTGGCTCGGTTGTTGCGAAAACGTATGGAGCTTCCGAGATTTCAGAGCGTCACCGCCACAGATACGAGGTTAATAACAAGTACCGCGACCAAATTGGGAGTGCTGGCCTTGTTTTCTCTGGAATTTTCAAGGAGCAAGATCTTGTGGAGTTTGTAGAACTTCCCGAGTCAGTGCATCCTTATTACGTGGGAACACAAGCTCACCCTGAGCTTCGTTCACGCCCAACACGTCCACATCCATTGTTTATTGGTTTGATCGCAGCAGCGGTTAAAGCGAAAGGTTAATCATGATCGTCGGAGTTCCAAAAGAGATCAAAGTTCATGAGTCTCGCGTAGCCATTACGCCCGAAGGTGTTTCTGAATTTGTCCACGCTGGCCACACTGTGATCATTGAAGACAAAGCTGGAGTTGGTTCTTCGATTAGTAATGAAGAGTTTGTGGCCGCCGGTGCAACGATAGTTGCAACCGCCGATGATGTTTGGCAAAAAGCCGATCTAGTGTTGAAGGTTAAAGAGCCGATCGAGCCCGAGTATCCAAAGATGCGCAAAGGTCAAACCCTCTTTACTTATTTGCACTTAGCGGCATCAAAGGCATGCACCGATGCACTTGTTCAATCAGGAACAACAGCGATCGCGTATGAGACTGTAGAAGTAAATGGAACCCTTCCACTATTGGCTCCTATGAGCGAGGTTGCGGGTCGCCTTGCAACACAGGTTGGCGCAACTGCGCTTCAACGCCCACATGGTGGCCGTGGAGTTTTACTTGGTGGAGTTCCAGGTGTGGCACCAGGTCGAGTTGTTGTTATCGGTGGCGGAGTTGCTGGTCTGAACGCAGCGGTTATTGCCGTTGGAATGGGTGCAGATGTAACTGTCTTTGATCGCTCCATTAATCGTTTGCAATACATCGACACTGTTTATGGTGGACGGATCAAAACACTAGTGGCCTCTAAGCACGCAATTGAACGCGAAGTAAAGCAAGCAGATCTCGTTGTTGGAGCGGTGCTGGTTCATGGAGCTAAAGCACCTAAATTAGTTTCTAACGCACTAGTGGCTCAGATGAAGAGCGGTTCGGTTTTAGTTGATATCGCCATTGACCAAGGTGGATGTTTTGAGGATTCAAAGCCAACAACACATGCTGAACCGACATACACAGTCCACAACTCTGTTTTCTACTGCGTTGCAAACATGCCAGGTGCCGTTCCAGTCGCTTCGACATATGCACTCACGAACGCCACTCTTCCATTTGCTTTGTCTCTGGCAAATCATGGTTGGGAAGCGGCATGCGCGAAGGATAAGAACTTGGCTAAGGGCTTAAATGTGCATGACGGAAAGATCTATTACTCCGCCGTAGCAGAAGCGCATGGTTACGCCAGCACCCAGCTTTGATCTAGCTGCTTCATCCTTTATCAATCATCTTCAGATTGAAAGAGGATTGGCGGCAAACTCAATTGCGGCGTATCGGAGAGACTTAACAAAGTTCCAGAGCTTTCTGGATGGAACTGCATTGCACGAAGTTTCACCAGCAACCATCAGTGATTTTGAATCTTCCCTGCGCGAAGTAAAGCTTTCTGTAGCATCCATCAATCGCGTAGATTCAACGCTGCGTTCCTTTTTTAAACATTTACAGCTCGAATACGGGCTCAACGATCCAACGCTCGAAATCGCGCCGAGTAAGTCCGCTCGAAGATTGCCCAAGGCGCTGACTATCGCGCAGATACTTTCTATGATTGAGGTTGCTTATCGCGAAAGTGATCCAATAACTTTACGAGATCAAGCCATGTTGGAATTGCTCTATAGCAGTGGCGCTCGAGTCAGCGAATTAATTGGAATTAACTTGAACGATCTCAGTGTTGCTCAAACTCCCGATGGAGAGATAACAACATTAAAGCTACGAGGCAAAGGTTCCAAGGAAAGAATTGTTCCGCTAGGTTCATTTGCAACCAAGGCAATTAACGATTATTGCGTTCGAATTCGCCCTGGATTATTAGCGAAGAATCCCAAGAATAATCCTGCACTTTTTCTCAACTCTCGTGGAGGAAGAATTTCACGTCAATCTGCGTGGCAAATGGTTTTGGATTCGGCCAAGAATGCTGGAGTAACCGAACATGTGTCCCCGCATGTTTTCAGACACTCATACGCCACGCATCTTCTAGATGGGGGAGCAGACATTCGCGTTGTTCAAGAGTTATTAGGTCATGCCTCTGTCACAACAACCCAGATTTACACCTTGATAACTATCGACAAAGTTCGCGAGAGTTATTCAATGGCACATCCACGCGCCAAATAAAGTATTACTGCCCGCGAAGTCGACGGGCCAAGATACTTTGATCTCCCTTGGCCTCAAGATCTGCAATGATCACAGCGATTGATTCACGGACGATACGACCACGGTCAACAGCTAAACCAAGATCTCCACGTAACTGTAAACGCGCTTGATCAAGATCAAATAACTCATCTGGAGATAAGTACACAGTGATTTTTTCATCATGACGTTCACGTCCTGAAGGGGAGCGGTCAACAGTTGTTACGCGACGACGCGCAATTGTGCGAACGCCCTTCTTGGATGAAGGTGCCTTTGGAGTAGCGATGGCTGGTGGAACTAAAGGTGCTGCAACCTCATTGGTTGGTTGCGCAGGTACCGCGCTTAGTGCGGGGGCTGTTGAACGAAATAGTTCATCTGCACCTGGAAGGTTTGCTCTACGTGTCATCGTGCGCCTCCTCTGGCGATTAGTTCTCTAGCTAAGCGACGGTATGAAGCTGCGCCACCTGAAGATGTTGCATATGTGGTGATTGGTTCACCGACAACTGTTGTTTCGGGAAAACGGATTGTTTTTGCAATGATTGTTTCAAAGACATCCTCTGGAAATTGCTCAAGAATTCTTTCAAGGACCTGACGGTTATGAGAAGTCTTCTTGTCATACATAGTTGCAAGAATTCCAATTAAACGAAGTTCAGGATTTAGGAAGGTTTTAACCTTATCCAGATTGCCCTTTAACTCAATGAAACCATGCAAAGCAAAGTATTCACATTGCATGGGAACGATTACTTCATGTGAAGCAACCAGCGCGTTAATGGTGAGTTGACCCATGGTTGGCTGGCAATCAATCAAAATAACATCGTAGTAATCACGAAGTGGGGCTAAGGCGCGCTTCAAATATTGCTGCCCGCCAATTTCAGCACCCAGAGTAGTTTCAGCGGTACCTAAATCACGGTTGGCAGGTAGGAAATCCAAACCTGGAACTGATGACTTCAAAACAATCTCATCAACATTTGCAGTTGGTGTCATTAATGCGTAGTAAACAGTTTGCTCTAATGGAAGTGAGTGGGCGTTAACGCCAAGTCCTAGAGATAAACCACCTTGAGGATCGAAGTCGACGAGCAAAACGCGACGGCCCATCTCTGCAAGAGCAGCGCCTAAGTTAATGGTGCTTGTCGTCTTACCAACGCCACCCTTTTGGTTAAAGATTGAGATGACCTTTGCATTGCCATGCTCTGCCAATGCCGCAGGTGTAGGAAAGCTTTGGGCAACCTTGCCAAGCAGGGTGGATGTCGTTGCAACATCCTCTGCAATTGTCGATTTAGCGTTCAATCTTCAAACCTCTTTCCTGATATAGCAAAGAGCCTAGGCGTTACACATAAAACAGGCAAGCGTGAAGTAAGGTGCCCCCATGGATTTAGCAGGAGATACCGTGGTCGAAGAGGGCGTTGATGTAAACGCATCCTCGGGTGGCTTCTCCGTTCACCTCTCCAACTTTGATGGCCCCTTTGATCTCCTTCTACAGCTGATCTCGCGCCACAAGATGGATGTCACCGAGGTTGCGCTCAGCATCGTCACCGATGAGTTCATCTCCTTTATTCGAGCTCTTGAAGCATCGGGAGAGGGCTGGGATCTAGACCAGGCCACCGAGTTTCTTGTCGTTGCTGCAACCCTTCTGGATCTCAAAGCGGCAAGGTTGCTTCCAACTGGTGAGGTTGAGGATGAAGAGGATCTAGCTCTCCTTGAGGCCCGTGACCTCTTGTTCGCGCGACTACTTCAATACCGAGCCTTCAAGGAGATCGCCGCAACCTTTAGCGAGCGCATCCTTGCCGCCGATAAATCCTTCCCACGCGTAGTTGCCTTGGATCCAGCCTTGGCCAGCTTGCTGCCCGAGGTCTTGATCGGTGTCGGGGCGCAACGCTTTGCCGCCATCGCCGAGCGTGTTTTGACCCCTAAGGTGTCACCTGTCGTGGCTGTAGAACACCTCCATATGCCCCTTGTGAGCGTCACAGAGGAGTCCAAGAGGGTCGTTGAGGCGCTTCGCCACTCGAAGTCACTGAGCTTTAGAAACTTGATCTCAGATGCTGATAGCACCCTTGTGGTGGTTGCCCGCTTCTTAGCTCTTCTCGATCTCTACCGCCAAGGGGTTTTACGTTTTGATCAGGTAGTCGCACTGGGCGAACTCCACATCAGCTGGACCGGAAGCCTCGAGGGCGAGGTTGAGATCACCGATGAGTTTGATATACCCGTGGTTTTAGAGATGGAAGACTCGACAGAAAGTGGCGAAAATGTCTAATGTAGAAGTTGAACGTTCTATCGAGGCGATCCTCATGGTTGTTGATGAGCCGGTTACCGAGGTGATTCTGGCTCAGGTTCTAGAACGTCCAGTTGAGGAGATCGAGGCCGCCCTAACCGCCCTTGAAGGCTCGTACGAGGAACGCGGCTTTATGCTCCGCAAGATCAATGGGGGATGGCGCTTTTATAGCCACCCAAGCTACTCAGCGGTGGTTGAAAAGTTTGTTCTCGATGGCCAGCAATCTCGTTTGACCCAAGCTGCCCTTGAAACCCTTTCAGTGATCGCTTACCGACAGCCGGTCTCACGCGCCCGTGTATCGGCGATCCGCGGAGTTAATGTTGAGGCGGTTATGAAGACACTGATTACTCGAGGATTGGTGGAGGAGTCGGGTCTGGAACATGAGACTGGTGCGATCCTCTACAAGACGACCAGCTACTTCCTGGAACGACTCGGATTGAACTCCTTAGAGGATCTTCCAGCCCTTGCTCCATACCTTCCAGATCTAGATGGCCTGGATGAGATCCTCGATTCGCTAACCGACTAGAGTTTCCGCTACCCTTACCTCCTGACTGTCGGGAGGATAGCCATGGCCCAAATGAGGCTTAACAAGATCATCGCAGATGCTGGAATCACAAGCCGTCGCGGTGCGGATGAATTAATCGAATCTGGTCGAGTGACCGTCAATGGAATCACTGTTCGGGAGATGGGCAGCAAATTCGACCCTGAAAAAGATCAAGTAATGGTTGATGGTGAGACAATTACTAGAACTTTGACTAAGTCTTATCTTGCACTTCATAAACCTAAGGGTGTTTTGTCTACGATGTTTGACCCGGAAGGCCGTCCTTCGCTGGATGATTTCATTGATCTTCGCAAGGAGCGTTTGTTCCATGTGGGGCGTCTCGATAAGGATTCTGAAGGTTTAATTCTCCTTACAAATGATGGGGATTTGACCTTCCGTGCCACACACCCATCCTTTGGCCTGGAAAAAACCTACATCATTGAGTTTGATGGGGTACTGCCAACTGGCGTGGACAAGGTGCTTCTTAAGGGTGTCGAGCTTGAAGATGGCATGGGTCGAGTTCTTACCTTCAAGCAGCTGTCACCTCGATGGATTGAGGTGTCGATCCATGAAGGTCGCTATCACATCATCCGTCGCCTGATGGAGGCGGTGGGGGTAGATGTCCTTCGTCTGATCAGAACTAAGTTCGGCCCAATCTCCTTGGGAGATACCCCTGAAGGACGTTGGCGCGACCTTAATGACACAGAGTTAATGAATCTACGAAAAGCTTTAGACATTTGACGGCTTTACTATAAATCGATTTTATGGTCTTTACCCTTTTATCGTTTTATAGATAATATTTGATACCAATATTTATTTATCGATAATTACTACGCTCAGGAAGGGCGTTCAGTATCTGTTTATCGACTTTCTTGAGCAGGCACTTCCTACAGCAGGGAACTCCGAAGGTTGTAGGAAAAGTAGTAATCAGGTTTAAGTGTTAAAAGGTTTTATCGACTTATATAGTTTTAAATACACACCAAATATGGTGAGGAAAGGTACCCTTATCCCATGAGTTTGCGAGCAATCCGAGGAGCTATACAAGTACCGGGCAACACCGCTACCGACATAGCAGCAGGAGTCCAAGAGTTGATCTCTGCGATCCTGGAGGCAAACCAGCTTGTTCCGACCGATGTCATCTCCGTTTTTTTCACCTCAACGGTAGATCTCAACGCCGCCTTTCCTGCAGCTGCTTGTCGTGAGATGGGTTTTGCCAATGTTCCACTGATCGGTTCAGTGGAGGTTGATGTTCCTGGAGCACTTGATCGCACAATTCGAGCGATGCTGCATGTGGAAACCGTCAAGAACGCTGATCAGATTAGCCATATCTATCTCCATGGCGCCGCCGCTTTACGCCGAGATATAGCTCAGTAATGCTCACAACTGTTCGAATAGTAGGTGCCGGTCTGATCGGAACCTCGATCGGATTGGGTCTTGTGCAATCCGGAATCAAGGTCGAGATGGTCGACTCCGATTCAGATAGCCAAGCCTTAGCGATGGATCTCGTCGGGGGAGCCCAGGTTACCCAACCAGATCTAGTGATCTTTGCGTTGCCTAGCTCCCGTCTTCCGCTGGTCATTAAGGATGAGTTTGCACTAAACCCACAGTCGACATTTATGGATGTTGGTAGCGTTAAAGGTGATGTTGTACTAGAGGTTGAGACAGTTTCAGGGCTTTCCACTCGATTTGTGCCCACCCATCCCATGGCAGGCCGTGAAATAGGCGGCGCGGGGGCTGCACGGGCCGATCTGTTCCAGGGGCGCAGTTGGATAATTACGCCTAGCGCCGATTGTGCAGCTGACTCACGAGCAGTAGTTGAAGAGTTAATCGGGAAATTGGGTGCGACCTCTATCCAGCTATCCCCTAAAGATCATGACCAAGCGGTGGCAAAGATCTCGCACATGCCACAGATCGCAGCCTCACTGCTCGCCAAGCAGTTGGCTGGAACGCCAACTGAGTGGATGGAGTTGGCAGGGCAGGGGTTGCGCGACACCACGCGAATTGCGGGGTCAGATGAGTCCCTGTGGAAGGAGATTATTTACTCCAACCGAGGTGAGCTACGAACTTTGCTAATAAATCTACAAAACGATCTTCAATCAATGATTCATTCTCTGGATGAACCCTCAAAGATCGAAGCTTTAATCGCCGCAGGTCGCTCAGGTAAAGCGTTGATTCCAGGCAAGCATGGAGGCAAGGCTCGTGAGTATTCATATCTACCGATTGTTATTGATGATAAACCTGGCCAATTAGCTGCGATCTTTAATGAATGTGCGGCAATGGAAGTTAACGTTGAAGATTTGCTTATTGAGCATTCACCCGGCCAGTTGAGTGCATTAATCACCTTAGCCTTGTCACACAATGATGCTGAAAAACTATCAGCTCACTTAACCTCGATCGGATGGAATGTTCATCCGATTCGTAAATAGAAGTAGGCTCATCACATGGGCATAGTCGTAGCAATAGATGGCCCAAGTGGGGCCGGAAAATCTAGTACCGCAAAAGCAATTGCAACACGCGCTGGTTGGGATTACTTGGATACAGGTGCTCTCTATCGTGCCGTTACTTGGTTAGCTCTTGAATTTAAATGCGAAGAGCCATTTTCAATTTTACAAGCAATAAAAGATCACCCAATTAAATTCATTGCCGATCCAACTTCGCCAAATGTTTTTGCTGGCGAAACACAGATCACGCATGCGATTAGAGGAACATCAGTAACTGAGAATGTTTCTCGCATTAGCGCGATGCCTGAGATTCGTCGGGAACTACTAAATCTTCAGCATCGAATTATTGATGCCGCAGAAAGAGGAATTGTTGTAGAAGGTCGTGACATCGGAACGGTCGTTGCACCCGAAGCGGGCTTAAAGATTTATTTGACCGCTGATTTAGATGCACGAGCAAATCGTCGTGAGATCGAAACAGAAGACAAGAGTGTTGATGTAAAGCAATCTCTTGATAATCGCGATGCGATTGATTCAACACGTGCTGTATCGCCTTTGGTAATGGCTGCAGATGCAGTTGAAGTTGATTCGACCTATTTAGATTTAGATGAAACTATCGAACGAATTTGGGAGCTTCTCAAGAAGCGTAATTTGCTCGGACTTCCAATCGTTGCAATCTTGGGTCGTCCAAATGTTGGAAAATCAACATTGATCAATCGTTTCTTAGGAAGACGTGAAGCGATTGTTGAAGATACTCCAGGTGTGACTCGCGATCGCGTTCAGTATGAATGCGAATGGGGCGGTCGACGTTTCATCATTATGGATACCGGTGGTTGGGAAGCAAAGCCCGATGGAATCGCGGTTCAGGTAAGTGCAGGTTCTGAATTAGCAATGCAAGAAGCCGATGTTCTTGCATTTGTTGTTGACGCGCAGGTTGGCGCTTTAGATGAAGATGATTCTTTGGTGCAGCATCTGCGCAAAGCGAAGAAGCCAACAATCCTCATTGGAAACAAGGTTGATGGAGAGCGCGAAGAAGCTGAAGCGCATGGTTTGTGGAGCCTAGGTCTTGGCGAACCTCGTTTCGTTTCTGCACTTCACGGACGTGGCAGTGGCGATCTTTTGGATCATATTGTCAGCGTATTGCCCGAAGTTGGTCGCGCACAGAATCAAGATGGCTATCGCAAGGTGGCATTGATCGGTCGCCCTAATGTTGGAAAATCTTCTTTGTTCAATGCGATCGCTGGAGAATCACTGTCTATTGTTGATGATGCAGCAGGAACAACGCGAGATCCCGTTGACTCGCTATTGTCATTTGGTGGATCAACTTGGAGATTTATCGATACTGCAGGATTGAAGAAACGAGCCAACCAAGATTCAGGAACTGATTACTACGCATCGTTGCGTACGGCTACCGCGCTAGAGCGTTGTGAAGTTGCTGTCGTTGTATTGGATGCATCTGAACCAATTACGGAACAAGATTTGCGTGTCATCACAATGGTCGAAGAAGCAGGAAAAGCCATGGTGATTGTTATGAATAAGTGGGATTTAGTTGATGAGGATCGTCGCAACCAGTTGGATCGCGAAATCGATCGCCACCTGGACCAGGTTGAGTGGGCACAGAGAGTGAACATCGCGGCCAAGACTGGTTGGCACAGAGATCGTTTGGCTCCGGCGTTGCGAACCGCTCTAGATAGTTGGGAGCGCCGAGTTCCCACCGCCAAGCTCAACTCATTCTTGGGCGCCCTTATTGGCGCGACTCCACCACCCGTGCGTGGCGGAAAGCAGCCAAAGGTCTACTACGCAACCCAGGCGGGCATTGCACCACCGAAGTTTGTGGTCTTCTCAAG
>ERZ1022761.23-NODE-23-length-10288-cov-14.325613_pt1 | contig 10288 bp, 10 predicted proteins | sample MGYA00520860_ERZ1022761 | MGnify/ENA primary metagenome ERZ1022761 (study PRJEB33162, sample SAMN09537603) | freshwater metagenome | isolation source: freshwater | place: Canada:Alberta | collected 2017-07 | study: EMG produced TPA metagenomics assembly of the...
GCCTTCATAGGCAGCAATTGCCGCAGCTGCGTTTAACACGCATGCATCTCGGTGTGGACCTTTGCTACCTTCAAAAATAGAACGTGCGATGCGTGCATTTTCCGCCCCATCCCCGCCAACTAAAGATGAGATTGGAGCATGAGAGATTCCAAATTCGGATGGTTCAATCAAACCACTTATGATTTCTTCTGTTCCGATACTGAGCACCGATGTGGAAGTTGCCAGAGTTATTTCATCTAAACCATCATCACCTCTAAATACAAAGCCATCAATTCCACGGTCGCCCAGCACCTGCGCCATCACCAAATGCATGCGTTCATTTGCAACACCAATTGCAGCTGCTTGTGGCTTGGCCGGATTTGCTAGAGGTCCAAGAATGTTGAAAACGGTAGGCGTTGCTAATTCCTTGCGCGCCGCGGCCGCGTACTTCATGGCAGGATGAAAAACTGGTGCAAAGCAAAAACCAATTCCTAATTCATTAAAGCTTTGCTCTACTCCACGGCCATCAAGGTTGATGTTGATTCCAAGATTTTCCAAAAGATCTGCTGATCCTGATTTGGATGAAGCCGCTCGATTTCCATGTTTAATTACTTTTGCTCCGCTAGCGGCGGCGATGATCGCGGCGGTTGTTGAAATATTGATGGTGTGTGCGCCATCGCCACCAGTGCCTACGGTGTCGACCGCTCGTTGTGAAATCGTGATCGGAGCGCAATGTTCATACATCTGCGAAACTAAAGCACCGACCTCTTCAGGACTTTCGCCTTTGGATTTAAGTGCGATTAAGAAAGTCTTAATCGTCTCGTTGGTTGCTTGACCGGTAAGAATCTCATTCATGCACCACTGAACCCGGTCTACTTCCAGATCAAGGCCAGAATTGATGATTGCTATGTTTTCATCCCACAGCAATTGGCTCATGAGAAGAGTTAAGCAGAGATGATTGAAGCGCCGCGCAGTAATTCCGCAGCCGTCTTAGCCAAAGTAAATGGGTCGATCGGATGAACAACAGATGCTTCAGCTAGAGACCATGCCGCGAGCCACTTATCTTCCTTGCGACCGGTGATTACCAAGATTGGAGGGCAGTTGAAGACCTCGTCCTTGAGTTGGCGGGCCATACCAAGGCCACCCTCTTGCGCCGCTTCCCCATCAAGAATGAAAAGATCGGCTCTGAATTCTCCCGCTACATTTTTAGAATCAACATAGGCACGCAACGCTGATCCAGTAGCGAACTCATGGATCTCATGCTCTGGAAGATCCTTCGCAACTCGCGCTCCCAAAGCCGACACAATTGAGGATCGGACTGAAGAGTCATCTGAGTAGACAATGATCTGTTTTTTGCTCTCGGCCATGGCATCAGTCTATTGAAAAATCCCCAGTAACCCGACTCATGGCATTCCCAGATTGCACCTTTTTGAGGTGATCCGTTTCACCTCAGATGAGCCGAAATCGAGGCCTTCGGAGGTCGCCCTAGGCAGACGTGGAGCCTGTTTTCGGGAATAATCGCCCCTATGTCAAGCGCCGTAGCACACCACAAAATAACCCGCCCCAACGCAGTAGCGGTTGGAACGATCGTCTGGCTTTCAAGTGAGCTGATGTTCTTCGCCGCACTCTTTGCGATGTACTTCACCACTCGTGCCGTACAGGGTCCAGCAATTTGGTCCGAGTCAACAGAGATGCTCAACATTCCTTTTGCATCATTCAATACAACGATCTTGGTTCTGTCATCAGTGACTTGCCAATTCGGAGTTTTCGCTGCTGAACGTTTTCAGAACCATCGCACAGGCAAGCTGTACCAACTCAACAAGTGGGGCATGCGCGAGTGGTTTGCGTTGACCTTCTTGATGGGTTCATTCTTCATCGCTGGACAGGTTTACGAGTACGCGATGCTTGTCTCAGAAGGTTTAGCGCTTTCAACAAATGCTTACAGCTCTGTTTTCTACGTTGCGACCGGCTTCCATGGTCTGCACGTGACCGGCGGATTGATCGCTTTCTTAATTGTTATGGTCCGCGTTGCAAAGGCTCGTCGATTCACTCATCAACAAGCAACAACTGCAATCGTAGTTTCGTATTACTGGCACTTCGTCGACGTCGTATGGATCGCGCTATTTGCTGCGATTTACCTGATTAAGTAGTAAGGAAAATAAGTGAAGCGTCTATCTCGCTACCGTCGCCACAAGGCGGCTGGTCCTGCATTGTTAATCTTTGCCCTACTTGCAATTGGAACAACATTTAATGTTGCCAGCGCACAGACTGCGGCACAAACAACAACGGCAGATCGTTCAGCACTCATTGAAGAAGGTCGACAGATTTTCTTGAAAGGTTGCTCCTCATGCCACGGACTTAACTCTGAAGGTGGCGCAATTGCCCCTTCACTTGTAGGAGTTGGCGCCGCATCAGTTGATTTCCAAGTTGGTACAGGTCGTATGCCGATGGCCGATATGAGCACTCAAGCCATGCGCAAGGAACCGCTTTACACCCCTGAAGAGACTGCGGCGTTAGCAGCTTATGTAGCCTCACTCGCCCCAGGACCTGAAATTCCAACTGAAGAACAGTTGAATTATGAACGCGATGGAAGCACAGCAGAAGGCGGAGAACTCTTCCGCAACAACTGCGCGATGTGCCACAACTTCGCTGGACAAGGTGGAGCGCTTACTCAAGGAAAGTACGCACCAACTTTGATGGGTATCGAACCAAAACACATCTACGAAGCTATGGTGACAGGTCCGCAATCAATGCCAGTTTTCAGCGACAAGACAATTACACCTGAAGAGAAGATGTCGATCATTAAGTGGATCAAGCATGCAGAATCAGAACCAAATCTTGGTGGAGCTTCCTTGGGTCGCGTAGGTCCAGTAACTGAAGGTTTGCTTGCATGGACTTTGGGTCTTGGAATTCTTATTGGTGTAGCTGTATGGCTAGCGATGAAGGCGAGATAAATAATGTCTAATGAAATCGAAGCTATAAAGGATCCAGGTCTTCCCGCTCACGTTCATCGTAAAGCAGATCATGATCCAGTTGCAGCCAAGCGTGCAGAGCGCCAGGTAGCGATTCTTTTTGGAATCTCTTCCCTTGGTACTTTGTTGTTGATTGCATCATTCTTTATTCCTGATGACATCTTCATCTTTGTACCGGTCATGGGAAATCAGAATGCACATCAACTTGGTCTTGGTCTGGGTATGGCGATTTCACTCTTCTTCATTGGTATGGGTGCAATCCATTGGGCAAAAACTTTGATGCCTGATCAAGAAGTTATCGCGCACCGTCACGAGTTCCGCTCCCCTGATTCAGATCGCAAAGAGTTTGTCGATGCGGTTAAAGAAGGAGCACAGGCTTCAGGTTTAGGTCGTCGTTCACTTATTAAAAGATCCCTTGGTGCAGCGCTGGGACTTTCAGCGCTTTCGCCAATTCTCTTGCTTCGTGATTTGGGTCCACTTCCAGGAAATGATCTCAAGGAAACTTCCTGGAAAGCCGGGACGTATCTGGTAACAGATCCAGGTAATCGCCGTATCAAAGCTTCAGATTTAGAGGTCGGAGCGGTAGCTCAAGTACTGCCTGAAACTTCAGATCCAGAGCACCGAAAGCTCAATGACATCGCAAAAGATGCGCTTCTCCTAATCAGACTTCGTCCTGAGGAGTTCAACCTTGACGCAGAGCGTTTGAGCTGGACCCACGAAGGAATTATCGCCTTCTCAAAGATCTGTTCACATATGGGTTGCGCAGTCGCACTTTATGAACAACAAACAAAGCACCTTTTGTGCCCATGTCACCAATCAACATTTGATGTGACTCGAGCAGCAAAGGTCATTTTTGGACCTGCGGCTCGACCACTTCCGCAGTTAAATATCACCGTGGATGAAGAGGGTTACCTCATCGCCCGCACACCATTCACCGAACCAGTTGGACCTAGTTTTTGGGGGCGTAACTCTTAATGACAACAGAACATCGTTTGGGACAAGTCGCTAACTACGTTGATGAGCGAACCGGTGCTGCGGCATGGATGAAGAAGAACCTGCAAAAGGTCTTCCCTGATCACTGGTCATTCTTACTTGGCGAAGTAGCGCTGTACTCATTTGTGATCCTGCTTCTTTCAGGAACTTACCTCACTTTTTGGTTTGACCCTTCTATGAAAGAAGTTATTTATGAAGGCAGCTATGAACCGCTAGAAGGCGTGAAGATGTCCGCTGCTTATGCCTCTGCACTGCATATCTCTTTTGAGGTACGCGGCGGATTGCTGATGCGCCAGATTCACCACTGGGCAGCCCTAATCTTTATGGCAGCTATCGTTGCTCACTTAATGCGCGTTTTCTTTACTGGTGCATTCCGTAAGCCTCGTGAAGGAAACTGGATCATCGGTGTTGGTTTGTTAACCCTTGGAATCGTAGAAGGTTTCCTCGGTTACTCACTTCCAGATGATCTACTTTCAGGAACAGGAATCCGTATCGCTGAAGCGATTATCCAAGCGATACCGGTAGTCGGTTCCTATCTTTCATACTTTGCCTTTGGTGGCGCCTTCCCGGGTGAAGCCTTTATCCCCCGCATTTACACCGTTCACGTGCTGCTCTTACCGGGTGCATTCCTTGCACTCATAACAGCTCACTTGATGATGGTTTGGTACCAGAAGCACACACAGTTCCCTGGTCCAGGTCGCACCGAGAAGAACGTTGTTGGCTATCCATTGATGCCTGTTTACATGGCTAAAGCTGGCGGATTCTTCTTCATCGTCTTCGGTGTGATTGCATTTATCTCTGCCGTTGCATCAATCAACCCAATTTGGCTCTACGGCCCATATACACCGGGTCAAATCTCCGCAGGTTCACAGCCTGACTGGTACATGGGTTGGCTCGATGGATTGGTTCGTATGTCACCACCAATTGAGACCTACTTCTTTGGTTACACAATTTCATGGAACATTTTGATCCCTGGTTTGATCATTCCTGGAATTTTGTTCACAGGCATGGCGCTGTATCCATTCATCGAAAGTTGGATCACTGGAGACAAGCGCGAGCACCATCTACTTGATCGTCCTCGCAATGCACCAAACCGCACCGCATTAGGTGCAATGTCAATCACCTTCATGATCGTTGCTTTGATCAATGGCGGAAACGACCTGATTGCTACCCACTTTGATCTATCGATTAACCAAATCATGTGGGGAACTCGATTCGGAATCATCATTCTGCCTCCAATCGCTTTCGTAGTTACAAAGCGTTTGTGTCTATCCCTGCAGCGCGCTGATCGTGAACTAGTTCTGCATGGTCGCGAAACTGGACGCTTGCTTCGCTTGCCTAGCGGTGAGTTTGTAGAAGTGCATGAGCCAATCTCACCTGAGAAGGCTTATCTCTTAACTTCACATGAACAAGCTCCTGCACTGGAACTTCCAGCGGTAGATGGTCGTGGCGTAAAGCGCGCTGGTGCGATCAGAAACAAGCTTCGTTCTCGTATGAGTGTTGCGCACTCTGAAGCGGTTCCTAAGGTATCGGCAGATGATCTCAAGGAGATCGAGAGCCATTAACCTCTAATTACAAGCCAAACACCCAAGGCGGTAATTCCTATTCCTAGGAAGCCTTGGGTGTTTACTTTTTCGCCAAACAAAAAGAAGGCTTCAATCGCTGTTGCTGGTGGAACAAGGTAGAACAATGAAGAAACCGATGCAGCACTTCCCGTATTCAGCAACCACAGAAGAAGCAAAATGGCACCGACCGATAGAACTAGCACCAACCAAATAAAGGCAGCGGTGAACTTTAGATTCCAGGTGATTTCTAGATTTCCAGAACCGATTGCAATAGCACCCAGGACTACCCCACTGAACAAATATTGATACGCAGTTCCGGCCACCAGTGGAATATTTGATCCGAACTTTTTCTGAAGCAGGGTCGCACTCGTGCTGCCAACGAGAGCAACAATGATTGCCGCAATAGCTACCGCAGGAATCTGCGAATCTAAGGTAGGTCCAAGAACTAAAAACACACCAGCTAATCCCAATAGAAGACCCGCTACTTGGCGAGGAAGTAACTTCTCCCCCAGGATTCTTACTGCAAATATCGAGACCAGTACCGGTTGAAGACTTGTAACGACGGCAGCTACTCCAGCTGGCATACCTTGCGAGATTGAGTAGAACACCCCGCCTAGGTAGCAGGCATGAAGAAAGAAACCGATTATAAAGGATCGAGAGATTGCGCTCTTGCCAATATTGATGGGCAACTTCATCAAACGAACCAGTGCAAACAGCAAGAGCGCTGCGATTAATACTCGAACTGATAAGAAAATAAAGGGATCCGCATACGGCAATCCGTATTTAGCACCTACGAACCCTGTACTCCAGAGAAGAACAAACAGTAATGGAGCAAACTTTTGTAGCTTCAACCTTCGCAAATCGCCTTGAGAGCGACTAGAGATTTAGCCATCCATTTCGGGTTATGCGCCATTGCGCCCGTTTTCTTAAGCCACCAGGTGGAAAAAGCTGGAACATGGCTCGCATCAAAGGATTCCGTAACAATGGTTTCAGTTGGAGAGACAGCCTCAAGTTCATAGCACCAAGTCCACTTTAGAAAATGACACCAAGTAATTTTCTTATTCTCTTCAAAAGCAACGACCGTGTTTTTGATGCGATACGGAACCTTAATCTTCATCGCCATACCAAATTGCGCGCCAAGGAAAAGACGCTCGGGACCTGAAATGGCCTTTTGAATTGTTCCTGAACCATCAAATAGGCGATGGGAAGAAGGGTTAGCCAACAGATCAAAGATTGTGTGAGCTGGTGCCTGGATGGTTATTCGCGCAGCTGCAGTATTGGGGAAATCAACTGGCAGAATTTCAGCGCGAACAGAGTTCATTAGTGTGCTGAAGCAATCTCTGGCTTCTCATACTCAGTAACCATTCCGATAATAGAGATTACTAGAGCGCCCAAACCAATGAGGGACAACCACCAACCGACGATCAAACCCAAAGCGAATACGCATGCGCTCATTGCTACCGGCAATGGCCACCAAGAATGCGGACTGTAGAAACCAAGTTCTCCAGCGCCATCTGCGATTTCAGCGGTTAAATTATCTTCAGGAAGAGTTACACCGATTCGCTTTTGGGTGAACCAAACGTAAAACCCAACCATTCCAGCCAAGCATGCAGAAAGAAGCATTCCGGCGATACCAACTTCTTCGCCACCGATCTGCCAATAGATCACTGTCATGATGACATAGAAGACGCTTAAGCCTCCGAATAATTTCCAAGATGCTTTCATGGCTTACTTATGCCCTTCAGTCTTTACATGTGGGTGGTGGAGATCAAATGCTGGGCGCTCAGATGAGATGCGCGGCATTGAAAGGAAGTTGTGACGAGGAGGTGGACATGAAGTAGCCCATTCCAATGAAGCTCCATAACCCCAAGGATCATCAACTCCCACCATTGGAGCCTTACGAGTGATCCAGATGTTAATTGCGAAAGGAATCATTGAAAGCGCCAATAGGAATGAGCCGACAGTCGAGACGGTATTCATGAAGGTGAAGCCATCGGTTGGTAGGTAATCCGCGTAACGACGTGGGAAGCCCTTAATTCCTAACCAGTGTTGGATCAAGAAAGTTAAGTGGAAACCAAAGAAAAGTGTCCAGAAGTGAATCTTTCCGAGGGTTTCATTAAGCATACGACCCGTGAACTTAGGCCACCAGAAGTAGAAGCCGGCAAACATGGCAAATACAACGGTTCCAAATAGTACGTAGTGGAAGTGCGCAACCACGAAGTAGCTTGCAGAAACTGCGAAATCTAGCGGTGGTGAGGCAAGAATGATTCCGGTGATTCCACCAAACAAGAAGGTGACTAGGAATCCCATTACCCACAACATTGGTGTTTCAAAGGTTACGTGACCACGCCACATAGTTCCGATCCAGTTAAAGAACTTCACACCTGTTGGCACACCAATAAGGAATGTCATGAATGAGAAGAATGGCAACAACACCTGTCCACTTGCGAACATGTGGTGCGCCCACACTGAGACAGAAAGCGCAGAGATTGCAATCGTTGCCGCAATCAAACCAAGGTAACCAAAGATTGGCTTACGGCTAAAGACAGGCAAGATTTCAGTTGCAATACCAAAGAATGGAAGCGCCAAGATGTAAACCTCAGGGTGTCCAAAGAACCAGAACAGGTGCTGGAACAACATAACTCCACCATTGGCTGGATCAAACAAGTGAGTTCCGTATAGACGATCCGCTTCGAGTCCAAGCAACGCTGCTGCCAAAGGTGGGAAGGCAAGAAGTACAAGGATCGCAGTCAACAATACGTTCCATGAAAAGATAGACATACGGAACATCGTCATACCCGGTGCACGCATAGTGAAGATAGTTGTAATGAAGTTAACGCCACCAAGAATTGTTCCGACACCACTGATAGCCAAACCGATCAACCATAAATCTGAACCGATACCCGGTGAATACTGTGCATTAGAAAGCGGTGCGTAAACCGTCCAACCAAAAGATGCTGCGCCACCTGGTGACAAGAAACCACCAAATGCCATCAATGAGCCAAATAGGTAGAGCCAGTAAGAAAGCATATTGAGACGTGGGAAAGCCACATCTGCAGCACCGATCTGCAAAGGCATGATGACGTTTGCGAAACCGACAAAGAGCGGCGTTGCAAACATCAACAACATAATGGTTCCGTGCATTGTGAAGATTTGGTTGTACTGCTCATTGCTCAGGAACTGCATCCCTGGGCGAGCTAATTCTGCACGCAGAGCAAGGGCTAGGACTCCACCAATTAAGAACCACGCAAAGGATGTAATCAGGTACAAGTACCCGATCGTTTTGTGGTCAGTAGATGTAATCCACTTTACAAATGATTTTCCTTTTGGAGTTGGCATTAACTGAGCTGCAGTCAGTGTTGGCTTCTCTGCATATGTTGTCATGCTTGGTCTCCCTTTAGAGTCTCAAGGTAAGCGTCGTATTCAGCAGGTGTTACAACCTTTACGGTAAATAACATTTGGGTGTGATTACGTCCGCACAAAATATTGCAACGTCCTGGGAACTCACCCAATTTATTGGCGGTGAATTCGAGATGGTTGGTAACTCCAGGAAGGTTCTGCATTTGAATCATAAAAGCTGGAATCCAGAAACCATGAACAACATCGTTAGCTGTCAGGGTGTAGCGAACTCGCTCCCCTAGTGGCACAACAAGTGTTGGCGTCTGCTCTGGTGTTCCCGTGACGACCGCATTTGGGCCCGCCTCTGGGTAACCAAACTGCCAAGACCACTGAATTCCTTCAACAGTAATTTCATGTGCGTAGGTTGTTGTCTTTTCTGTAATCACAGTTTGCTTTTGTGCTGTGTAGTAGAAGAGAACTGCAACGATAATGAATGGAATAACTGTGTAAGCAACTTCAACTGGAACGTTGTATTGAGTCTGCTTCGGGAAAGATGGATCATCTTTCTTACCGCGGTGAAATACTGCTGGCCATAAAATTAAAATAAGTGTGAATACACCAACGACTCCACCTGCGATCCAAGCACCCTGCCACAATGAGAGCGATTGGTCGTTGACGCTTGTTACACCTTCCTCAAAACCTAAACCAGAAACCTTGGAACATCCGGTTAGTAGCAGGAGTGGAGCAAGGAGGAGCAGCGCTCGAAGGCGGCTAAAAACAGTGCGTCGGGACATGGGGTAAGGATAGTTTGAAAACCCTCTGAGCGTGGCACGAGCCTAAACTCGGCGAGGGGTGGCACTGCTCACATTACTTAAGGTGCTGTGCAACCTCATCTGCAGCGGCCTTTCCATACGCCTCTTCAAAACGGGCAACAAACTCCCCCGCGGTAAAGCGATACTCCTGGGTGCCTAACGTTTCGATGACATAGGTGGCGATTAAGGCACCTAGTTGGGCACAACGTTCATGGGAAAGACCCCACGCCAGCCCTGCAATAAAGCCCGAACGGAAAGAGTCACCTACACCAGTTGGGTCGGTCTTGGACTTTTCCTTGGGAACGGTTACTTGAACAAACTCGCCAGCTGCACTTTCGACCTTTGCACCCTGAGAACCAAGTGTGACAACTCGGTACTTCACTCGCTCAAGAATCTCGCGATCGCTCCAACCGGTCTTTTGCATCGCGAGTGCTAGTTCGTACTCGTTGAGAAATAGATACGCCGCGCCATCGATCAGTAACTTGATCTCTTCGCCAGTCATACGTGCCATCTGCTGCGATGGATCAGCCGCAAATGGAATATCTAATTGGCGACATACCTCGGAATGACGAAGCATCGCCTCTGGATCATCGGGTGAAATCACCATCATGTCCAAGCGCCCTGTCTT
>ERZ1022761.24-NODE-24-length-10238-cov-18.278994_pt1 | contig 10238 bp, 8 predicted proteins | sample MGYA00520860_ERZ1022761 | MGnify/ENA primary metagenome ERZ1022761 (study PRJEB33162, sample SAMN09537603) | freshwater metagenome | isolation source: freshwater | place: Canada:Alberta | collected 2017-07 | study: EMG produced TPA metagenomics assembly of the...
CATTGAGGCCACGTTCGGTGGCAATCTGGTCTGCCGCCAGGAAAAGGTCAGCGGTGATGGTCGCACTATTGCGAGCAACACCTGCGGCGTTTTCTGTATGCAGGGTTGGGACCAATAAAACATGTGTAGGTGCTTGAGGATTTAGATCATTAAATGCGACAACGTTTTCATTACGGAAAACGATCTCGGCAGGAATTTCACCTTCGATGATTTTGCAAAAGATGCAGTTGGGATCTAGTGCCACGTAATTACCATACCTTCAATAATGCAGAAACTGCAGAAACGGCAGCGATTCCAGCATGTGCTGAACGCAAAATTGGGCGACCCATCAAAGCAACCTTTGCTCCGGCAGCTTCAAAGGCAGCAAGCTCTTCATCGGTTAATCCACCTTCTGGTCCGATGATGATCAACAAGTGCTGAACATTGTGCGAGGAAATCTGATCTGACAGTTTTTGAGTAGCACTTTCATGGAAAGCGATAGCAAGGTCGCTGATCTTGATGGCTTCGCAGATTTGTGAAGTTGTAGCAAGTTCAGTTACTTCTGGAATTCTGAAGCGTCGAGATTGTTTGCTGGCCTCGCGAGCAGTGATTGCAAACTTATCTGTGCCTTTACCAATGCTGCGGCTTGCTGCCCAAGGAACAATGCGATCAACGCCGGCTTCAGTTAATAATTCGATCGCCTCTTTTGAGCGATCACCTTTAGGAAGCGCCTGAACGACGGTAATTGTTGTCGCAAGTGGGTCTTGAAAACCAGTTTCAATAACTTGAACCTGCATAGATTTCTTAGAAACTTCTACAGCCTTTACTTGTGACCAAGCACCGTGGCCATCGCTCAGCATGAATTCGGCGCCAGATTGCATGCGTAAGACACGGATTGCGTGATTGGCATCCTCGTTGGAAAACTCGTAATGACCGCCAACAGTTGTTGGCAAATCATCTACAAAGAAGAGTGTGAACATTATTTGTTAAACACGCCCTTGATCTTGCTGAAGATTGAACCGTCTTGGCCCTTCACATGGGCATCACTTGATTTTTCTCCACGTAGATCAGCAAATTTACGAAGCAGAGCTTCTTCCTCTTTGTTGAGCTTTGTTGGCGTATGGACTTCGATATGAACAATTAAGTCACCACGATCTCCACGACGAAGACGGGTCATTCCCTTGCCCTTAATAACAACTGGTGTGCCGCTTTGTGTTCCAGGCTTGATCTGGACATCTACTGGACCATCAAGAGATTCAACGGTGACCGTTGTTCCTAGCGATGCGGCAACCATGCTGATATCTAGCTGCATGTGCAAGGTATCCCCATCGCGGACTAAATACTCATGGCGTTCTTCAACTATTTCTACGTAAAGATCTCCAGCAGGTCCCCCGCCAGCTCCAACTTCGCCACGACCTGACATTTGAATTCGGTTGCCGGTTTCAACACCAGCAGGAATCTTTACATCAATAGTTTGGCGACTGCGTACACGGCCCTCACCAGCACATTCGCGGCAAGGGTTCTTAATAACGCTTCCGTACCCATTACATGTATTACATGGACGTGAAGTCATTACCTGACCAATTACAGAGCGAACAACTTGTTGAGTTTCTCCGCGTCCCTTACACACCAAACACATCTCTGGGTGATCGCCATCTTGGCAACCAGTTCCTGTGCACTTAGGACACACAACCGCTGAATCAACGGTTATTTCACGCTCTGTTCCAAAGCATGCTTCGTTGAGATCAACTTGAATTCGAATTAATGAATCTTGTCCTGCACGTGTACGTGGACGTGGACCGCGAGATCCGCCACCACCAAAGAATGCGTCCATGATGTCACTGAAGCCGCCGCCGAAGTTTGCTCCGCCAAATCCACCGCCGAAGCCACTGCCACCCATGTCATAGCTCTGGCGTTTTTGTGGATCGCTCAAAACATCGTAAGCCTCAGTTACCTCTTTGAACTTCTCTTGGGCCTGAGGATCTGGATTGATATCTGGGTGTAGTTCACGTGCAAGTTTGCGATACGCCTTTTTAATCTCATCGGCGGTTGCACCTTTAGTGACACCTAAGCTCTCGTAATGATCAGCCACTTATGCACCTTCACTTATGAATCGTCCGACATAACGTGCAACTGCATCAACTGCAGCCATAGAACCTGCGTAATCCATACGGGTTGGACCCATGACTCCCAAACCACCAAGCGGAGAGTTCGCCAAACCATAACCAACAGTTACTAAAGATGTAGTTTGTAAGCTCGCATCGGATTGTTCGCTACCGATTCGAACATTGACGGTCGAATTCGCTTCATTGAGCAGTTTCATCAAAACAACTTGCTCTTCTAAAGCTTCAAGAATTGGTGACAAGGTTAAGCCAAGATCTTCTGCAGATCGTGCCAAGTTGGCTGTTCCTGAAATCGCCATCTTGTCACGGCTATTTTGTTCTCCAAGAATTGGATATGTAACAACAGCAACCTGCTTGGTGATATCTGCCAACAACTTAGCTGACTTGCGTAATAACTCTTCAAGATCACTTGAACCTTCTAAGAAGGTTTCAATGGCGCGACGTTCAGGCGTAGATAGCGGCTTAACCGTTGCAAGCTTGTCTACGAAGACTCGGTATCCCCGATCGGTTGGAATACGTCCTGCGCTTGTGTGTGGCTGAGTAATCAAGCCTTCATCTTCAAGGACGGCCATCTCATTTCGAATCGTCGCAGGTGAAATCCCAAGCCCATGGCGTTCTGCGATCGCCTTTGAACCGACAGGCTCTTGGGTCGCAACGTACTCATCGACAATTGCGCGGAGGATTTCTAGACGACGTGATGACATTTGTGCTTAGGGTACTAGATTGTTATTTCTCGCACGATTCGATCTGCGATCAGACGGCCCGCAGGGCTCAGAATGATGCGATCGTCATGCAGCTGAATAAAACCATTCTCGCGGTAGACCGCCAAGACCTCTAATTGATGGGGCTCTAGCAGCTCTATTTGAAGCCCGTCGCGCATACGAATTCCAAGCAGAATTGACTCATCTTTAATCTGTTCTGCAGTTAGCTGCTCGCTATCCAACACCGGAGTCTCACCAGCGAAAACCTTTTGCTTATAAGTCGTTGGGTGTTTCACATTCCAGAAACGTTTGGCATCAATATGTGAGTGAGCACCTGGCCCTAGCCCCCACCAATTCTTGTTCTCCCAATACGCAATGTTATGACGACATTGATGCCCGGGCTTTGACCAGTTTGAAAGTTCATACCAAGTCAAACCTTTGGCTTCGCACATCTGATCTACCAACAAATACATATCTGCCATCAGATCATCATTGGGCATAGTTAAATCTCCACGCTTAATCTGCGCAGCCAGCTTGGTTCCGGTTTCAACGATCAATGCATAAGCGCTGATGTGATCAATATCTAGAGACAAGGCGTTTTCAACGGTTTCGCGCCAATCATCCAAAGATTCACCAGGAGTTCCGTAAATCAAATCAACGCTGATGGATTGAAAGCCTGCAGCACGTGCCATGGTGATCGCTTTTTCAACATTGGCCGGATTATGTGTGCGATCAAGGGCGGCAAGAACATGCGGCTTTGCTGATTGCATGCCAAAGGAGATTCGATTGAAACCAACCTCTAAGTAACGAGCAAGCTTTTCTGCAGTTACTGAATCAGGGTTTGCTTCTAAGGTAATTTCGCAATCTGCGCTTAATCCGTTGCGTGCCTTAATCGCTGCGATTACTCGACCCAGATCATCTGCAGGAAGCAATGAAGGAGTTCCGCCACCAAAGAAGATTGTTGGAACTTCATCTGTGGGCGCTGCTTCTAATTCGCGCAATACGGCATCGATGTAGTCATTGCTGACGATCTCTAGGGTTGCACCATCTTGAAGCTCGCTTGGTGTGTAGGTATTAAAGTCGCAATAGCCGCATCGTTTGATGCAGTACGGAATATGTACGTAAAAAGAGAGCGTCATTGCCCTGCTTTACGCGCAGCCTTAATCTGTTCGATATCAGCATCTGTAGCAAGGGCTGCAACGAAGGCTTCTTGTGGAACTTCAACGCGTCCCACCATCTTCATGCGCTTCTTACCCTCTTTTTGCTTTTCCAAAAGTTTGCGCTTACGTGAAATATCTCCACCGTAACACTTAGCCAAAACATCTTTACGAATCGCGCGGATGCTTTCGCGAGCAATGATGCGAGCACCAATCGCTGCCTGAATTGGAACTTCGAACTGTTGACGAGGAATAAGTTCGCGAAGTTTTCCGGTCATCATGACTCCGTATGCGTATGCCTTGTCGCGGTGAACAATTGCGCTAAATGCATCAACTGCTTCTCCCTGCAACAAGATATCGACCTTCACCAAGTTACCCTCGGCATCGCCCTTTTCTTCGTAATCTAAAGATGCATAACCCTTTGTGCGGCTTTTTAGCTGATCAAAGAAGTCGAAAACAATTTCAGCTAGCGGTAAGTCGTAACGGATCTCAACGCGATCTTCAGAGATGTAATCCATTCCTAGCAAAATTCCGCGACGATCTTGGCACAGCTCCATGATTGTTCCGATAAATTCAGATGGCGCAAGGATTGTTGATTTAACAATTGGCTCGAAAACAGCAGCAACCTTTCCATCTGGAAACTCTGATGGGTTAGTAACTCGTACCTGCTTGCCATCCTCCATATTGACGTTGTACACAACGTTAGGAGCTGTAGAAATAAGGTTTAACTTGTGTTCGCGCTCTAGGCGTTCGCGCACGATTTCCATATGAAGCAGACCCAAGAAACCGCAACGGAAACCAAAGCCAAGTGCTGCAGAACTTTCTGGCTCGTACACAAGAGCAGCATCGTTGAGCTGCAACTTATCTAACGCTTCGCGAAGAATTGGAAAATCAGCACCATCTAATGGGAACAGACCCGAGAAAACCATTGGCTTTGGATCTTTGTAGCCCGACAGCGCTTCTTTAGTTGGGTTGTTATAGGTAGTAACGGTGTCACCTACACGTGATTGGCGAACATCCTTCACACCAGTGATTAAGTAGCCTACTTCGCCTACTCCAAGGCCCTTAGAAGCGATTGGTTCAGGAGAAATAACGCCAACTTCAAGGGCTTCATGGCGAACACCAGTTGAAAACATTTGAATCTGTTCGCGTGGAGACAAGTGCCCATCAACAACACGTACGTAAGTAACTACACCGCGGTATGAGTCATAGACAGAGTCAAAGATAAGTGCACGTGCTGGGGCGTTTGCATCGCCAACTGGTGCAGGGATTTGAGCAACGATCTGGTCCAGCAACTCGGCAACGCCATCGCCAGTTTTTCCAGATACACGCAAGCAATCTTCAGGCTGGCAACCAATTAGCTTTGCAAGCTCTGCTGCAAACTTTTCTGGCTGTGCGTTAGGCAAATCGATCTTATTAAGAACAGGAATAATTGTTAGATTGTTTTCCATTGCAAGGTAAAGGTTTGCAAGGGTTTGCGCTTCGATTCCTTGTGCACAATCAACAAGTAGAACCGCACCTTCGCACGCTGCTAGCGAGCGCGATACCTCGTAAGTGAAGTCAACGTGACCAGGTGTATCGATCATGTTCAGGATGTATTCCTGACCATCGATTGATGAACGCCATGGCAAACGAACCGCTTGAGATTTGATTGTGATTCCGCGTTCGCGTTCGATATCCATGCGATCGAGATACTGCGCACGCATATTGCGGGCTTCTACGACCTCGGTGATTCCCAGCATGCGATCGGCAAGGGTTGATTTACCGTGATCGATGTGAGCAATGATGCAGAAGTTACGAATCTGCGCCGGATTGGTTGCTGCTGGTTGCGGCGCCTTAGCAAGTGAAATTGCAGGCATGAACCTAGCCTCGCTTTAAAGTAGTAAAGGGATTAACGTGCGCCGGCTTTGGCAGCTGCCTTAGCCATTGAAGACTTCTTGTTTGCTGCTGAGTTCTTGTGAAGAACACCCTTTTGCACTGCAACATCCAGTGACTTTGAAGCAGCGCGGAGTTCTGTTGTGATTGCAGCTGAATCGCCTGCAGCGACAGCATCACGGAACTTACGGACGGCGGTCTTGATAGATGAGCTCACAGACTTGTTGCGAAGGCGTGCCTTCTCGTTGGTCTTGATGCGCTTGATCTGAGACTTGATATTTGCCACGTGCGTAGTTCTCCGAACTTTAGGTTGAGGTGTAAGGGTACCCATTTGAGCGCTCAGGCTCAAATCGGGCAACCAAGGGGGAAATTAGGCGGTGATGATCCCTGAGGATGAGGCACGGCGGCGCTTTCGGCCACCGCTCTTAACCTCGGCCTGAGGAGCCTCTACAGCTGGCGTCTCAGTGTCCTGATTCAAGGATTCGTGGAACTCGTGCTCAGTCGCATCCTTTTCTTCTGCATCTTCATGCTGTGAGGATGGAGTATCAAGCTGAGGCATTGGAGCCTTCATCTTCACCGGCTCCATATGGATGTGAATTCCGCGTCCGCTACATGAATCACATGTAGTTGAGAAAGCTTCGATCAGTCCCTGACCAACACGCTTACGTGTCATCTGAACCAAACCTAGTGAAGTTACTTCTGCAACCTGGTGCTTGGTGCGATCGCGACCAAGGCATTCAACCAAGCGACGCAGTACAGCTTCACGGTTTGATTCAAGAACCATATCGATGAAGTCGATTACAACAATTCCACCTAAGTCACGAAGACGAAGTTGGCGTGCAATCTCTTCTGCAGCTTCAAGGTTGTTCTTTGTAACGGTCTCTTCGAGGTTTCCACCCTTACCGATGAACTTACCGGTGTTAACGTCGATAACAACCATTGCTTCGGTGCGATCGATAACAAGTGATCCACCTGATGGCAGATACACCTTGCGATCAAAAGCCTTTGCAAGTTGTTCTTCAACGCGGAAGTCAGCAAATAGATCGCCGCTTCCGGTGTACTTCTCAATCTTCTGAGTTAACTCTGGTGCGATAAAGCCCAGGTAGTTTGTAACTTCATCCCATGCAGTTGATCCCTGAACAGTTAGCTTGCGGAAATCTTCATTGAAGATATCGCGGATAACACGAACAGCAAGATCTGGCTCTTGGTACAGAGCAGCAGGTGCATGGAAGTTTGGATTCTGACTCTTTGCATAGATGTCTTCCCATTGCGCCTTCAAACGGGCAACATCATTAGTAAGGTCTTCTTCGCTAACACCTTCAGCAGCTGTGCGAACAATGACGCCAGCTTCTTCAGGAATTAAATTCTTCAAGATTGATTTCAAGCGTGCGCGCTCTTCTTCAGGTAGACGCTTTGAAATACCTGACATTCCGCCACCAGGAACATAGACAACGTAACGACCAGGTAATGAAATCTGGCTAGTTAAACGCGCGCCCTTTTGGCCAATTGGATCCTTAGTTACCTGTACTAATACTGGCTGGCCAGTCTTTAATACCGTTTCAATCTTGCGAGGCTGTGATTCAGAGATACCTGCAGCATCCCAATTAACCTCACCTGCATAAAGAACCGCGTTACGGCCCTTACCAATATCAACGAATGCAGCTTCCATTGATGGAAGAACATTTTGTACGCGACCTAAGTAAACGTTTCCAACGTATGAAACGTTGCTATTGCGGTTTACATAGTGCTCAACCATTACGCCATCTTCAATAACAGCGATCTGTGTACGGTCTGCAATCTGACGAACAAGCATCTCGCGATCAACATTTTCGCGACGAGCTAAGAACTCTCCATCGGTAATGATTGTTCCGCGCTTGCGATATGGCTCACGGTAATCGCTACGTCCACCGCGATCATTGCGGTCGTAACGGTCGTTGCGATCACGACGATTGCGGTTGTTGCGATCATTACGGTCATTGCGATCATTACGTGCAGGACGCTCTGGGCGTTCACGCTTTTCGCGAACCTTTACAACTGTGATGACACCATCTTCTTCGATGGTCTCTCCTGGTGTTACACCTTCGCCAGTTGCACGGCGACGGCGACGGCGTCGTGTGCTTGTTGCACCTTCTGCTGAATCCTCATCGCCTGATTCTTCACTTGAACCTTCTTCGTTCAAATCTGAATCTACATTGCCTGAATTGGTTGCATCAGCTGAACCTGGCTTGCGACGACCACGGCCACCACGACGGCGACGGCGGTTGCGATTGCCACGCTCTTCAGAATCTCCTGCTGCGCTTTCAGTTGCTGCAGGCTTTTCTTCAACCTCAGCACTCTCTTTCTTTGCAGCAGCCTTCTTGCGTGGCTTGCTCTCTGAAACCTCTTTTTTAGCAGCTGGCTTTTCAGGAGCTGCTTGGAAGATAGGCACCGGAATTGCAGCGGCCTTCTTACGGGTTGTCTTCTTTTCTTCAGCTACCTGTGGAACTTCAGTAACTGCTGCATCTGCTTTTGCAGAAGCTTTCTTAACCGCACGCTTGCGCGGTGTTTTAGGCTCAATCGCCATGGCACCAAATCCTTTATGCCCCTTGCGGAGCTATCTTCTTAAAAAATCCTGTTGGGTTTTCCGTACCGTCCGCGCTGGGCTTGATTCGCGATTGATCGCGAGCCGCGCTGAACTGGTGACTTAATTATGGCACCACAGGGGCGATTTGCCTATTTACCCGCGTAAACGAGCGTGAACGTTCTGCAAAAGACCAAAGCCGATCATGGTGGCAAACATCGAGGATCCGCCATAGGAAATAAATGGCAAAGGCACACCGGTCATCGGCATGAGCCCCAAGGTCATTCCAATATTTTCAAATAACTGGAATGAGAACCATGCGATTACACCGGTACACACCAATCGTCCAAAGGGGTCATTGGTTCTTCGAGCGATTGAGAAGGCTCGCATCAACATAATGAGATACAAAATCAAAATGAATCCGCTACCAACAAAGCCTAGTTCTTCACCTGCGACTGTAAAGATAAAGTCAGTTTGTTGTTCTGGAACAAAGCGACCATTTGTTTGTGGTCCATTAAACAAACCGGTTCCTAATAATCCACCAGAGCCCACGGTGATACGTGCTTGGCGCAATTGATAACCAGCACCTTGTGTATCTGCATTGGGATCAACAAAGGTTTGCAAACGATTTACTTGGTATTCGCTAATGACGCCAGCCTTTACCGCCACAAAGCCACCAAGAACGGCGATTAATAACAGCCCTGCGACCCAGCGTGCTGGTGCACCTGACACCGCAATGATTGTTACAACCGCTGCCGCGATGATCAAGATTGTTCCCATATCTGGTTGCAAAATAATCAGCAGTACCGGAATCGCTGCGATCCCGAGTGCTTGCAGCACATCTTTACTGGTTGGCTCATTACTGTCATGGGTTCGCTCTGAAAGGATCATCGACATTCCAATAATGATTGCAATCTTTGCAAGCTCTGCAGGTTGAATCTGGAAACCACCAGGCAAAGCAATCCATGCGCGTGCGCCATTGACTTCAGCACCAAGACCCGGAATCAAAACAATGATCAACCCCAGAACGCCCGCTCCCCACAAGAATGGTGTGTAGGCGCGCAGTAAGCGGTAATCAACAACGGTTGCACCGTAGGCCAATAAGCCGCCGATCAAAATATTAATTACATGGCGCTTTAAGTAGTACTGGCCATCTAAACCGTTGCGGATGTACCAATCGCGGGTCGCAGCCCACACCAGCAATGTTCCGAAGATCAAAAGCAGCGAAACAACCGCGGTTAATACTGGATCCCAACCATGCAAAAGTGATTGGCGGCTACGTCGATACAACCGTTGGCGAGCTTGGATCTGACTCACTTGCCCGCCTCCTTAGGTTTAGTTGCAGGTGAAATCTTAGGTAACTTGGTTGGTGGTTTTCCTTCAGGGAACAACGCCGCGCCAGGAACAATTTTGCTTCCTGAGACGCCAAATAAAGTTTCATAAATTCTTCTGACACCAACACCCGAAGTTGATGCACCAAATCCGCCTTGACCCACCATCATCACAACGGCATATCGTGGATTCTTACTTGGAGCGTAAGAAGCAAACCAAGAGGTGTCATCCTTTAGCGAACCATTTGGATTTCTACCAAATACCTGCGCGGTTCCAGTTTTTCCACTTACCTCAATTGGAAAACCTGCAAATGCACCAGCTGCGGTTCCGCTTACAACTACTTCGCGCAAAGAACCTCGAAGGAAAGCCAAGTTCGATGGCGCAGTCTTAACAGTTCCCAATCGCTGTGGAGTAAAAGTCTTAACAACGGTTCCGTCTGTCTTAACAATCGCCTTGGCAACCATCATCTGCCAAATCGTTCCACCATTAGCAATCGCGGCATACATCTGGG
>ERZ1022761.27-NODE-27-length-10113-cov-22.187015_pt1 | contig 10113 bp, 9 predicted proteins | sample MGYA00520860_ERZ1022761 | MGnify/ENA primary metagenome ERZ1022761 (study PRJEB33162, sample SAMN09537603) | freshwater metagenome | isolation source: freshwater | place: Canada:Alberta | collected 2017-07 | study: EMG produced TPA metagenomics assembly of the...
AGCTCTTCACGATTTGATACAACTAAAGGAATCTCAATGTTCAGTTCGCCTAGCTCCTCTAAATACAGAAGATCACGAAGACAATGGCTTTCCTTGGTGACCATTACCAAAGCACGTGGCTTCTGAGCTGTTGGTCGAATATGAAGCGATGGCTTGAACTTAGATAATCCTTCATTCAAACTCTTATTGGCACCCTCAAGACCTTGTGAGGTTTCAAAGCGGGTGCGCATCACAAATTGATTTGTTGTTGGATCTGTAAATTGTTGATTCTCAATAATGTTTCCACCGCATGCAAGAACCGCCGAAGTCATCGCATGTACGATGCCTGGCTGATCTTCACATTGCAGGGAAGCGATGAGATCCATGGCTTAAGGGTACGTCAGATTAGTGATGCAACGTAAATCGCTGCATCCACTTTGGCGCCCACCAGTTGTTTTCGCCAAATAGTCGCATCAACGCCGGTACCAAAAGGCCGCGAACGATGGTTGCATCTAGAAGTACAGCTAAGGCGACTCCGAATCCCATGGTCTTAATGGAGGTGACTCCACTTGTCACAAAGGCTGCGAACACCACTGCAAGTAGAACGGCAGCGGCTGTGATGATGCGAGCTGAACGTTGCAGACCTACGGCAACAGATTCCACATTTGATTTACCCGCTAGATGCTCTTCACGGATACGTGATAACAAGAACAACTCGTAATCCATTGAAAGACCAAAGACAACTACTGCAATCAGGATAACAATGGATGTATCCAATGTGCCGGTGACTGTAAATGAACCAACCAGCCATTGAAGATTGCCATCGATGAATACCCAAGTAAGAGCACCCATAGTTGCACCAAGGGATAAGAAGTTAAGGATTACCGCCTTAATTGGCAAGATGATCGATCCAGTAAAGATAAAGATCAATACAAGAACACTCAACACAATCCACCCAAGCGCCCAAGGCAAAGTACGCGCGATTCCATCTTGCGAATCGGTGTAATCCGCAGCCACGCCGCCAACCAAGGTTCCTTCAGGTGAATCAATGTTTCTAACTTTATGAATCAGATCCTGTGATTCAGGTGTTCGCGGAAGCATCTCTTGGTAGGCAATGACACGGACATCTTTGCCAACGGTGACAGGAGGAACGACTCCAACAATTCCATCAAGTTGTCCAACCTTAGATGCGTAAAGATTGATCTCATCAATCTTATTTGCACCATCCATGATGATGATTTCAATTGGATTTCCTGTTTGTCCCGGGAAACGTTCAGCCTGTAATGCGGTTGCAACGGCAGCTTTGTTATCTGCTGGCAACATACGTGAATCACCTTGTGAAAACTTAATATTAGTAATTGGTGCTGCCATGATTCCAAGAATCACCAGTGACAAAACAACTGCAGAGACTGGGCGTTTCATTACTAGGCGTGCAGTTTGTGCCCAGCGGCCATCTTCCTTAGGGGTAATTGCAGATTTGCGAACAACACCCTTATCGATTCGATCTCCGAGCAGAGCCAAGATTGGTGGCAATCCAAAGAGCGCACCGATCACAGCAAGTGCGACAACTGAAACACCTGCATAGCCAAATGACTTCAAGAATGGCAGAGGGAAGAATGTAAGTGACAACAGAGTCACCAGAACGGTCATGCCTGAGTAAAAGACAGTTTTTCCAGCACTAGCCATAGTTGCAACAATTGAATCTTCCACGCTCTTTCCGCGATGCAGCTCTTCACGGAAGCGATTAACAATAAGCAAGGCGTAATCGATACCTAAGCCAAGACCCATTCCTGTTGTCAGGTTCAGAGCGTAAATACTTACCGTGGTAAAAAGAGTAAATAGATAAAGAACAAAAAATGCGCCAAGAATGGCGGCCACACCAACAATAAGTGGCATTGCCGAAGCGGCTAAGGCTCCGAATACAAGGACTAGCAGAATGAAGGTCAGAGGGATTGAGATTAACTCTGCGATCTTTAAATCCTCTGAAATCTTTTCGGTAATCGCATGTCCGATGACTCCGACACCACCTGCATACAGAGTTAAACCGTCATATTGACCATCGTAGTTTTTCTGCAAACGTTTTCCGAGCTCCTGGCTTTCAGGGGTAAATGCTTCTCCATCGCCGTACACCAAAATGTAAGCAGCTTTCCCATCGCTAGATTTCAACGTTGCTTCGCCACCGCTGGTCCAATAAGAAAGTGTCTTTGTGACGCCCTCTTCTTGTGCAATCTTTTTTTCTAGCGCAATTCCTTTTTGGGCAATCAAAGGATCGGTAACATCTGTTGAACCTGAATCAACAACGATTACGACCGCAGGATCAGATTGCTTTAAATCCTCAGTCAGGTACTTATAAACCTTGTATGAATCACTGTTTGGATCGCTGTAACCACCAGAATCGAGTCGATTAAAGACCATCGAACCAACGCCACCAGCAACCAAGATTCCGACAATAAAAAGAATCACTGCGCTCTTGCGACGCTTAACGATCAGGTGACCGAGCTTCTCAAACATCTCTATCTCTTTTCTTTGTAGTTAAAGATTTCTAGCGGTAGTAGCATTAATTCCATGAGCGATCTTTTTCCAAAAGTGACTTCCGATGAAATTGATCTGGAAGCTGCCTCCGAACAGGCAAAACGCGAGGAAGAGTTACAGTCAGATCGCCCGCCACATCACGAGGGTTAATCAGCCTTAGGAGCTGGGGCTGGCGAACTCTTCGTTGAGTCTGTTTTGTAGAACCCAGAACCTTTGAACACAACACCAACTGCGGTGTAGACCTTACGAAGCTCACCCTTGCATTCAGGGCAAACAGTCAGAGAGTCATCTGAGAAGGATTGGATCGCCTCAAACTGGTGGTCGCATGCGGTGCATGCATATTGATATGTAGGCATCGTGCCTCCACTTCTGAGTAAAAATCCTGGTTGGACTAGGTGCTCAGTCTAAAGAGGTGAGAAGATTGGCGCGAATTGAGGCACTTCCCTGGTGCTTCTCGAAAGGCAGATGTGAGGAAGTTCGCAGCCCGTAGCGCTTTAGTACTTCTATTTACAGTTTTGGGAACTACAAGTGCTTTTTCTAATGCGCTAGTTAGTACATCACCCATTAGCGGATCAACACTTTCTGTCTCTCCAACAAGTGTCACAGTAACTGGGCAGCTTCCTCTGCTTGCAGATGCAAATGAAATCTCTGTAACAGATCCAAATGGCGTCCGTGTTGATGATGGAACAATCATGGTTAACGATGTCAGTGCAACCGTTGGACTCATGCCATTAACTGAATCGGGTTTCTATACCGTTTCTTACATTCTCTTCGCAGAAGCTGATGCACCTCTTGAAGGAAGCTATCGATTTAAGTATCAGGCACCAAGCACCATCGCTCCAGAAAATCCAACACCTCAGCCCACCGAATCACAGACACCTGCAAGCAGCAGTTGGGGAACCAATCTTTTTGTGATCCTTCTTCTTGTTCTTGCTGTTGGCGTAACAATCGCTTTATCTCTGTACGCCCGCAAATTATTTAACAACCGATGAATCTGTTAACAACAACTTTTAAGTTTCTTAATTTAATCGGTGGTTTTGCAGTTGTCGGTGCGCTGCTTTCTATGGCTTTTCTCCTGATTAATAAAGATAGTTACTTAACAACATCAGGTGAGAAAGTTCGTGGATTATTGAAAGCTAGCTCAGCTATCTGGGTCGTCGGGGCTTTTGGAACAATTTTCTTTACCTTGGCACAAATCTTGGGCACTTCACTTGCCGATGCTTTAGATACAACAGTAATCAGATCCTTTCTTACGCAAATTTCACTCGGAAAGTACCTTGCCTTCCAGGCCCTAATGGCAACGGTAGTTCTGCTCTTCTCCTTCGGAGTCAGGAAGATTGAATCCCTGATTATTTTGCTAGCTCTTACAATTGCAGGTCTAGTTGCACCGGTTTTTGAAAGCCATGCCGCTTCAAGTGGCTCTCACTCACTTGTAATTGGTTCATTAGTGATTCACGTGATCGCGCTTTCCTTGTGGGTCGGCGGGGTTATTGCGTTGGCCTTTTTAACCCCTCAAGACCGTGCCGTGGCGGTACCCCGCTTTAGCCAAGTGGCTTTATGGGCAGCAATCGCTGTTGTAATCAGCGGCGCTGTAAATGCCTGGGCACGTTTGAACTTTGTAGATGCATGGAACTCTTCCTACGCATTTATTGTTCTTGGGAAGATAGCGGCCACAATCATTTTGATCTGGATTGGCTATCTGCATCGCAACAACTTCTCAAAGAAAGATTCAATTAATTGGATCGGGTTTGCAAAACTAATAACCGTTGAGGCTTTGATTATGGTCGTAACGGTGGTTATGGGAACTTGGCTTTCAACAAGTTCTTCACCAGATCGCCCAGGGACAACCGATTTCAATGCAGCACTTTCAATTGTCGGAATAGAAACTCCACCAGCACCAACTCTGTCCCGAGTTCTCTTTAGTTACGAACCCAATGCATTGATGATTGGAATCTTGGCATTAATGGTTGCGTTATATGTAAAGGGAGTTGTAGTACTGACTAAACGTGGAGACAAATGGCCAGTTGGTCGAACCGTGGCATTTGCTTTAGGCATTGCCGCAACGGATTTTGCAACCAGTGGTGGCTTAGGTTTGTACGCACAATTTTCATTTTCGTATCACATGATGTCGCACATGGTTTTGGGCATGATTGCTCCCATCGGCTTAGTTCTTGGTGCACCTATGACACTTGCACTTCGCACCTTGCCACAAGGTAGAAACAGTGATGAACGCGGAGTTCGTGGCTCACTACTTGCAGCGCTGCATTCAAAGATTGGCGTCCTGTATACAAACCCGATTGTTGCCTTGGCAATCTTTGATGGATCCTTATTTGCTTTGTACTTCACCGATCTCTTTGCTGTCTTAATGCAAAGCCACACCGGCCATTTGTTTATGAGCTTGCACTTCTTGGCCGCTGGTTTCTTATTCTTTTTCATCATTATCGGAGTTGACCCAAACCCTCGTCGAGTTCACCACCTAGTTCAGATTGTTATTTTGTTTGCCGCGATGAGTATTCATGCCTTCTTCTCTGTGGCTCTCATGTCTACGACAACCTTGATCGACAAAGGTTTCTACGCTTCATTACAAACCCCTTGGCTCGGAGACTCATTAGTGGATCAAAAGCTGGGCGGATCAATTGGTTGGGCGATGGGCGAGATTCCTATCCTGATCGCTTTGGTCGCGACATTTATCAACTGGATGCGAGATGATTCGCGCGAAGCTAAGAGAATTGATCGCAATACCGCTCGCCAAGCGGCTATGGGTGAACCCGATGATTTAGCTAACTACAATCAGTACTTACAAGAACTAGCACAGCGCGATAGGAAAGAGTCCTAATGGAAAACTTATTTGATCTTCCGGCAGAATATAAAGAGCTGCGTTCAAGCGTTCGCGCGCTGGCTGAAAAAGAGATTGCACCATTTGCGCAAGCAGTTGATGAAGAACACCGTTTTCCAATCGAGGCTAAGAACGCACTTGTAAAGAATGGTTTGTTTGCAGCCCATGTTCCAACTGAATTTGGTGGCGATGGTGCAGATGCACTTGCTGCAGTTTTGATTATCGAAGAGGTTGCACGTGTCTGCGGATCATCATCGTTGATTCCTGCTGTTAACAAACTTGGATCTGTTCCTTTGATTCTGGGTGGCAATGAAGAGCAAAAGAAGCGCTGGCTTCCGCGTTTAGCAAAGGGCGAAGGCTTTTCTTACTGCCTCTCTGAATCAGAAGCTGGTTCAGATGCAGCATCACTTCGAACAAAGGTTGAACGTTCAGGTGATGGCTGGGTACTTAACGGCAGCAAGAAATGGATTACAAACGCAGGCGAATCAGAGTTTTACACGGTCATTGCACAAGGGGATCCAACCCTTCGCACCAAGGGAATGACCGCCTTTGTTGTAGAAAAATCTGATCCAGGAGTTTCATTTGGCGCACCTGAAAAGAAGATGGGTATGCGCGGTTCACCAACTCGCGAGGTTTACTTTGACAATGTTCAGCTCAGCGATGATCGCCGAATCAGCGAAGTAGGTCAAGGGTTTGCTCTTGCAATGGCAACTTTGGATCACACACGAATCACAATCGCTGCACAAGCAATTGGTCTCGCACAAGGTGCATTTGATGTTGCAACAAAGTATGCACATGAACGTCACCAATTTGGAAAGCCAATCTTTGATTTCCAGGCGATTCAATTCATGCTTGCAGATATGGCGATGAACCTAGAAGCTGCACGTTTACTTACGTATTCAGCAGCAATTAAGAGTGAAAACAATGAAAAAGATTTAACCTTCTTCTCAGCTGCTAGCAAGTGTTTAGCAAGTGATATGGCGATGAAAGTTACTGAAGATGCGATCCAAGTTCTCGGTGGATACGGATATGTAAGTGATTACCCAGTTGAGCGAATGATGCGCGATACCAAGCTAACTCAGATTTATGAAGGCACCAATCAGATTCAACGAATCGTGATGGCGCGCAATCTTCCTAATAGCTAACGCTTAAACCGCACCACAATTGATGGCGTTGCCGCTGCATCGAGCGGCACATCATGAGCTTCATGGGGCAAAGTTTCGCTAGATAGCTCGCCTGCATACACCAAGCCGATTTTCCATGCTTGCAAGTGAGGAAGTGCGCGGTCGTAATACCCACCACCTTGACCTAATCTGAAGCCAGATTGATCGATCTTCAAAGCAGGAACAATCACCGCTTGAATCTGTGAAAGATCAGTTAATGCCTGACCGACAGGTTCTGAAATCTTTTTCTTTGATACCAGCTGAGCAGGATCTCCATCCCATCGGACCCATTCCAACTGGTCGCCGTTAATTCTGGGAAGAACCACAACCTTTCCATCTCTCAGGAAAGCTTCATTAATTTCTATCGTGCTTGGTTCTGTTTCATATGAAAGATATGAGGCAATTGTTGTTGCTGAAGCAATTTCAGGGGCCTTCAAAATGACATTGAAGTTTGAGGGAATGTACTTTTGGGATCTCTCCCGGCGAGCACGTTCCCGCAATATGTTTTTTTGATCTGTCATTTAAATCTCCCGCTAAATCCCAAAGATCAAACTGTTCAACAAGTAGGGTTCGATTATGTCAGAACACACACGGGTAGATGAGTTTCTCACCTCATTACTTGCCATCTGCAAACCACTAGATTCCTTTGAAATGCCTCTGTTGGATGCACACGGCGCGACCTTGGCTTCGGATATTTATGCTGGAGATCGTTTAGTACTTCGAGAAGGTACTCGCATTCGTTCTACTCAGATCGGTTTGGCGGCTTCAATCGGTCGCGATCATCTTCCTACCCGTCCACATCCACGTGTTGTGGTTCTTTCTGCAGGCCCTGATTTAGTTGAACCCGGCCAGGCACTTAAGAATTCAAATGATGAGTACGAGACAAATTCTTGGTTGCTCACTACAGCAGTTCGCGAAACTGGTGCGGTTGCTTATCGCGTCCACTCAATCCCGGATAATGAAGAGCAGCTACAAAAGGTCATTGAAGATCAATTAGTTCGTGCTGACTTAATAATTATTAGTGGCGAACGCCATGATGACTCTTTTGATCTCATTACTCGCACCTTGTCAGGCCTTGGCGAAATTACAACTGTAGATATGGCGATAGAAGCAAGTGGCCGCCACAACTTTGGAACAATTGGCCCCGATAAGACTCCAGTTGTAACACTTCCAGGGGATCCAATCGCCGCATATATCTCCTTTGAACTCTTTGTTCGCCCAATGATTCGAACCATGCTTGGAGCGGCAACTATTCACAGACCATCTGTAAAGGCTGCACTTGAAAAGCCAATTGCATCAGCTCCAGGGGTTCGCTCATATATCCGTGCAATCTTGGCTGAAGATGGAAAATCAGTTGTCCCATTGGAAAATCAAGATGAGCAATCCACACTTTCAGATGCAAATGCATTCATCGCAGTTTCTGAAAGCGACACCGCGTTGAAAACAGGCGATCAGGTGACGGTAGTAGTTCTAGAGCGTCGCTACATCTAAGTTCATGAAAAATTCTTGGCCAATAGAAATCCATGGTCATGACATCTCCCTTCGTCCACTGAGATTTAGGGATAGGGCGCAATGGAATCGCGTCCGTGCAGAAAATCGAGATTGGCTGTCTCCGTGGGAGGCCACAATTCCTCAAGCGGGTGAAGATAGTTATAACCAACTGCCCTCTTTTTTCGAGATGGTAAAGATTTTGAACCATGAAGCCCGCAACGGCCGTTCCTTGTCATTTGCCATTTGGCATCAATCACAACTAGTTGGCCAAATCACTTTGGGCGGGGTCATGTACGGTGCGATGCGCGGTGGCCACATTGGTTACTGGATCGATCGAAACTTTGCTAACCGTGGCTTTACTACGCAGGCGGTAGAAATCCTTACCCAGTATGCGTTTTCGGAGCTAAGGCTTCATCGTCTTGAGATAAACCTGCGTCCCGAGAACGCCTCCTCGCGCCGAGTCGCTGAAAAAGCTGGATATATTTTTGAAGGAGAGCGCCCCAGATACCTGCATATTGATGGCCAATGGCGAGATCACATCGTATTTGTGAAGGAAAATTCTGCAATCAAGTAGCGCTTAAATCCCCAAAAAGCATCACCCCTTCCTTTAGATTTACCCATCATGACTTCGGGACTTATTTACATTGCGATCATTGGAATGTGGGTCGCTTATTTTGCGCCCCGCTGGATCCATGATCGAAATGAGTTCTCCGGAAAATCAGTAGAACGTTTCAAAGGCGCACTTCGAGTTGTCGCTAATCAATCTCCGCACGCATCTACAAATGGCGGTGCGATCCATATTGATTTAGATCAAGAAGCCAAGAATCGCCAAACACTTCTACGTCGTCGACTTACATTTTTATTAATTGCATTTTCACTAGTTACAACTGTTATAGGTGGAGCCATGAACTCAATGCCATTTATTTACGCACTAGTGCCAGCATCTGGTTTGTTGATTTATATCGCAAGCGTTCGACGCCATGTAATTGGCGAACAGTTGCAAAAGCGTCGTGTACAACAACTCAATCGACAAAATTCAGGTGTTTCAAATACAAATCTTGCAGAGGTCGTTCAACCTAAACCAAGCACTGAACATTGGATTCCATTGTCAGAGCGTGAGCTCAAGGGTGTTGTGATCTTGCCTCAAGGAACCGCAGCTGTTCGAAATGCGTGGGAGCCAACAGAAGTTCCTGTACCTACATATGTAAATGCACCGAAGGCCGTTGTTCCAAAGCGAGTAATTGACCTAACGATTCCTGGTCAGTGGAGCGAAGAGCAAGAGCGTCTTGAAAGAGAAGCTTTGGCTGCAGCATCACCTTCACGTGACGAAATCTTTGATCAGCAACTTGCAGATGAAGCGGTTGAGCGTTTACACCAGGCACGCGCAGCTAACGAATAATCAAATCCACGAGTTAAACCACATACGCATTTTCCAATCAGCGTATGTAATGGTTTGTCCTGTGTAAAGCGGTAAGAAATAGAGGAAACACAGCACAACCAGGGCAAACAATCCGCCCACAATTGCCTGCGAAACCGATGGTTTTAAATCACTATCCAGTAACAACTTTGCGCAGTACACAATGGCCAGAACCATAAATGGCTCAATTATGATCGCGTAGAAGGAAAACATTGTGCGCTGTTGCATCGCAAACCACGGTAGATATCCAGCAATGATTCCGATTGTGACAATATTTGCCGCAGAGTCAACAGAACGATTTACCAATGATTTAATCCAGTAACCAATAACAACTGCAATTGCGACCGTTCCCATCCACCATAAAATCGGCGTACCTAAAGCCAAAACTTCACGGGCACAACTCTTTGCTCCGCAATCATTTGGCGAGTCATAGAAAAATGATGTTGGCCGTCCCATCACAAGCCAACTCCAAGGATTTGCTTGGTAAGGATGTGATTCAGTTAAGCCGGTATGAAAGTTGAGCATTTCAGAGTGATAATTCAACCAAGCAATAAGGGGATTAGATGATGATTGTCGATCCCAGCCACGATCAGACACAAACCATCCGGTCCATGAAATTAAATAAACAGCGATCGGAAGTAATCCATACTGTGCAAATTTCTTCGCGATTAATTTAAATGAATCGCGGACATCCA
>ERZ1022761.28-NODE-28-length-10033-cov-18.464823_pt1 | contig 10033 bp, 9 predicted proteins | sample MGYA00520860_ERZ1022761 | MGnify/ENA primary metagenome ERZ1022761 (study PRJEB33162, sample SAMN09537603) | freshwater metagenome | isolation source: freshwater | place: Canada:Alberta | collected 2017-07 | study: EMG produced TPA metagenomics assembly of the...
GCAGCACTCGTGTCGTGATCTTTGGTCAAGATCCATATCCAACAAAGGGCCATGCACATGGTTTAGCCTTTTCTGTTGATTCGAAAGTCTCGCCCCTTCCTGCATCGTTGCGAAATATTTATAGGGAACTTGAATCTGATGTGCATGCGAGAAGAGCATCTGGAGATTTATCTGATTGGTCCGAACAAGGGGTCATGCTCATTAACCGTGTTTTAACTACCGAGACTGGAAAATCACTGGCCCATGAGAAATTAGGTTGGCAAGGTGTAACGGAGACCGTGGCAAAGGTTTTGGGAGAAAGGGGAGTAATCGCTGTCTTGTGGGGCAACTCCGCACAAGAGTTAAAGAAATACTTTAAGGATGAAAACGTGATCTCATCTGTTCATCCAAGTCCATTATCTGCCTATCGCGGATTCTTTGGCTCTCAACCCTTCTCGCAAGTAAATGCAAAGCTGGTTGCCAAGGGCTTTACGCCAATAACGTGGTAACTAAAACTCTTCACAAAAAAGGCCCCCGGTTTCCCGAGGGCCTTTCTTATTGAAGTATTTATCCAAGCCAAGCATTCAGTGGCGAAGACAAGAAGTAGACCATGAATAGTCCTGAAACTAGGAGAAGCAGTGGATGAATCTCCTTGCGACGTCCTTGAATCAAACGAATCACTACGTGAGTAATGAATCCTGCACCGATACCTACTGAGATGTTGTAAGTAAATGGCATCAAGATGATAGTCAAGAATGCAGGAATTCCGATTCCTAGATCATCCCAGTCAATGTTCTTGATTTGAGTCATCATAAGGAAACCTACGATGATCAAGGCAGGTGTTGCAGCCTCGTAAGGGATGATTGCAACAAGCGGAGCTAGGAAAGTAGTCAGAAGGAATGCAATTCCTGTGACAACTGATGCAAGACCTGTACGTGCACCTTCGCCAACACCAGCAGCAGATTCGATGTAGCTAGTGTTTGATGAGATACCTGCAGCACCACCTGCAGCGGCTGCTACAGAGTCAACCAATAGAATCTTTTGGATGTTGTCAACATTTCCATCCTTATCAGCAAGACCTGCTTCATGTCCGATTGCTGTAACTGTTCCGACTGTATCGAAGAAGTCAGATAGCAAAAGTGTGAATAGAAGAAGGATTGCTGCAATGAGAGAAACGTTATCTACGCTGAATGCACCCAAAAGGTCGAACTGGCCTGTGAAATCAAACTTTGGCACAGAGACGATGTCTGTTGGAACGGTAGGAATATTTAATCCCCAGCCACCATCAACGATTGTTGGAGGATTTCCAGCTGTGAAGCCAGGAGCGATGTTGTAGATCTTCTGAATGATTACAGCAGCAACAGTTGCACCGACAATACCGATCAGAATCGCACCCTTAACCTTACGGACCATAAGTCCGATGATTAGAAGAGTTCCGAAAACGAAAACAACAGTTGGCCAGCCAACGAGATTTCCATTAACGCCTAGACCTACAGGAACTGGCCCGCTAGCTGTACGACGTACGAAACCAGCATCAACTAGACCGATAAGTGCGATGAAAAGTCCGATACCTACTGAGATCGCAATCTTGATCTGCGCAGGAACAGCCTTGAATACCGCTACACGGAAACCAGTAAGCACTAGTACCAAGATGATCAAACCTTCAAGAACAACAAGACCCATTGCTGCAGCCCATGTCATCTTTGATGCGATACCGACAGCAACAAAAGTATTAAGTCCGAGACCTGTTGCAAGAGCTAATGGATAGTTTGCAATTGAACCCATAAGGATTGTTAACAAACCAGCTACTAATGCGGTTGTTGCTGCGACCATTGCTGGTGCAGGCTGAGCGCCGCCGAATAGGAACTGTCCATTTGCATCTGGTGAGTACGCCAGAATGATTGGGTTAAGAGCCACGATGTAAGCCATCGTGAAGAAGGTTACGAGTCCGCCTCGAACCTCTTGGGCAATTGATGAGCCCCGTTCAGAGATTTTGAAATATGAATCCAGCATGAAGTAGTGCCTTTCTAATTTTGTTAACGGGGGTGTTTGCGACCCCGTGTGCGATAGGGCGCACAACCCTTGGGAAGAATTGAATCCTATGCCTTACCTGTGAGTAACTCGAGAAACGACTCCCAGGGCGATGGCGATGGATTGTCCGATTAATAAGGCGAACAGGAGCGTGCCTAGACCCACTGTGCCGCCTAACAACCAGCCTGCGATGAGAACGGAGCCTTCGATACCTAGGCGTACCCGCCCGATACGGACTCCCGAGGCCTTATGTAAAGCTGTCATCAATCCATCACGGGGTCCAGGTCCAAGGCCGCAGGTGATGTAGAGGGCTGATCCAAATCCGACCATTGCAATTCCGGTTAAACAGTAAACAACCGCAATTCCGAAATTACTTTGCTCGGGAAATATTGAAACACCAATTTGAATCGCGGTAGCAATAATCGCGATATTTGAAAGGGTTCCGAAACCCGGCTTTTCCTTTAAGGGGATCCATAGCAGTAACACAAGAGTGCTGATTGCAAAGGTCGACCAACCCATAGTTATATCTAATCGATTGGACACACCTTGAGCTAAGACTGACCAGGGCGCGTTACCAATGGTGCTTTGAATTAACAGCGAATCGCCCAAACCGAAGATGAAGAGCCCAAAGAAGAGAACGCTAATTCGGTTTACATTGAGATCCCAGCGTGATGCCGCGGTCCATGGAGTTACTGGAACTGTTTTATGTGGACGCAAGAACTCTAGGAAGGGATTAGACATTCACCGAGTATAATCAGCAAATGTTTCCTGGCGTTGGCACCATAATCAATATCTTCACAATTATCTCTGGCGCATCCCTAGGTGTGCTTGTAGGTAACCGTATGCCAGCCAGAACTCGTACCTTGCTAACCGATGTTCTTGGTTTAGTTACCTTGCTTGGTGCCGCCTCCGCACTCATCCCGTTGTGGTCTCAGCGATATACCGAATCACTTCCTCAGGGTTGGACTCTCTTGGTTGTCCTGGGATCGCTATTGATCGGCGGACTGATCGGTTCGGCGCTCAAACTGGAAGATAAGTTAGATGCGCTGGGGGAGAACCTGCGAATCAAATTCCGTGCATCGAGTGAATCAACATTTGTTGAGGGGTTTGTTGCCGCTTCATTGCTCTTTGCAATTGGACCTTTAGCGATTCTCGGAAGCATTAGCGATGGCATGGGTACCGGCATAGATCAATTAGTTTTGAAAAGTACTCTCGACTTTTTTGCAGCGATGGCATTTGCAACATCACTGGGATGGGGAGTTGCGGTTTCTGCTCTGCCGGTAGGCATTTATCAAGGCGTTTGGACGGTAATTGGTTTTGGGCTGGGAGCAATCCTGGCTGGTTACCAAATTGATGCCATGACCGTTGTCGGTGGAATCATGTTGATTTGTATCGCTTTAAAACTCTTGAATATCAAGAGCGTTTCCGTGGGAAATCTGCTTCCAGCCTTAGCTATTGCACCGTTATTTGCTTTAGTAGTGCACTCAATCTAAAAGGTTGAGGCGTCGATAACAAAGCGGTATTTAACATCGCTTGCAACTGTGCGCTTATACGCTTCGTTGATGTAATCAGCTTTGATAACTTCGACATCGCTAACAATCGAATGCTTGGAACAAAAATCTAACATCTCCTGCATTTCAGGAATGCCACCAATCATTGATCCCGCCACAGACCTGCGGCCATTGAGCAGCGTTCCTGCGTGAACTTCGTATGGCTTGCCTGGTAAACCAATTACGACAAGAGTTCCATCTAGCTTCAAGAGATTTAAATAGTCATTGATAACTAGCTCTGCACTAACGGTGTTAAGAATCAAATCAAAACTCTTCGCAAGAGGCGTTAAATTTGCGCCATCCTTAGTGCTGACAAAGTGATGCGCGCCCATTGCAATCGCATCTGCTTGCTTGTTAGGTGAGTGCGATAGAACGGTGACTTCAGCACCCATCGCTACCGCGAACTTAACTCCCATATGGCCTAAACCACCTAAGCCCATGACAGCTACCTTCATGCCAGGCTTAACATTCCAGTGCTTAATTGGTGAATACAAGGTGATGCCAGCACATAACAAAGGTGCAACACCATCCATCGGAAGATTTGCCGGAATTCGTACTGCGTAATCCTCATTGATAACAAAATTGTTTGAATAACCACCCATTGCAACAGTTACACCGTCACGCTCATAGCCGTTATAGGTGCCTGTCATTCCCTCAACGCAATACTGTTGTAACCCTTTAAGGCAACTGTCGCATTTTCTGCATGAATCAACAAAAACTCCAACACCTATCTTGTCTCCTACTGCAAATTTAGAAACCTTTTCGCCTATTGCAGTAACAATTCCAGCGATCTCATGACCGGGAACCATAGGGAATATCGCTGGCCCCCATTCCTCTGCGACCTGATGAATATCACTGTGGCAAATACCAGCGTATGCAATATCTAATGCAACATCATGCTCACCAAGTTCGCGACGTTCAAATTCATGAGAAACAAGATCTGACTTCGCTGACAACGCTGCATAACCACGTGACTTCATTGTTACTCCTTGAACGGTAGTGGGAGAGAGGATGTATGCGCAGCTCGCGAAGCTCTCGCTGTTACTTGTCGCATGTGATGACGTCGACATAAAACTTCATAAGCGACTTCAGCACCTGGGGCAACATCACCAACAACTACCTGTTCGCCCTCAACGACCATTACGCCGCCTACCGTTCTTGCATTGTGGGTAGCTCTAGCGCCACACCAGCAAAGCGCTTCAACCTGTAATGTATTTACTCGGTCGGCTAATTCAACTAACCGCGCTGATCCTGGAAACAATTTGGTGCGAAAATCAGCAAGGATTCCAAAGGCGTAAACATCGATTCCGAGACCATCAACAACACGTGCTAATTGATCGATTTGATGACTTTCATAAAACTGCGCTTCATCACAGATGATGTAGTCGACCCTTTCTCCAATGGAAAGCTTGTCAACGACCAATTTATGTATATCCAGCTCGGGAGATACTTCAATCGCGGGGCTAGAAAGGCCTAATCGTGAAGAAATAACCCCGGATCCAGCGCGATCCTTATTGGTGAAAATCAGTCCAGTGCGACCACGACTTTGATGGTTGTGTGCAGTCTGAAGTGCGAGAGTGGATTTACCACTATCCATGGTTCCGCAGTAGTAGATCAGTTCTGCCATGGGGCGCATCCTGCCACAGAGCTAGGAAAATAGCCCTTTATCTTTGAGAGCGTTTTCAAGCAAAGGCTTTAACCCTAAAGCGGCATCGACGGAGATATGTGAAGCGTCACGATAAGCCACGTATCCATCTTTAATCGCAGGACACGAATCGGTGCATAACCAGGAAGTGGGATCGATCTGTTTGAACCCAGGAATCACCACGTTGGGTGTTATTTCTGTCGTGTTGCACTTTGAAAGTTCTTTTGTCGCAAGACAGTTAGGGATATCTCTAAGCGGGTGAGGGGTGTCGCTTATGTAGATGATGTTCTTCGATGATCCTTGTAAATCTGATAACAAACGACGTTGGCCCTCATTCCACCACTGAGCCCTACTGGAAAAACCTCTAGGAGCGGTGAAATGCTGAAAACTACTGGTTATCACCGCAACGGGTTGAAGCTTCTGTATACGTTTGATGGAATTCTCACGCCACTTTTCACACTCAGAGTTCTTATAAGCACCTTGATCTGGTCGAGGAACATCAACCGCTGAACACGCAGACTTTGTCAATGAAATAAGTTCAAAACCTTTTTCACGAGCAAGAACCTCCAGTGCTGGGAACCACTGAGCTGCATGAGAATCTCCATAGAGAACTATTTTTGAAGAAGAACCCACCTTGCCATATGTGCACTCACCGGATTCGGTTTCACCATAGTTAACGTGACAACCATCGCCATAGACCGCTGGTTTCGCAACAACTTGCTTTAAATCAAATGAATAATCGGCTCCGCGAACATTGATCGTAGATGAAGCAGTAGATGCAATCAATACACCTGCGAGCAAGGACACGACGGTAGTTGTCGCAAAAAATCCATACGTTTTCTTTGCTGAAAATTTACGGTGCCTTAAGGGTTGTTCCACAAACTTGCTTGTGAAATGGGCTAAAACAACGGTTAACACTATGCAGAAAATTCGTTCTCTGATTCGAAGTGGCCTTCCTAGTGCACTGCTTGGCAAAACCAAAGCAGGCCAATGCCACAAGTACAGAGGATAAGAAATAGCTCCTAGCCATTGCATTAATCTGTTATTGCTTAAATCATTAAAGAATCTAGGCCAAACAGGAATAGTTCCAATTAGTAATGCAGTGGCTACCACTGGTAATAATGCATTAATCCCAGGGAAAGCGGTGTTTTCATCAAAACGCAGAGTTGCGATTGCAATACCAATCGCACCTAGCCACGGTAAGTATCGATTCCGCAAATATTTCTCAGGTATAAATAGAAGCAAAGCGCCGAAACCAAGCTCCCAGGCTCTAGTCGGTAAGGAGTAAAAGGCCCAAATAGGTGCAACTTGTGTCATGTAGATCGACAACAGAAGTGAAACAGCCGTAACAATTGCGACACCGTTGAGAATCGCTCGTTTCCCGTAACGGGAGAGAAAAAGAATAAAGATCGGCCAAACTACATAAAATTGTTCTTCAACAGCTAGGGACCAGTAATGAATGAATGGAGATGGCGTTGCGTTGAGATTTTGATAATCATTTTCCCACCATGCAAACAAATAATTTGAAACATAGGCGGCAGCTGCAAAAAGATCCCTACCTAATGCATCGCGCGTAATGGGAGGAAGAAGGAAATATCCAACGATCGCAGTAGAAAAAAGAATGAATACCGAAGTTGGCAAGAGCCTCTTAATGCGACGTTGATAGAAATCATTTAAATTAAGGGTGCCCGTCTTGTCGATCTCACGAATGATCAAGCCCGTAATTAAGTAGCCCGAAATGACATAGAAAATGTCTACGCCGATAAATCCGCCCGGCATGAGGCGAGCATGGAAAATTGTCACAAGGAGAGCGGCTACGGCTCGCAATCCTTGGATTTGGAGGATGCGCATTGCTAGGAAACTACCAGCGAAGTAACTGGAATCTCAGGATATTTCTCATTAAGTCTTGCACGACCAGGTAAGCCTTCAATCTCAAGTAGAGCCAAAACATGAATCACTTGGCCGCCTAAACGCTGAATTAGTTCAATGGCAGCAGCGATTGTTCCGCCAGTTGCTAGGACATCATCGATTAAAAGAACCTTTGCGCCAGGAGTAACCGCATCTATGTGCAGCTCTAAGGTGTCCACTCCATACTCAAGACCGTAGCTCTCAGAAATCGTTAAGTGTGGAAGTTTTCCTGCTTTACGAATCGGCACAAAACCGCTGCGCAATTGATTGGCCACCGCAGAGGCAAAGATAAATCCCCGGGCTTCGATACCAGCGACTAGGGTTTTTGAATCCGCATAGGTAGCGAATTTTTCGGTGATAGCGATAAATGCTTCACCGTGAGCCAGCAAAGGGGTGATGTCCTGAAAGCGGATTCCGGGTTTTGGATAATCTGGGATTTCGCGGATGAGCAATAGAGCGTCATCGATTTTCATGTGTCCGAGAGGGGACTTGAACCCCTAATCCCTTGCGGGAACTAACACCTCAAGCTAGCGCGTCTGCCAATTCCGCCACCCGGACTGAGTGATAGGAAAGGATAGCAATTGGGTGCAAGAATAGCGAAATGAGTACAACACACAGCGAACTAGAACTAGAAGCCATCCGAATCTGTCAGGAGTTAATTCGAATTCCGAGCGTTAACTTTGGTGACGGCAAAGGGGATGAGAAGGCGGTAGCCGAGTACGTTGCACAGTTGTTGTCTGAAGTTGGAATTGAGCCAACTATTTACGAATCGGCACCGGGTCGTTGCAATGTGATTGCACGCATTAAGGGAAGCAATCCTGCACGTCCAGGTCTAGTTGTTCATGGGCACATAGATGTTGTTCCGGTTAATGCCGAAGATTGGTCTGTTGATCCATTTGGAGCAGAGATCAAGGATGGATACATCTGGGGTCGAGGCGCAGTTGACATGAAAAACATGGATGCGATGATCCTTGCAACTGTTCGGGACTGGGCGCGCACCGGTTATGTTCCAGAGCGTGACATTGTTTTGGCGTTCTTTGCGGATGAAGAAGCAGGAAGTGTGTACGGCTCTCACTTTATGGTTAAGGAACATCCAGAGGTTTTTGCTGGTTGCACCGAAGCGGTATCTGAAGTTGGAGGTTTCTCGGTAACGGTTTCAGGTGGAAAACGTTTGTATCTCATTGAAACCGCTGAAAAGGGAATCCATTGGATGCGACTAACAGCTGAGGGTCGCGCTGGTCATGGTTCGATGATGAATGATGACAATGCAATCACTCGATTGTCAGAAGCTGTTGCAAAGATTGGTCGCTTCGAATGGCCACAACGTTATAGCAAGACAGTAAAAGCGTTTTTTAAGCGAATCGCTGAAGAAACAGGAAAGCCGTATAACGAGGAAGACTTACGTCCTTTACTAAAGGAAATTGGTTTTGCATCGACAATGATTGGTGCCACCTTGCAAAACACCGCTAATCCAACGATGTTGGAGGCCGGTTATAAGGCCAATGTTATTCCTGGTTCTGCAAGTGCAACTGTAGACGGACGTTTCATCCCAGGCTTCGAGGATGAACTCAACGAAACAATCAAGTCCCTGATTGGCGAGAACATCACAGTGGAAACAATCACTCGAGACAAGGCTTTGGAGGTTCCATTTGAGGGAGACCTCGTCGAAGCAATGTGTAACGCACTCATTAAGGAAGATTCTGTTGCTATTCCAGTTCCTTATGTTATGAGTGGCGGTACGGATAACAAGGCATTGGCTGATCTAGGAATCATTGGTTACGGATTCTCGCCTTTGAAACTAGATGCAGACTTTAACTTTATGGCGATGTTCCATGGAGTAGATGAACGTGTGCCAGTAGAGGGTCTTACCTTTGGTACTCGCGTCTTAAAGGATTTTCTAGAAAACGCCTAAAGACTAATTTCATCTAACGCTGTACGAACTATGTCGGGCAGCGAGATCTCTTCACTCTTGAGGACTCCGCGTAGTTGCGCACCTGTTCGCGCTCCAATTAAAGATGTTGTAACTCCCGGTGCATCGCGGACCCAGGCAAGTGCAACTTCAAGCGGTGAAAAACCTAGACCTTCTGCCGCAACAGCAACAGCTTCTACGATCTTTGTCGAACGTGTATCAAGGTAAGGCTCGATATGTCTTGCAAAGTGGGGTGCTGCTCCGCGAGAGTCACTAGGGATGCCTTTTCGATACTTACCTGTCAGCACTCCTCGAGCTAGCGGTGCCCACGCAAGAAAACCCAAACCACATTCAACAGCGGCATCGATTAATTCGTACTCGGCACTGCGATTTAACAATGAGTATTCGCTCTGAACGGTAGTCAAAGGGGCCTTCATGGAATTGGATTGTTGCTTTGTTGCCGCTCTAGCAACCTGCCAACCGCTGTAATTGCTGATACCAACATAACGTGCGCGACCGGTCGTATAGGCATAATCCAGCGCAGACAATGTGTCATCGAGGGGAGTCATCTCATCCCAGTTGTGAATCTGCCAAATATCAACAAAATCCGTCCCCAACCGATTGAGAGATCGATCTAATTCGGCGATCAATGAATGGCGTGATGCATCGATTTTGCGTACTCCATCACTAAAGCTAATTCCAGCCTTAGTTGCGATCACCACTTCATCTCGATTGAAGAGGGTTCCAATGAGTCCGCCTATAACTCTTTCGCTATCTCCGTCGCCATATGTAGCTGCGGTATCAATAAAGTTACCGCCAGCATCTAAGAATGCTCGACATTGATCCGCCGCCTCAATCTCATCAGTGTCGCGACCCCAGGTCATCGTTCCTAGACCTAAACGGGAGAGCGCTAAACCGCTACTCCCTGCACGTCGCTTTTCCATGGCGTGACCTTAGCAAGGCCAGGTAGCAAAAGCTGCGATAGCCTTTCATTATGCGCTTAGTTTTGAT
>ERZ1022761.30-NODE-30-length-9907-cov-7.020503_pt1 | contig 9907 bp, 8 predicted proteins | sample MGYA00520860_ERZ1022761 | MGnify/ENA primary metagenome ERZ1022761 (study PRJEB33162, sample SAMN09537603) | freshwater metagenome | isolation source: freshwater | place: Canada:Alberta | collected 2017-07 | study: EMG produced TPA metagenomics assembly of the...
GACAGAACGTGTCAAAGGCTTTTGATCTTGCCCACTGTGCATCACTGAACTGCAGGTCTCGCGCAGTTACATCGTTTGCGATCGTGAATCCCCAAACGTAATTCAATGCCTCTTCAACTGAGACGTTTTTGGCTAACTGCCCAATGACAATCGTTAATTCGACTTCAAGTTCAACGCGCTGACTCTGAGCAGGCAGGACAATTGCATCCCCGGGGCCAACGATTGACGAGGATGGCTTGAAGAACAACGTTGGTTCCGGGTGAATTTCTAGGCCCAGCTCACCAGCGTGATCGGCAAAGTTTTTACCGACGCAAACTACCTTTGAAGGGATAGTTGGTGCCAAAAGCTTTACCTCTTTTAGAGGAACTCGCTCGCCGGTAGTGTCATAACCGTTAACCAACGGGTGCCCTTTGAGCACAACTAATTCAGGTCCATCGACAATGCCAAATCGAGGTTCGCCATTCAAACTGAATCGTGCAACGCGCATCTGCGTTCCCCTATTTTCTAGTCGGCTAGCTTCAGCATCCAGCCGTGGCGGTCTTCAACCGTTCCGTACTGAATTCCGGTTAGCTCTGCGCGAAGACTAGCTGTCAGCTCACCAGGTTCTGCATCTGGATTGCCGATATTGCCCTCGCGTGATTTGAATTCACCGATAGGAGTGATTACCGCAGCAGTTCCACAAGCAAAAACTTCAACAATGTCTCCCGAAGTGATACCTGTCTTGATTTCGTCGAGCGAAATTTTGCGCTCTTCGAGCGAGAGTCCGCGGTCCTTAATCAGTTGAATCACAGAATCGCGAGTAATGCCGCGCAAAATGGTTCCATCTAGTGAAGGAGTTGCCACGTGACCATCTTTGTAAACAAAGAATAGGTTCATGCCGCCAAGTTCCTCGATGTAGGTTGCGGTCTCAGCATCTAAGAACATGACCTGGGAACAACCCTGTTCGTAGCCTTCGTTTTGTGCCTGTAAGGAGGCAGCGTAGTTTCCGCCAGTCTTTGCCTCTCCGGTGCCGTGCTTTCCTGCACGCGCAGAGTCAAGCGCAATCCAGATTGATACCGGCTTTAGTCCACCGGTGAAGTAAGGACCAACCGGTGATGCAATTACGCGATATTCAGCGCGGTGTGCTGCACGCACTCCCAAAAAGTTTTCTGCCGCAATTTCAAAAGGGCGGAAGTAAAGCGTCTTCTCGTTTACTGGCTCAGGTACCCAAGCACCGTCAACAGCAATTAGCTGACGCAGCGACTCAATGAAAATCTCGGTTGGAAGCTCAGGAAGGGCCATGCGTTTTGCCGAACGCTGCAGACGCTCAGCATTTTTCTCAGGACGGAATGTCCAAATTGAGCCATCCTTGTGGCGGTAAGCCTTGATGCCTTCAAAGATTTCTTGGCCATAGTGCAAAACAGCCGCAGACGGATCCATCATGATTGGGCCATAAGGCAGCACCTGAGCGCTGTGCCAGCCCTTGTCTTTTTCCCAGACAACTACGATTTGGTGATCGGTTAGGTTTGCACCAAAAACCGGGGCCTTGATGATTTCTTCTCGTTCGGCATCCGGCTTTGGATTCGGGTTGCGAATTACTTCAAATTTTAGATCGACCATGATCTGCTACTTTCTTGAAACTTTTTAGAGAAGAGCGAAAATACTTTCGGCAACTTCTTGAGTTGAACGCTTCTTGTCGCCACGATTGGCTAAGTCCGCTGCTACTGCGTTTTCGATACGTGCAGCCGCCACCGGGTTTTTCAGGTGCTCTAGTAACAACGCAGCCGAAAGAATTGCTGCAGTTGGGTCTGCAATATTCTTTCCAGCAATATCTGGAGCCGAACCATGTACCGGTTCAAACATGCTTGGGAAGGTGCCCTCTGGATTTATATTTCCTGAAGCACCCAGCCCAATGCCGCCGCCGATTGCAGCTGCAAGGTCTGTGATGATGTCTCCGAAAAGGTTGTCGGTGACAATTACGTCAAATCTTTCTGGATCAGTAACCATGAAAATGGTGGCCGCATCGATGTGCAGATAGTCGTGCTTAATCGCAGGGAATTCCTCTGCAACTCGATTGACTGTGTTTTGCCATAGCCAACCAGCGTGCACCAAAACATTGTTTTTGTGAACCAGAGTCACTTTCTTACGATCACGAGTAGAGGCAAGTTCAAATGCATGACGAACCAGGCGTTCAACGCCAAATGCGGTATTAACCGAAACCTCATTTGCAACCTCATTTGGAGTTCCAACGCGAATCGCTCCACCGTTGCCAACATATGGGCCTTCGGTTCCTTCGCGCACGACGACAAAATCTACGTTGCCTGGCTCAGCCAACGGACTAACCACACCCGGGTACAACTTGGTAGGTCGAAGATTCACATAGTGATCGAAAGAAAATCTAAGTTTCAATAGCAACTGACGCTCAAGAATGCCCGAAGGAACTTTTGGGTCACCGATTGCACCAAGCAAGATTGCGTCGTGCTGCTTCAGCGATTCCATATCGGTGTCGGTAAGTGTCTCACCGGTGGCAAGGTAGCGACGAGCGCCCAGATCAAACTCCGTGCTCTTGAATTCAACGCCAGACCCGGCGGTTACGCGACGGATTGCTTCGAGAGCAATGGCGGTCACTTCCGGACCGATGCCATCCCCGCCGATTACGGCAATCTTGTATTCACGCGTCAATTGAAGCTCCCAGTGCTCTTATTTCAACTGAGTTTATCGCCTTTGATTGAGGATTACCGCTAGTGGAGCTTTGCTAACAAAACCAATGTGGTCGAAGGCTTCAGGCCCTCTTTGGTCTGCACCTGTCCGTCACGATTTCCAAGAAATTCAATGTCCAATGGGTACTGCTCTAAGAATTCGCGCAACTCTGTGGCGGTAGGCAAAACCAGTGGATCCTGAGGACCGCCGAAGCCACCCTCGAGATTTTCACGGGCATGCCAGACCCCCATCAGGTATCCCCCGCGCTTAATGTTTTCGATCAGATTGTCGAGAGCATCAAAAAGATCTGGCTGCGGAATCTGTAGATATGCACAAACACCGATGTCTACCGGCATCAACACAGACTCGAAGCCAGTAGCGTCAGCTCGATTTGCAAAGACAAGTTGAGAAACACCGCGCTCTTCGGCAAACTCTAAAAATTTTGTTAGTGCTTTGCCAGAGAAATCGATGTTTTCTGCTTGCCAACCGTGTTCGGCAAACCAAACCGAGTTTCGGCCCTCGCCACCGGCTAGGTCAATAACTTTGCCCGACTTGCCAATTTTTTGGATTATTGGTTCACAGTATTCTTTGACGAATCGATTTACATCCTTGGTGTAAATGAATTCGTCAACGTCATACTTTGAATCCCAGTACGACGAATCTGCCATTTGAATTACCTAAATTATTTAACGATTTCGGCGCCGGTTGTGGCGGCAGCCTCGTCAAGAGTTCCGCCGTTAACAAGCTCACCAGTGAAACCAAGCTCGGCCATAATTACCACTGCCTGACCTGAGCGGTTGCCTGAGCGACAGTGCACGATGTAATCGGCTGACTTGTCTAGCTCTACAACTTTCTCGCGGAAGTCATCGGCCATAAAGTCAACAAATAGCGCGCCCTCAAGGTGACCCTCGGCAACTTCTGCTGGAGTACGGACATCAAGAATTAGAGACATTTTTCTTCCTTCGCGTTGTGGCAATTAGCCAATAATGTCGATTGCTTTCATTACATCTGCCTTGATTGCCACGCGCACTTCTTCAAGTACTGCAGCATCAACAGGAGAATCCACTGTGATAACCGATAGAGCCTTGCCGCCCTTTTGCTGGCGAGCGATCTGCATTGCTGCGATGTTGATGTTCGCATCGGCAAACGCTTTTCCATAAACGGCAACGATTCCCGGACGGTCTTCGTAAACCATTAGAACTAGGTGCTCTGCAAGACCAAGTTCAACGTCGTAACCGTTGATGTTCACAATCTTCTGGTGAAGTTTTGGACCAATAACGGTTCCAGAAACTGACGCGGTCGTGCCATCGGCAAGAATCGCTTTAATGGTCGTGACGTTTCGGTACTCTTCTGACTTCACGTCAACGGTTAGCTTCACGTCCATGCCGCGCTGTTCAGCCATTAGCGGAGCATTCACGTAGGAAACCTGCTCGGTAACCGCATTCTGAAAGAAGCCCTTGAGGCCAGCAAGCTTCAGCACAGTGACATCGTGAACGGCAATCTCGCCGCGCACCTCTACCTCAATTGATGAAACAGATCCGCCGCAGATACCAAAGAGCACCTGCCCCAATTTTTCGATAAGTGAAATTCCAGGCTTAACCGATGCGTGAATGTTGCCACCGGCCACGTTCACTGCATCCGGCACCAAGTCGCCAGCGAGCGCAAGGCGAACTGACTTAGCTACAGAAACACCAGCCTTCTCCTGCGCCTCATCGGTTGATGCACCAAGGTGCGGAGTTACCAAAATATTCTTGAGCCCAAGTAGCGGTGAGCCCTTAGGTGGCTCGTTTACGAAAACGTCTAGACCGGCACCGGCAATCTGGTTTGTGCTCAGTGCTTTGAAGAGTGCGTCTTCATCGATGATTCCACCGCGCGAGCAGTTGACGATCCGAAGATTTGGCTTTGCTATTTTGAACTGAGCGTCTCCGATCATGCCGGTAGTCTCAGGAGTCTTTGGAATGTGAATGGTGATGAAGTCAGACTGCTTCATTACTTCTTCGAGTGTGGCTAACTTCACGCCCATTTGCTCTGCACGAGCAGGTGTTACGTAAGGGTCATAACCAATTAGTTCAACACCAAATCCGGCAAGACGCTCGGCGACCAATCCACCAATACGACCTAGGCCAACGATACCTACGGTTTTTTCGTAAAGCTCAGCGCCAGTGAACTGTGAACGTTTCCACTCATCACGCTTTAGTGAAGCATTGGCGTCTGGAATGTGACGGGCAAGTCCAAGCATTTGTGCAATCGCAAGTTCGGCAGCAGAAACCACGTTTGAGGTAGGTGCGTTTACAACCATCACACCAGCTGTAGTAGCCGCTTTAATATCAACGTTGTCTAGGCCTACTCCGGCACGAGCAACAACTCGTAGTTTTGGAGCTGCCGCGATAGCTTCAGCATCAACCTGGGTTGCTGAGCGAACCAAAATTGCATCGGCGTTGGCAAGAGCTTTCAGCAGTGCTGGGCGGTCGGTGCCATCAACATTTACAACATCAAAATCTGGGCCTAGGGCCTCAACGGTTGCAGGAGAAAGTTCCTCGGCAATTAGAACGACTGGCTTAGTCAATGGGAATCCTTGTTTGATGGAATGTTGGCCCACGGCAACAGCGACGAGGTGCTGCCCTAATTCTAGCCAAAAAGAAAAGACACCCCTCGCTCGTAAGCGAAGGGTGCCTTTAGATAACTGGATGGTTGAGGCCTAGCGGGCTGCAACACCTTCCTGGTAGTCATCTGAGTTCTTGATCCATGAGAACAGCTTGCGCAGGTTGCGGCCTACTGCCTCAATTGGGTGTGCCTCGCCCTTGGCGCGTAGCGCTAGGAACTCTGGAGCACCAGCATCAACATCAGCAACAAAACGCTTAGCGAATGTGCCGTCCTGAATGTCGGTTAGAACTTCGCGCATACGCTCTTTGACCTCTGGGCCAATAACGCGTGGACCCGAGATGTAGTCACCGTACTCAGCGGTGTCAGAAACTGACCAACGCTGCTTAGCAATTCCACCCTCGTACATTAGGTCAACGATTAGCTTCAGCTCGTGCAGTACTTCAAAGTACGCAACCTCTGGCTGGTAACCAGCTTCGGTAAGAGTTTCGAAACCGTACTGAACAAGCTGTGATGCTCCACCACAAAGAACTGCCTGCTCACCAAATAGGTCAGTCTCGGTCTCTTCAGCGAAAGTTGTCTTGATGGTTCCCGCACGGGTACCACCGATTGCCTTTGAGTATGAAAGACCTAGCTCAAATGCTGAACCGCTTGCGTTCTGGTGAACAGCAATTAGGTTTGGCACTCCGCGGCCACCCTCGTACTCGCGACGAACCAAGTGGCCTGGGCCCTTTGGAGCAACAAGGAAAACGTCAACACCTTCAGGTGCAGTGATGTAACCAAAACGAATTGAGAAACCGTGACCGAAAACAAGTGCCTTACCTGCTGAAAGGTTTGGCTCGATGTCCTGGGTGTACAGATCACGCTGACGTGGGTCTGGTGCAAGTACCACGATGACATCTGCCCATGCAGACGCTTCACTTGGGGTAAGCACCTTTAGACCAGCGGCTTCAGCTTTTGCGCGTGACTTTGAGGTTGCAGGAAGACCAACAACAACATCCACACCTGAATCCTTCAGGTTTAGTGAGTGAGCGTGACCCTGTGAACCATAGCCAAGCACTGCAACTTTGCGACCCTGAATGATCGAAAGGTCTGCATCCTTGTCGTAAAAGATTTCAGCCAATTTGTTTCTCCTATTTGTTTTTGATGAAGCGTGTTTTTATTTATGTAAAACGTTTTTGAAGTTTTTACTTCAAAACTTTTTCGGTGATTGACTTTGAGCCTCTGCCCATTGCCAGCACACCTGATTGAACCAATTCCTTGATGCCGAATGGCTCTAGAACCTTGATGAAGGCCGCGCATTTGGCAGTGTCGCCAGTGACCTCAATGATTAGTGCATCGCTCACAACGTCGATAACGCGTGCACGGAACAAGGTTACTGCTTCGAGCACAGCCGAGCGACTTGCGGCATCGGTGCGGACTTTAATCAACATGTGATCGCGCTGAACAGCCTGATCTGCCTCAAGTTCAACGACCTTAATTACGTTGATCAACTTGTTCAACTGCTTGGTCACCTGCTCGAGCGGGGCACCCTCAACGCCAACCACAACGGTGATGCGAGAAAGGCCCTGGACCTCAGTGGTACCCACAGCTAGAGACTCAATGTTGAAACCGCGGCGGGCAAACAGCGCTGCCACGCGAGTCAAAATACCCGGTTTGTCTTCTACTAATAGAGAAAGTACGTGTCTAGACATCTTTACTCCATCCCGTCCCAGAGCGGCGCCGCATCGCGGGCGTACTGAACCTCGTCGTTTGATAGACCAGCGGCAACCATTGGCCAAACCATCGCATCGCGACTAACGATGAAATCGATAACTACTGGGCGATCGTTTGTTGCGATAGCTAACTTAATCGCTGCGTCAATTTCATCTTCTTTTTCAACGCGAATAGCCAAGCAACCGTAAGCGTCAGCAAGTTTCACGAAGTCAGGAATCATGACGGTGTCAGTTCCGGTGTTCAGATCGGTGTTTGAGTAGCGCTCGTTATAGAAAAGAGTTTGCCACTGTCGCACCATACCGAGGGAAGAGTTGTTGATGATGGCAACCTTGATAGGAATGTTGTTGATTGCACAGGTGGCCAACTCCTGGTTGGTCATCTGGAAACAACCGTCGCCATCAATTGCCCAAACCAAACGATCCGGCTGACCAACCTTGGCACCCATCGCAGCAGGAACTGCGTAGCCCATAGTGCCGGCACCACCAGAGTTCAACCATGAGTTTGGACGCTCATACTTAATGAACTGCGCACTCCACATTTGGTGCTGGCCAACGCCCGCTGCGTAGATAGCCTCGGGGCCGGAAAGTTCACCAATACGTTGAATCACGTGCTGCGGCGAAAGCTTGCCATCATCCTCGTGGGTGTAACCCAGTGGGTAGCGCGTGACTAGGCCGTCAACAAAGGACCACCATTCCTTGATGTCTTGCTTGGTGGCCTTAAGCGCAGAAGGTAGCTCTGCGTTTAGTTCAGTAATAACTTCTTTGGCATCGCCAACGATTGGAATGTCAGCAAAACGAATTTTGCCAATCTCCGCAGGGTCAATGTCTACGTGAATAACTTTTGCACCAGGCGCAAAGCTCTTTACATCTCCGGTTACGCGGTCATCGAATCGTGCACCAAGAGTAATAAGTAGGTCGGCCTTCTGCAGAGCGGTAACTGCAGGCACGGTGCCGTGCATGCCTGGCATGCCTAGGTTTTGCTTGTGCGAATCCGGGAACGCGCCACGTGCCATCAGTGTGGTCACAACTGGAGCGCCGGTTAATTCAGCAAGCTTGAGAAGTTCTTTGTGCGCACCTGCGCGAACGACACCGCCACCAACGTAAAGCACAGGCTTCTTTGATTCGGCAATCATTTGTGCGGCGGCTTGAATCTGCTTGCCGTGCGGTTTGGTAACTGGCTTGTATCCAGCGAGGTCAACCTTTGGTGGCCAAACAAATTCGGCCTTGCCTTGCTGCGCGTCTTTTGTGACATCAACCAAAACTGGACCCGGACGACCAGTCGTTGCAATCATCACCGCTGCGGCAATTGTTTCTGGAATATCCTCAGCCTTGGTTACCAAGAACGAGTGCTTGGTAATTGGCATGGTGATACCAACAATGTCTGCTTCTTGAAATGCATCGGTACCAATTAGCTTTGAGCCAACCTGACCGGTGATGGCAAGCATTGGAACTGAGTCCATGTATGCATCGGCAATTGCAGTAACCAAGTTGGTTGCGCCAGGACCTGATGTTGCAATGCAAACACCAAGACGACCCGATGCAGATGCGTAACCTTCGGCAGCGTGACCGGCACCCTGCTCGTGGCGCACCAAAATGTGACGGATCTTTTTTGAATCCATAAGTGGGTCGTAGGTCGGCAAGATAGCGCCGCCAGGCAAACCAAAAATGTCCTCAATGCCGAGCAACTCAAGACTGCGAATAATCGCAGCGGCGCCGGTAAGAACTTCGTTAGCCATTAAATTCATTCCTCGTTATCAGAGCGTTTGTAAATTAGCGGAATGCGAATTAGCCGCAATACGCGCCCTCTGCTGCAGAGTGCACGAGCTTTGAATATTTCGCGAGAACGCCTCGGGTATAGCGCGGTGGAAGAGACTGCCAAGTTTGCTTGCGGGCAGCCAACTCTTCAGGCTCAACGAGTAGTTCGAGCGATCGAGAAGCGATGTTGACTCGAATCAAGTCTCCATCGCGAACCAGAGCAATTGGTCCACCTTCGGTGGCCTCTGGTGCAATGTGTCCGATACACAGTCCGGTTGTGCCGCCTGAGAATCGTCCGTCTGTTAATAGTAAGACATCCTTGCCCAAACCGGCACCCTTGATGGCTGCAGTGATTGCCAGCATCTCGCGCATTCCAGGGCCACCCTTAGGGCCTTCATAGCGAATCACCACCACGTCACCGGCAGAAATCTTGCCTTCAGTGAGGGCATCCATAGCTGCACGCTCACGCTCAAATACCCGAGCCGGGCCGGTGAATTCCTCCAGGTCAAAGCCAGCGGTCTTCACAACCGCGCCCTCTGGAGCCATCGATCCCTTAAGAATTGAGATGCCACCGGTCTTGTGAATTGGATTGTTCAAAGCGCGAATGATCTTGCCATCTGGGTCAGGTGGATTAATTCCAGCAAGATTTTCAGCCATGGTCTTTCCGGTCACGGTCATAACATCGCCGTGCAGCATTCCTGCATCAAGCAGCGCCTTCATTACTACTGGCACTCCGCCGACGCGGTCAACATCGTTCATTACGTAACGCCCGAATGGCTTCAGGTCACCAAGGTGCGGAACCTTGTCAGCAATCTTGTTGAAGTCGTCAATGCTTAGATCTACTTCGGCTTCGCGAGCGATTGCCAAAAGGTGAAGGACAGCATTTGTTGAACCGCCGAATGCCATGAGAACAGCAATCGCGTTCTCAAAGGCTTTCTTGGTCATGATGTCGCGAGCGGTAATTCCATGTCGCAGAAGGTTAACAACTGCCTCACCTGATCGGTGTGCCCAGTTATCGCGGCGGCGGTCAGCTGCCGGTGGAGCCGCAGACCCAGGAAGGCTCATGCCCAGCGCTTCTGCAATTGAAGCCATTGTGTTTGCGGTGTACATTCCACCGCAGGCACCTTCGCCCGGGCAAATTGCTCGCTCGATTCGGC
>ERZ1022761.35-NODE-35-length-9029-cov-5.803766_pt1 | contig 9029 bp, 5 predicted proteins | sample MGYA00520860_ERZ1022761 | MGnify/ENA primary metagenome ERZ1022761 (study PRJEB33162, sample SAMN09537603) | freshwater metagenome | isolation source: freshwater | place: Canada:Alberta | collected 2017-07 | study: EMG produced TPA metagenomics assembly of the...
TAGTTTTAGAGGATGGAAGAGTTTTCCACGGAAACTCCTACGGTGCTGAAGGCAAAACCCTAGGTGAAGTTGTGTTTGCGACCGGGATGACTGGATACCAGGAAACACTCACCGACCCCTCATATGCCGGACAGATCGTGGTTCAAACTGCTCCGCACATCGGTAACACTGGAGTCAATTCTCGAGATGAAGAATCCAGCAAGGTGTGGGTAGAAGGATATGTTGTTCGCGATCCATCAAGAATCGTTTCGAACTTTAGATCTGAGAAATCTCTGCCTGAAGAGCTCAAGAAGTACGGCGTCGTCGGCATTTCAGGGATCGACACACGCGCTCTAACACGCCATCTTCGTACAGCAGGATCGATGAGGGGCGGGGTTTTTTCCGGGCAAGCATCGATGCACCCGATTGAAAGCTTGATTGCAGAGGTACAAGGCGCGAAAAAGATGAAGGGCCTGTCTCTTAGCTCTCAGGTCACCACCTCTGAAACTTATACCGTTGCACCGGAGGGATCGAAGGTTGGACGAGTCGCCATCGTAGATCTAGGTATAAAAAGGTCGACTATTGACCACATGTCAGCACGTGGTCTTGAAGTAGTCGTATTTCCCTCTAATGTTGACGCCGAAACCCTGTTGGGTTCAAGTCCCGATGCTGTCTTCTACTCAAATGGGCCTGGTGATCCTGAGGCCGCTGGAGAGCAAGTTGAGGTTCTTCGCGAGGTCCTCACTCGCAAAGTTCCGTTCTTCGGAATCTGTTTCGGTAATCAGTTACTTGGACGTGCACTTGGCTTTGAGACCTACAAGCTACCTTTCGGCCACAGAGGCATTAATCAGCCAGTTCTGGATCGCCGAACAGGAAAAGTTGAAGTCACCGCACATAATCACGGCTTCGCTGTAAAAATTGATGGCGGACCAGAAGTCACAAGTCCGGCTGGATTCGGAAGAGTTTCAGTTAGTCACATCTCCCTGAACGACGATTGCGTTGAAGGTATTGAGTGCCTTGACATCCCAGCATTTTCAGTGCAGTACCACCCGGAGGCAGCAGCCGGGCCACATGACTCAAACTATCTCTTTGACCGTTTGGTCGAGCTTATTCAAAACAACAAGGCGGCCAAGTAATGCCAAAACGTAAAGACATTAACAGCGTTCTAGTTATCGGATCAGGGCCTATTGTCATTGGGCAGGCATGTGAATTTGATTATTCAGGTACCCAGGCTTGCCGCGTGCTTCGTGCCGAAGGCATCCGGGTAATCTTGGTCAACTCGAACCCGGCTACGATCATGACCGATCCAGATTTCGCTGATGCGACTTACGTAGAGCCGATTACCCCAGAGGTAATTGAATCAATAATTATCAAGGAGAAGCCTGATGCCATTTTGCCAACGCTCGGTGGTCAAACAGCACTGAATGCGGCGATGGCTCTTCACGAGCTTGGAATTTTAGAAAAATACAACGTTGAACTAATCGGTGCCAAGGTTGACGCAATCAAGAAGGGTGAAGATCGTCAGATTTTTAAGCAGCTAGTCCTAGATGCTGGTGCTGACGTTGCCAAGTCTGTAATCTGCGGCACTCTTGAAGAATGTCTTGATGCAGCCGGTGAGCTTGGTTATCCAATCATGGTGCAGCCGTCCTTCACGATGGGAGGCTTGGGTTCTGGTTTTGCCTACGACGAAGCCGAGCTACGACGTATCTGTGGCTCAGGCTTGCAAGCTAGTCCGGTAACTCAGGTAATGCTTTCCGAATCAATTCTGGGTTGGAAAGAATACGAACTTGAGCTAATGCGAGACACCAACGATAACTGTGTGGTGGTTTGTTCCATAGAGAATGTTGACCCGGTAGGCGTCCACACAGGGGACTCAATCACAGTTGCACCGGCGCTTACGCTTACTGACCGCGAGTATCAAAATTTACGTGACATAAGCATCGACATTATTAGGGCAGTTGGAGTTGACACCGGTGGGTGCAACATTCAGTTTGCAGTCGATCCCACAAATGGGCGTGTAGTCGTAATTGAAATGAATCCTCGCGTAAGCCGTTCTTCGGCTTTGGCATCAAAGGCAACAGGCTTTCCGATTGCCAAGATAGCGGCGAAACTAGCAATCGGTTACACCCTTGACGAGATTCCAAACGACATCACTCGAGTCACACCGGCTAGCTTTGAGCCAACTTTGGATTACATCGTCGTTAAAGTTCCAAGATTCGCTTTCGAGAAGTTTCCAGCCGCCAACCAAACCCTAACCACAACGATGAAATCTGTGGGTGAGGCTATGGCTATCGGTAGAAACTATTCACAAGCCCTGCAGAAAGCCCTGCGCAGTCTTGAGAAACGAGGATCTTCGTTCCACTGGGAGGGTCCACTCGGAAACGTTGAGGAACTTCTAGAGGCAATCAAGACGCCAACGGACGGTCGCATTGTTCAGGTTCAGCAGGCGCTCAGAGCTGGCGCAACAGCTGAACAGGTTTTCGATTCCACAAAGATTGATCCATGGTTCATTGACCAAATTGTTCTTATCAACGAAGTTGCAGAGGACACTGCTAAGGCACCATCCCTGGACGCTGCTGTTATCAAGCACGCCAAAGAACATGGTTTTAGCGACGCACAAATCGCTCAGATTCGAGGCCTAAACGAAGCCGAAGTGCGTAGCATGCGCCACGCCATGAATCTGCGTCCGGTTTTCAAGACAGTAGATACCTGTGCCGGAGAGTTTCCAGCCGAAACACCATATCACTACAGCACCTACGAGCAAGAGACAGAGGTTGCCCCTTCAAACCGTAAGAAGGTAGTGATTCTTGGTTCCGGTCCAAATCGTATTGGTCAAGGCGTTGAGTTTGATTACAGTTGCGTTCACGCATCTTTCGCTCTCTCCGATGCAGGTTACGAGACCATCATGATTAACTGCAACCCCGAAACTGTCTCTACCGACTACGACACTTCAGATCGTCTGTATTTTGAGCCTCTGACGCTTGAGGATGTTTTAGAGGTTATTCACGCCGAACAGCAAAGTGGAGAACTTGTTGGTGTTGTCGTTCAACTTGGCGGTCAAACTGCACTTGGTCTTGCAAAAGGTTTGCAGGAAGCGGGCATTCCTATTCTGGGGACATCGCCAGAAGCAATTGACCTTGCCGAAGAGCGTGGACTATTTTCGAAGATTCTAGATGCCGGAGACTTACTTGCACCAGCAAATGGGACCGCGTTGAATCTTCAAGAGGCTGAAGTAATCGCTGCGCGTATTGGCTATCCGGTTCTCGTTCGACCTTCATTTGTACTTGGTGGTCGCGGGATGGAAATTGTCTACGATCAACCAGGCATTCGAGACTATTTCGATCGCATTAAGGATCAGGGCATCGTGGGACCTAATCACCCGCTTCTCGTCGACAGATTCTTGGATGACGCAATTGAGATTGACATCGATGCGCTATTCGACGGAACAGATCTCTATGTTGGCGGAGTGATGGAACACATTGAAGAAGCTGGAATTCACTCTGGAGATTCAAGCTGTACTTTGCCTCCAATCACCATGAGCGATGCTCAGATTGCACGGGTGAGAGAAGCAACGCTAAAGATTGCTCAAGGAATCGGGGTCCGAGGGTTGTTGAACGTTCAGTTCGCATTAGCGGCCGATGTGCTCTATGTCTTAGAAGCAAACCCGAGAGCTTCCCGAACCGTACCTTTCGTTTCAAAGGCGCTTGGCATCACTCTTGCAAAAGCTGCTTCGCTGGTGATGGTTGGTAAAACCATTCGGCAATTGATCGACGAAGGACACCTACCCGCAAAGGATGGCACCTACATTCCTGCTGGCGCGCCAATTGCGGTTAAGGAAGCTGTTCTGCCATTCAAGCGTTTCGCAACAAAGGATGGCCGATTCGTTGATTCATTACTTGGCCCTGAGATGCGCTCGACCGGTGAGGTCATGGGAATTGATGTTGACTTTCCTAAGGCTTTTGCGAAAAGCCAAGCAGCAGCTGGAAGCGCGCTTCCGAAATCAGGAAGCATCTTCATTTCTGTTTCCGACCGTGACAAGCCTCAGGTTATTCTGCCGGTCAGAAGATTGCAGCAGCTCGGCTACAAGGTTCTTGCAACCAGCGGCACCGCGGCGATTCTCGCCAGGCACGGAATCGAAGTTCAGGTGGTTAGAAAACACACTGATGATAATTCAGTTGCCGAAGGTCCATCGATTGTTGATCTCATTTCAGCGGGACAGATTGATGTCGTCGTCAACACTCCTTCAGGATCGAATGCACGTAAGGATGGCTACGAGATCCGTGCGGCAACTACGGCTGCCGACAAAGCTATCTTCACGACGATTGCACAGTTGAGCGCAGCAATTGGTTCGTTTGAAGAAGTGATCGCTGGGCCATTCGCAGTGAAGTCACTGCAGGATCATGCAATTGACAGGGCGGTGGCACTTGCCAACTAGCTTTGGTCAGAAACTTCAAACCGCATTCAATAACTACGGACAACTTTGCGTAGGTATCGATCCGCACGCATCACTGCTTGAAGAATGGGGTCTAGACGACAGTGTTAGTGGTCTGGAATCATTCGCAAACAAGGCACTGGATGCCGCAATCGGAAAAGTTGGCATCATAAAACCTCAGGTTTCATTTTTTGAGAGACACGGATCAAAAGGCTTTGCTGTTCTAGAAAAACTAGCTGAGCGGGTTACCCAAACTGACGCATTATTGATCATGGATGCAAAACGCGGTGACATTGGTACAACCATGAATGCTTATTTTGATGCTTGGCTAGGTCAGAACGCTCCGTTCACCTGCGACGCACTAACCGTCTCTCCTTACCTTGGATTTGGATCTTTGGAGGAAACTCTTAGCGGCGCACTTGAGCGAGGGAAGGGCGTGTTCGTCTTGGCAGCCACCTCTAACCCAGAGGGCGCTAGCCTTCAGCGAGCAGAGGTTGGCGACCAAACAATTGCACAACAAATTTGGCAATCCCTAAAGCAGATTAATTCGGTCACTTCCGATGGTAGGGCTACGTTTGGTTCGTTCGGAGCTGTGCTTGGTGCAACTCTCAATTTGCAAAGCTTTGGACTTGCAGACGTTCTTACGGGGCAGGCTGCCTCGGCTACTCCAATCCTTGCTCCTGGTTTCGGTTCTCAGGGGGCCGATTTGTCAGCTTCCAAGCAGTTGTTTGGAGCTGGGTCATCTCAGGTAATCCACTCAGTTTCCCGCTCGATTCTTCAGGCCGGTTCAGCAGGCATGGCTAAGGCAATTGATTCCGCCAAGTCTGAACTTTTGATTGGCTTAGGCTAATTTCATGTCGAACAAATTGCTTGTGATTGCAGGACCAACCGCAGTTGGCAAAGGCACCGTCGTTGACTACATTCTCAACAACTTTTCGAACTTTCACATTTCAGTGTCAGCGACCACTAGAAGTCCACGGCCTGGCGAAGTCAATGGCAGAAACTATTACTTCATGTCCCACGATGAATTTGATTCACTCGTCAACTCGGGTCAGATGCTTGAGTTTGCTGTCGTCCATGGTGATAACAAATATGGAACTCCAAGAAAACCGGTTGAAGACGCTCTTGCGCGGGGAGAACACGTCATTCTAGAGATTGACATCCAAGGCGCCCGTCAAGTGAAACAGGCTATGCCCGAGGCAATCTCAATCTTTATTGCACCACCAAGTTGGGAAGTATTAGTGGATCGACTGCATGCAAGGGGCACCGAAACAGCCATAGAACAGCAGAAAAGGCTTGAAACAGCCAAATCGGAACTGGTTTCTCAGGGGGAGTTCGATCATGTGGTTATCAACGATGAGGTGGCACGATGCGCTTCGGAAGTCGTAGAATTGCTACAGGATTAGCGGCTCGACCGCGAAAACACATAAAAACAACAGAAGGTTGAACCATGTCTGAAAAGCTTGAAGGAATTGTTTCTCCAGCGATTGACAACCTATTGAACAAGGTTGATTCCAAGTACGAATTGGTTATTTTTGCATCAAAGCGTGCCCGTCAGATCAATGACTATTATTCAGCGCTTCACGAGGGAAGTTTGTTCAACAACGTTGGTCCTCTAGTAGATGCAACTGTTGATGAAAAGCCTTTGACAATTGCAATGCATGAAATCGACCAAGACAAGTTGCAAAAGCACGCAACCGAATAATTCGCTCTAGATACTAGCTAAAGCCATGCACGTAATCGTTGGTATTACCGGCGGTATTGCTGCATACAAAGCAACCGGGATTATTCGGCTTTTTACCGAAGCCGGTCACACCGTAAAAGTTATTCCTACTCAAAACGCACTGCGCTTCATTGGCGCTGCGACACTGGAAGCACTTTCTCATAATTCGGTAGATCCGGATCTATACACCGATGTCGAGAGCGTAAAGCACGTTCAACTGGGCCAGGAAGCTGACTTAGTTGTCGTTGCTCCTGCGTCTGCTTCATTCTTAGCTCGATACGCCGCCGGAATTGCTGATGATCTGCTCGGCAATACTCTTCTAGTAACCAAAGCACCCGTAGTTGTTGCTCCGGCAATGCACACCGAAATGTGGAATCACGCCGCCACACAAGAGAATGTGGAAGTTCTGACATCCAGAGGGGTCAGAGTTTTGCAGCCCGATTCAGGAAGACTCACCGGGGGAGATTCGGGGGCTGGAAGATTGCCCGAAGCAGAGACAATCGTAAGTTTTGCTCTAGGTCAACTTGCTGCGCAGGATTTGACCGGTACAAAATTCTTAGTGACGGCAGGCGGCACGCGTGAGCCCATTGACCCTGTTCGATACTTAGGTAACCGGTCGTCAGGTAAGCAGGGGATTGCAATTGCGCTTGAGGCACAGCGACGCGGGGCACAAGTCACGTTGGTAGCGGCTAACATCACTTCCACCCCAAGTGAATTGACAAATGTTTACCACGTTCAAACTGCAAAGGAACTTTCATCTGTCGTAGATGCGAGCCTCGCTAAAACGGATTGTCTTGTAATGACTGCAGCCGTAGCTGACTACTCGGTGCAGACCCCGGCCGAGACTAAGTTGAAGAAGTCTTCAATGGGGCCGTCATTAACTTTGAACCTGATTGAAAACGAAGATATCTTGAGAAATGCTGTGATGATGGCCAGGCAAGAGGGATTGAAAATCCTTACCGTTGGCTTCGCGGCAGAAACTTCATCCTCGGCAACAGACCTAGAAAAATTGGCAATCAAAAAGCTCGAAGATAAGGGTTGCGATTTGATCGTTGCCAACGACGTTTCAAACGGGAAAGCATTTGATAGTGACATCAACGAGGTTCTCGTTGTTTCAAAGACAGGTAGACAGGTAGCTGCTGGAGGATCAAAATCTGTCGTAGCCGCCGAGATTCTTGATTTCATTTCGGACTTGTTGAATAAATGATTGCCAGGGTAGTCATCAATTCACCCCTACCTCAACTGGATCGCCTATTTGACTATGAGATACCAGCCCAGTTGGCAGAAGAAGTTGCGGTGGGCATTCGGGTAAGAGTGCAGTTTGGGCGTTCAAAGACTTTGCTCGAAGCATTCGTGGTTGAAGTAGAAGAATCCAGTAGCTTTGATGGCAAGCTGAGTGCAATTAGTGAAGTAGTTTCTTCTGTTCCCGTACTAGATTCAAGGATTTACACACTGATCCGTGCTGTAGCAGATAGACAGGCTGCCACTGCATCAGATGTAATCAGATTGGCGATTCCGGACAGGGCCGTTGCCGTTGAAAAAAAATGGCTAGCAACTAACAAGGTTGCTGATCACATGAACACTGTTGCTCAACCTGTTCGCGCGACAAGGATTGTCGCACCATTTACGACTGCTTCGGGACCCACGTGGGTGAATGATGCTCTAAATCTTGCAAAAACGTCCCTATCGGCAGGGCTCTCAACAATAATTGTTGTGCCCGACTTCCGAGATCAAGATGCTGTCTTGCGCGGTTTCAAAGAGCTTGAAGCTAATTTGATTAACCTGAGCACCGCGACAACCAAAGCCAAGCGATATGAGAACTACTTACGTTGCTTGAGCGATGATGCAACGATTGTGGTTGGAAGTAGATCAGCAATCTACGCACCTGTCAGGAATCTGGGGCAAATCATTGTCTGGGACGATGGTGACCAAAGCCACCAAGAGCAAATTTCTCCGTATAGCCATACCCGAGAGGTTGCGTTAATCCGGCAGAGTTTAGAGCGCTGCAACATTCATTTCTTGGGCCACTGCAGATCAACAGAGATTCAAAGACTCGTCTCATTGAATTACCTTGTTGATGCCACCAGCAATTTCCAGTTACCTAAGATTGCTAACTCCGATAGCGACTTGAGAGTTGATTCAATGGCGTGGAGGGTAATTAGGGAAGGTCTCGCAATTGGACCAGTCTTAGTTCAGGTGGCCAGTAAGGGAAACTCTAGTTCGGCTTTTTGCTCTAATTGCGACCATAGGGCTGAGTGCAGAACCTGCAATGGTCCACTTTGGATAGACGATAGAAATCAAGTTCGCTGTCGTTGGTGCAATGCCGTAAACCTCGACCATAAGTGCTCGTTGTGTGCTTCGCCAAAACTCAAGCATGGAGCAGCAGGCACTACTCGAACCGTTGCAGAGTTTGGCAATGCTTTTCCAGGAGTTCAAATTATCGAGGCTACAGGTGACTCAAGGCTCGAAGTACTTAGGAAAGCAAAAGTACTCGTGGTCTCAACACCAGGGTCAGAGCCAAGGGTAGAGGGTGGCTACTCAGCAGTCGTTATTCTCGATGCCAAGAGGACTTTGAATAAAGATACGCTGCGCGCTACCGAGGATGCCATCAGGCAATGGTCGAACGCCATCGCTCTGGCAAACGCAGAATCCCGAAGTGTTCTTGTTGGCGTAAGTGGGATTTTGGCAAGTAAGTTCTCGCTCTGGGCTCAACGCGAAATTTCAGAGCACGAGCTTAAGTCTCGTATTGAACTCAGATTTCCACCAACCGTGAGACTCGCCTCGGTTGGGGCATCCCGAAATCTACTCGATGAGGTCGTTCAGAACCTTAGTGATATTCCTGGAATCGAATTACTTGGTCCGGTTCCAATTATTGATAAAGGCCTTGAATCAGAA
>ERZ1022761.36-NODE-36-length-8934-cov-18.289560_pt1 | contig 8934 bp, 8 predicted proteins | sample MGYA00520860_ERZ1022761 | MGnify/ENA primary metagenome ERZ1022761 (study PRJEB33162, sample SAMN09537603) | freshwater metagenome | isolation source: freshwater | place: Canada:Alberta | collected 2017-07 | study: EMG produced TPA metagenomics assembly of the...
TTCCGAAAGCGTGTCAGCGCATCGCAGATTCCAAATGCCGAGCATGGTGTTTTGGACTCAGTAAGCCATACGCTACATAAGTGAAATCGACTCATCTGCGGCTACTTCTCCAACGGGGCGGTAGCCGCAGACTTTTCATTGCCTCAATTTTTTCAGCCTTTATCTGGGTCGGAATAATTGTTGTAAGTGCAATTGTTCTGGCTCGAGTAATTGTTGCAATTATTAATAGAGACTCATCTGCATTTTCACTCATCGTGGTACTTGCCGCTTTATGGATCTTTCGAGCGGTATTTCAATCATCCTTTGAAAGTTGGTGCTCACTTCAGGCGGTATCAATCAAGCAGGGGATTCGCTCAGAGGTAACATCTCATTTAGATACTTATTCACATCTACCACCATCTGTCATAACAACCCTTTTGGTTAAAGGTTTGAACTCATTGGATGTCTATCTGGGTCGATTTGTTCCACAACTATTTTTCGCATCAGTAGTTCCAATCGTGGTCATTGCAACTCTCTTTATTCTGGATCCTTTATCTTCTTTGATCGCTGTGTTGACGCTTCCTTTAATTCCTTTATTTGGCGCACTTATCGGCCGTTACACCGCTGACTCGGTATCTAAGAAATGGCGCACCCTGGGCTCATTGTCCTCATACTTCGAGGACTCGCTTCGTGGCTTTATAACCCTCAAGATATTTGGACGTCACACAACCCAGAGCGCGCGCATTGAAGAGATGGGCGACAAATACACCCGAGAAACCATGAAGGTGTTAACGGTTTCTTTTCTATCAGCCCTGGCTTTGGAATTAGCTGCGACTATTTCTGTCGCTCTGATAGCGGTAACAATTGGTATCCGCTTAGTAAATGATTCAATTGATTTCACAAGCGCATTGACGGTATTGATTCTTGCTCCCGAGGTGTATTTTCCGGTTCGTAACGCAGCTTCGCTTTTTCACGCGTCAGCTGATGGAACTCACGCGCTAGAGCAACTTCAAGAAGTTCAGAATAAGCGTCAAGAGGTAATTGATGCGGTTGACTGTGATTTCTCGATAGTCAATCAAATTTCGTGGAAGCAATGGGGTCTCGCAATTCCAGGGCGTCCACTTTCTGTTCTGCATGAGCACACGGTTAAACGCGGGGATGTGCATTTTATTCTTGGAGAATCCGGTGCAGGTAAAAGTACGTTTGCATTAAATCTTCTAGGCATTACTCATGATGCAGAGCTAGAGATTGAGACGCCACAGGGAGTTCTATCTCTGCGGCCAGAACTGAGCACTTCATGGTTTAAGCATCTTGGTTGGGTGCCACAGTTTCCGCAACTTGCTCACGGATCGATTCGTGATCAGTTCACCTTGATTTCAAGAGGCGTAAGCGATCTGGAGATTGAGAAAATTCTTCTGCGGTGCGCCTTAGATGTTCGCGATTTACCTCAAGGCCTTGACTCGATCGTAGGTGGCGCAGGAGAAGGAACTAATTCAGCATCTGGCGGACAAATCAGAAAAATTGCGGTAGCGAGAGCTTTGTTTTCTCGGCCGCAAGTTTTGATCGCCGATGAACCAACGGCAGATCTTGATTCAAAAAGTTCAGAGATCGTGATGAAGGCGCTTCGTGATTATGCGGCAACTGGAGTGATTGTTGTCTGCATAACCCATGATCTATCAATCGTTAGGTCAGATGATTCACGACAAGGCTTCGAAACAGTGGTGCCATCATGATGGTGATTGCATATCTCTTAGGTGCCTTTGCATTTATAGGTGGAATTGGGCTTACCGTTTCAAGCGGCTGGCTCATCACAATGGCTTCTAGTCATCCACCGATTTTAACTTTAGGTGTTGCGATCGTATTGGTGCGCTTTTTCGGAATCTTTAGGTCGGTAGCGCGGTACTTTGAAAGAATAATTAGCCATAGGGCGGTTTTTGATCGGTTAACCTCGCTAAGGGTAGCTATCTACTCAAACCTAGTTAAGAAGAGTATCTCTGTCTCATCAATTATTAATTCTGGAAATGCAGTGAAGAGCTTGGTCGATGATGTTGAGCGAGCTCAGGAGTATCAACTTCGGATAAAACTCCCTGGAATCTCAGCGGCTTTCGCCTTACTTTTTGGAGTCCTCTTGGGGTGGTGGGTCAGGGTTGAGTCGCTCTTAATCACTGTGCCTGCATCTATTGCATTGCTTTTCATTCTTCCTGCTGCGATATCTCACACAACCGTGAAAGCGGCAAAAGGAATTGAAGAGCAGGAAAATAGTTACATCAACGTCGTGGAAGCTGCCGCTCATGGTGTCATCGAAGCAAGAATCTATGGATACTTAGAGCAAACATTTTCTCCTGTACGCAACAGGGAAATCACAATTTCCAATCAAGAGTCGGCGTTGATCAAGAGAAGCGCTAATTTTTCTGTGATTACCAATTTGATAGTTGCTGGCTCGATTGTCGGAAGCGCCTATGTAGCTTATTTGATTTCGAAAAACTCAGATATTCCTGCGGTTCAAATTGCAATGTTGATCTTTCTGCCCCTAGTCATGTTTGAAGCGATCACTGCGTGGTATCCAAATCTCTTCGGCTCGGGAAAATTAATTGCTTCGCAAGAGGCTGTGGATGAGCTGCTTGAAGTTAATGAAGAAGCAATTGCCAAGACAGATTTCAATCAAGAGGTTCAGATGATTGAATGTAAGGAGGTTCAGGTCTCTTGGGGCAGTGATTTCATGCTCCCGATCTCATGCCAAGCAAGAACCGGCGAAATTTTACTTATTCGAGGAAATTCCGGAGTTGGAAAATCAACCTTCGCTATGGGAGTACTCGGATTGTTGCCCTACAAAGGCTCAATCACCATCAACGGAGTCGAACTGTCGAGCATCTCTAATCTCAATCAGTTCGTAGTCGGTACGGTACAAAAATCCCATATTTTCAATACCTCGGTGAGAGAAAATTTGAAGATCGGAAATCCAGCGGCTAACGATCAAGAGATCATGGATGTCCTGACAGCGCTCGATCTTCATACCTTGATTCAAGAAATGCCTGAAGGCCTGGATACGATCTTGGGAGATTTTGGCCGAAGCATGTCAGGTGGTGAAGCCAAGAGATTGGCCATTGCAAGAGTCCTGTTAGCCAAAGCTCCCATTGTGATCCTTGATGAGCCAACGGAGCACCTCAATGAGCAGTTGTCCACGAAAGTTGTAGATGCGGTAGCTAAATACTGCGAAAGCAAGATCGTCATAGTGATTACCCATTCAGCATGGGTAAATGCCAATAAAACGCTGATGGTGCAGCGATAACCTCTTTTTGACCCTCGACACGAGAGAATGCCCGTGTGACCACATTAGAGAGCAAGGTTTCTGCGGTAGTTGGTGATCGCACCGCAAAAGTACTCTCTACGGTCTTTGGGATCTCCACTGTGGGTGATCTGATGCGTCATTACCCCCGCAGGTACATGGTGCGCGGAGAGCTGTCAGATATTTCAGAGTTACGTGAAGGTGATGAAACAACAATCCTTGCGCAGATTTACTCCACAACTAATCGTCCGCTCAGGGGCCGCAAGGGGAGCATTCTTGAAGTTGTTGTTACCGATGGGACAGACAAATTATCGCTAACTTTTTTCAATCAAGCGTGGCGTGAAAAGGATTTAAAGATTGGACGCCAAGGTTTGTTTGCGGGCAAAGTTGGAGTTTTCAATAACAAAAAGCAGCTTGCTCACCCTGATTACGAATTGATTCCAGATGGATCTGATGTTGATTCCGCGGTCGAAGGATTTGCCGGAAAGTTTTTACCCGTTTACCCGGCTTCTTCGAAACTTCCTTCGTGGAAGGTATCTCAATGTGCTCAATTGGCTATTGGCGCGCTGGATGAAGTTGAAGATTTCCTGCCTGAAGAGATTAGAAGTAAACATCAATATCCGAACTTGCACCAGGCGCTAGTTCAGCTGCATCAACCTGCAGATCTTGATCATGCAGAGATCTCACGCGAGCGTCTTACTTATGATGAAGCGTTTTTACTTCAATCGCTGCTGGTGATGCGACGGATTCAACTTAAGAAGTTGAACTCAACATCTAGAAAACGGATCTCGGGCGGATTGTTAGATCAATTTGATAAAGCCTTACCTTTTGAATTAACCGCAGGTCAGCTTGCAGTGTGCAAAGAGATTGAAAGTGATCTCGCGCAACCTCATCCCATGCACCGTCTGCTTCAAGGAGAAGTAGGTTCCGGTAAAACGATTGTTGCCTTGCGTGCGATGTTGGCGGTTGTTGATAGCGGGGGACAGGCTGCTTTGCTGGCTCCAACTGAAGTCCTTGCGGCACAACATCTTCGAACTATTGAGCGTCAATTAGGAAAGCTTGCACAAGGTGGAATGTTGGGTGGTTCAGAGTCTGGAACGCAAGTAACACTGATTACTGGTTCTCAATCAGCACAAGCACGACGCGAAGCTCTTGCAAAGGCAGCTGATGGCACCGCAGGAATAGTTATTGGAACCCATGCCTTGCTTGGAGATACGGTTGCCTTTAAAGATCTTGGATTAATTGTTGTCGATGAGCAACATAGATTTGGTGTTGAGCAGCGTGATGCTTTAAAGGAGAAGGCGATTCTTCCTCCTCACTTACTTGTCATGACTGCAACTCCGATTCCGCGCACGGTTGCAATGACGGTATTTGGAGATTTAGATGTTTCAACCCTTCGCGAATTACCCTTAGGTCGTCAGCCGATAACAACGCACGTCATTCCCGTGAAGGAGAAACCGAATTACCTTGAGCGCGCGTGGGAACGAATTCGTGAAGAGGTATCGCAAGGACATCAGGCATACATAGTTGCACCGCGAATTTCGGCAGATCCAGATGCAGGAGCAGATGCGGATTTAGATTTTCTATTTGGTGAAGAGTCGGATGAAATTGCATCGGTAGAAGAGCTTGCGCCGAAGTTGCATTCAGGAGCGCTACAAGGGTTAAAAATTGCTATTTTGCATGGACGGCTCTCATCTGAAGAAAAAGATGCGACCATGCAAGCCTTCTCCAAGGGCGAGATCGATGTTCTAGTCTCGACAACAGTGATCGAAGTTGGCGTAGATGTTCCCAATGCAACCATCATGGTAATAATGGATGCAGATAGATTTGGTGTTTCGCAGTTGCATCAGCTCAGAGGCCGAGTTGGTCGAGGAACGTCACCTGGATTGTGTTTGCTTGTGACAACTTGCGACGATCAAACCCCTGCCCGTGAAAGGCTAACCGCCGTTGCAGGCACAGTTGATGGCTTTGAACTATCAAGGATTGACCTTGAACAACGGCGTGAAGGTGATGTGTTGGGAAGAAATCAATCCGGTACTCAATCGCATCTACGTCTATTGCGCGTCCTACGGGATGAAGCGTTGATTGAAATAGCACGAGAAGATGCCGAACAATTGATTGCGAAAGATAATGAACTAAAGGGCTATCCTGCGCTTAGGAAAGAGCTTGCTCAGCTTCAGCGAGATCAAGCGGTCGATTACTTAGATAAGGGTTAGAACAGTGAGAATTATTGCAGGCGTTGCACGAGGTAGGACTTTGGGCTCAGTTGCGGGTGCAACTCGACCAACTTCTGATCGCGCACGTGAAGGGCTTTTTTCTTCACTGACATCTGAATTTGGAAGCTTTGAGGGTTTGCACATCCTTGATCTTTTCGGTGGATCAGGCGCGATTGCATTGGAATCCCTTTCTCGCGGCGCAACTTTGGTTCATGTTGTAGAAAAAGATGATGAAGCTCAGAAGACAATCGAAACAAATTATGAATTAGTGAAGAAATCACATCCTGCTGGAAAGTTACAACTTTTTGGAATGAGTGCAGAAAGATTTCTCAAGGATCTACCCAAAACAAAGTATCACCTTGTCTATATCGATCCACCATATGATTTCAGTAATCAAGCCGTTGAAGATGTTCTATCAGCGTTACATGATGGTGAGTTCTTAAGTAGTGATGCCTTTATCGCTGTCGAACGCACTGCACGAGGGGCTCAATTTATTTGGCCAGATGCCTTTGCGCCCGCACGTGAGCGAAATTATGGGCAAGCGACCATTTATTACGCCAATTATCAGCCGTAAGAATGGATTACTTGGCTTCATCTTGCTAGCGTTTGCATCATGAAGCGCGCGGTTTGCCCAGGATCCTTTGATCCGATCACATATGGGCATTTGGACATCATTGAGCGTGCAGCTCAGCAGTTTGATCATGTAGTTGTCGCGGTTCTTGAAAACCGCACTAAATCAAGTTTGTTCACCGTTCCAGAGCGAATTTCTATGATCTCTGAAGTCACAGCTAAGTTTTCAAATGTATCGGTGGATTCATGGAGCGGTCTTCTAGTTGACTACTGCAAGAGCAATTCAATTCAGGCGATCGTAAAGGGTCTACGAGCGGTTTCAGATTTTGATTATGAACTTCAAATGGCTCAAGTTAATTTGCAGGGCTCTGGAGTCGAAACCATGTTTATGGCCACTGCTCCATCTCATTCATTCCTCTCATCTTCATTAGTCAAAGAGTTAGCCCACTACAACGGAGATGTTTCTACGATGGTTCCACCATCGATCAATGAAGCGCTCAAGTTACGAATAGCAGGGAAGTAGACATGGAATCAGTAGAGAAGTTAACCGCAGCAATCACAATGGTCGAAGAGGCCAGAAGTGTTCCGTTGTCTGCAAGTTGTGTAGTACATCGCGCCGAGATGCTTGAAGTACTAGACGAGGCGCGCGAGTCACTTCCGGCTGATTTTGAATCTGCACAAAAGATCATTGAAGCTCGCGACGCGATTATTGAAGAAGCCCGTGTTAGCGCAGAGCAAATGATTGCTCTAGCTCGCGAAGAGGTTGCACAAATGGTTGAGCAAACTTCTATTGTCCAAATCGCACGTGATGAGGCTCGCAAGATTCTTGATGATGCACGCGAAACCGCTGACATTGAAAAGGCCGAGGTCGAGGAGTACATCGATGGTCGCCTCGCAACCCTTGAAGTAATTCTGAATAAGACTATGGATGCGGTATCTCGTGGTCGCGATCGCTTGGCCGGAGCAAATGATAAGGATGTTTTGTCTCAGCTAGCTGATGAAAATTAATCGCTAGAGGATTGCCATGAGTAAACAAGTAGATACCTTTGAGCTCAATACATATGAGCTACCCCGTCGCGCAGGGGAGATGAAAGAGTACGAACTCGATATAGTCGTAAAAGAAAAGTTTGGCGTTGAACTCATTGCAGTTCCAGCTGGAGATTTCATTGAAGTAGATGCTCGTTTGGAGTCCGTGACTGAAGGCATTTTGCTCAGCGCAGATGTTTATGCTGTAGCTAAGGGCGAATGCATTCGCTGCCTAGATCCCGTCGAGATAGTTATTGATCGAAAAATCCAAGAGCTCTATAACTACGAACCTACCAATGAGCGTGGAAAGCGTAAGAAGAAGCAAGAGGAAAGCCTCGAGGATCTAGATATTGAGGATGAGCTCATGATGGATGGCGAGATCATGGATCTTGAGACCCCCATTAGAGATGCGGTTGTTCTGTCTCTGCCCATCAACCCAGTCTGTAACGAGGATTGCCTGGGGCTATGCCCTGAGTGCGGGGGCAAATGGGCCGATCTGCCAGAAGATCACGCCCACCAAGCGATCGATGCCCGTTGGGCCAGCCTTGAGGGGCTTACCCTCGAGGATCCCGATTTCAAGATTTAGCCCTTTTGAGGGATACTTTCCCTCTGCAGCCATGCTGCCGCCAAATGATTGAGAAGAGGTTAGAACAGTGCCAGTACCAAAGCGAAAGATGTCGCGTTCAAAGACGCGTTCACGACGTAGCCAGTGGAAAACTACTGCAGCAGCTCTTTCAACATGTGGCCAGTGCCAGCAACCTAAGTTGCAGCACACCGCTTGCCCAACCTGCGGTACATACAACCGTCGTCAGGTATTAGAGGTCTGATCTGAGCTCCATGCTCAGTGAGCAGCTGGGAGTAACTCTCGATCCAGCTTTGCTTGAGTTAGCTTTTACCCACCGTTCATTTGCATATGAATCGGGAAGTAAAGAAACTAATGAACGTCTCGAATTTCTCGGTGATTCAGTTCTTGGATTAATTGTTACTGAAGAGCTGTACAAGCGATATCCAGATTTTGATGAAAGTCGTTTATCACCATTGCGTTCAGGTGTTGTCAACATGCGTGCGCTCGCAGATATCGCGCGTGGATTGCAATTAGGTCAATACATTCGCCTTGGTAAAGGTGAAGAAGTTACAAATGGCCGCGACAAGAACTCCTTACTCGCAGATGCGCTCGAAGCATTAATCGGTGCAATTTATCTACAGTTTGGTTTTGCTCGTTGCACTGAAATTGTTCGCACACTCATTACACCCACTATGGATTCAGCGGTTGCGCGTGGGGCTGGCCTTGATGGCAAGACCGCGCTGCAAGAGCTTGCGGCATCTTTAGGTAAGGGCGCTCCTGAATATGTCGTGAGCGAAGAAGGTCCAGATCACGATAAAAACTTCACCGCTGTAGCAATGTTGGCGGGCGTAGCCCTCAGTGAAGGAACCGGAAAGAGTAAGCGAGAGGCGGAACAGGTTGCCGCCCGTGCCGCATACGAGGCGTTAAAAACCGCCAATCCTCAAGGCTAAATTCGTCAAAATCACGCTCAAGAGGCGATAGGTTTACCGCGTGTATTTGAAGAGTATGACGCTCAAGGGCTTTAAGTCCTTTGCTTCCGCGACCACTCTTCGTCTCGAACCAGGCATCACCTGTGTGGTCGGTCCCAATGGTTCCGGTAAATCAAATGTTGTAGATGCGCTTACTTGGGTTATGGGTGAGCAAGGAGCTAAATCTCTTCGCGGCGGAAAGATGGAAGATGTCATCTTTGCCGGAACCAGTGGTCGTGCGCCGCTTGGCCGCGCAGAAGTTTCACTAACAATTGATAACTCAGATGGCGCTTTGCCAATTGATTACACCGAAGTAACTATTTC
>ERZ1022761.37-NODE-37-length-8766-cov-9.274021_pt1 | contig 8766 bp, 10 predicted proteins | sample MGYA00520860_ERZ1022761 | MGnify/ENA primary metagenome ERZ1022761 (study PRJEB33162, sample SAMN09537603) | freshwater metagenome | isolation source: freshwater | place: Canada:Alberta | collected 2017-07 | study: EMG produced TPA metagenomics assembly of the...
TACACACCAGAGGTTGCTGCATCTGTTGCTTTCTATCGCGATGATGCAACTCAATCATTAAATGGAATTGGTGGCTTGAACTCTGTAACTGGTGGATCCTTCCCAGCCAGAATTTGGGCAGCTTATGTAAAGGCTTACTTAGGCAAAGCTCCTATTCAACAATTCCCTGAACCATCAAATATTGGTGGCACCGATCCAGTTGATTTTGTTAATGCGGTACCAACAATGGATCCAGCTTTGATTCCACCATCACCAACGCCAACACCTAAGAAAAAGAAGTGATTAAGAAGTTCGCCCTAGTTTTAATTGCTTGTGCCTTAATCTCCTTTACTAAATTTAATCACTGTCGCACAAATGATTTTGCATCTCCCGATAATTATGTGCACGCCTGTTACACCGATATTCCAGCGCTATTTGGTGAACGGGATTTAATAAATAACACCTGGCCATATTTATCTGCGACAAATGCGATGGAGTATCCACCCGTAATTGGATTAGGTAATTGGTTAATCTCATTTATTACACCAAGTGAAGACTCATATCGTTGGTTTTTTGATTTAAATATCCTGTTGTTAATTGGTTGCTTTATTGCAATTGCATATCTGCTGAAAAAGATGCGACCGCAATATATGTACCTATTTCCATTAGCACCCGCGGTACTTGCTTCCTTATTTATAAATTGGGATTTGTGGGCGGTCATCACAGCCTTGCTGGCAATTTATTACTTTGAAGATAAAAGATATGAGGCAAGTGCAATCTCACTTGCACTCTCTATCTCCACCAAATTCTTCCCTGTTGTTTTAATTTTACCTATCGCAATTATCCTTTGGCGAAATAAACAATTAAGGCAACTTCGTTCATATCTATTTACAACTGCACTATTTTGGTCTGCAATTAATCTGCCAATCATCGCAACCTCATTTGGTGGTTGGTGGCGCTTCTTTAAATTAAATCTAGAGCGCAGCGCAGATTTTGGCTCGATCTACTTTGCCTTAAATTTATTAGGTGTAAATACTCCTGGATTAAATGATTTCTACTCATTAATAACAATTGCTGCCTTTGCGCTACTGGCATACTTCTTAATCAAATTAGATAAAACACCGACACTTTCAGAGATCGCATTTTTTGTGGTTGTTATCTTTACAACCACCTCAAAGGTGTACTCACCTCAATATGTTTTATGGCTAACTCCACTTGCAGTAATTGCGCTTCGAAATAAGAAACAACTTTCGGCATTTTGGATTTGGCAGGCTACAGAGATGATTTATCACTTAGCAATTTGGCAGTACTTAGCTTTAAATCAAGGGGCTGAATATGGATTACCTGCCGGTGGTTATGCGATTGCGATTTTGCTACGAATTGGTGGAACCGCCTGGTTTACCTACAAATTAGCCTCAGATTTCCACAGATCTCCCGCATCAATTTCTCGCTGACGGCGCCAGCAGTTACGATTTACCCAACACCTGCTTCGGAAATTCCGTAGCCGCTTTAGTCCAGAGGTGGTTTAAAAAATGCGTCGTTATGAACTCATGGTCATTCTTGATCCTGATTTAGAAGAGAAGACAGTTGCACCAAGTCTTGAAACTTATCTAAAGATAATTAAAGATGGTGGCGGCAAAGTCGACAAGCTTGATATCTGGGGTAAGCGCCGGATGTCCTTTGAAATAAATAAAAAGGGCGAAGGTATTTACGCAGTTATCGATATGCACAGCGAACCTGCACCAATTAAAGAGTTGGATCGTCAACTTAATTTAAATGAATCAGTTCTTCGCACAAAAGTTGTTCGTCCAGAATAATCCCGCAGTAAAAGCAAAAACAAGCATCCAAAGTAGATAGGGGAAAAGGAAATGGCAGCAGGCGATACCAACCTAACAATGATCGGTAATTTGGTTAACGATCCCGAGCTTCGCTTCACTCCATCAGGAGCAGCAGTAGCAAAGTTCACCGTTGCATCAACACCGCGTTATTTAGATAAGAACACAAATGAGTGGAAAGATGGCGACAGCCTCTTTTTACAATGCCAGATCTGGCGCCAAGCAGCAGAGAATGTTGCCGAATCTTTAACTCGTGGAATGCGAGTAATTGTTTCAGGACGTTTAAAGCAACGTTCATATGAAACTAAAGAGGGTGAAAAGCGCACCGTATTTGAGGTTGAGGTTGATGAGGTTGGTCCATCACTTCGCAATGCAACTGCAAAGGTTACAAAGACATCTCGCCAAGCAGGTACCGGTTACACCGCACCAGCTACCGAGACCGCATCAAGTGAGGATCCTTGGTCAGCAGCCCCAGTAGGTGGCGGTTGGTCAACAACTCCAAGCGATGATGCACCACCGTTTTAAATCATAAATAACTAACAACCATTCCTAGGTTTTAAAAGATCTAGGGCCCTAAAAAAGGAGCACCACAGTGGGAGCAAGAAGTAATAAAACGCTTAGAGAAAAACCTAAGCAATCTAAGGCAGCAGCAGCTGCGCTTAAGAAGTTTAAGAAGAAGCCATGTTCATTTTGTCGTGACAAGGTGAATTACATCGATTACAAAGATATTGCCACGCTTCGTAAATACATCACCGATCGCGGCAAGATTCGCGCTCGCCGTATTACTGGCGCATGCACCGAACACCAACGAGCAATCGCAGCAGCGGTAAAAAATAGCCGCGAGATGGCATTGCTCCCTTACACCTCAACAGCTCGCTAAGGAAAGGGTTAACTCAAATGAAATTAATTCTTACTCGCGAAGTAGCAGGTCTTGGAAATGCTGGCGATGTTGTAACTGTTAAAGATGGTTATGGCCGCAACTTCCTATTGCCACGTGGCAATGCAATTGTTTGGACAAAGGGTGGCGAAGGCCAGATCGAGGGAATCAAGCGTGCACGTTCTGCTCGCGAGATCCGCGACCTTGACCATGCAAAGGAGATCAAGGCAAAGCTTGAATCTGCAAATATTGTTGTGAAGGTAAAGATTGGTTCAACTGGCAGCATGTTTGGTTCAGTAACAGATAAAGATATTGTTGCTGCAATTAAATCTGCAACCAATGAAACAGTTGATCGTCACCGCATCAAACTTACAAAACACATTAAAAAGGTTGGAAAGTACACAGTTCGCATCGCACTTGAATCTCAAGTTGTTGCAAATGTGCCAGTTAGTGTTGTTTCAGATAAGTAATTAAGAAGAAATTCAAAGCCCCTCGAGAAATCGGGGGGCTTTTTTCATCCACACCCATGCACAAGTAATCACACAGCCATCCACAACTTATCCACCGAAAAAACCCAGTACTGCACAGCCTCGATCTAAATACCCAAAATTTTGGTATTAGGCCGAAGCAAAAAGGATTAAGTTTCGACCAGTTGAATCATCGGTTGAAGTGTCAGTGGTGAATGGGAGGGTTGTTCTATGAGCATCGCAGAGTTCCCAAATAACAACGCCCGCGCCCGCAACAACAATCCCGCAGAGTTTGAACGCACACCGCCACAAGATGTTCTTGCAGAACAATCAGTACTTGGTGGAATGTTGTTATCTAAGGATGCAATCTCCGAGGTTGTCGAAATTTTACGTGAACGTGATTTTTATCGACCAGCACATGAATTAATTTACGATGCAATTTTAGATCTCTACTCACGTGGTGAACCAGCAGATCCAGTTACCGTCTCTGCCGAACTTACAAAGCGTGGAGATTTAACACGTGCAGGTGGCGCACCATATCTACACACATTGATCTCATCTGTACCAACCGCTGCAAATGCCAGCTACTACGCAAAGATTATTCGCGAACGCGCAATTATGCGCCGCTTAGTTGAAGCTGGTACAAAGATTGTGCAACTTGGTTACACCATCGAGGGTGAAGTAGATGAAGCGGTTAACCAAGCACAGGCAGAGGTACATGCAGTAACTGAAAGACGTGCCGCCGAGGATTACATTCAACTCTCTGAATTACTTCCTGCTGCATTTGATGAAATCGAAAAGATCTCATCTGGTGTTGTTGGCGAGGGTGTTAAAACTGGATTTAAAGATTTAGATGCGTTAACTCATGGCTTCCATCCAGGAAATATGATTGTGCTTGCTGCACGTCCTGCAGTTGGTAAATCAACACTTGGTTTAGATATTGCTCGTTATGCATCAATCCACAAAGGTGACACCTCAGTTATCTTCTCACTTGAAATGTCACGCTCTGAAATCACAATGCGTATGTTGTCGGCAGAGGCTCGTGTTCCATTAAACAATATCCGCTCCGGTGCATTAAGTGATGAAGAGTGGGCACGTATGGCTCGTCGTATGGGCGAGATCTCCGAAGCTCCATTATTTATCGATGATTCACCAAATCTCTCACTTATGGAGATCCGTGCCAAGGCACGTCGCCTAAAACAGCGCCACAACTTAAAGTTAATTGTTATCGATTACCTGCAGCTTATGACCTCCGGCAAGCGGGTAGAGAATCGTCAACAAGAGGTCTCTGAGTTCTCTCGCCAATTAAAGTTATTAGCTAAAGAGTTAAATGTTCCAGTTGTTGCAATCTCTCAGTTAAACCGTTCACCAGAACAACGCTCTGATAAAAAGCCAATGCTCTCTGATCTCCGCGAATCTGGTTCGATTGAACAGGATGCTGACGTAGTAATTCTCTTGCACCGTGATGATCTATATGATCAACAGGCACGCTCTGGCGAGGCAGATCTAATTGTTGCTAAGCACCGTAACGGACCAACGCGCACAATCACCGTATCTGCACAACTTCACTTTGCCCGCTTTACCGATATGGCGCCGACCTACAGCTCACAAGAGAGTTATCCAAAGGATAATTAATCTTTAAAGTGGATTTAACCTTCCACTCTTAACATCATAAATTCCGCCTGTTACTGAAAGATCTTTTGGTAACAATGGAAATGATTTAATCCGAACCAAATCCGCGTTAAGCGCTGCAACCTGATCCTTCACAGTTCTAATCTCAATTCCTCTGGTATCAACCCCACTGCGCTCTTTAATTGCAGCATGTATCTCATCCTCGGTGCCACTAGCCATTCGGCAATCGGTGTGTGGCATAACTAAAACTCGATTTACATTTAATAAATATGTGGCAAGCACCAATGTTCGAAGTACATCCTCAGTTACGCGAGCTCCTGCATTTCGCAGGATCTTGGCATCTCCTGGCTGCATTCCCACAATTCGTAGCGGATCAATCCGGGAATCCATACAGGTAATAATCGCTAAACCTTTGCGTGCTTCACCAGTTAACTCTTGCGATTTAAAAGCTTTAACAAACTCTGCATTTGCTGCAAATAGATCGGAGAAATCATCCATATTACTTAACACTCGCCTTAGCTTTATCAGCCAGGTAAATACCAACTAATACAACTGCGCAACCAATTAATTGCACCGTATTAAATACCTCATTTAATAACCACCAAGCAATTACGCCAGCAAAGATTGGTTCAATCATGCCGATCACACTGCTGGTCGAGGCGGATAATTCACGAATAGCGGTTGCAGTTAATAGATATGGAATTACCGTACCAACCACAATTATCCAAAGCACCAAGATCCAACCTGGCACCTGGAAGTTATCTAAGTTGCCACCTAATGAGTATGAATCAGTTAAGTACTTAGTTGGAAATAGCCACCAAGGTTGTACTAACGCCCAGAAAATTGCAGCGATACCAATTCCCCAAGTCATTAAAGATAAGGAGGTGCGGCCTTGCGATAATTTATCGGCATATAAAAAGTAGGCAGCCAGTGCAAATGCATCAGCGATAGCAAAGGCAACACCAATTGGACTTAACTTAGATTCACCCCAAACCTGTGAAATCAAAATCAAACCACCAAATGCAAAGCCAATTCCCCACCACATCAATGGCGAGATCTGTTTATGTTTAATAAACCTTAGGTACAACACAATCCAAATAGGCGCTGTGAACTCGATGATTAAGGCAACGGCAACATTTAAATACTTAATTGCGAAGAAGTAAAAGGAGGTAACAGCGGCGACGCCAATTACACCAAAGATAATTAAATCCTTTAGCTCTGATCTTTTGATCTGTAATTGTTTTCTACCGGTAAGAAATGCAATTGTTAATAAAATCGCAGCTGCGCCAGTTGTTCTAATTTGAGTTAGGCGAAAGGCATCCATATCCGCTTCGCGCAAAATTTTGGCACCAACACCACCAAGTGAAAATCCCATAGCTGCGGTGATCATTAAGAACTCGGCACGATGTTTCATGCCGAGCAGGTTACCTCAATTTTTTATATTGATTAGAAAGCAGACTCCGCAATCTCCATGATCTCGCCAGTTTCAGACTCAACAACCGCACGTTCTACGGTGATGTGTGGCAGAACTGTTCGAACAAAGAATTTAGCTGATGCAATCTTGCCATCAAAGAAATCCTTATCGCGACCTGGATTTGCTAACTTGGTTTGAGCGATATCTGCTTGTTGTAGTAACAACCAAGCGATAATTAATTCACCAGTTGCCATCAACAAGCGAGAGGTATTTAAACCAACCTTGTAGATCTGCTTTGCATCCTCTTGTGATTCCATGGCAACACCAACTAGGTGTGTGATCATGCCTTGCACATCCTCTAGCGCTTTCATCAGCAACTTCTTTTCATCAGCTAAATTGCCACCAGCAGATGCAAACTTGCCAATCTCTTTGCCAAGCAGAGTAATTGCGCGTCCGCCATCTTTTACAATCTTGCGGAAGAAGAAATCCATTCCTTGAATTGCAGTTGTACCTTCATACAAGGTATCGATCTTGGCATCACGCACATACTGTTCCAATGGCCAATCTTGGGTAAAGCCAGAGCCGCCAAAGGTTTGTAGTGATTCAGTTCCAAGTAATATCCAAGACTTTTCACTGCCGTAACCCTTAACAATTGGCAGCAACAAATCATTTAATGCATGCAGATCATGCAACTTATCTTTATCTAATCCTTCAGCCTCACCAATTGCAAAGGCATCTTGAATTGATGCGGTGTAAAGAACTAATGCGCGCATTCCCTCGGAGTACGCCTTTTGCACCATTAATGAACGACGAACATCTGGGTGTTTAATAATTTCAACACGTGGTGATGTTTTATCTGTAGCTTTTGTTAGATCAGGACCTTGCACACGAGTCTTGGCGTAACTTAAAGCTTGTTGGTAACCAGCACTTAATGTGGCGATCGCCTTTGTTCCCACCATCATGCGGGCGTACTCAATTACCTTAAACATTTGAGCGATACCATCATGAACTTCACCAAGCAGGTAGCCAACCGCCGGCTCCTTTTCGCCTAAATTCATTTCACATGTTGATGAAACATTTAAGCCCATCTTGTGTTCAATCTTTGTTACATAAACACCATTGCGCTTACCAAGTGCGCCAGTTTCAAAATCAAACATAAACTTTGGCACCATATAAAGATCTAATCCCTTAGTACCAGGACCTGCACCTTCTGGGCGAGCAAGTACAAAGTGAATAATGTTCTCAGTTAAATCTGAATCACCAGATGTAATAAAACGTTTTGTGCCAGTGATATGCCAAGTGCCATCTGCTTGCTTAACCGCTTTAGAGCGACCAGCACCAACATCTGAACCAGCATCTGGTTCGGTAAGCATCATGGTTGCACCCCACTGCTTATCAACCATTAACTTAGCAATCTTCTTTTGTTCCTCTGTTCCATACATATATGCAACATGTGCAAATGCAGTTCCAGATGCGTAAATATGAATTGATGGGTTAGAACCTAAAACCATTTCCGCAATTGCCCAACGAACAGATGGTGGAATTGCAGTTCCGCCTAATTCAACTGGTGCATCAATTCGCCACCACTCATTATCCATAAATGTTTTGTAAGATTTTTTAAATGATGCTGGAAGTTTTGCATCTCCAGTTGCGGGATTAAAATCAACACCTTCGCGATCACCATCAACAAATGATGCAGCTAAATCATTTTCCGCTAATCGCTTAACCTCTTCTAACATTCCCATCGCGGTTTCACGATCGAGGTCGGCGTAGATTGATTTACCAAGAATTGATTCGCGACCTAAGAGATCAAATAAACAAAACTCAATGTCGCGCAGATTAGATATGTAATGTCCCATGGGATAAGCATGCTACTGCCGAGTAACTTAAGCAATACCCGCCAGTAGGTTTCTGGCTTTGCCTACCCCCATTTTCTAGGCCCGAGAGATAGGGTCGCCCCATGTTAATTAGCGATCGCGATATCAGGGCAGAAATTGCAGCGGGCCGAGTAAAGGTAGAACCATTTACCGAGGCGATGGTCCAACCATCCAGCGTTGATGTTCGCTTAGATCGTTTTTTCCGAGTCTTTGAAAACCACAAGTATGAAGTCATTGATCCATCCAAGGAGCAACCAGAGTTAACCCGCGAGGTTGCAGTTGCCCCTGATGAATTTTTTATTTTGCATCCAGGTGAGTTTGTTTTAGCAAGCACTTATGAAGTTATTACCTTGCCAGATGACATCGCTGGTCGGTTAGAAGGAAAATCTTCCTTGGGTCGTTTGGGATTACTTACTCACTCAACAGCTGGCTTTATCGATCCAGGATTTTCTGGCCACATCACATTAGAGCTTTCCAATGTAGCCAATCTGCCAGTTAAATTATTTCCAGGAATGAAGATTGGTCAGCTTTGCTTAATTAAATTATCTTCACCAGCAGAGCATCCATATGGTTCTGCAGTCTACGGATCACGTTACCAAGGACAACGTGGCCCAACACCTTCAAAATCCTATTTAAATTTTCATCAAAGCGAAATTAAGTAATAACTTAAACTTAATTTAATCCT